>ENA-ORTB01000228-ORTB01000228.1-human-gut-metagenome-genome-assembly--contig:-NODE-228-length-75482-cov-6.618359_pt1 | contig 75482 bp, 57 predicted proteins | sample MGYA00241905_ERZ509174 | MGnify/ENA primary metagenome ERZ509174 (study PRJEB26280, sample SAMEA2338851) | human gut metagenome | biome: human gut; feature: human-associated habitat; material: faeces... | reverse complement strand
GTTTTCGTTTCGGGTGCTTGAAAAGGTAGGGATTAGGGAATGCAAGGTTTTTCGGTCAAAATACTACCCGCAGGGCTGGAGATTTTTACCGAAAACAGGAGGCTTGACCTTGCTTTCCCGTCCAATCCCGGAATTACCTTTGCGCCCAGAACGAAAATGACTGACTGATGCGGCTTACTGAAAGGCGCAAAATGGAGGTAAACGAAAACAGAGGCAGATTGTGTAGAAAAAAACTTCAGGGGAAAATCCGTAAAAAAAAGAATCACCAAAAGGAAAAAGACATCACCGGAAGCGTGAAAAGGGCAAACCACAACAAAGGAAGTATGATTGTTTCCGATCCGACGGAACTTGTTCAGCCGGGTGGCAACAATCATTCTTCCCGGTTTGTCCGGCTGTGTGTGGGCGCCTGTTTCATTCATGGGGCAGGCTGACACACTCTGCATTCACTTTCCGCTTCCGGCAAAAGAGACAGCGAAAAAAGAAAAATCATTTGAAAACCCGTAAAAGCACCTCTTGGCATAGGCGCAAAAGAAAGGGGCATTGCTTCATCTGTCTAAACATCGTTTAGGCGTGAGGCAATGCCCTTTTCTCCAGCTATGCGGTAGTCGGCACACGTTTGTTCCAAACTCGTTTTGGGCAATGGTGTGCCGACGGACAATACCGCTTTTACGGAAAATTCTTATGAATGAGGGGATAAAAAACGGGAGTTTATATCAAAATCTCGAATTAAATAGCTACTTTTGCATACGAAGAGTTCTTTGAAGGTTACGCAACGCGCAGAAGGATAATGCAGTAGATAACTAACTAAATCGTAACCTATTACTATCAAGAGCAATTAACCTACGCTCATTTCCAATAAATTACACTCTTTTCGTAACTTCATCCTGCAAAAAAACAAAAAACAAATATCACTCATACGATGACAAAGATACAATATAAAGATTACAATCAGAACGATTTTCTTCTTTTCCCTCCATGCATTGGCGACTTCGTTCCCGAGAATCATCCCGTCCGCACCGTAAATGCAATCCTGGACAATCTCGACATCAGTGAAATTGAATCCACCTACTAGGGTGGCGGCACAACGAGCTATCATCCGCGCATGCTGCTCAAGGTAATCGTGTATGCCTATTTGACCAACATCTATTCCGGACGGCGCATGGCATCTCTGTTGGAGGAGAACGTGTTCTTCATGTGGTTGAGCGGGATGAACCGTCCAGACTTCAGGACAATCAACCGCTTCAGGAGCGAGAGGCTTGCTGACGGACGCTTCGAGTCCATCTTCCATCAAGTCGTGGAACTGCTTCATGACGAGGGCCTCATATCTCTGGACGTGCAGTACATAGACGGCACCAAGATAGAATCCGTCGCGAACAAGTACACCTTTGTCTGGAAAGGCTCCGTAGAGAAGAACAAGGAGAAACTGCTGGCCAAGGTGGATGGCGTCCTGAAGGAAGCCGAAGAGGCACTTGCCGAGGAGAATGCCGCCGAACAGCCAGAGGAGATCACCAAGGAAGACCTTCAACAGCGCACGGACCGTATCCTTGAGAAGATGGACAAGGAAGGTGTTGCGGACAGGAAGCTTCGCAAGGCCGTAACCAGGGTGAAGGAAGAGAGCCTTCCGAAACTGGATGAGTATGACAAACATCTTGAGATACTCGGAGAGCGGAACAGCTACAGCAAGACCGATCCGGATGCCACGTTCATGCACATGAAGGAGGACGCCATGAACAATGGCCAAACCAAGCCGGGTTATAATGTCCAGATATCTACTGAAAACCAGTATATTGTCAATTATGACCTGTACTGGAGACCCACTGACTACGGCACGCTCATCCCCTTTCTGCAGTCCTTCCGTGACAAGTTCGGCTTCCACAGCAGCGAAATCGTAGCAGACTCGGGATATGGCAGCGAGCAGAACTACGAGTTCATGTTTGCCAACGGCATGACTCCATATGTGAAATACAACATGTTCCACAAGGAGATGAAGCGCAAGTTCCTGAAAAATCCATTCCTCCAAGCGAACATGTACTACTATGAGGACCAGGACTACTACGTGTGCCCAATGGGACAGCACATGGAGCATACAGCTGACAGGAAGACGGCATCTGACTTAGGATATGTATCCCACACTTCAGTGTACAGTGCGGCTGACTGTTCGAGATGTCCGTTGCGCGGAATGTGCTATACCGGCAGGCGCGACCGAAGATCAATGGAGGTCAACCACAGGGCGAACTCATACAGGAGCGCTGCAAAAGCACTGCTCACAAGCGAGCGCGGACTGATGCATCGCAGCAACAGGCCAATAGAACCCGAAGCCTGCTTCGGAGACATCAAGTTCAACCATGGCTTCAAGAGGTTCCGTCTGAGGTCGACGAGAAAAACGAAGGTGGAATGGGGGCTGGTGTCTTTGGCGCATAACCTCAGGAAGTATGTTGCTTATAAAGCAAAGTCCAAGCACAAGCAGGCTCAAAGTATGGCACTTGTTGCTGAAAAACCGGCAATGAAGTCAGCTGTGTAGTTGCCGGAAGGCTCCGACAGAGCGTGGCCGGCCGCGGCCTCGTGAGCGGCTCCCGGAGGAACGAAGTTCCGGAGGGTGGATGGAGCGAAGCGGAACTCTGTCGGAGCCTTCCGACAACTCTACGACACCCTATATAAAAAAAAGAGACCAACCCTTTTGGGTCAGCCTCCTCTCCAAAAAAGTTCTTTGTTATATTGAAACCGAACTTAATTCGGCTCCTATGCGATGTATTGCTGCCACAATTTTCTTTGTGGTCTTTTCCCCAGGGAATGCCACCCCACTCTTGTATTGCCTCATTTTGCTTTCGTTGATGCCTGCATACTGGGCGAAGCGGCTGGCATTGATGAAATCGAAGTCTTCGAAGAATGAAGGAATGTCATAGCGAAATGTTATCTGGTACTCTTCAGAGACTTTCTCCCCGTCTGCTATGGCTAAATCACGGCAGTCCTGGACACTTTCGCGGAAATCTGCTTTAGCCTCCTCGATTGTCTCCCCAAAACCGCCAAAATGATTTTTGCCAAAACTCTGAGAGGACGTGATAGCAAATCGCCCGTCCGGTCCCTTTTCAATAATTGCTACGATCTTATACATATAATAACTTGCTTTTGAAAAAAAGTTCTCTGTTATTCAGAACTCTTCATATAACAAAGAACTTTGTATCCGCAAAGGTAGCATATTCGTTACTATTTGCAAAATATTTCTAACTTATCTGATTGTTTTTAATTAAACAAACAATCGTGCAAACTAAACATTATGAATTCTGAATCAATGAGAATGAGATTTTCTTAAATAGATAAAAACGACATCGCAAAAGCAGCAAAAGATTATACAATGAAAAAAAATTTGCATATTATAATTGAATCTTCTAACTTGTGTCCCGAAAAATAGAAACGGAACTATGTTTATGATGAACAACAATTCTTGGTGGTGGCACTCTTACTACTCTGACAGTCGTAGGAGGCTATAGCCGTATGTTGTTCTGAATCATTCAGATAACTCAAGCCCCGCCGCGACTGCGACGGGGCTTTTTTCGTATAGAAACGTAAAACAACTTAAATTATAAACATTATGGAACAGAAAGTACCTTACAAAATCTACCTCGAAGAAAACGAAATCCCTAAAGCATGGTATAACGTGCGTGCTGACATGAAGAACAAGCCGGCACCGCTGCTCAACCCGGCGACATTGCAGCCGATGGGCATCGACGACCTGAAGGGCGTATTCTGCGAGGAACTTTGCAAACAGGAACTTGACAATGATACCGCATTCTTCCCTATCCCGGAAGAAATCAGGGACTTCTATAAAATGTACCGTCCGTCACCGCTCATCAGAGCATATTTCCTTGAAAAGGCATTGGGAACACCGGCTAAAATCTACTATAAGTTCGAAGGAAACAATACTTCCGGAAGCCACAAGCTCAATTCTGCCATTGCGCAGGCATATTATGCCAAGAAACAGGGGCTCAAAGGCGTGACTACCGAAACAGGAGCAGGACAATGGGGCACGGCATTGAGCATGGCATGTGCATACTTCGTCCTTGATTGTCATGTGTTCATGGTCAAATGTTCGTATGAGCAGAAGCCTTTCAGGCGCGAAGTCATGCGTACCTACGGGGCACATGTCACGCCGTCTCCAAGCATGGATACAGAGGTCGGCCGCAAGATTCTGGCGGAGCACCCGGGAACGACCGGCAGTCTGGGATGTGCCATTTCCGAAGCGGTTGAAACTGCTGTCACTCATGACGGATACAGATATGTTCTCGGCTCCGTCCTGAACCAAGTTCTTCTGCACCAGTCAATTATCGGTCTTGAAGCAAAAGCGGCACTCGACAAATACGGCATTGCTCCTGACATTGTCATAGGCTGTGCCGGAGGCGGTTCCAATCTCGGCGGTCTGGTAAGTCCGTTTGTCGGAGAAATGCTGCGCGGCGAGAAACAATACCGCATAATCGCTGTGGAGCCGGCATCCTGCCCTAGCTTCACGCGTGGAAAATATGCTTACGATTTCTGCGACACCGGTGAGATTTGCCCGCTCGCTAAAATGTACACTCTTGGCAGTCAGTTCATTCCGTCAGCAAACCACGCAGGCGGTCTCCGCTACCACGGAATGAGCAGCATTCTGTCACAGCTCTATGCTGACGGCAACATGGAGGCTCGTTCCGTCGAGCAGACTTCCGTATTCAAGGCGGCTGAATTGTTTGCACGCACGGAAGGCACGCTCCCTGCACCTGAAAGCAGCCACGCAATAAGAGCAGCCATTGACGAGGCCCTGAAATGCAAGGAAACGGGAGAGGAAAAGACCATTCTTTTCGGTCTCACGGGAACAGGTTATTTCGATCTGAAGGCATATGAGCAGTTCAATGACGGAAAAATGACTGACACCATCCCGACTGACGAACAGATCAGGGAAAGTCTCAGCCATCTTCCTAAGGTCGACTAGGGTCCTGCAACAGAGCGGAAGCGGGCTTACTGGAACGCGGTGCGGCCTGGGATATCTCCAGTGAGGACACTCCATATATGTGTCGAGGTCAGTGTCCGTCAAATGCGATAAAACGGCAGTTGGGAACATCTACCTGAGCCAGACGCTTCATGGTATAAGCGTCCATGATTTCGACTTTGTGCGAGTCCGGAGGCTTACGATCAAACATCATCCGTCTTAATCTTTGTTCTTGTGGAAGATGGTCTCAGAGGCGGGCAAGGTCCGCAAAAATAACCCTTTCGGGGCTCGGTCTTAATCCTTGTTGTTGTGGAAGATGGTCTCAGAGCCATTTGAAATTACAGACGCATTGAGAAAGGATTTGCCTTAATCCTTGTTGTTGTGGAAGATGGTCTCAGAGTCAATTGTTACCCGTAGCGAAATGGTAAAGAAACTTCTGCCTTAATCCTTGTTGTTGTGGAAGATGGTCTCAGAGGATACATGTTTATCCGAGGATAAAAATATCCTGGGCCTTAATCCTTGTTGTTGTGGAAGATGGTCTCAGAGTCAAAGGGGAAGAAGGTGATATGATTATCCCAAACAGCCTTAATCCTTGTTGTTGTGGAAGATGGTCTCAGAGGAGTGGGAAGAGGGTACAGTTGTTGGCTGCGTGAAAGCCTTAATCCTTGTTGTTGTGGAAGATGGTCTCAGAGAGCACGTAGAAATTGAAGCGAGAGGTACAAAGGTGCCTTAATCCTTGTTGTTGTGGAAGATGGTCTCAGAGACTTTATAGTGTTTCGTGTGGAATGAGAATGCTCAGTAAAGCCTTAATCCTTGTTGTTGTGGAAGATGGTCTCAGAGACACCTCGTGCCTAAAGAAGAACTCGTTACCGTGCAAGGAAGCCTTAATCCTTGTTGTTGTGGAAGATGGTCTCAGAGGGGTGACTCCCAATCAATATATTCCGGATTGGTTGCCGCCTTAATCCTTGTTGTTGTGGAAGATGGTCTCAGAGTGAGGGCGGAAACATTCCATATACAAATATTGTTCTGCCTTAATCCTTGTTGTTGTGGAAGATGGTCTCAGAGACTAGTAAGATTGTTGCCAGAGATATAAACGAATAACGCCTTAATCCTTGTTGTTGTGGAAGATGGTCTCAGAGATACTCATGAGTTTGCCGGATATAACACTCAAATCACGCCTTAATCCTTGTTGTTGTGGAAGATGGTCTCAGAGCAATGCAAAGATTTCTCTTGAAAGAGAGAAGTTTGAAGCTGCCTTAATCCTTGTTGTTGTGGAAGATGGTCTCAGAGACGTTAACGGAGAAACTCATACTCATGAGTTTGCCGGCCTTAATCCTTGTTGTTGTGGAAGATGGTCTCAGAGATTACATCAACTTTGCTCCTAAAGCACTTATTGCACAAGCCTTAATCCTTGTTGTTGTGGAAGATGGTCTCAGAGAGTCTTGGAAATCTCAGAACATCAGCATTGTACCTGGCCTTAATCCTTGTTGTTGTGGAAGATGGTCTCAGAGACCTGGGTGAAGTCTCTGATGTATCAGGGAGGTAACCGCCTTAATCCTTGTTGTTGTGGAAGATGGTCTCAGAGCGAAGAAAGGTTGTATAATATGGACGACCTTGACGAGCCTTAATCCTTGTTGTTGTGGAAGATGGTCTCAGAGAGCAAAAAATGCAATGTGATGACCATTAGACTGTTATGTGCTAAAAACGAATAAATACTCATCTTTTTAGCGAAAAAATGTACCTAAATAAACGCTGAAACCACAGACTTTTCAAATAACTTTCTAAAAACAAAGTTACCAAAAATACATATATAAACAAAATGTCAAAGAACTATATGCACAGGAAAATTATCGAAAAAATTTTCCTGTGCTTTATTATGTTTTGTCTTACTGCTGCGTAAGAGTATTTATGAGTTGTGTTGTCCGTGTATCCCCAAGATACTGAATTAAGTTTCTTCTCATATTATCGGTGGACCAACTGCCTCTCCTTGGATTTCTCTCTCGCTCATTGATGCTTGGATAGATTTCAATTATATTGTTGTAAATAATCTCCTTGTCAGAATCGGTCAGCGCACCATTGTCCCGGATGTATCTGTCAATCCTTCCAGTATAAGCTCTTAATGTGCCGTTAAAAGGACTGTTAGGAAGGAATGGCAAAATGCCGTGTCCATAGTTGCGAATCCTCTGTATCAAGGTATTGCATCTATCTATTGGCTCAATAAACTCTGTTGCGTGGATAGGATATCTTTGCGATAATTCTTTAAATGAAGTCATATGCTGCTCAATTCTGTTTATGAGGTTATTTCTGTCCCCATCGTTCAATTGACCAGAGAGTCCATTTACAATATTATCAGTCTCGTTGAAAGCATGGATAACCTCATCACGAGATGTACTGTAATCATTTTCTCGTTCATTGTCAATTTGAGTCCTATAATTATCTGCCTGCTTCCTTATTTTGATGTCAGTAGATTCATTTAATACAGCAAGACGTTCTTCTGCAGAATCTAGGTCATGCTTTTTGATTAGAAGAGGAAGCAACTCTAAGCATTCATACACAGTATCATTTTTCTTAATACGTTCATCAACTTCGTGTTTGTACTTTCTAGTCGTACTAGGATTATCAATAATTTGTTGTGTCTCGTTTGTTTCAGGTTTAAGAATGTCGCTAAATAGAGGTAAGTTCTCGTTATTTACTGTCCTGTTCAAAGCAAATTCATTCTCGTTTCGATTTATAGACATACGCATGTACGAGAAATTATTGTTATTGACGTTTGCATCTATACCTCTTGCCATAGCGCATAACTCGCGGATGGAATTTGAGTTTTCCCATCCTGTGCCAATATTCTCTGTCATCACATCTTTAAATTTATTAAAGTAGTAATCAGTTCCCTGTTGAGTCGGATCATCAGTCTTGGCGAAAATGTCTTTTATGGAAATAACTGAGAGTTTATCAATGCTGATCTTTACTTTACCATATCCAAGCGGTTTTGCTTCACCGATAGAATGGCAGCATTCCGGGTGTCCATTGAATGTCAATGCTGCTATAAGTGCACCGAGTTCACATTCCTTGAGATTATGGAATGTGATACGGCCTTTAAATGACGTGCCCTGATCAAGTGGTATAAATTTACATGTCTGAGAGTCGGTACCTTCATTTGGTGGAAGGAGGGTTGTTCGTACAGGATATCGTTTTCTTCCTTTGATTTGTGCATTGGCGTCATTCCAAGTGCCGCTACTTGCATATAGAGGCCCATAGGATGGTTTAGGACTGCCTAATACGGTGGTAACAGGATTACATTTATTTGGCGTGCCGCATGCAAAGGCATTGGAAATGTTGACTCGCCCCTTCAACTGACCTAATGATTCTTTCGCGGTTCCGAAAATACATTCGGCAAGATCTTTTCTTCTATTACTTTGTAATTCTATAGGGATGGCACCTTTTATGAAGTTGGCTGTCGGAATACGGAACATGTATGCGAGTCCAATCGCATCGATAGGACCAGCATCGCCATTTCTTCTCATGAAAAAAACAGGTACGCGTTTACCTTCGTTTAAGTAGCGCTTCCAAATGTTTTTGTAGTCATAATTGTTTTTGTGAATCGTTATAAAATCATCAATGATTTGTGATTCTACCTTTTCGTTAGTGTTTGATTCGAAAAATACAAATTCGTAATATTTTCCCTCCCATTTTAATCTATCTAGCTGTCTATTATATCTTTGTTCGCGTCTGCTTGACTGTCCTGTTACAACGATGCTGCCTGAGCGTCCATTCGAATCCAAGTTGGTGATAAACTTTCCATAATTATCATAACTACCAGAGAATCTATTGTGTAATGAATACTCGATATCGTCTAATTGCTTATTAACGTCAGTGAGATTCAGCTTCAGTATTTCCTTATATTTGTAATAGGCAGAACGAAGGTATTCTTCTGTATCTTTATCAGCGTTATTTCTGTCTATCGAGAACTGTAGTCCGAATTGAGTTAAGTTGGTTTTGCATAAGTTGTCTATCTGTTCTGGCGAAATTCTTCCTGGCTCTCCGCAATCATTGATAAGATATTCTTCCGAACCATCTTCGGCAAGCTGTTTATATAGCCAGCCACAATGAACGTTTTGTATTATTTGTCTATAAAATCTTCCTTCAGGATTGTTGCTAAGATCCCTGATACCAAATCTAGCATCCTGCACCTGTGTCATCTTTCCGAAGCTGAGGATTTCTAATACATTGCGAATCTCTCCCTTGATGGAAGTCCCTGGGATAAAATATTTGCCGTCAGGTGTTTGACTGAATTTCGTGTCGGGATCCTTTCTGTCAGTATAACCATTTCTGACGAATATCGGAGTCTCGGCTTCAATAGTATATTCAATGCTGCCGCTCACGCCATCTTCAAATGGAATGTCTTGTGAAATGTGATTCGCCCATGATGGGTAGAATGCTCTATTCTCGAGAGGAACAAAGTTATATGGTGCTTTAATCATGATCGCCTCCTTTTATTTTGATGCCGAATCCCTTGAATACCAGTCCCGTCGGACGTAGGGTGTCCCAATTGTCATTGATGTTATCTTTTACTGTTCTCCAGACGCGAATGAAGTTCAGCGGCTGGGATAGATTAAGCCTGCTGTTGGCAATATATTGCTCCACTCCGCCCTCTGTCATAACTGCTGAATCTGGAGCGATGAATCTACGGGCGTTGAAATCATAAGTTTTAACAATATATTTTCCGTCAATGAATTTGATGCAGATAGACTTCTTCTCTTCATCTGAGTAAAGTTGTCCTTCAATTACGAAAGGATTTATCTTTTCATCGAGATGGAGTTCGATATCTTTGTCAATGAATGTCCTCGGCTCTGTCTGGTCACTATACCAGAGATAGCCCTGTGCATTTCTCAATTGAATATTTATACTCATAGCGTTTGTCCGTTTTTAATAATTGAACACTTGAATGTGCCATGACCGCGTCCGCTTCCTCCTCCGAAGGTCAATGTGCCTAAATCAATATCCTTGAGCGCTCTTTCAAGACATTCTAAAGCATCAGTTAAGCCTTCTTCTCCGGTATCCTTTACCATAATTGTGGTTTTGAGTTCCAAGTCTCTTCCGTCAATCACTTTCTCCGAGAAGAGTGCCCCATCGATAGCCCCTCCAGTGAATCTGTCGATGCTGACGTGGTTGAACACTTTTTCCTTTTCTTCGTTCTTTTCCACAAATAAATCGTTGAAAATGCATATTCCGCGTCGTAGGTCTTCTTTATCTTTCTGGTATCCGAAAAGCTGCCCTACGGCAGTGTTCATTCCTCCCGAATAATTATCAAATTCTTCTGCAGGAATCTGCATTGCATATTTGCCCTCTTTAAGGTTGCTATAAAATGCAACTCTATGAGCGATAGCCCCTTTCAATGATGTCGCAGGAATTAAGTATTTTTCCTCGAAAACACCTTCGTTTTGGTCCTTCCATTCTATGTACTCTTCCCTTACCTGAAGGTCATCTACCTCCTTGTCACCAAATCCTGCTCCGAAGGAAAAGAAATCGTTAGGTGTCAATGTCAGTTCATATGTTATCCATCCTTTATCTGTCGAAGACTTTTCGAATGAATCCCAGTCGGCATAATTTGAGGATAGGATTGAGGAATAATTCAGGTACTTGTCCAGTTCACATTCATTGCTCAAGATAAGAGTCCTCTTCTTGATTTCATGGACTTTCATCTTACCGAAACCATTTCGCGTGCCACCGCCGATTCTGAAGGTTGAGGAATATAACGAAGAAAGGACCTCGTTGAAAAATGAACTTGCGGAATCAAGGTCGCCGGATTTGGCAACCAATTCTATATCAAAGGCGAATCTGCAGCCTTTGTATATGACCTCTTCGTCGAACTTTCCGGCATTCTTTGCAACACCCTTATCGGTTAAACAGACGTGATTTCGCTTGGGCAAGCGTTTGAATCTGTTCGAAAAGTCAGTATCGGATAGGTTGGATATCCCGTCAATGACATTGCCTTTTAAGTCAATGATTTTTCCTTCACTGAAAATGATGTCAGAGCCTTTGGAATCATTGTCATTTTCCTTGGAGGTACTTTTGACACCGAAGAAAGAGCCCTTTGTCTTTTCGTCAAAAGCATGGCTGAGAATACCTGCTATGCTTGTTCCAGGTATATATGGGAATCCATTGATGTCTTTTAGGATTGCTGCGTCAGTGAGCATCGTTTTTCTTCCGGAACCTATGACCAATGGAGTTTCAGCTTCGAGTACGACATGTGCCTGAAGCCGAGCATCGTATATTGTTGTGTTTGACATAATCAATTCTGTTTACATTTTTTAGCCATTTCTGCCGAAAGATTTATCATGATATATCTCCAGTTGGCGTCGTTGACCTTTTCATTCTTTATCAGGTTATCTATCTGGGTATATAGCTCTTGTTTCTTGAATTCCCATTTATCTTTGGCTACGCCATGGTTAAGATATTCTTGTAAGTCATCATAGAACTTGCTCAAGTCAGATGACCTTTCCGCAAGATTTCTTATATATCCCCACTGAGAAGCGAACTGCTCGCCGTTTTTCTTGAATGTCGGCAATAGCTTATTAACCATATCATTGACAATCTTGTAATTCTCATTCTGCTGGTCTGATATCATACGTGATTTCAGTACTTGTAACAAACTGGTGTTTGACGAGTTGGCTGGTATAGTTATCTCTTCTCTTCTATTGTCTTTGTCTGGATCGCTTTTAGCAAACCTTAGAGGAACTTTTCCATCTTTATCGCAATCCAAGAAGGCTGGATTGTATATGACTTTCCCGAAGCCCTCGCATTGATAGGCCCCGATATATCTGGAGTCGGAAGGGGAGTGTGTCCCTTTCTTCAGGTTTACTACGAATACACTGCCTTTCTCTACTCCGCATCTGTCCGTGTCAGGATTTTGTCGTTTTGCATTCCATGGCGCATACTGGAATGTCCTGATCTGAGACTTTTTCCAGTCAATTTCTGCTTCTGCATTGGATTCAAATCCGAGGTCTTCGGCTGTCGGTTGGAAAGTAGGCATGCCTGAATCTTTGTCAATGAAGATGAGACGGCCATCTGCATAAACTGTGGCAAACTCTTCCGTTCCGGCTTCTCTGGAATTGAAAGTAACAAACTCTTCATCTGCCGTAATTTCTACCAGTCCATACTGTGATGTCTTGGAATGACCGATGTGTCTTTTACCTATTAGCGCTTCATTGATGGCTTTCTCAAGACTGTCATTGTCAATCTCTACTTCGAAGCCGAGCTCAAGCCCTTTGCGAATGGATTCATACGAATACATCTGCTCGTCCTTTGACCTGCGCTTGTCTCTGTCATATGCGGACTTTATTGCAACAGATTTGTCTGTTTTGATTTCTATGGCAGAATCATTGTCAAAGGTGTAGAATCCGCTTCTGCACTGTTTTGGCTGAGCGTCACCTGGATTCCATTTGTACATGATATATGCTCCATCATCGAAAAGATTTTCTCCTTTTTTATAATAATAGACAGCAGGAATTCTTAGTGAACGAATGTTGCCGGACAATGGATGTGCGTCACCGAATCTGACATGGCCGCTGTGAAACATCTCAAGAGACTCTTCTGGAGAGAGTGTGCTATATAACTTGGATGCAGCGATCCCCAGAAATGCATTTCCCGGGATGAAGTCCAGTGTCCCTTGTTGTGTCTTGGTGCCGGCATTCTGTGTCAGAATTATATCTGATAACAGAGTGCATTTATATTTCAATGTCTTCATATTCAGATGGATTTAATGGTGAACTTGCATCTGCCGAGGCCTCGATTCCTATTCTCGCCCAGGCGTTTTATGAATGCGAGGCTATCCTCAAACAGTTTCTTGGTCTTATCATCTTCCTCTGGAATGTTAAGAATCTGTCCTTCTAAAGTGCAAGGAAGTGTGACCTGTGTTTTTCTGAGGCTATGATTGACGGCAATGCCGTTATCACCAATAGCTGTGGAGGCGACAGCCTCAAACAGATAATTCTGTGCATTTGCATTGATAATGGCATCGTAGTCGGTGGCCGGGAATTCAGCATTTGAGAAGAACGCCTTGCCAATCTGAGGAATTTCCGCTATTTCGCTTCTCTTGCCAAAAATCACGTCAATGATTTCTTGTGAAGGGTATCTGTCCGGAGCAAGGCAGATCAATGTTTCGGCAGCTTCTCTGATAAGTCCTTTGATAGTTTTACCTGGCACGAAAGGCATTCCTTTGGCGTCTTTTATGACCAATGAATCGACATCAGCTCCTGCTGAAAGTCCGGATCCGCAGTGCCAATATGAGAAGAACTCGATTGTATATGTAATATCCATTGTTCGGAGTTATTTCGTTTGTTGGTAGATTATAGAATGCAATGACAAAACATCATATGCGGGATAAATGTTGTGCTTAGAACCTTTCTTGTCTGTGAAGGTGCGCCAAGAAGTCAGAGTCTCAGCTTCGTTTTTCATTGAAGTATTGACTTCTTTAATCCTGTCAAGAATCTGATTTGCTTTTTCGAGTCCATTTGGCTCCATCATTGCTGAGAGCCACTGTCTGATGTCTGATTTTAAAGCATTTCCATCCTTACTGTCAAGCTTAGTCACTCTTTCTATCAGATTGTCTATTGTCCATCTGTCATGAGGATCATTCAGGTAATATGCCCCATATTTGAATGAATGTCTTTCAGGTGTGGTGAGTTCACGTTTCGTTATATCTTCGTAGGACTCAACGAAACTGTCTTGAACTTTATGGAACATTATGCATGATTTCTCGCGATTGGAGTCTTTCTTTGCAGCGGCGCATAATTCTTCGGCCAGATTGTATGCATAGTAGTAAGGGAATGATGATTTTACGTATGCAATGCCGGCACAGGCTGTCAGACCATTTTCGAGGGCTGTCAGACCATTTTCGAGAACTGCATATTTCTCTGCGAGTACTTCGAAATTCTCTTTGGTGAATTTTTCAAAGGCCTCAAGATAGTTCTGAATAAAAGACATTGCCAAACTGCCTCTTATTATGACGGTGAGGTCATCGCCACCCAGAACGACTGGTCGGAAAGGAAGATCTGTCCCATTCTTGATGGCATTTTCGAAGACTATGCCAGCCGCAGATTTCGCAGCATCGATAGTCGATTGATTTAGCAATGAAGAAAACGTATGGAAATCTCTACCGGACGAGTCGTTTTCACTGATGGCCTTGACGATTTGCCCAAGTCCATTGCCATCTGCGTGTATGACGGCTATCCAGTCATTAGTGTCGGTGAAACCATCCACGCGGTTAGTGATATTAACCATGTCTGGCATTTCTTCTCCTATGGCTTTCTTTAGCAGAGAATATGTGTCTGCGGCCTTGCGCTTGCGGAATGTCCCTTCGTCGCAATAGTCTTCCGGATTGCTCATATGATATCTTTCTGGCAGGCCCGTTTCACGAGAGCGTTGTATGCCCATAAGCCCTAATGTGAGAGACTGCATTGGCATGTTCCTTTCTTCGCGGAGACGGATTTCTAATTTGTGAAGTGCGTCAGACAGATTAGTAACATCTCGAAGTTCTATTACAGCCTGGCTGATAGTTATTCCTGGAGCGGCTTCCAGAACTCGTTTCGGAAACTCTCTGAAGACTTCTTTACACTTGTCCTCATTGTCAAATATGTATTTGATGTTGCCGGCAGCATTGATAATGGCATTTTCATCTTTGTCAAGTTCAGTTATGCTGATTCCTAACTGTTCGGCGAACATCTTGGTGCATATTTCCTCGACAAGTTCGCTGGCTCCGACAATCTCTCTCAGGGTGTTGGTCTGGAAGATGAAGCTCTGTATTCCCTGGACAGCGGCTCCATATAGAAATTTGCTCATGGTCAGTAATTTAAATTTGTTACTAAGCGTGGTTGTATAAAACGCACGCTTCAAATTTATCCGAAAATTAATAGAAATCCAATATGCAAATTCGGAAAATTGAAACGATTTGCAAAATGAACCAAATATGAACCAAAACTTTTTCAGATGATGAGGTTATACTTGAAAAAAAAGTCATAAATTTGGTTTTGTAATAAACTGAAACTATGCAAACTGACAATATGCTGAATGTCTTTACTCTATTCACTGACATTGATTTAAAACAAGAAGAAGTCCCTCTGTTTCGTGGGGCCATGATTCGTGTTGCCGGATCCGATAATGTGGATTTTCATGATCACGAAAGTGAGGGATTCAGATATCTGTATCCTCGTGTTCAGTATAAGATAATCGACCATAAAGCTTCAATTGTTTTTGTGGGCGAAGGTGCTGAATCGATAGGAAAAATCTTGTCTGGTGCTGGAGGAAAAATTCAAATTGGCCGTCGTTCCGCAGTCTTCAATATTACTGGCATGCCTATGTCTCAGTCGGTGGTTCAGGTCAATGATATCAATGATATAAGTAACACATATAAATTGTCTCGATGGCTGCCACTGAATCAGGATAACTATGAGTTGTTCTCTTCTTTGGAGAGTCTGCAGGAAAAGTGCGCTTTGCTGGAGCGATTATTAATCGGCAATATTCTTTCGTTTGCTAAAGGTGTAGGAGTGTTTTTCGATTCAGAGGTTGAGGTCAATCTTGTGGATATCGAGAAGATGGAGCATTATAAGTTTAAAAATGTGAAAATGTTGGGCTTTGACGTTGTTTTCAGAACCAATGTCTCTTTGCCGCAGTATGTCGGCTTAGGTAAGGGTGTCAGTTTGGGCTTTGGAATAATAACAAATAAATAATTGTATATGGGAAAATTACATATCGCGCTAGTTGGTGCTCAAACCATGCCGATATATATTGGTATTCGAGAAAGTGATGCGGATAAGTTTATCCTTATTCATTCTGCAGAGACCAAGTCAATCGCAGAAATTATTGCCAGATACATAGACCGGGATAATACTATTTTGTTTGAATTGCCCGCATGGGACTTCCCTAAGATGAAGGATAGAATTGATGGCTTATTGGCAGAATATAAAGACTGGCGTATTGAAGCTAATATATCTGGCGGTTCCAAGCCATGGGGCTTTATGTTTTCAATGTTAGCTTTCGAGTATTCTAATTTGTCGCTTTTCTTTGTCGATCAGAGTTGCATGATACATAATATCAGCAATCTTACCTCAAGAATGGCAAAACCTCTTGATGGCGGAATACGTCAGATACTTGAGTTTAATCAGATTCTTGAATCGAATCAAGCCTCTTCTGTAAAGCATGTGGATTTGACATCATATGACGAGAAAGATATCTCAATCTTGCCGGAAATTAAGAGGTGTAGGAAAAAATATCAGAAGATTTTTAATGATTTGACTATCCCTAAAAAGGACAATAAGAATCGTTATCAAAATAATAAGTTGGACACGATCGTAGACAATCAGTCACAGTCGGAGATCTCTTGGGATATTCGAGGTCCTGAGCAAAAAGTGAAATTGACGTTTATTAATAGATTAGGAAATTCTGAAACGGTGGCATTTCAGTCTCCGCATGCCTTTGATATGGTTGTATCTTCAGGTTGGTTTGAATATGAAGTCGCAAAATGCTTGGATTCATGGCCGGAGGCTAAGGATATATGGCTTAATTCAGTCTTCCCGTATCGGAACAATACGCCGAAGAATGAAATTGACATTATTGTGAATGTGGGTTATAAACTGCTGTTTGTTGAGTGCAAGACGAAGATTTTTGATAAGACAGATATAGACAAATTCAGATCTGCGGTAAAAAATTATGGAGGATTAAGTTCAAAAGCAATGTTCATTTCTCTTGAGTCTATGGACGCTCAGACAATCGAAAAATGTGAGACCAATGGCATAGAGTATTTTAGCTTGGATGGTAAGCCAGCAGTTGAAAGGAAGAAGGCTCTTTTTGCGAAACTTAACACTATTATGGGTGTTTCTAATACTAAGTAACAATGGCTAGAAAGGTTTTCATGTCAGTTCTTGGAACTGGTTTTTATTCGGAGTGTACATACGTCGGTGTCAATACGAGAACTCAAACTCGTTTTATCCAGGAAGCTACACTAAATGAAATTGGCGCGAAAGAGTGGACATCAGAAGATCGTGCGTATGTGTTCATTACGGATAGATCCGAGACTGATAACTGGATAGTCAAAGATAATTGTAGAACAAACCAGCGATCCAAGGAGAGCGAACAATATTATGGCCTTAAGAAGGTTTTGTACGACATGTCTCTGCCGTGTACAGTTGAATCCGTGAAGATTAAGGATGGCAAAGATGAGAATGAGATGTGGGATATCTTCAATACTATATACGGCTGTTTACAGGATGGGGATGAATTATATTTCGACTTGACTCACGCTTTCAGGTATCTGCCTATGCTGGTGCTTGTCTTGGGAAGTTATGCCAAGTTCTTGAAAAACGTCAAGATCGCCTATATCTCATATGGCAATTTTGAAGTTCCTGGCGCCGAAAAACCGATAATGAATCTTATGTCGTTGAATGCACTTCAGGATTGGACATCTGCCGCTGCTGCTTTTGTTAAAACAGGAAGAGTTTCAGGTGTAATTGAAAATGTTATGGCTGATGTTGAATCATCTGGCAGATACAATCCGTCGGAGAGTACTGGCTTGACTCAGTTTGTGCGGAATCTCGAAGAATTTACTAATCAGATAGAAACTTGCAGAGGGCGTGAGATTGTTGCGGCAAGATCAGCCATTCAAATTCAAAACTATAGAAGGACAATTCGGCGGAATGATATGCCTCAGCCATTGAAAACGATAATCATCAATATTATTGATTTGTTGCGAGAGTATTACAGCGATTCTCTGGACAACCTTAAATCTGCTTTGCGATGGTGTAAAAGATATCAGTTAATTCCGCAAGGATATACTTTGTGTCAGGAAAGTATAGTGACTCTGATGTGTGAGAGGTTTGATAACTATAATCCGTATCCAGTCAATACGGGAGACGAGAGACGAAGTCGTAGAAAACAATATCGGGATTATTGGTCATCAATTCTTGGTCTTCCTGAATCAAAACGAGAAGATGAGAGTAAGTGGATGGGGAGTTTAGCGGAAAATCGGGCATTAACAAAAGCCATATTTAATCTTGATTGGATTGATGATGTGAGAAGTCGGTATTCACAATTGACAGCGAAGCGCAACGCTGTGAATCATGGTGGTTTCATTGATAATATTTCTATAAAAAGTATTGTGAAGGAGTTTGAAGAAACAATTGACAAATGCTTGCCTGTTTTTGATATGGAGTTGTCTGACCCGGTTGTTGAATATAACCATCCGAAAATATTTATTAACTACACAAATCATCCTATCTCAGAGTGGTCTGGAGAGCAGGTCTCCGCTGCAAAGAAATATGCGGAAACGTTGGTGGATATTCCGTTCATTGGCATTGACCCGGATAAAGATGAAGCCGATATTGAAAAAATCGCTGATTCCGAGTTGAGAAAAATCTTGATGAAGGCGGAAGGACATGAGGCTACAGTACATCTGATGGGCGAGCAGACATTGTCATTTTCATTGATAAAGAAATTGCAGGGGCTGGGTGTCCGCTGCGTTGCGTCCACTACTAAACGCGAGGTTAAAGATTTAGGTGACAATAAGCGGGAGGTAACCTTTAGATTTGTGAAATTCCGGGAATACTGATAGTCATGGAACTTGTGCTCAATACATTCGGAACAAGTCTGTCTAGGGATAATGAGGGATTTGTCATACGAAATCACGATGGAAGTCAGCGAATACCTGTTGCTGGTATCCGCTCTATTCAAGTAGGGAAAGGCGCACAGATTTCAAGCGATGCAGTGCTGCTTGCGATGGAAAATGAAATCGAGGTTATTTTTATGGATAAGGCTGGAAATGTAATGGGGAGAATATGGAGTCCCAAGTATGGTTCGGTATCCACAATCAGAAAAGGCCAGCTCTCTTTTTCCTTTGGAAACGAAGCGGTAAAATGGATTAAGGGAATAATTACCAGAAAGATAGAAAATCAGCAGGCTATGTTGTTGATGATGAACACTGATGGAGATATGCGGTTGCAAAATATCATTGACAAGAACATAAATAGACTTGAGGATTATAAGAATAAGATTGCGACACTTGAAGGGGAAATTGTCAATGATATTTCGGCGACGCTGCGAGGATGGGAAGGTGTCGCATCGAAGATATACTTCGATACTATAAATGTTTTTCTCCCTGAAAAATATCGGTTTGAAAAGCGCACTCAGCATCCTGCGATGGATCCTGCCAATGCGATGCTTAATTATGGCTACGGCTTATTGTACGGAAAAATCGAAAGCGCATTGATAAAAGCCGGTATTGATCCCTATGTGGGGGTCATGCATAGGGATGATTACAATAGGCCTGTTCTTGTTTACGATGTTATTGAATTGTACCGGGTTTGGGTGGATTATGTGGTTTTCTCTTTGTTGTGTCAGAATGTTGTTACAGACGAGCATTATTCTGTCAATGATGACAATTCTTGTTGGTTGGAGCCTCTTGGACGGCGAGTCCTGATACAGTCTGTCAATGACTATCTGGATGAAGTTGTTGATGAAAAAGGTGTTCAGAGAAGCCGTATAACCCAGATAACGTTATATGCTCAAAACTTGGCGCAGATCTTCAAAAAATATGCATAGTTATGTTCTTAGTCGGATCTAATGTTCGCAATAACTCTGAACCTCTCAAAAAAGTGACTCCGGAGTATCTTTTCAATGCTTTGCGTTATCCAAAGTCGGAGTTCTTGTCGAGAATCAAGCAGTTGAGGATTGTCCGTCAGATCAATGAATCACAATATGTGCAGTTGAAACAACAACTTCCATATTTTGTTTGTGCGTCATTCAATCCTCCCTTCCGTAATTCGAAGAACTTCGCTTTTACTCAATATTTCATCATGGATATCGATCATATTTGTGAAAAAGGGATGATTGTTGATGATTTAAGACGAAAGATTGAGTCGGACTCGAGAACAATGATGTGTTTCCTGTCTCCTGGAGAGGATGGATTGAAAGTTATAATGAAACTCAAGGACCGGTGTTATGATGCCGGAGTGTACTCGGTGTTTTACAAGAAGTTTGTTTATGATTTCAGTCTCCAATACAATCTCCAGCAGGTTATGGATGTCAGGACAAGTGATGTTGCGCGGGCTTGTTTCATGAGTGTTGATTCTTCTGCGTATTATAATCCGGGTGCTGACCCCGTTGATATGTCTGAAATGATCGATATGGAGGATTCCTCGGTGTTGCTCATGCAAAAGAAGGAAATTGAGGAGGATATTTCCACATTGACAGATGTTGCCGTCCCATATGGTAATGCGGTGGAAATTCGGGAACCTGATGATGATGCGATGGAACGGATTCGAGACCTTTTAAATATGAAGACAAAGAGAGTCTCCGTGGAGAGGCCGGTATTCGTTCCGGCAATTCTGGATACAATACAGGGAGAACTGAGTAATTATGTCAGTGATATCGGGTTCATGATATCTGAAATAATCAACATTCAATATGGAAAGAAAATCAGAGCGAAACTTGGATTGAAAACTGCGGAGATTAATTTGTTTTATGGCAAACGTGGGTTTTCTGTGGTGGTCTCCCCAAAGACAGGTACTGATGGAACATTAAATGTTCTTCTTGCAGACACTGTTAGGGCATTTATTGATGAGAGGTAAATATGCCGAGAAAGAGAAGGCCGCCCCTCAGTCTTGCAGCGCAAGCAAAGAAACTTCTTGAGTCAGGTATTGGCGGAAGTCCGAGAGTTGAGACTAAAGAAACCTGCGATTCGTTATCTCCTCTTGAAGATAGAATTAAAGACCTTCTGGGATTGACTGAATCCAGAAAAAAGCGTCAGGATAGAATGCTGTTTTTTGTAATGTATGATATCGAGAGCAATAAGGTCAGGCGGCTTGTGTGCAAGTACCTGATTCGGGAAGGTTGTTCTCGTGTGCAAAGATCTATTTTTCTTGCTGATTTGCCGATTGACTCCTACTCTAGAATAAAAAATGATCTTGCTGAGATACAGGCATTGTATGATAATGAAGATAGTATAATTGTCCTTCCTGTGTCAACTGATTATCTCAGGATGATGAAGGTTATAGGCAAAACAGTTGATGTGGACATTATTACACATACGAAAAACACTTTATTTTTCTAGATATTGTTATGAAGATACTTGGCCAACAACAAAAAGTCGCATTGGAGCGAATCTCGGAATTTCTTAAAAGTGACAAACGCTTTTTTCTGCTCAAGGGTTATGCCGGTACAGGAAAGACTAGTATTGTGCCTGAAATATTGAATGCGGCTGTTGGTTACGAAGTGAAACTTATGGCGCCTACGGGTAGAGCTGCAAAGGTCCTTGCGGAAAAAGCACATGCTCCGGCGACGACAATACATCGGGGAATATACCGCTTATCGTCAATTGAAGTGAAGATGGATGATGACATATCGTCTAAATCAGAAGCGATTTGCACCGCAAAATTGAAATTCTATTTCCCTTTAGACTTGGATGCTGGTATGAAACCTCGACTGATTATTGTCGATGAAGCATCGATGGTGCAGTCATGCACAATGAGAGATGAAGTGTTCGCGTTCGGATCTGGTTCGATTTTACGTGATCTTGAGATATATCTTGCAAGTACACCAGGGTCGAAAATCATATTTATCGGGGATCCGCTGCAGCTTCCTCCAGTAGGGGAGTCTAAGTCATCTGCATTGGATTTGTCGTCATTTCCTCAGGGCGATGCGGAGGAATATGTTTTGACTGAAGTTGTCAGACAAGGCTATGATAGTATTATTTTGTCAGAGTCGATGAAAATTCGGGAGTTGTTGAATTCTGAAGATAGATGCGAATTTATAATTGATGAAAAACCGGGGGAACTTGAAACGATTGGTGCGGATAAAGCCTTGGGACAATTTGTCTTCGATTACTCTATGGGAAAGAGCGTGATTTTCATCGCGTATTCAAATAAAAAAGTTGCTGAATATAACGTCGGTGCCAGGAAAATCCTTTATGGAGAGAATGCCCCGGAAGTTGTCAATGGTGAAAGACTGATGATAGTCCAGAATAATTATAGCCATGTTGGGGTTGAATTGATGAATGGTGATTTTGCGAAAGTTGAAGAGGTCTGTTCTCCATGTGAATCTCGTCATATTACGTTGCGGGAGAATGGGGCTTCAGGTGTTAAAGAACACATAATTGAATTACGTTTCTATCGTGTGAAACTATTGCTTGATAACGGAGAGAGATTAGAGACGATGTTGTTTGCATCACTTTTGACTGATGAATATGTTTTGCAGCAAAATCTGATTAATCGCGCTATGTATGTGGATTTTGTAATTAGGCATAGTAAACTTAAACCAGGGTCGGAAGAATTTAATGAAGCATTGATGCGTGATGAGTATTATACAGCTGTTAGAGTGAAATATGGTTATGCGGTGACTGGTCATAAATCTCAAGGAGGAGAGTGGGGAACGGTCTTTGTCGATTTTGATGGACGACGTGGACTTGATACATCAACGCTTAGATGGGATTATACGGTCATTACGAGAGCGAGGACCAGATTGTACATGATAGGAACACCTCGAAAAAATAAGTTTTCTCAACTTGAAATCAAGTCTGTAATTAAAGCCAACGGCTATCCTAAAATGTCGGAAAGGATTCTGAATCGACCTATGACTTTGGCTGAGAAACGTGAAGATGTGGAAAACCGTTTGGCGGGCACGGAATTTACGATAAGCGAGGTTAAAAGTAAGCCATATCGTGAAATTTATTTGATTCATTGCCCTGGGGGAGACTACAGCTTTGATGCGATATACAATAAGTCGCAGATATTCAGGCCGTTTACGTCGGTATCTAACGGTCCGGAAATCGACATGGTTTTGGAACTGCTCAATTCTGAACCAAGTGGAAGGATTATAGAAAAGTACTCACCTTCAACTGAAATGTTGCCCGTGTATGAATTGGTTCAGAGTGCATGTGAGAGTGTTAACGTGACGATTGTGAATGTGCAAGAGTACGCTGAATCATATAAGGTGGTGTACTGTTTGGAAACTGATGGCAAATCATATTTGGATGTTTTTATAAATTCGAAGGGCATTGTAACGAGTGTGATCCCTCATTCAACTTCAGGTCAAAATGATTTGAAATTGGTGACCCTCTTAAATAAGATTGAAGAGTATGCAAAAAGTAAGTGAAATATATCAATTGCGAAAATCGGGGCAGTTGGAAGAGGCCTATAATCTTGCATATGAGTTATATGGTCAATATGAGTCGGATGAAGATGTGAAGAAGGCATTGGCTTGGGTATTGGTTTCGTTATGCAAGAAGAATATTGAAGATAACGATATCGTATCTGCAAAAGAGAGGTTTCGACTTTTGGATTCTCTCGGAATGAAAGGTGGAGATATGTATGCGGATATTCTTGTTTCGCAGATAGATTTTTATCGGCAACGATTATCTGTCTGGGGTGAATTGGAACGAATGAGCAAAGCGGGAAATGAAAGGGAGGCCTATGATCGAGCAAAATCATTGCCGTCGTCAGATTTATCTATCAGTAATGCTACCTCGTATGGCTGGATTATTTACAGGTATCTGAAAAAAGAATTGACTTCCATACCTGTTTCGGAAATGAATGAAATTCTGACAGCGTATTTGTCTCTTCCTGTAGAGCGGCCATCTTTGCTTCATTCTCAAATCCTCATGATTGCGGAAAACTATCTTTCATATAAAGAACATGAACAGTTTGATTTTTTGCAATTCTTTAAAAAGTGGGATCCTGATAATCTGCGAAGTGAGGATCTTAAGACAGAGACTAAAGAAATTAATGGCAGAAATGTTACTTTTCGGTCTTTGGCCGCGAAAGCGATGTCGTTATGCCTTTCAGATGTTAAACGCACTAAAGATAGTACTGATATAGAGTGGCTTTCAAATGTTTTTGATAAGTTTGCTCTAGAGGATGATAGGTGGTCTTTGCGTCAAAGAGCTATTTTATATATATTGTCTGGGAATAAACCGGCGGCATCTCAAATTTATCGCCAGCAATTGAAAATGCCGAATCCTGAATACTATCTTTGGTATGAGGCTGCATGTTGCGAGTCCGATATGGCTATTCGGGCCGGGCTTCTGTCAAAGGCTCTTACCTTAAAAAATAAAGATGAGTTTCTTGGCAATGTGCGTCTCGCAATGGCCGATACTTTTTTAAAACTCGAAAGGCCAGAGGCTGCTGCTATTGAATTGGGCAAATATCATAAACTTTATGAATCCCGTCAGTGGAATCCCAATGCGAAGTATAATGAACTCATGTCTAAACTGGAAACGTTGGGGGTTCCGCTGGGGAATCCTAATCGTGATAATACTGAGTTATATAGGTGCTATTTGCCTAAATCTCTTGAATTTGTTTATTCGGATTTGCCGATTGAACATGCCATTGTTGATAACGTCAATGAAAATAAGCAACTTTTCCATGTTATATCATTGTCCGGAAAAACGTCAATAGTGTATTACAGGGATACAGAACTTAGACCGAATGTCGGAGACATCCTTCTCCTGAAGTATATGCGAAAAGTACACAAAGAGACTGGAAATGTATCGTGGAAGGTGATTACTATGTCTGAGGACAATACGGGAGATAATTATGGCCTCAAAAAAGAAATAACGTCTGGCCGTCTTAAAGTCTCGTTGGGAAAGAATGGTCTTTATGGCTTTGTGACTGAGCATGATTTCTCTGCTTATGTTCCATCATATTTGCTTCGCAAAAATGGAATCACCTCTGACTCTTGTGGATTTTTTGATGTCTCAGCTGTCGCTGTCTTGTCTGGTTTTCCATCCAAGTGGACGGTCATCGACTTTCGCACTCCTATTCAACATTAAGACAAAAGATTTTGGCAAACGACACATGAAACATCCAAAACTCACAACTTGAAATACTTGCAAACCATCATGTCCAGCTGCTCGTCGGTAATGTTTGAGACGCCAGCTTTCTTTATCAGAGAGAACTCCTCTTTGTTCTTGCTGATGACGAACTTGCGCTCGCATCCGTCAATTACGGCATACAAATGATAGTTGCCTTTGTAGGTCTCTTCCAGTCGAATGTCCTTGAGCTCATGCCCGTTGATTATGACGGGAGCGCGCTTCTCATCTTCATCCCACTCGCCCCATGCTCTCAAATGCTCAACAATCGTACTCTCGACACGACCAATCCATTCTTCCGCTACGCCATTTTTCAATGCTATGGTTCGGAAGCTCTTCAGTGAAGATGCGACATCGCGAATGACGGCATCGGGCCTGCGGATGCCGTTGTCGCGGGCGAAATCAATGATGTCTCCACGGGTGAAATCGCTAAGTTTCGCGCGTATAAACAGGCAATGCTCCTCGTTCGGCAGATATCCGCCCCTGTTTATGACGTATGTGATGTCGTATGCCGGCGATAATCTCCATGAGCCGTCTTCGGTCATTGTGAATGAGAAATTCTTGTTGTGGTCGTCAGTGTTGTTCGCAAGGACATTGAACACCATTCTGCGGAAAACCTCTTGGCAATCGGCCTCCGGAAGATGTAGTTTGCGACAAGTCGCTATCAGCTGCTCATAGCTGTCGGCATCGGGGTTTATCGCTGCCAATGTCTGCGTGTGTACCTTCTTGCTCCCGTAGCGATCGAAGCGTTCGGTCAGGAAATGATTGTTTCCATCGACAAAATACAACTCCGAAGGCATCATGCGGATGCCGGCCATTCCGGCCAACTCATAATAAGTCATTTCCAATTCCGCTGAACTGTACTCGGAATTCCCGAACTTCAACAGGTAATAGCCGAAATCCTCCATTCCGGAAATCTGTCCGCTGCGGATTTCTCCTGTCTTCCGGTTGATGGCAATGATTGCCTTCGGCTGTCGCCCTCCTGCGGAAGTCCCTACTGTCAATAAGGACTGCATGGTGATGGATTCTTCCGGAAGGATTCTGGCGTTCTCCCTTTCCGCAAAGATGCGCTCGGCTAAGTCGGCCAATGATTTTATGTCAATCTTGTCTGATTTCCGCTCAAGAGGCACTTCCGGCAGGAATTCCAGTGCTCCCATTCCGCGTCTGCCGATAAATGCCAGTTTGTCAAGCGGATTGATCTCAGCACTTGAAAGCCGGTTCTGCTGGCGCCATAGCTCGAACAACTGATTGCCCCAGGCATCGGGTAAGGAATCTGCGACAAAGGCCGGAAGCTTCTGATATATCTTTTCGCTTTCGCCCCATATCGGTGTCAATGCCCCAGAGCTGTCAATAGGCGCTGAAATCGGTGATATGTTCAGGCCTCTCTTGACGAATTCAGGGTTGTATGTAAAATAAGCAAGGCGCCGCCGGTCGTCCCACGACAGCCTGCCTATTTCCTCATTCCAAAGTATCACTTTCAATGTTTTCAGCATATTCCTGTATTATTTTGAATGGCGGATTCGTTGTGCTTTTTTCTCGTTTTTACGTATCAGATATGGCGACTCCGGAAGTTCCGGCAGAAGGTTGTCCATGTTATTGATCTGACCTATGGCTTTCATCAGGAGGATGAACGTCGACAGTGTCAGGTTGTCCGCCACTCCGCTCTCGAATTTGTGAATGGTGGTCAATCCGATGCCGGACTGCTCCGCCACATCTTTTTGTGTGAGCCCGCAGCGCATCCTGTAATCCTTGAAACGTGTGCCCATCAATCTGACGATTTCCGGTGTCGAATATTCATATAAATCAGCCATTGTCATTTCTTTATTTAACTATCATTATATTGATAGATATGTTGTTATTTAGCCTTTTATCTTCACGTAAGTGATAGTTATAACTGCAAAAATATGAATTAAAACCAATAAAACAAACAGTACAATGAAATTGGACATCTTTTTCGCCAAGAAGGGCGCTTGGCATTGATGTGCTTAAGCGGAAAATTGCAACAGCGACAGGAATCCCCACTGCGAAACAGGGGATTGAAAAGAAGATCGGCAAAACTGTCATTAATGGAGTGAAGTCTATCTTTGATAAATGACCGGATAACCCACTTTGAATCAAACGAATAAACTTGATTCGGTAAAATCAAACAATTCAGATGGAAACTGCACGAGTATATGCATTACACGATACTGACTCCCGTGCCGCATTTCCGGTTATACGACAAGGTTTATGGGAACGGCCGGCAGCCTGAGAAATTCAATTGGAAGAAAATGTTTTATCTCAATCCTGACGAATACCTGAGAAGCAAATAACATTGGCAATCAAGGCTATTTCTTTGATTTGCAGAAATCAAAGACTTATATTTGATTCATAATTTGATTGCTGTATAAGCTATGGATGCCATAAAGTATCAAATAAATAGACTGGATAAAGTACAGATTCTGCGAAGACAATCTCCCCGCGTTTCTTGTGGATCAGTTCATGCACATTGCTATAATCTGCATAGTGTGGTTCGTATTTTTCGGTAAAGAGGTAGATTATACTCTTCAGGAGAGACGCCTATTTGACGATTCCTTCGCTGTCAATGAGGTATCCCTCAGTCGGGGCGTCTTTCAAGGTCTGGAAATTATGCGTTTCATCACGGAGGATGCCGCCCTTGCCGTTTCCTGACGTTCCGCTGTTGGTCTTGATGTAATCACCGCAGATGGCGAAGTCCCAATCAGTACGCTCCGCCCACGCCTTGTCTTCTTCCTCGGACAGGAAGGTGCTGGAGCCTACCATTTCACCGTCCTTGATCGAGAAATATACCCATTTGCCGTCCTCCAGGCCGTGGATGGTCACTTCTGTCGAGATAGCCGGCACTTTGCTTTCACCCTGTTTACATGCGCAGCACAGACATGCCGCGAGTATGAACAATATTATAACTGTCTTTTTCATTTCTATTCAAGTTTAAGACTTCCGTCCGGAGCATAGACATATTTCAGCTTGATGGTGCCGTCCTGACGATTGTAGTCGGAGAATCTCATCTTCACATACTTGCCGTCGGCGGTCCTCAATACGAGTGGCGCTGCAGCCGGCTGGCCGGAAGAATTCAGCCATTTGACCTTCGAGTAGGAAGTGGTCTTCGCTGCTACAGTTTCAATGCTGAACATGTTTTCGCCGCTCTTGATCTCCTTGCCGGCGATGTCCTTGCAAACGTAAACCTTTGGAGATGAAGCATCTTCACGATAGTCATATACGGAGAATGCAAGCATCTTTCCGCTTCCCAGTTCTCTGCCCCGCTTGTTCCGGTTTACCGTCAGGAAGAACTTCGGCTCCTCGGAGTCATGGATATTGGCCACATAAGAACTGAAGTCGAAAGCGAACTCGATTTCTGAACTGCCGCTGCTTCCCTGCATAGGATAGTCTCCGCCCTGGTAATTGGCAATCGGCACAAGATAATCATGGACAGGAATATTGTCCGAAGCCTTGTTGGAAACGCCGATTCTGAAGGAAAGGTCATTCCTGGACGTGTAGTTCAGTTTCACGCGGAACACCACCTTAGGCTCACGGTATTCCACATCAGTTCCGCACATGTCGCGGCTCAGTTCGCTGTTCGTCCTGTCACTCTGCTCCCAGAAATAATACGGCAGATAGTAACGTCCTCTGTCATGAGCGAAATGATTTTCTCCCCAGGTATTGCAGACGATGAACGCACCCTTGGTAAGAGTTCCGTCAGGGGCCGTGAATTCCACGAGGTCATCGTAGCCCACGATCGTCATGGCATGTGCTCCGTCAGGTGCAAGCTGAGTAAGCAGCGCCTTATACCCAGTGACGGATGGTCCGGTATAGTTGGTGTTGATCTTCCATCCGCTTGAGCGTGAGGAGAATGTCACTATGCCGCCCGGTTTTCCCGGTTCTCCGCGATTCCACAGATAGCGGCGGACTTCATCGATTCCGGCACGGTCTATTACCTCGAACGTGCGGATCTTGCTCACCCTGTAATGAAGCGCTTTCAGATAACTTTCATACCCTGTGGTCCACTTGAACTGATAGCTCGAATATTGCGACGGGAAATCCGCTTCCGTGGCAATGCCGCCCTCGAATGCTATCTGGAGTCCTTCCGTACCGAGAGAACCCTCGTCCTGACCACCATTTATAAAGTTCCATGTGTACAGATAGCTGAACTGGTTGTCCTTGCTGGCGGACGCATCCCTGTCTAAAAGACGGTTCATCTCATATGTGAACATGTACCCGATATAGGACGCCTGCGCGCAGGAGCCGCCGATCTGATTGATAAGCGGCGGGAAATATTTCAATTTCGAGTTGTCAATCCCGTCTGGCATGGTCTCCTGCGCCTGCAATCCCACTGCGGTGGCCCCGAAAAACAAGGTCACCGCTGCCATGATGAATTTCTTACGAATAGATGCTATTGCCATGATAATCTTTTGATTGTCTTCTTGATTTCTGCTTTGAGCTGCTGAGGCGTATCCGCGTCATTCTCAAGAATGCCGGAAAGTGATTCGACGATTTCACCGCGGCGGACGGACTGCTCATACCATCCGAGCGTCTCACAGGCCACCGTACGCACATACAGGTCGTCGGAAGCGTCTCCGACAATGTGGAGAAGCGGCTCGACAGCATAAATGCTTCTGCCGTTTCTGAATGTCCTGATATCGTTCACTCTCTTCTTTGCCGGTTTCTCCTTGTCAGCCGCCCCTTCTGTGCTCTTGCCGTAATGTCCTGTGCCTGAGAGCAATGCTACGGCATCATCTGCTGCATATCCCGATGCCCTCACCATTTCAGGATGAGCCTTCTTGAAGGCCTTTACATCAGAAATAAGCGTGGTGTCTCCAAGTGCAGCAGCCATTTTTACGGAACTTCTGGCGACAACTTCATAGATATCGTCCAGACCCTTTCTGACGTAGGTCGGGAAATCAGCGTCAGGATTTGTTGCCAATGTGTTGAAAGCATGGATGCGTACAGTCCATGACGGGTCGCCGAACATTTCCGCGGCGCGTTTGTGTGCTGCCTTGGCATCGATATAACCCAAATGGGTGATGCCGGCACATCTCAGCAGAGGATTTTCAGAATGTGTGTACTTTTCCCAGACGAAAGACTTTGATTCATTGAAAATCAGGTCGTTGTGCAGCCTGTCACGCAGTTTCGCCTCGGCATTGTCATGAGGCGTGAATCTGAAGGTCGGGTCGCCGATAAGATGAGACTCCAGATATGGAACTTCCTTCTGCCACATTCCGACTCTCTCCCCGACAGAGAGGTAGCCCATCAGCTTGTCTTCCCATTTGTCCTGAAGGACATTGACCGTATTCCCTTGGGCGACAATGCATTCGCCGTCTCCGAACACATGACATCCTGCGACATATCCCTCCCTGTTGTGGAAGGACCCGTTGTAGCAGGCATTGAAGACAATCATCTTCGCATTGCTGTGTCCTTTCATTATATCATCCAGGCTGATGTTGGCAAGAGCGAATTCCAGAGAATCAGCTGCCGCATAGGCCGCCAAGGCGGAGTCGGAAAAATCCTTGCGGGAAAGTTTGTATTCCTTCTCAATGGCTTCTTTCATGAAGCCCTCACCCTGGCCTTTTCCCTGATAATATCTGTATGCTTCAGCGAGTGAACGTCTCAGATAGTCCATATCCTCGTCCAGGTCATCAGCCACCTTGCTCTCGTTGATGTACTGAGTGTCAGGTGCTCCGTGCTCGCTGAAAACGTACAGGTCCACGTCCTTGCGGGCCACCTCGCTCAAGAGATTCCACTTCATTTGCCTGTCTTCACGGAAATTCAGGAAACGGTTATGGGAAGCATGACTGAAGGCGTATGGAAAATACTCCCTGAATACGACTGGTTTCTGGCGCCAGATAGTAAGGCAGTCCGAATTGTATCCGTGACCGGCGAAGAAAGTGAGGTCGTCCAGGACATTGTCCTGCCTGTGCGTATCCGCCACCTTGCGAAGATACTTGCGCATGATCTCATATTTGTCACCTTTCATCACTGCCGGCACTTTCATTCTGGCAGAATAGATGTCCGGACGCAGATGCTGTGCCCCTTTTTCTGAAAGCCTGTAATAGAATACGTCGGTTTCCACGGTGTCACGGCAGATGAAGTCGAAACTCAGGTCGAAATCATCATAGAACCTGTCTGATGCCACAGATGATTCTTCCATTGGCCAGACTTCCTCGTTCATCTTGAATGCAGTGGTAAGATGCTGGCCCTGACGCACTTTGACGATCGGCACATCACCGGCAAGCACCACACCTTCGAGTCTCGGCTTCTTCCCTGCAAGCGAGAGAATCTCAGCTTTTACTTCTTCCGGACTTTTCCAGTCAGCACTGATTATATATGTCCCGAGACCCTCATCCTCAAGAGCCTGCTTGTAGGCATGAATTTCTTCTGAGCACTTGGAAAGCGTCACGCTGTCGGTTATGATGGCGAATGCCGTAGGTGACTTCACACTGAATTTCTCGACATTGGCCTGTGCCGCTGCGGACAGCGAAATGCCACAGAAAACGACCGCCCCTAAAAATTGTTTAATCAGAATATTTCTCATAATGCTATGTTCAGTTGCCCTATCTCAAATAATCTTCAAGACGGTTCCTGGTCTTGACAAGTTCATTCCTCAATGCTTCCGGCATTTCTTCGCCCGATTTCAGGTACGCCTCGATTCCGTCCACAATCTCTTTCCGGTTCCATGCCCTGATGTACCAGCCGAGGACCTCAGCGCATTGGACACGTGCCTTCTCGACTTCATTTGGATCGCGTACAATCGCAAGCAGGCTTTCAGCATACTGCGGATAAGGCTGGTTGCGCATGCCGCTGATGTAGAATTTACGGTATTTGTTGGTCTTGTCTGTGAGAGCCTTGCCAGTGGAGGTTTCTATGGAGAATGACTGTCTGAAGCAGTCCATGGCCTTCTTGTGGAAACGTTCACGGTCATAAATCCAGTCCGCCTTGGCAAATTTCTTTTCGAATTCCCTAAGGAAAAGACTGTCAGGGAAATGCGCGCAGACAAATCCCACGTTATGGGCCACGCGAAGCGAATTGTAATCACGCATATAGAGGTCTGCAAGAGCGTCAGCCATTTCCGGAGTGCCGACCTTTCCCATGAAATAGGTGGACTTGCGGCGGATAAACTCATAAGGGTCATCGGCCCCCTCTTTCAGGACCTTCTCATAATTTCCGTCAATGTAATGTTCCAGCAGATGGAGGCATTGCAGGCGGAGCATATATTCGTCACTTTCCTTCCAAGTTTTCAGGAGAAGGGGAGACAAGTCATTGTAATTCAATGTATAGAGCTTGTGCAATGCAAGCCCTCTGATGTCGCACGGATATTTAGCGGATGTGAATTTCAGCCAATACCGGCAGTCGGTGTTGTGCAAATCCGGGCGGACCGCTTTCACGGACGCGGTGAAATGGAAGGTCGGGTCACCGAGAATGTGCGATTCCAGGATATTGACCTGCTGCATCCATTGACCTACGCTGTAACCCTCGGAGAGCATTCCCAGAAGGTCGGATGAAGACTTGTCCTGAAGGACATTGACCGAGTTTCCGATGCCGACAAGAGCATTGCCCCCGGACAGGATATAACGTGATGCGATGCAGTCGTCCTCCCGGAAATCTCCATTGTAGCAGGCGTCGAAAATGGCCACTCTCACGTTCGGTTCCGCTGCCGCAATGTCATCCAGCATAATGCCGGTGGCAGCATCATAAAGCGAATCCTCCGCCTCGTTTTTAGGATCATCCCAGTCTTCAACCCAATCGCGGCAGATGCCATATTTCTTGACAATGTCGTCTATCACGCTTTCTGCGTCCTTGCCCCGGCTTACTGCCGTCCTGATCCGCTGACGCATGCGGTATTTGGCATCGTAATAATATGAATCGGTCTCGTTCGGATGAGGCGTTTCTGTAACGTACTGTCTTTCAGGGACTCCGTGCTCATGGAAAAGAGCGAGGTCGAGGTCGTCACGTGAGATTTCACCAAGAAGTGTCTTCTTTATGTCAGGATACATTGCGAAGATCAGGAACTTCGCACCGTCAGAGCCGTTTTCAAATGCAGCCGGCATCTGTTCCTTAAGGGTTATGGTCTCGTCTTTCCACGCTGCGAGACTGTTTGAGAATGAACCGCTTCCGCAATATGACATCAGGTGGTCAAGAGCGTTCTCCTGTGATTTTGCGGCAGCGGCTTTAAGCAGATAGCGTGAAATCTCACCATATTTGTCGCCTCTCTTTTCAGATGATTTTATGCGTCCTGTATAGATGTCACAGCAGATGTGCTGGGGTGACTCTGCCTTCAGATTGTAGTAGAAAAAGTTCTTCTCCACGCTGTCTCGCCCGAGAAAATCAAACTTCAGGTCGAAGTCGTCATAGAACCTGTCGGAAGGAACGGAAGAGTCTCTCATGGGCAATGATTCATCCATCTTGAAGGCGGATGTGAGATGCTGGGCACCTCGGATCATTGCAATCGGGACATCCCCGACAAAGACTGCCCCTTCCAGAGCCCTGGTCCTGAAATATAACATCAGACTGTCTTTCAGCTCGTCAGGATCTGTCCAGTTCCTGGATACCACGAACGCGTCAAGCCCATCTGTGCAGACTGCCGAGCGATATGTTTCTATCGCAGCATTGCAGCTGTCAAATGTCTGAGGGTCAGTGACAATCGCGAAAGAATGTGTCTGGGCGGCAGCTGATGCCGCTGTAAAGACGGCCAATGCCGCCAATATTGTTTTGTATGACATCTAAACCCTAAAAAAATGAATCCTATTGTTTGGTTATCAGTGATTTCGGAACATCCGTCTTCAGAACAGTATTCCGAATGTCGCCGAGCAGATGATTCTGTCCTTGTCCAGTTCAGAAGCACCTATGTATGAGGCTTTTCCGCCCAATACCCAGTTTACTCTCCTTCCTGAAGAAACCGTCCAGTCTATTCTGCCGCCGGCCTTTATGTAACTTGCATTGAGCCAGTCACTCTGGTCCTTCATCATTGCTGCAGGCGCAGGATAGACTTTGCCGCTCAGGCAGGTATATCCGTCACCCAACCCCAATGCGTAGCCGGCATGAAGCCCTACAAGCAGAGATGACTTCCTCATCTTGAAATGCCTGTCGGCCTGGACTCCGCCGTATATCCGCATGGCATCTGATGTGGATGCCGGCGAGAGATAGCTCTGGTTGAACATCTCGAGCCTGGCTTCTCCACCGACTCTCCAGCTGTAGCCCTCAGGATCGGAAGCCCCGAAAAGATGGTCGTATCCGACGGATGCGTTGATTCCGGTAAAGGTGGTCATCTCGTTTTCATTCAGGACCATCCATTCCTGCTGATAGGCTGTAGTGTTCAGTTTCTGAACATATTCAATGCCGTCAGTGGCGCTGTACAATACATTGATAGCCAGCTTGTTGGATTTGTCTTTGCCGAAGAACCAGACAGCGTCGAAAGTTATGTCATTTTCCTTTATGGAGCCGAGTCTCTTAGGCAGTTTCGGATTTTCCCTTCCGAGAGTGGTGCGGTGTACGAATCCGGCCTCGATGAACAGAATCTCGCCCAAAGAGTACTGAAGCGCTCCACCGTACCTGTTTGTGCGGTAGATATGTGTCTTCATGCCATCGTTTCCGCCCACCTTGTTCTGGGTGCTTTCTCCCAGGCCGCGGTGCTGCCATACCTTAGGATCTTCCCAAGGATTGTTGTTGGATACTGTTCCGCGCTCAAAACCATCGGTATATGTGCCGCTGATGCCCAGCAGGCTTTGACCGAGAAGTACAGCGACAGACGGTTTTACAGTTACGCTATACTTGTATGTCTCTCCTCTCGGGTCAAGCTGTTTGGCTCCGACCTTGGTCGTGTAGTCCACTTTTACACCGAAAGATACTCTGTTCCACAAAACTGGTGATGACAATCCGGCGTTGAGCAGATATTCCTGCCTGTTCCATCCGCTGGCTTTGTCATCGACCGGATAATATGGCATGTTGTCCTCCAGTTCGTACATAAGTACGTTGTAGAGGGCGTCGTGTTCGAAAATGTTTCTGTAAGAGAATCCGCCCGTTGCCAGGAACTTGCCTATGTAAGCGCCTCCTGACGTGCCCACGGAAATCTCCGATTTTTTTTCGCCTGAGCCGATTTTACGGTACTCGCCGAAGCCTCCGTCATAACTGAGGTCAAGCGTGCTGAACAACCGGTAAGGCTTGAATGAGAGGCCTGCCGCAGAAGAACTTCCGTACCACAGGGAATTCCTTATGGCAGTCTCCTTCAGGACTGTATTTCTGTGGATTTCCGAAGGCTCGGCAGCCCGGGCTGCAACTGCACCCAGACTGACGAGCATTACGGATATTGCTATAATTCTCTTCATTTCATTTCGAACTTGTCGATTTTACTTGTTTATCCAAGTGTTCCATGAAGGCACCTTTGCACCATATCTTCTGACCTGAGGGTCCTTCTTGACCTCGAAGTCATTGGTGGTGTTGTTGGAATCCTGATAAACGTTTGTTCCGTCAGGACGTGTTTCCTTGATCTTTCTTGCGATACTTTCGCCGACATATGTTCCAGAGCACCAGATGGCTCCCGCATCAAGACTGGTAGGCAGCCCCAATACATTCATTCCTGTTTCATCACTTACAGTCTGCACAGCATCGATAATGCATGAAATCGGGATTTCTCTTGCCACAGACAAAGAAGTATCATCATTTTTCGCAGACAGGAAATCCTCATTCTTGAGTGGTTTGGATGGCTTGAAGATTATATACCGAGAGCCTGATACAGAAGTAAGCCACTGAGGCATAGCAAATCCTGCCTGGATTACCTTCTTCATGTTTATTGCAGGATTGTCTGTAAGAGTAAGTCCATTGAATGTCGTTTCCTTCTCGATAGCCTCAAATTCTGCACCTGTCAAATCTACAGGAGAAAGACCTTTGGAGAGGCTTTCTGCCTTATGGTTGGTAGCCCACTGGGAGATTACAAATGATTCGCCCGGTTTTATAGGGTAGCTGTGTCCGTCACCCTGAATCTGCCATACGACTTTCACGAATACGTATTTGTCGGCATTTTCGATAGGCCATTCATAGATGACGGATTTGTCAGCGGAAGCATAAACTGTTTCGGCGATGCAGAGGCTGTCAGCGTAAACTACTTCCGTGCTGTTGTTGTAGATTTCATAGAACTGGTCACGGAAATAGTAATCCTTGACTCCAGTATAATAAATCTCCTTGAACACCAGAGCCGCCTCTTTTACAGCATCCACTCTTACTGTCACTTCATCTCCGTCGGCAAGCAGACTCGCATTGCTTTCAGAACCGGCAATGGTATATGTGAATCCGCCTTCACTCTGAGTAGCGCTTACCGTCACTGTATAGACGCCAGGAACAATGCCGGTCGCAGTGGCGAGGCCGTTTTCCGTCTTGGCTTCGATTGCTGTTCCGGTTGCGAAGTTTGAAATGGTGACATCGTAACTCTCAGGGGACTTGATGCCTGCTGCTGCGATATTAGTCTCATCGACCTTCACATTTATGCTGATCGTCTTGGTGCCGGTCTTCTGGCAACCTGCCGCCGCCAGGGCCGCAAGTACCATTAAGGTGATTACTGAATGTTTCATAATTCTAATATTTTAAGATAAATAACTACTTGATTGATACCTTGAACTCGAATCCGAAAAAGATCGGTATTCCGAGTTCGCTCCGTTCGCCAGTCTGTTTCGACTTGTAGAGCGGACGGCTGTTGAACAGGTTGTTCACATAGAACGACGCTGTGAATATGTCTCCTATTTCCTTGCTGACATTGAGGTTGAACAGCATTGTCGGGAAATATCTTTCGGCTATGAACCTGTTGTCATTGCGGGGCGTGAACATGTAGGAGAATTCCGGATCGCTCTTCATGGACGGGTCGAAGTCATATACCTTTCCGTCCTTGCGGGAGATGTACTTGATGAACATGGTGTCATTGCGGTACTCTGTCCAGTACTTGCTGTACCAGTTCATCTGTCCGGTGAGCGTGACGGCAAGTCCTACCTGCGGAATGTTGTGAGTGATCCTGAGCGTGGTGTTCAGCTGTTCAGCATAGCTGGTAGAGAGCTCCGGCTCGTATATTCCGATGTTCTTTTCCGCTGTTCCTACATTGTCCCTTGTTCCGAAAGAATATCCCTTGTTCGTGTTCGAGCTGCGCATCCATGCACCGTTGATGTAGAACGAAGTGCGGATTGCATTGAACCGTCCGAGGTCGATTTCGTATTCTATTCCCCTGTTGGTGGACTTGATGTTGTTCAGAGGCTTATAGACTGTATAGAAGAGGTCGTACTCTGCTCCTTTCTTCAGTACGGGCCGTTGTCCTGCATCCTTGTGGTCCACGTCATAGGTCAATGCGTGATACCATTTGAAGGAACTGAGGTCAAGTCCATAATTGTAGCCGTTGTCCATCCTCTCGTCATAAGCGGTAACACTGATGCGGTAATGTCCTCCAAACTTGAAGTCCAGACCGACTTCCGCCTTGCGGTTCACGGCGATCTCCAGGTCCTTGTTCGTAGCATCGTAAACATTGGTCTGGGCAATGAGCAGCTGCTCGTTTTCAGGCATTCCGGCTATCATTCCGTTGTAGAGGATGTGGTCGTGGTATGACTTGTTAGGATAGAGGTAGTACGAGGTCGGAGCCTTCGATGTCAGTCCGTATCCTCCACGCAGCGTCATCCAAGGGAAGATGTCGATGGAAGCATTGATTCGCGGCGCCACGGAGTTGTGTCCATTGACATTGTCATAGCGGACACCGGTCACGATATTCAATTCCCTTCCGGCGAATTTCCAGTTGAAGTAGTTCTCAGCATAGAGACCCAGCTGGTTGATGAACGGGATGTCGTAGTAAGGCCTTGTACGATAGCCTGATTCAGCATTTCCGATATTCCTGTAAGGGGGAGTGTCGTCGTCATAGACTGAACCTTTGCCGAGGTTCCCGTCTGTCTTGAAGTCGGATCCTATCAGCAGTCTCTCGTTTACGGCACCCCAAGTGTGAGCAAAATCAGCATTCACTTTTACGAAGGCATTGACCTCCTTGCCGTAAATGTCATACATGTAGAAATAGCTGTACGGCAGCACGACGCCTTTTATCGGACTGTCAGCAGGGACATTGGTGATGAGGTCTCCGTCGGCATCCTTGATCTGTGCCCCGGCAATGTTGCTGTACACCTCGCCGTCAGTCATTGACTTGGAGTAGAGGTTCAATGCGTTGGTGGCGGTGCTTTCATAGTGGGATTTCTTGTCGTTGAGGCTTCCCGATACCAGCCAGTTTATGCTCCGCAGCCAGTTGCCGTTGATGGAAGCGCGGCCGTTGGTGTTGAACGCCACACCCATGTCATTGGCATAGGACTGAGTCTTGGAATCCTTGTCGTCAGGATTGAGTCTGCTGCGGTCGCGTCCAAAACTCATTGAGAGAGAGGTGGTTTCATTGACGAGTTCTCCTATTCTCACTGTCCAGAGGGCCTTGGCGCTCGCGCGCTGGTAGAATGCATGGTTCTTGGTCAATGAATTCTTGCTGTATGCGTAGTCTCCGGAGATGTTGAGGTCTCCTGCTTTCTTTCCGAGTGAAAATCCCTTTCCGGCCGATGCCTGGTAGATGTTCGGATTGGTCTTGAACCTGATCATGAGCGGGGACTTGCCGGCTTTGGATTTTACCAGCACCGCACCTGAAGTGAGGTCGCCATATTCCGCTGACGGGATACCTCTGATGACTTCTATGGATTCAATGTTGTCTGTCGAAAGTGATCTTACGTCCATGCCTCGTGCAGGTGTGCCGGAGCGGCTGTCATCTCCTGAACTGCCGCTGACTACCGGGCTGAGTGTCTGGAGGTTGGCATTGTTGGACATAGGGGCGCCATCGACAATGACGGCTGTTCCGAGGCTGTTCATCACTGATGCCGAGTTGGCTGTTTCGCCCGGGACGATAGGCCGTGCGGTTCGGATGGTGATGGACTGTGAACTGGACAGGTCCGGGTTCGTTATCGCTACACCGGGGAGCAACGCCATGGCATCTGCCAATGAACTGGTCTGCATGTGGTCCATCGCCTGTCTTGAAATGTTGGAGGCGGTGCTGCTGCCGGCTTTGTTGCCGGTGGCTACGACCACGACGTCGCTCAGTCGGAAGGATGTCTCCTTCAGTGCTATTTTCAATTTTACGATTTCACCGGTCTTGGCTGTAAACGTGGTGTCTTTCTGTTCCATGCCGTAGAACTGCACGCTGACGGTGACTGTCCCCGCCGGCACGTCTTTCAAAGAGAACGCGCCCTTTGTGTCCGTCATTGTGTAAAGCTGTGACGGGGTCACCAGTACGGAGGCGAAATCGACCGGCGAGCCGCTTGATGCTGAAACTACCTCTCCCTGAACGGCAAATGTCTTCTTTGGAGGGGCAGCTTCAACAGAGAGGCTGAAGCAGGCAGCAAGGGCAAGAATTGCAATCGAAAATAACCTATGTCTATTCATTGTTCGTAATTGTATCAACTGTGTTCTTCGCTCGAAAAATGGCCCAAACGGCACGTTCCTCGACTCCACTTATTGCAAAAGTATCACAATAATTGAAAAAAACAAATAGCAAGAAATGATGATTTGATACGTGAAAATCAATGATTTTGCAGGATTTTCGGCAACTTTGGTTACAGATTTTCCGGCAGCGGGTGAACGCAGAAACGATTTTTAATCATTTGTGGTGATTTAGCTTTTTTTACTTTTTTTCCGTATGGTTTAAAAAGCTACTTGTCCGTGAAACCCTGCCTTTTTACGGACAAGTTGTAGATTCCGGGGCAACCGATATCAGTAATAAGGCGCTCGAATAAGGCGATCGTGCATGAAACGTGGAAAACAAAAAAAGGATGTCATCAGTCGTGCGACTTCAGGACATCCTTTCGTTTTCGTACTGGGTACGGGAATCGAACCCATATTGCAAGATTGAGAATCTTGAGTACTAACCGTTATACGAACCCAGCAGTTAGACGTTTGTCTTAAGGGATTGCAAAGGTAGTCAAATTTCTTTACAATCCAAATATTTCTTATGATTTTTCTGAAAATTTACTTCAGGAAGACGAAAAATACAGCCAATATCAGGCAGGCGAACGCTGCCAGGTGGTTCCACTGGAGCGGCTGGCCCTTGAAAAGGAACGTCACGATGATCGTGAAGACCGTCAGAGAAACAGCTTCCTGAATCACTTTCAGCTGCACGATGTTGAACGGACCGCCGTTGCCTGAGAAGCCGATGCGGTTTGCCGGCACCTGTGCGCAGTATTCGAAGAAGGCGAGCCCCCATGAAAACAGGATTACCAGGAATACAGGCCAGCCTGTAGATATCTTCATCTCCTGAAGCTTGAGGTGTCCGTACCATGCAAAAGTCATGAATATGTTGGATGTCACAAGAAGCAGGACCGTCAAAAATGCTTTCATAATATAAATCTGTCAAAACCGGACTGCGAAGTTAGTAAACATTAAATAAATTTGGCATTGACACGATTAAATTTTATCTTCGCTCGTTCAAAATCGTCGCAAAAAAATGAAAAAGCTTTTAACCATAGTATTGATGCTCCTGCCTATAATGGCATTGGCACAGAACCGCCATCAGGACTGGGCACAGTTCGGAAGATACGCTGAAGCTAACTCAGCATTGACAGAAAAACCTCTTGCCGTCCTGTACGGCGACTCCATCACTGACTCATGGCCGAAAACGCATCCGGATTTCTTCAAGGAGAACAATCTGGCGGGCCGCGGCATAAGTGGACAGACTACCTCACAGATACTTGTCAGAATGCAGCAGGACGTGGTTTCACTCGCGCCTAAGTACGTGGTTATACTCTGCGGAATCAACGACATTGCCAAGAACACAGGCTGTGCGCCGGACTTCAATTCGATGCTCGGAAGCATCAGGTCAATGTGTCAGATCGCCAAGGCAAACAAAATCCGCCCGATTCTCTGCACATTGCTCCCGTCATATAAATTCCGCTGGAGACCGGAAATCGAAAATCCGCTGCCGGATGTCCGGAAGTTCAATGCAATGCTGAAGGAATATGCACGTGAGGCAGGAATCAAGGTCATTGACTATTATGAGGCATTTGCTGACGCTGACGGTAAGATGCCGGCAGTCTATTCTGCTGATACGGTGCATCCGAATGCAGAAGGATATGTTGTTATGGAAGGCCTTGTGCTGAAAGCCCTCGGAATACGCAAATAAAAACTCGCCGTTGCAGACAAACGGGCAAAGACGAATATAACGTAGAATAAACCAAAACATTGATATAATGTCACTTATAAAATCCATCTCAGGAATCCGCGGCACCATCGGCGGAAAACCGGGTGAGGCGCTCACACCGGTAGATATTGTCAAATTCGTATATGCATACTGCACCAAGCTGCGTGAGCGCAGACCGAAAGGCGCAGGCGAAAGATATACCGTAGTAGTGGGAAAAGACGCCAGACTTTCCGGCGAAATGGTGGAAAACGTAGTTTGTGGAACACTGGTAGCATGCGGCGTTGATGTCATCCGCGCGGGATTCGCATCCACACCGACTACTGAGATGGCAGTCCTCTTCTCCAAGGCGGACGGCGGACTAATACTCACAGCTTCACATAACCCGAGACAGTGGAATGCCCTCAAACTGCTTAACGAGAAAGGAGAATTCCTTACTGCGGCAGAAGGACAGGCAGTTCTTGAATGCGCTGAATCAGAGGACTTTGACTTCAGCGATGTGGACCACCTCGGAACGATTTCCGATGAAGACTTCACGGACAAGCACCTGGATGCAGTGCTGGCACTTCCTGCAGTGGACGCTGAGGCAGTCAGGAACGCTCATTTCACAGTGGTCCTGGACGCTATCAACTCCGTGGGCGGAATCATTATGCCGAGACTGCTGAAACGCCTCGGTGTCAAATGCATTGAACTGAACTGCGAGCCGACAGGCGACTTCGCACATAATCCGGAACCGCTTCCGTCAAACCTCATTGACCTTAGCACGACAGTCGTGAAAGAGCACGCGGATCTCGGTATTTCAGTGGATCCGGATGTGGACAGGCTTGCATTCATCTGCGAAAACGGAGAGCCGTTCGTGGAGGAATACACACTCGTAAGCGTTGCGGACTACCTGCTTTCAAGAGCAAAGTCTGAGGGCGTACAGAACCTCGTGACAGTGTCGAACCTCTCTTCATCCAGAGCATTGAGGGACGTGACAGAAAGCTATGGCGGAACATATTACGCATCCGCAGTGGGAGAGGTCAATGTCACAACGCTTATGCATGAAAAAGGTGCCCTGATCGGCGGAGAAGGCAACGGAGGCGTCATCTATCCTGCCATCCATTCTGGCCGTGACGCTATGGTAGGCGTGGCCCTGTTCCTGTCCAACCTCGCCCACAAGAAGATGAAGGTGTCAGAACTGAAGCGCACCTACCCTGAGTACCATATCGCGAAAAACAGGATTGAACTCTCAGACAAGTCGATGATTGACAAGATATTGACGGAACTGAAGAAGATTTATGCCAATGAAAATGTCAATGACATCGACGGCGTGAAAATCAGCTTCGAGTCTAAGAGACAGTGGGTTCATCTGCGCAAGTCCAATACTGAGCCGATCATCAGAATCTACTCCGAGGCGCCTACCGAAGAGGAGGCAGTGAAACTTGGTGAGGACGTGATCAAGGTAGCGGAAAAAATCATCAAAGGATAATCTGCAATAATGTTTTCATTCAGGACCACGCCGCTGGAAGACCAGCTCGACAAGGCGCTGATGGACGGAAAGGTCGGCTGCTTCTGTACCCAGAACTGCTGGGACACGAGCAGCGACCGTTATATGTATCAGATATTCAAGGAGAGAGGTAATCTGGAAAGGCTTTTCCAGCCTGAAGATGCCGAGCTTACCCCGGGAACGAACCATATACATTTCGACTCCGAGTCGCTGAAAGGGCTCAGTGCGGTCGTCGTGGAAATCCAGGACACCGGCTCCAGGTATTTCAACTATACCCGGGACGTTTTCCGTCTGATGATGCTCATGATGGTCCTGGACGAGCCGCCGGCTCTCTATATCGTGGACCATATAAATCCGGCAGACAGGGTAGTGGAGGGCACGATTCCTAACACGGACTGCGAGGCGTTCGTTCCGAGAATTGCTCACAGGCATGGACTTACGCTCGGAGAACTGTGCAATCTGTTCTATGCGGAAATCGGAGCGAAATACCCGCTCCACGTCATTTCAGCCCATGCTTCCGACTACAACAAGGACATACTTCCGTGGACCATAGCACCGGCATCCGACATCCCTGGAATGTTCACCTGCTATATGTACAGCGGCGGCGGACTCTGGAACAACACCAATATCACTCCGGCCATCGGAACTGCCAGGCCTTACGAGTACTTCGGCGCTCCGTTCATCGTGCACGGCCCTTATGACAGGTTGCCTGCACCGGAAGGCGTGCTGCTCAGGCCTTGTTCATTCAAGCCTTCCGCAGGACGTTATGCCGAAGAAAAATGCTTCGGCTACCAGATAATGCTGAAGCCGGGTGCACAGTACCATTCTCTCCTCCACACCTTGCAGCTTGTCAGATATTTCAAGGACACATATCCTGAGTTCTCCATATCTGAAGAATTTTATAAGAAGCTGGGAGACACTAACTTGGCTGCATATATAGCAGGCGAGGTCTCCTTTCAGGACACCAAGGAATACGTGAAGGCCGAAGAACAGAAATGGATCAGGAAGGCAAAAAGATTCACCCTGTACGACGACCAGCCATACAGGATGAAATAAGTGTCCTTAAAAAATCTAAAGCATAAATCCTTCACGAGGAGGCTGCTGACGCTTCGGGCGATGTCTTCTGCCTGAATCAGCAGCACGCCTTGAAGGAGAAAGCAGCTTGTCCAGACTGAAAATCAGAGACAGCTTCTGCTGCGTGCCGGCAAACCTGAAATTGTCAGGGAAATGCGCCACCACGGACAGTCTCAAATCGAGAAAATCAGCAATATGCGGCTGGTAATAGACTTCCAGCGCATCATATAGTCCCCAGCTGTCTGAAGCGGACGGGTGCACCCTATAGAAAGGAGCACCTGCATAGAGCGCATTGCCATATTTGTATCCGCCGTCGTCAATGTAGTTGTAGAACGGCATCAGGTCCTTGCCGTAGTACAGGCTGTTTTCAATTCCTACATTCCATTTTCTGACTCCCAGAGCGAGCTCGACGCCGCCATTGTTGCACTTTCCGTTCGTGCTCCTCCTATCCTGCTGGATCGCCTGATACCAGCTAAGTTTCGCTGAAAGCTCCTGCAGCCCGAGATATTTCCCGGCCTCGAATTTCACGAAAGGCTGGAAAAGTCCGTCATCCACCACGCTTCCGTATTCCTCAGTATTGGCATAATGATGATACTTGAAAGCCGCTCCTGCAGACAACCAGTCAGTGAAATGGTACTGCCCGAAAGCAATGACATTGAACTGCTCCCTTCTGTAGGAACCGTATTTCCCGTTCCAGTCGAAAGCAAGCTCGATCTCCGCACGTGGTGACCTGGCCTTCACGAGCAGCCCCTCCAGATTATTGTCATAGAACTTGAGCGAATCAGAGAAAAACGCCCTGGAATACTCTCCCTCCAGGAAATATCGCGGAAAAACACCCGCCACGCCATTGACCTGCCATTCTCCAAGATTCGCGCCGTAGTAGTAGTACATGACCACTTCCCTGAAAAGTCTCGCATTGTCCAGAGTCCGTGCCGATTCTGAGCTTTTCGCTTCCGGCGAAGGATGCCTTCCGAATTCCTTCATTATGTCAATGCCGACCATCAGCTTGTGGGTGACATTGCCGTTCTGGCTATATTTCAGTCCCACAGACGGCGTGAGCCTGGCACCGTACAAGGTCATGGACTCGGTAAACTGTTCCTTTCCGCTGTCGAACTCCCTGTTGTCGAACTTGTTGTCGAAATATGCGTCATAGGCGAACTTCACTTTCTTCTCCTCACGACGCTCCTGAGGCTCGAACCCCCAGGAAAAAAAACTCTGCGCACCGGCATTGACCGAAAGGGCCAATGTCAATGCGGCAGAGATGAATTTCAATGATTTTGTCATTTTTTCAATGTGGCGATCAATTTGTCAGCCTTTTCGTAACCGTCAGCAGGGGCTTTCCACATGAGTGCGATTACAAATGCGCCCACAAGACCGATGATTACGGAAACAAGGAATACAGAATCCCATCCGTAGTGCTCGGCGAGGAAACCGAAGATGATACCTGAAATCACTGTGCTGGCGTAACCGAAGATACCGAGAATGCCGTTGGCGGTAGCACAGGCATATTTGGTAGCCTGCTGAGAAGCTGCGGTTCCTAGCAGCGCCTGAGGTCCGTAGATGAAAAAGCTTGACAGACAGATGAATACGGCTGAAAGCATAGGCATGTCTGACGGAGTCTTCCAGAACAGGAAGAATGAAAGCGTAGCGCCGATCGTGCAGATGAGGCAGGTCCTGTGAGCCTTGCTGTGCATGAACTTGTCAGTGAACCAGCCGGCTACAAGCATGCCCAGGATGCCGCCGAACAGCTCGGAAACAGCCACTACCGTACCTGCAGCCGAAATCTCCATGCCCTTGAACTGGGTCAGGAACGTGGTTCCCCAGTCGAGGATGGTGAACCTTACCACATATATACAGAAGTTGGATACGGCGAGAATCCAGATGAGCGGGTTGCCGAAAACGAGCTTGTTCACGAATTTCTTGAAAGCAGGACCGGAGAGTTCCTTGGCCTTGTTCTCTTCCACCTCGCATTGGCTCTTGCCCTCTTCCTTCTCCATGTCCTCGATTTCAGGAAGGCCTACGGAAGAAGGTGTGTCCTTCAATGTGAAGAACAATGCGATGGCTCCCACTACTGCGATGGCTGCCGGGATGGCGAAGCAGAGCTGCCAGCTGCTGTAGCCGTAATGCTTCAGGATGAAACCGCACATCACGCTGATGAGGCCGGCTCCGATAGAGTGTGAAGCATTCCAGATGGACTGCTTGGTAGCAAGTTCGGAAGGCCTGATCCAGTGGCACATGAGGCTGATGCACGGCGGCACGCCCATTCCCTGGAAGTAGCCGTTCAGCACCCAGAGCGAACCTATGATATATACGAGCGTCATTGTCGCCTTTCCCTCGGCGTCCAGCACATTGACGAAAGAGTTCATCGAAGGGCTGAAGCAGATGATGAAGTTGGTCAATGCAGAGAGCAGCAGACCGGCCGACATGAGAATCTTGCGGCTGAAGCGGTCGGCCAGCAGGCCGTTCACAAATCTGGATATACCGTATATGATACCGTTCAATGTAAGGAAGAGTCCGAGCTGGACCTTGGAAATGCCGAGTTCTGATTCCAGTGCCGGCATGACCACACTGAAGTGCTTTCTGACGAAATAGTAGAGGGCGTAACCTATCATGAGGGTAATCAATGTCCTCCACTGCCAATAGTTGTACTTCTTTTCTGTCTGTTTGTCCATTTTATTGTTTCTGATTTTGATTAGTCTGCGATAATTACCTGAACACCTGCATCTTCAATCTTGTTCCTGAATGAGTCAGGAATGCCGGAATCCGTGATGATGATGTCCATGTCCTCGATATTGCCGATTTTGCCGAATCCCCGGCGGCCGAACTTGGATGAGTCCATGAGCACTACTGTCTGTGAGGCGGCTGCCATCATGGCATTGGTCAGAGCCGCTTCCGGAATGTTCGAGCAGGTTACACCTGTAGCGATGTCCACACCGTCACAGCCGATGAACAGTTTAGAGCAGCTGACATTCTTCAAGCCTCTTTCTGCATATTCTCCGCGTACTGAGAGGGAATTCTTGTACATTTCCCCGCCCAGGACGAATACTTTCAGGCCGCTGCGTTCGTTAAGCTGAACGGCCGCCCCGAGACAAGGTGTGACTACATTGAGAGTTCCTACCGGCTCCAGAATCTCCGCGAATGCCATAATGGTGGAACCGGAGGCTAGCATGATGGAATCATCAGGTTTTATAAGGGCCTGGGCCGCACGTGCAATCATCTGTTTTTCAGCGACATGCTGCGTGCTCTTTTCGGAAACGCTCAAGTCCATTACATGAGGTTTTACTGGTGATGCGCTTCCGTGTGTCCTGTAGAGAACTCCCTGGGCTTCAAGAAGACGTAAATCTTTTCTGATGGTGGCGCCTGTCACGCCGAGCTGCTCCGCAACATCAAGAACACGCACGTATCCGTTTTTCGAAAGCTGTTCCTTGATGTATTTGTGGCGTTCCGCAATACTTATCATAACTGATGATCGGTAAAGGTTTCAGTATAAAAACAAAGGAGAGGATTCTCCGACACAAAGTTAAAAAATAAAACGATATTATCAATCGTAAATTTTGCATTTCCTTTCATTTCTTTGCACTTTTGAAAGAAAAATTAGGAGAAAAACGAAAAAAAACATACTTTTGCAACATTCTATATAATCATCACGAAACAATAACGAAAAAATCGAAATATATGATTACCATTGAAGAAGCGCTCGAAAAAGCAAGAGACACGAAGGCTATGGAATTCGGAGTGGGCTGTATGGCCAAGGTTCCGGACATGTTCAAAAAACTCTTTCCCGGAAAGAAAGCCATAGTCGTGGCAGATGACAACACTTTCAAAGTAGCCGGAGAGGCAGTGGACAGCTATCTCAGGAATGCCGGTGTGGAAACTGAAACCCCATTCGTATTCCACGACCCTGAACTGTTCGCAGAGTGGAAGTATATCGAACAGCTTGAGAATTATCTCAAGGAACTGGATGTGATCGCCGTTGCAGTAGGCTCCGGCGTCATCAATGACCTTACGAAACTCGTATCCCACCATCTCGGAAGAAGATACATCATCGTGGGAACGGCAGCTTCAATGGACGGTTATACAGCCTACGGCGCATCCATCACTTTCGAGGGAAACAAGCAGACATTCGACTGCCCGGCTCCTCTCGGCGTGGCATTTGACCCTGCAGTTGCGGCCAAGGCACCGGAAGGAATGTCTGCGTCCGGCTACGCTGATCTTATGGCCAAAATTCCGGCAGGTGCAGACTGGATCATCGCAGATGCAGTAGGCAGCGAGGCCATTTCTCCATTTGCATTCGCATTGGTGCAGGACAAGCTCCGTGATGCTCTTTCTGAGCCGGATGCAGTGGCTGCAGGTGATGTCGAGGCTACCGGAAAACTTGCTGACGGACTGATAATGAGCGGATTCGCTATGCAGGCCATATCTTCAAGCCGCCCGGCATCTGGAACTGATCACCAGTTCAGCCACTTCTGGGACATGGAAGGACTTTGCTATGAAGGCAAGCACGTTTCACACGGCTTCAAGGTCGCTATCGGAACATTGGTTTCCACAGCCTGCCTGGAGTACCTTCTCAGCAAGGACCTGTCACAGCTCGACATCGACAAATGTGTTGCACAGTGGCCGTCTTGGGAGACAATGGAAGCCCATATCCGCGAGATTTTCGCAGGAAAACCTGGTCACCTCGCAAGAGGACTCGTGGAGAGCAAGGGCAAATACACTGACAAGGAAGGTATCCGCAAGCAGCTCGAGGCCGTGAAGAACACCTGGCCTGAACTCAGAGAAAAAATCAGAAAGCAGATCATTCCTTTCGATGAGGTTCACGACTGCCTCAGAAGAATGCGTGCACCATATGAGCCTGAGATGATCGGCGTAAGCAGAGAAAGACTCAGAAGCACATTCAGATGCATTCCGTTCATGAGAAACAGGTTTACCGGCATTGACCTCATCTACAGATGCGGCATGATGGACGAGGTGGAAGAACACCTGTTCGGCAAGGGCGGAAAATGGGAAACCAAATAAAACAACATACTGACTTTCTCATTATGAAGAAGATAATACTTACAATCGCATTGGCGCTGTGTGCCCTCGCGGCAGGCGCCCAGGTAAAGGTGAACTGCGGCCCGATTCTGCAGAACGTGACTGATACCAGTTTCACGGTGGTATGGACTACTGACGGTCCGGCAGTGGGCTGGATCGAGATCGCTCCTTCAGACGGCACTAATTTCTACAATGTCGAAAGGCCGAAGTTCTATGACAAGAGAGGCCTCGGCAGGAAGCCGATAGGCACACTCCACAAGGTCACCATCACCGGACTCCAGCCGGGTACGACCTACAGGTACAGAGTCATGTGCAGGGGAGTCATTGAGCAGGACAACAGGGCGAAGATCATCTATGACCAGGGCTATGGCCTGGATCTGAAGAAACGCCCTACCAAGGTGACCACCAAGGCGACAGACTATGACAAGGTCAAGTTCTCCGTGGTGAACGATATGCACGAGCACGATTCAGTGATGCAGGTGCTGTTCAAGGATGCCAAGGGCAAATATGATTTCGTTTGTTTCAACGGTGATATGACTTCAGCAGTGGACAGTGTGGCAAACCTCAGGATCCACTATATGAAGACTGCTTCCAAACTGTTTGCATCCGACACTCCTCTCTATCTGGTCCGCGGTAATCATGAATACAGGGGAAATGATGCGATAAAGTATCTGGACTATTTCGATACTCCGACTGGAAAGACTTACTATACAGCTACTTACGGCAAGTATTTCTTCCTGTTCCTGGACTCTGGTGAGGACAAGGCCGACAGCGATATCAGGAATCTGGACATCATGATGACTGAGGACTATGTGAAGGAAGAAGCTGAATGGCTGAAAGGTGTGGTCGCAAGCGACGCCTACAAGAATGCCGAGATGAAAATCGCGTTCTGCCACATCCCTCCGGTACCTACCGGCTGGCATGGCAATGCCATGGTCAGCAACTATTTCGTTCCTGTGCTGAACGGTACAGGCCTGGACCTTATGCTCTGTGCGCACATCCACAAATACCGTCTTACCGAAGCCGGCGTGAACGGTGCTGATTTCCCTGTTCTGTGCAATGCCAATCAGCAGCGTCTGGATGCCGTAGTGGACAAGTCCGGAATCAGGATCGACATATTCGACAATACCGGAGTCAAGGTCAAGAGCCTCAAGTTCGACAAAAAAAAGTAGATTCCTGAGTATTAGTTGATTCCTAAAATATCGAGAAGTTCCGGGAATTTCTCAGCTCTGATAAGGCCGGGGTGTTCATACTCCTCGGCTTTTTCGTGCTGCCAGGTCATTGACGACGGGATATAGACACCTTTGCCGCCGATTTTCAGGACAGGGTCGATGTCGGAGCGGAAGGAGTTGCCCACCATCAGCATTTCTTCCGGCTTGATGTCCAGTCTGTTGCAGAGTTCGGAATAGACCTCGGGAGTCTTCTCGTTCACCACGTCGATGAAGTCGAAGAAGCCGCGCAGCCCCGACCTGTCGATTTTGTGGTTCTGGTCGAGCAGTTCGCCCTTAGTCAGTATCGACAAGGAGTATCTGCCGGAGGCCTTTATTCTTGTCAATGTCTCCCGTACACCGTCCAGCGGCGTGGCAGGATTTCTCAGGATACGTCTTCCCGCCTCCACCAGTTTCATCAGCCTGGAAGCATCGATTTTCCCGTCACTGACACGGTATGCCGTCTCAAGCATAGACATGATAAATGCCTTGGCCCCGTATCCGAGTTCTTCCATATTCTCCATCTCGGTCTTGTAGAGTTCCTCGTTCAGCCACTGGGCCGAGCCATATTCCGAAAGCACAGCGAAGCACTCCTGCTCCGCGCCACGGAACAGAGGCTCGTTCAGCCACAATGTGTCATCTGCATCGAAGATGACCGCTTTTATATTGTCTGTCATAATTTTATGAAAAAGCTCCAGTCGCGATTGGACGGCTGGAGCATATAAAACATCATTTCAGCACTAGATGCCGTACTGCTTGAAGAAATCATTGCCCTTGTCATCCACGAGAATGAATGCAGGGAAGTCTTCAACGCGGATCTTCCAGATGGCTTCCATACCGAGGTCAGGATATTCCACACACTCGATGGACTTGATGCTCTCATAAGAAAGAACCGCAGCAGGGCCGCCGATGGAGCCGAGATAGAAACCGCCATGCTTCTTGCATGCGTCCGTAACCTGCTGTGTACGATTGCCTTTCGCGATCATGACCATACTTCCGCCGTGTGACTGGAAGAGGTCCACGTAAGGGTCCATACGGTTTGCTGTGGTAGGTCCCATTGAACCGCAAGGCATTCCTTCCGGAGTCTTGGCCGGGCCTGCGTAGAATACCGGGTGGTCCTTGAAATACTGAGGAAGGTCCTCACCATTGTCCAGACGCTCCTTCAGGCGGGCGTGAGCGATGTCACGAGCCACGATGATGGTGCCGTTCAGGCTGAGACGTGTGGAAACAGGGTATTTGGTGAGTTCTTTGAGAACCTCGGACATAGGCTGGTCCAAGTCGATCTTCACAGCGTCACCCTCGCCTGCATTGCGGAGCTCGGCAGGGATGAGTCTTGCCGGATTGTCATCGAGCTTCTCGATCCAGACACCGTCTTTGTTGATCTTTGCCTTGATGTTGCGGTCAGCGGAGCAGCTTACGCCAAGTCCGATAGGGCAGCTTGCACCATGACGCGGAAGCCTTATGATACGGATGTCGTGAGCGAAGTATTTGCCGCCGAACTGGGCGCCGAGGCCGATTTTGTATGACTCTTCCAGAACCTGCTTCTCGAGCTCGACATCTCTGAAGGCACGACCTGTCTCATCACCTGTAGTAGGCAGAGAATCATAGTAATGCGTAGAGGCGAGCTTCACGGTAAGAAGGTTCTTCTCGGCAGATGTGCCGCCGATTACGAATGCGATATGATATGGAGGGCAGGCTGCTGTTCCGAGAGTCTTCATCTTCTCCAAGAGGAACGGAACCAGTGTGGCAGGGTTGAGGACAGCCTTGGTCATCTGGTACAGATATGTCTTGTTTGCAGAGCCGCCGCCCTTTACCACGCAGAGGAACTTGTACTCCATGCCCTCTTCTGCCTCGATATCGATCTGCGCAGGAAGATTGCACTTGGTATTGACCTCTTTGTACATTGTCAGAGGTGCATTCTGGCTGTAACGGAGATTCTCCTCGGTATATGTCTTGAACACTCCCTTTGAAAGTGCCTCGGCATCATCGAAGCCTGTCCATACCTGCTGTCCTTTCTCGCCGTGGATGATGGCGGTACCGGTATCCTGGCAGAACGGGAGCTGGCCTTTGGCAGCCACCTCGGCATTGCGGAGGAAACGGAGAGCTACATACTTGTCGTTTGAAGATGCCTCAGGGTCGCTGAGAATCTTGGCAACCTGCTCGTTGTGGGCAGGGCGAAGAAGAAAGTTCACGTCACGGAAAGCCGCATTGGCAAGCATCGTGAGAGCCTCAGGCTCAACTTTCAGAATCGGATGGCCCTCGAATTCGCCAGTTGAGACGAACTTGTCAGTCAGCTTGTAATACTCTGTGGTATCCTCGCCAAGCTGAAACATAGGCGCATATTTGAATTCAACCATTGTTAAAGTATTTTTGTTGTTATACTAATCAATATCTTCCACAGGGCCGGACTCGGTTCCGCCTCCCTGCTGCATAAGGTACGCTTTCATAAATCCGTCCAGGTCACCGTCCAGAACTCCCTGAGTATCAGCAGTTGACAGGCCTGTGCGCAAGTCCTTCACCATCTTGTAGGGATGCAGGACATAAGACCTGATCTGCGAGCCCCACTCGATACGCTTCTTGCTGCCCTCCAGCTCGGCCTGCTTCTCTTGACGCTTTTTCAGTTCAATGTCATAAAGCCGCGAGCGGAGAATCCTCAGGGCGTTCTGCCTGTTATCCTGCTGTGAACGCGTCTCAGTGTTTTCCACGGTAATGCCGGTCGGCAGATGCCTGACCCTCACGCCCGTTTCCACCTTGTTCACGTTCTGGCCGCCATGCCCTCCGGAGCGGAACGTGTCCCACTCCAGGTCGGAAGGATTTATTTCAATGTTGATGGTGTCGTCAATGAGCGGATACACGAAAACCGATGAGAATGTGGTCTGGCGCTTTCCCTGTGCATTGAACGGAGAAATCCTCACAAGCCGGTGCACGCCGTTCTCTGCCTTGAGGTATCCGAAAGCATAATCACCCTCCACCTGTATAGTGGCGGATTTTATGCCGGCCTCATCACCGTCCAGCAGATCTGTCACGGTCATCTTGTAGCCGTTCCGCTCACCCCAGCGCATATACATACGCATGAGCATGGCGGACCAGTCGTTCGCCTCAGTACCGCCGGCGCCGGAATTTATAGTGAGGATCGCACCGAGATTGTCACCCTCCTCGCCGAGCATATTCTTCAGTTCCAGAGCCTCCACGGCCTTTTCCGCCTCTGAATACGCAGCCTCGAGTTCCTTCATCTCGTCCGACTCGGCCGCCTCATCCTCAGCCCCGTCCATACTCGCTTCGGCAAATTCATACAGCACATCCAGGTCGTCTGTCAATGTAGATGCCTTGTCGAAGTCCGTAACCCAGGTTTTCACGGCATTCATATTCTTCATGAACGTCTCGGCCGCCTTCGGGTCGCTCCAGAAATCAGGCGCTTCCGTCTGTTTCTGAAGTTCTCCGACCTTCTTGCGCTTGGACTCGATGTCGAGACATTCTTTCAATGTCCCGAGACGTCCGTGAAGTTCCTTTATCTGTTCTTGAGTTATCATCAACCCGCAAATTTAGCAATTATTTAATAACCTCTACTTATCTTGAGGACCCTGTCAGGGTAATTGGTGATGATGGCCTCCACGTGGAGATCCAGTATCCTCCTGATGTCAGCCTCATTGTCCACTGTCCAAGGCACGAGTCTGATGCCGGCCTTGCGGCAGTTGTCCACCATGGTCTGGTCCACAATCACGAATTCAGGGCTGAGCCATTCAGGCGTGAAATTCAGTTTCCCCATATAGGTATCCCAGTCTGTATCCTTCTTGCTTATAAGATAGGAAAGCTTTACCTGCGGATACTTCTCGTGCATATAGTTCAGGGCCCTGGCATCGAAACACTGGACTACGAGCCTGTCGCCGAGGTTCTTGGACAGAAGCAATTCCATACATTTGTCCACAAACTCGTGATATTCAGGCCAGTTCTTGCCTTCGTCCTTGCCCTTCCTGCACTTGATCTCGATATTGTATCTCATCGGGTCCAGACCGTTGGCCTTAACGTAATTCTCTACAGAATCGATTAGCTCAGTAGCGAGCGGCTTGATGGCAGGGGACTGCTCCTTGCCCGGCCAGACAGTGCTTGGACGTTTGCCTACATCGTATTTGGCGATGGTGCTGTACGGCATCGTGTAGAGATATTCCTTAGGATCATCGCTCTTCACCTCGCTTCCGTCCGGGCGGGTAGCATAGCGGGAATGGAAATATGCATCGTGAGAAACGACCACCTTTCCGTCCTGACTGATCTGAAGGTCCAGCTCGAGAGTGTTCACGCCCATCTCAGTAGCCTTGGTCATGGACGTGAAAGTGTTTTCAGGCCAGAGACCCGCACCTCCCCGGTGAGCCTGGACGTCCACATAGTCGCTCAGCTTCACGTCGAATTTCCACTCCTTGCCGAAACGGCTGCGGACATTGACAGTCACCACCTTGGCATACTGGTCCGGAGTTGCGGCGAAATAATGGATATTCTTCTTAGGCTTCTTGAACGAAGGGATCTCCTTGCCTTCCTTGGCGTAGAATTCCTCGATTTTCTTGATATAGGTAGGAGAGCAGTCCTTGACCATAGTCATCGGGCCCATGTCCTTGCCGTCCTGCGACCAGGTCACTGTCCACTCAGGGTCATAGTCCCATACATTGGCGATTACTGAATTCGGATGGAATTTGCTCTGGCCCGGTGCAATGATCTCCACCTGGTAGTCGTCGCTCTTGCCGATAGAGTGGTAGAACCAGCTGATTTTCTTGCCTTTGACATTGAAAATCTCATATCCTGCAGGCACACCGTCGCGGCACCAGTCTGCTGACCACCAGGAACCGCAGATGCTCGGCGCATTGTGGTCCATCACGGTAGGGGAGATGGTGTAGTTGTTCATGACGTGGCTGTGTCCGGAAAGAATGTCCACCTTTCTGCCGTCCAGCAGAGCGAGCATCCGGTCAGCATTGATGATGTTTCCATGCCAGCCCGCTACCGGACTGTGCTGGGCAATGAAGATGTGGGTATCCTTCGGAATGTATCTGAGCAGCTGCTCCACGAACTCCAGCACTTGCTCGGAATAACCCTCCTTGTACTGCTTTTCCTTAATGTACATGATGTTGTTCAGACCGATGTACAGGTCTTTGCCCATAAAGAAAGCATAGTTGTGAGGACCGAAATTCTGGAAATAGTCCTTGGAGTAATCGCTGAACTGACGCTCTTTGTTGTAATCGTGATTTCCTGTCACTGAATACACCGGGAAACCGATTTCCGCCATTTTCTTCTTGTACTCGGCGAAGCGGTTCGGCAGGTTCTTGTCCCAGCCGAGGTCGCCCAGAACGACTCCTACTACCGGTCCGTTCTCCTTGTATTTGGCTCCCTGCGCCTTCAGGTCATTGAACGGAGCGCCGCAGAACTGCCCGAACTGCTCCTTGTTCCTGATCTGAGGGTCGGAAATGGAGAACATCGTGTATCGGGACTGGCTGCCGGTCTTCTTCAAGTCGAAATCGTACTTGGAAGCGTCGGCCTTATGGTAGAACACAGGTGTTCCGGAAGAATAGTCAGCCACGTATCCTGCAGGAGTGACAATGTGAACGAACTCAGCATTGTCGCTGATGTCGAATGAGAATTCTCCCTTTGAATCAGTCCTTGTGAAAGAACTGCCGTCCGTGACGAGGACTCCGCGAAGGCCCTTGCCTCCGCAATGAACTGTTCCGCTCACCCATTTCGCATCCGCATCCGCGAACACGACAGCGAGCATCATCATTGACAATAGAAACTTTTTCATAACTTATTCTGTTGCTTTCTTTTCACTCTTTATCAACATTGCGCAGAGCACGACTCCGATACCTGCGCCGATGGCTACGGTAAGGTTGGCCGCATTCCAGCCCATTGAATTGGCCACACTGCCGACAAATATCTTGGAGCAGATGGCGTCGCCGACGAAGTAGCCGAACAGACCGACGAAACCGGCTGCAGTACCTGCCGCATTCTTAGGGACGAGGTTCAATGCCTGTACTCCGGTGAGCGCTACAGGGCCGTAGATGAAGAAGCCGATAAGGCAGAGAGCCACGTAGATGAGCACCTTCTTGAGGGCCGGGCTCATGGCGATATAGTCAGCGCCCACGAACCAGTAGATGAGCACGCCGAACATGCAGGCGAGCATACAGATGACGTTCATCGGAGCGCAGCGGCCCTTGAAGATCTTGGATGTCGCCAGACCGCAGAGAATGGTTCCGAATGCGCCTATCAGGTTGTGCACGGAGAATGCGATCTTGCTTTCCTCAGCGGTCATGATGCCGGTGTTCTGCAGGAAGGTAGGAGACCAGTCGCCGATACCGTAACGTACCATATATACGAAGATGTTGCTGAGCGCCACGATCCACAGCAGCTTGTTCTTGAACACATAGTCCACGAACAGCACCTTGAACGGAAGCTTTTCTCCGGATCCGCTCTTGCTCTTCACACCGCTGTAGTCGTTTCTGTACTCCTGCACGGAAGGAAGACCGCAGGACTCAGGCGTATCGCGGATCGCCCACCAGCAGAATACCGCTATCAGGATTGCGATCAATGCAGGGAAAATGAAGTTTCCTCTCCACGCCTCCGAAGCGTCAAGCCCGAAAGTCGGGGCGAAGAAGGTGAACAGGCTCACACCGGCAATCGCGAGAAAACCGAGCGAGAAGCTGCCTATAGTGTGGGAAACATTCCAGATGGACATCTTGAAGCTGCGCTCGTTCTGGCTGAACCAGTGAGTCATGATTCGGCCGCAAGGAGGCCAGCCCATACCTGAGAGCCAGCCGACAACCAGCATCAGGAAGAAAATGATCGCAGTGTTCAATGCCGTATTCGCTCCATAAGGAAAAATACCTGTGAGAATCATTGTCAATGCAGACAGAACGAGTCCTACACAGAGGAATTTACGTGAATCGGAACGGTCTGATACACTGCCCATTATAAATTTGCTGAATGCATAGGCAATGGAAACGGCAGACATTGCGAGTCCCACTTTTCCGGCATCGAGGATGCCCTGTCCGATCATGTCAGGCGCTGCGAGAGACAGGTTCTTGCGTACAAGGTAATATCCTGCATAGCCGAGGAAAGCTCCGAGGAACACTTTCCATCTCATTGCATCGAAAACTTTCGGAATCTTTTCCGAAGGAAGCTGCTCCTTTTTCGGAGCAGGCGGGTCAAAAAATCTTGCCATTGATAGATTTGGTTTTAATATGTTTTACAAATTTTCCTGTAGTTCAAGCCATCTCATCTCTTTCTCGTCAAGCAGGGAGGAAACTGTCCCGAAACGCTGCGACGCCTCCTGGACCTTCTCATACTCAAGCGTTCCCGACGAAAGCGCCTGCTCCAGTTCCGCCTTTTCCTTTCCGAGCGAGTCAATGTCCTTCTCCAGCTGTTCCAGCTCTTTCTGCTCCTTCCAGCTGAGCTTCTTCTTAGTGGCGCGCTTGGTGTCAGGTGTCGCTGTCGCGGCCTTCTCTTCCTTCTCCTTGGCCCTCGCAAGTGCCTTCTGCTGAGCCTCGTACTCTTTTATATAATCGTGATACTCACTGTATGAACCGATGAAATCCTTTATCTTGCCGTCTCCGCAGAAAATGAACAGATGGTCCACAAGCCTGTCGAGGAAATGCCTGTCGTGCGAGACGATGATGAGGGAACCCTTGAAGTCCTTCAGGTATTCCTCCAGCACGTTCAGCGTGACGATGTCCAGGTCATTGGTAGGCTCGTCCAGAATCAGCAGGTTAGGGTTCTGCATCAGGATGGTCAGAAGGTAGAGCCTGCGGCGTTCACCGCCGGACAGCCTCGACACTTTCGTCGTGAACATGTCGTGGCTGAACAGGAACTGGTTCAGCAGGCCCATGTCGCTTACCGTCTGCATGACTGTCTGGTCCTCATCGAACTTCATTCCGCTCTGGCGGTAGTATCCGATTTTCAGGGACTCTCCGCGCTCAATCACTCCGCTCAACGTGCCGTTCCCTGAAATGTTCCCTGTCAGCAGATTCAGGAAGGTGGATTTTCCTGTCCCGTTCTTTCCGACAATGCCCACACGCTCGAAACGCTGGAAATTGTAGGTGAAATGGTCCAGGTACACGTCCGGCCCATAGCTGAAGCAGACATCTTTGCAGTCGATTATCTTGCTGCCCAGTCTGGAACCGTTTCCCATAGACTCCAGGCTCACCTTTCCGCTTGTATAGACCTGCTCGGCCCTGTCCTTGAGGTCGTAGAACGCATTGATACGGTATCTTGCCTTTCCCGTCCTCGCGCATGGGGAACTCCTTATCCACTCCAGCTCGCGGCGCAGGATATTGTTCACTTTGGCAGTCTCTGCATTGTAATTGTCGATGCGCTCCTGCCTCTTTTCCAGATAGTTCTCGTAATTTCCCCTGTAGGTATAGACTGCCCCGTGGTCGAGTTCCATCACAGTATTGCACACATTGTCCAGGAAATACCTGTCGTGCGTCACCATCAGCAGGGTGCTGCGCGAATGCCCGAGATAATTCTCGAGGAACTCGATGGCGTCGATGTCCAGATGGTTGGTCGGCTCGTCCATTATGAAGAAGTCCGCCTCGGAAGACAGCATCACTGTCAGCGCCACTCTCTTCACCTCCCCGCCCGAGAGATTCTTCATCAGACTGTCCGGACTGAGTCCGAAATTGGTGATGAACTTCTTGATTCTCAGCTCGTAAGCGAACAAGGCATCATCGTCCAGCCCCTCCGTGAACTGCCTGCTCGACTCCAGAACCTGAGTGAAGATGTCATTGTCCGGAGAGAACGCGAACTCCTGCTCCAGGAATGCTATCCTGATATGTTTCAGAAAGGTGATTTTTCCTCCGGAGTCCGACTTGTCGTTTCCTGCAAGTATTCTCAGCAATGTGGATTTGCCTGTTCCGTTCGGTGCAATGAGGGCGATCTTGTCACCCTCATTGATATTGAACCCGATATGCTCGAACAGCACTTTCGGTCCATAACTCTTGCTGATGTTTTCTATCTGTAAGTACGATGCCACTGTAAATTCCTCTTCTTATCTGAACAGTTTGTCCACTTCTTTTACCGCTGAAGGCAGGGCGAATACGGCCACGCGGTCATAAGCCTCGATGCGCGTGTCGCCGACTGCTATGAAATAATCATTGCCCCGGATGATGCCACCGATGATGGCATTCTGCGGGAAGTCCGTGTCTTTCAGTGTGTTGCGTGTTATTGCGCTGTCCGGCGCCACGATATACTCAAGAATCTCCGCATCGGTTCCGCTCATGTATTTCACGAAACGAACCTTGTTGCTGAGCGTCATCTTGAAAATCTTGCCGGCAGTGATAAGTTTCTTGTTGATGACGGCATCCACGCCCATCTCCTCGGCCAGGTGGATGTACTCCAGGTTCTCCACTTCTGCGATGGTCCGCTCTACGCCGAATCTCTTGGCCACGACGCAGGCGAGAATGTTCGCCTCGTCATTGTCCGTTACCGCCACGAATGCGTCGAAGTCCTTGATGCTCTCTTCCAGGAGGAAGTCCGAATCCCGTCCGTCCCCGTTGATTACCTGGACATTGTCATCGGTGTTCTCGCTCACCTCCAGGCATCTCTGCTTGTCCGAATCGATTACCTTGACCGACTCCACGGCCTTGCTGATATTGCTTGCCACCATCTCTCCGATGGCCCCGGCACCGAGAATCATCACATTCTTTATCTCGATATTGCTCTTGCCCAGGAAGTTCATCAGCGGGTCAATGCCCTCTCTCGTGGTGATGATATAGACCAGGTCGTGATACTTGAACTTGGTGTCGTACTTCGGCATTATCGTGTTGTCGTCACGCGAAATCGCCACGACCCTGAATTTGGACCCGAAAGTCACGGCGGCCGCGAACTCGGACACTTTCATATCGATGATAGGGGAGTCGTCCTCCAGTTTGAAAACCGCCATCTGGAGCTTTCCTCGCGCGAAATCCATAGTCTCCGTAGAGACCGTCCGTTTCAGCAGCGACGCGATCTCGCCTGCGGCAATCCTTTCGGGATAGAACATCAGGTCAATGCCCATCTCCGTAAAGAGGTATTTGTTCTCGTACGAGAGGAATTCCTCATTGTCAATGCGGGCGCACACTTTCTTGCAGCCGAGTTTCTTGGCCAGGAGCGCGCTCACGATATTGATGTCCTGCGATGTGCTCGGATTTACGGCAATGAACAGGTCCGCATCTTCCACACCTGCGTTTCTCAGAACATTGATGGATGACAGGTCTCCGGAAATGGTGACCACGTCCGCGCTGCTGCCCAGTTTCGCAAGCCTCTCCTCATCGCAGTCGATAACTGTGATGTCATTGGCCTCGCTGCTGAGCATTTTCGCAAGGTGAGAACCTACCTCACCGGCTCCTTCAATAATTATTGTCATAAATCTCCTGTTTTATTTCTGCCCGAAACTGTTTTGCTCCTGCCCGAAATGACGGGTCACAATGCTGAATGTCCTCTTCCCCCGAACCAATGCCATAGGAATTATCCAATGAGGAAAAATTCCCCGCACCGCCGGCCTCTCTCCGCTGCCGCACCACCGCCTGAGGTATTTGTCAATGTCTTCCGGCCCCGTTCTGACAGCCATTTTCCTGTACTCGGCGTGAGCATTCACCACGGCCTTGAAAAATGACGGCTTCAGTGTAAGCAGATAAGCCGCAGCCGCAGCTCCGTCTATCACCATTCTCCTGAAAATCAGGCATCTTGCTTTGCGGCAGGCCTTTACGGCCAGTTTCTTCAAATCGTGGGCATCTGCATTGACCTTGTCGGAAAGTCCCTGCAGGGCGATGGTCCTGGCGAGATTGTTCTCGAGCATCAGCAGGTTGTTCCGGTAGTTCAGCTTCAGTTTCCACGGCGAAGTCTGAGGCAATGTCCCGCCTCCCAAGTGGTAAACCGTCGATTCCGGAACTATGCGTATCCGGTATCCGTTCAGCTGGAGCCGCCAGCAAAGGTCGATTTCCTCCATGTGAGCGAAGAACCTGTCGTCGAGTCCGCCGAGTTCCCGGAAAAGTGAACTGCGTATCATCAGGCATGCCCCTGTAGCCCAGAATACATCGGCAGGGGAGTCGTACTGTCCCTCGTCCTTTTCGACCATATTCATGATTCTGCCCCGGCACAGCGGAAATCCGAAACTGTCCAGATAACCTCCGGCCGCTCCCGCGTACTCGAACATGTCCCTTTCGTACCAGGAATGAAGCTTCGGCGCGCAGGCCCCGACTTCAGAGTTCCGGTCCAATGTCTCCGTCAATGGCTGTAGCCAGCCGTCCTGAGCTTCGATGTCCGAATTTATCAGCACGTAGTACTCGGCCTCTATCATTGACAGGGCCCTGTTGTAACCGCCCGTAAATCCGTAGTTCTTGTCCAGAGTTATTCTTTTGACCTCAGGGAATTTTTCCGCCATCATCTCCATGGAACCATCCGTCGAAGCGCTGTCGGCCACGACAAGTTCCGCATCCGTTCCCTCTAGGGAATGGAGTATGCCCGGAACGAACTTTTCGAGATAACCCTTTGTGTTCCAGTTAAGTATGACAACGGCTGTTTTCATTGTGAAGCCTATTTCTCGTGGCAGTGGCACTCGTGGTGACCTTCGCCCTCATCGTGATGGCAATGACACTCGTGTTCTCCCTCGTGTTCTCCCTCGTGTTCTCCCTCGTGATGACAGTGGCACTCGTGATTGCCGTCATGCTCGCTGCTGTGGCAGCACTCGTGGCCCTCTTCGTGTCCCTTGCCGTGGCAGCATCCCCCGTTGCCATGATGGCCGCAGCATCCGCCTTCCTTAGGCAGGAACTCGCCGTGAAGACCTTCTGTCAGCTCCTTCTCGGTAGCATCCCTTACAGAAACTATCTTTCCCTTGAAATTCAATGTCTTGCCCGCCATCGGGTCATTGAAGTCCATCGTGACCTTGTCCTCGTGGATAGAGTCGATCTTGCCTCTGACCACCATGCCGGCACTGTTCAGCAGCGGAATGTATCTGCCGACCTGTAGCAGTTCCTCCATCAGCACGCCTTCCACTTCAAAAGTGGATTTTGCGATATCTACTTTCTTCTTCGGGTCGTACTCTCCATATCCGTCCTCAGGAGCCAATGTGAATGCGAATTCCGCCTCAGGCTCAAGCCCTTCCAATGCCTCTTCGAATTTGGGCAGAAGCATATTCTCTCCATGTATATAGTCGAGCGGACCGGTCGTGTCAGTCGTCTTGTCCACTACCTTTCCGTCCACAGTAAGCTCATATTCCAGCTCCACCACTTTATCCTTCGTTACTATCATATCATTAAAGTTTAAAACCGAGTTTTTCACAATACCTTGCGAAGGTACGGAAAAAACTCGGATTATTGAAGTCAATCACGCCTTTGAGCGACCTGATTGTCAGTATTTCACTATTTCAGAAATCGCGCTCTGCGCATTGTGTTTGTCAAGAGCTGTTACGAAATATTTGCCCTTCGTGCTCAGACTGTACGACAGTTCAGTTACGGTATCGAGCAATGTGGCCTTCTGCTTGTCTCCGTTGCTCTTGTAAACTGCATAGTAGGCAGCTCCATCTACCTTGTCCCAGTTCAGCGTGCCGCCTGAAACCACTACATTGGCAGGAGCGGAAGGCAAAGCATCCACGCCTGTTCCTCCAAGATGAGGAATGAGGGCCTTGGTCTTGAATGAGTTGCTTATCACAGTCTGCACTTCTTTAGGATTCTTGTAAAGTGTGCTCGTGTTGTAGAACACATGTCCATAGCAATTTGCCTTCCTTCCAGCAAGATTGAACTGCGTAGTAAGCTCATCAGCAGACTCATAGCCTGTACTGTTTTCCTGGAAACCGCTGAGGCTGTGTCCGACCATGAACGGTACCTTCGAAACATTCGATGCCCACCAGTCAAGTCTCGGAGTATAGTAGTCCTTCTTGGCTTTTGTGGACCAGTAGAGCTGAGGGAATACCGCATCTATCAGTTTTGCGGCGCAGACCTTAGGAACGTCGATATACTGGTTGTTGAAGTTGTTGTCGTAGTTTCCCTGAGGTCCGATGGTGAATGCCACTTCCGGATTTACGGACATAATCGTGCTCTTCACCAGCTTCACCATTTCGAAAACATTACTGCGTCTGAAATCCTTGATGGAACTGTATCCTGAGCCGTATTTCTTGAAATCCTCCTCATCATCCAGGTTGGAGACGGAAGGGTAGAAATAATCGTCCATGTGGATACCGTCCACATCGAATTTCGTGACAATCTCCTTCACGATATCCGCGATTCTCTGTCTGACTTCAGGCAGGGCCGGATTGTAAACCCACATTTTATCGTATTTCTTGACCCAGCCTTCAGGTATTTTCGGGTCCAGCCCTTCGCTGAAATAACTCGGGGTGCTGACTCTGTATGGATTCAGCCATGCATGGAATTCGATACCGCGTTTATGGGCCTCGCTGATCAGGAAATTCATCAGGTCATATCCCGGATCCTTTCCGGCAACTCCGGTGATGGAGCGGCTCCACGGCTCGTAGGCAGACTCATAATAAGCATCCGCCATGCCGCGTATCTGGAAGAATACGGCATTGATACCCAGCCGTTTGTACATATCCAGATATGAAATGTACAGTGCTTTCTGGCTGGCTTCGTCGTGTTTGCCGGAAGGCCAGTCGATGCCCCACACTGTAGCCATCCACGCTCCTCTGAGCTGTGGGGCCGGCAGTACAGGCTTTTCGGTAACTACTTCAGGTTTCTCCGGGTCTTTGTTTCCTCCGCCCGGTCTTTCAGGCTCCGCCCTCTTTTCATTGCAGGCAGCCGCCAATACGACGGCTGCTGCATAAACAAGATGTTTTAGTTTCATTAGTCTTCTTCTTTCTTGATTCCGAACTCAGCTATCACGAATCCGGTATTCAAACGATATCCAAAGATAATGAGTTTTTCGTCATTTCCATTGCTGTCCTTGACAATATGGTAATTTGTGGATATTCCAGGAGCAGTGATACCTGAATCTCCGCCGATGATTATAGAGTAGTCAGGATTATGGGATTCTGCTGCCTTGAAGTTTTCCATGGCCTCTTCCGCATTTGCCCCCTTGGTAAGGTTATAGACGTTCAGAGTCGGCGTTACCTTGCTTGCGCTTCCGAATTTCGCAACACATGCCATGAGGTATCTTTCCTGGTTGAATGTGAACATTCTGGCTGCCACGGATTCTTTAGGAAGAATATTGTCGTCCAACGGCAATGACGCCCCGCCAGGGGTGACGTTCTCGTCTGACAATGTTACAGGAAGGCGGAGTCCGCTCCACAGATACTTGTCGGTATCCTCGATCCTATAGACATATGTGTTGGCTGTAGCATTCGCGTTGCTTGCGAGAACCGTCGGCTCACCTGTCGTCTTGTGATTCGTGACTTTTATTCTGACAAAATCCGTCCCTCCATTATCTCCGAAGAAAATGTAACCGTTTCCGTCCTTGTCAATATTGCCTGAGATTGCGTCACCATGTCTTGTCGTAGTACCTGGTATATTGGTGAAGTTTCCGATTACCTCCGGCTTGGAAGCAGGAGTTTCGTAATAGTAAATCTTCAATGGTGATGCGGCTCCACTTGAAAGTGTCGCAATATAGATATGTCCGTTTGCGAGGAAACCGCAGTTTACAGCGAAGAGTCCGCCCTCAACTCCTGTCATATCAAGTTCTTGCGGCTCAATCTTGCCGGCTTTGAGATCTTCATATTTCAGGACATAAGGAGGCGTTCTTTTTACTATAAGCACGTGCTCGCCGTCGAAGTCGGCACCTCTTGAAACACTTCCGGTTCCTCCAGGTATCTTGGAGGCATCCAGGAACTTGTATTCAACAGGTGTTTCAAAGTCGGCTCCATAGACAGGGATACGGCGCTTGATGGTCATGAAATAGTCAGTGTATCTCTGATGGTTCTGGATTCTGATGACCTGAGTCTTGCTTGCGATGCCTTCCTCCATGGAGTAGTCATAAACTGTTTCCGTGATTTCAGCACCTTCAGACACAGTGGCTTCTACGCGGAGCTTGTCGAAAGGAGAGTCCTTGTCCAGTTTCGGGAATGTGATTTCCTTCTTGTCCTGGTTTATGGTACCTTCCACGACAGTGTTTCCGTCTGCACCTGCGTTGAGGATCTTGATGGATATAAGTTGTGTCTCATACGGGTACACCTTGTTCTCAGGCAGTTTTTCCTCACAGGAAACCAGCATTGACGCTCCTGCAAGCAATACGCCTATCTTGAATATGAGATTTTTCATAATCTGTTCAGTGTTAAATGATTATAATTCGGTAGGCCATCCCACGGTCTGAGTGAGCTTGTAACCTCTCATTTCATAGTCGCTGATCTGGTTCTTGCCGATCGGACAGAGATAAGGGTTTACATTAGGGATGTCCAGATATGGCTGTCTGCCGAGTGTCTGAGGAGAGTAGAAGAATCCGTTGAGGGATGCTCCGTTCTTTCCGTCATAGACAACTGCCTTGCCGGCAGCATTGACTACACGGATTTTCTTGATATTCTCAGCCTTGAGCTCTTCCGGAAGGTCTGACTGGAAGTTTACCCAAGTGCCCATAAGCAGGTCAGGTCTTGCGTCTGTGTCCATGTACTCGAGCTTGCCCCATCTCCTGAGGTCGATGATTCTGGAGAACTCGAATGCGAATTCCATTCTGCGCTCGCGTCTGATTTCCCAGAGCAGAGGAGAGACTGTAGCGTCTCTTGAAGGGTCCGCGTTCAATGAAGCCAGGTCCATGGCAGCTGTTTTGGTTACGCCCAGCTTCTTGGCTTCCGCTGCGATAGGACGATTTCTTATGGCATTGATACTTAAGTCAATGTCAGCCTGTGAGACGCTTCCTTCACCGAGATCAGCAAGCTCTGCCTTGGCCTCGATCCAGTTCAGGAGAACTTCTGAATATCTGAGGACAGGGTAGCCTGTGACGTTCTTTTCTCCCTGGAATTCCGGAGCAGGTGAAGCGCCCTCTTCATCCAGATATTTGAGAGCTGAACGAGGAATGAACTTGGTGACATACAGATACGCCGACTTGTTCTTAGGGGTAACCTTGTTGAAGAATGTGCCTTCGAATCTCGGGTCACGGGTCTTGAGCAATGTGCTCAATGAGAAATCCTTCGCATCGCCCAATGTAGATGTCTGCCAGTCCTTGCCGTCAGTACAGATGAATGACTTGATGAGGTCGAGAGTAGGTCCGATGTCGGTAGGCTCGTTGGCGTTGCAATATGAAGCCACACAATGCGTTATGCTCTGTGATGCATTGTATTTCCTGTAAAGGATGCACTCTTTGCTTGTAGTGAGGTCTTCCGAGCCGAACAGGTTGCGGAATTCTTCCACAATTGCGAATTTGCCGCTGCTGATCACCTTGTCCGCAGCCTCGGTCGCGAGGTTGAAGAATTTCTTGGCGCGGGCTTCGTCCTTGTAATAGTATTTCTGCCAGCTTCCTTCATAGAGAGCCCATCTGCTGACAAGCGCAGAAACTACATATCTGTTCACGTTTCTGGTGCCGTCGTTGAGGCGTACGTTCTCCATTGCGAACTTGAAGTCGTCATAGACGTGGTCCATCACCTCGCTGCGCGGAGTCCTGTCCTTATAGAGTTCGTCCAGCTGGGTGTTCAACGGTGCGAAATCATAGTAAGGAACGTCTCCGAAGACATTGACAAGTCTCGCATATTCGAGGGCTCTGAAGAATCTTGCAATCGCGAACCAATGGTTGTACTGCTCTTCATTCAGTACGTCTTTCATGCGTTCCTGAATCCTGTCGGACATGATATTGGCCTTTCTTACCCATGCGAAATTCCATGTAGGGCCGGTATATTCGCTCTGCCATTCACCGAGGTCAAGGCTTGTGCTTTCCTTGCTTATCGGCACTGTTCTGGTGAACTGGGCCTGGGAGGAAAGTCTTACTACGTCATCGCTGAATGCGTAGTTGTTGCCCGGAGCATATGCTGTGGTCCAGCCGACACCATATCCCGGGAAGAAGTGTCCGTAGAAAGAGTGGGCATACAGCCTGACGCTTTCTTCGCTTTGCCAATAACTGTCATCCTCTGCAGTTGTCAGAGAAGGACGGTCGAGCACTTCGCAGCTTCCGAAAAGGATTGCGAGAGCTGACAATGTATATAATAATCTGAATTTCATTGTATTGTATGCATTAGAATGATAACTGTACACCGAATGAGACTGATTTGAATACAGGTGTTCCTGTACCGGTACGTCCCAGGTTGTAATTGTTTGAATCTGTGAACATCGAGTAACCTGAAATTGCTTCAGGGTCGATAGGCAGTCCTCTGAGGTGATCGAAGGTGAAGAAGTTTTCGAGGGAAACATATACCCTTGCCTTGCTTATCTTCGCTTTTGAGAGGACTTTGGCCGGTACTGAATAGCCCAATGTGATGTTCTTGATTCTCAGATAGGCCATGTTCAGGAGGTACTTGCTCTGAACCTGCATTCCGAAACCGGAGTCAGCACCGCCGAGGTTCCATGCACGTGGATAGAATGCGTCAGTATTGTCCTCTGTCCAGTAGTCTTTTGTGAATGTCTTAGGCAGACCGCCGTCCTTGGCATGGTAGCCAGGAATTGCAAGCTGTCCTTTACCCCAGATTTTTCTCTGTCCGATGCCCTGGAAGAAGATGGAGAAGTCCACGCCTTTCCAGTCTGCGCCGAGACGGAAACCATATTCGTAGCGAGGTGTTGTGTTTCCGATAACTACGCGGTCACCAGGATTGCCGTTCGTGCCCTCACCAGGAGTGATGTATCCGTCGCCGTCCACATCCACGAATTTCACGTCGCCAGGTGCGAAAATGACCTTGTCGCTATTCTCGAACTGCACCTGATATACAGGGTATTTCGCTGTCTGTCTGTGGGTTGTGCGGGCTGTGCCGTTGTAGATGACAGTTATCTTCTCTATCTGTCCGTCTGCGCCATAGACGAAATCGTCTTTCTGGAACAGTCTGTCGGTAACATAACCGTAGATGTCACCATAGCGTCTGCCGGTAGAGTAAGCGTTTGAGAGAAGCCTGTTCTCCCAAGGTGTAGCCCAGTCAGCACCTTTGGTGATGTCCGTGACAGCATCTGACAATGTGGCCATACCATTGATGCCCAAGCCGTTGCTGAATCTGAATCCCCAGTCGAGAGCGATTTCCCAGCCTCGTGTGCGGAGGCTTCCGTAGTTGCCTCGAGGTGCGGTTGTTCCCAATGTTGCAGGAAGACTCTCACCAGGAATAATCATATCTTTCGTGTCTCTCTGGAACCAGTCGAATGTTATACCGATCTGATTCTTCCAGAATCTGAGGTCGGCTCCGAAGTCCAGAGTCTCGATTCTCTGCCAGGTGATGTCGTAGTCCACCAGTGTCGGTGTGCCGTACTGTGTAACCTTGTTTCCTGAGCCGTCAAGCCAGTTTGACTGGGACTGTGAAAGGGTGGAGACATAGAGAGTATTGGCTACAGACTGGTCTCCGATGCTTCCCCATGATGCCCTGATCTTACCGAAGGAGAGCACAGGCTCGATGCGTTTCATGAATTTCTCATTGGTGAAAATCCAACCTCCTGAGAATGAAGGGAATGTCTGCCATCTGAGGTGAGTAGGGAATTTGGAAGAACCGTCGCGGCGGATATTGGCCTCGATGAAATAGCGGTTGCCGAATGCGTAGTTGATACGTCCGAAGAAGCCAAGCTGTGCATCCCAGTTGGTGTTTCCATCTACGAACTGGTCACCTGTGGCAGTTTTGAACTGAGGGTTCGACAGGTTCATCAGGTCAGTCCTGCGTGCAGATACGGACTCCCATTTTGTAGCTACCCTGTTAAGACCTGCCATAACCTTGAAGTCGTGCTGTCCGCCTGCTCCGAACTGGCGGTGATAGGTGGTGTAAGCATTGACAGTGTTGGTAGAACTTGCGTATCTGTATCTCTTGATGTCTGTTGCTGTTGCATTGGAGAAATACTTCTGTACAGGGAAGCAGTATCCCGGCATCGCTCCGTCAGCAGCTGCATCCACAACTTCTCCGAGACCGTTGACATAGATTCTGCTGCCGTCTTCCGCGAACCACTCGGTAGGTGCATACCACATCTGGCCGCCTTCGAATTCAGGTGTTGATGTGTTTTCTTCCTGTGTCCTGTGGTCGTAGGTGTAGTCGAACTTCACATCCCAGTGCTTGGTGATGTTGACAGTCGCTCCGAGATTGACATTGATATATTTGTTCCTGAGGTTGTTGGTATTGGCAGCGCCTATCTCGTATGATGCCTCACGAAGGTTGTTTCCGTTTTCCTTGACCCCGATAGGGAAGAGCGGGCTCCATCTGTAGAGATATAGCCACGGGTCGGCTGTCGTGGTGCCCATTCCCGGATATCTCTTGTTCCTGTCTGAGAATATGGAACTTGCGCGGAGGCTGAGGTATTTGTTGATGTTTGAAGTGAGGCTGATGGATGAGTTGTATCTCGTGAAATCATCATGCTTCGCCGTTCTGGACATACCGCTCTGCTTGAGGTAGCCGAGACCTATATTATAAGAGGTCTTGCCTGAGGTGCCGCTTACGGACAGGTTGTGTGTCTGGCTTGGTGCCCAGTCGCGTATCATTGCATCAGCACCGTCATAGACGCGGTAACCATATTTGTTGACACCGTCATAGTACCAGTCACGTCCATATACTACAGGGTCGCCGTTCTTGACTTTTCCGCCATAGAGCTTCTGCCACTCGACAGCCTTTTCATAACTCTCAGGACTGATTCTCCAGAAACCTCCGGCAGGCATTGCAGCACCCATGTTCGTATGTGCGTCAAGGGTATATTTCAATGCTTCGAGACCTCCGAATTCGATAGGTTTCGCTCTGTTCTGCCAGGAGAAGTTGTCAGAATATGTCACTTCGAGTTTCTCTTTTCCGACACCTGTCTTGGATGTGATGAGGATGACACCGAATGCAGCTTTAGCACCGTAGATGGAGGCAGCTGCAGCGTCCTTCAGCACTGAAATGGACTGGATGTCGTCCGGGTTCACCATCTGGATACTTGGAATTTCCACATTGTCCAGGAGAATCAGAGGGCTGTTGTTTCCGGAGATGGAACCTATCTGTCCACGGATATTGATGATAGGGTCTGAACCTACTTCACCGGTAGGGATCCTGATATTCACGCCTGGTACTGAACCCTGAAGTCCACGTCCTACGTCCGCTATAGGTCTGCTGTCCAATGTCTTCTGTACATCGACCACTGCTACTGAGCCTGTGAGGCTGGCTCTTTTCTGGCTACCGTATCCGACAACTACCACTTCCGAGAGCAGCTCGCTGTCTTCTTCCAATGTCACTTTCAAATTGGCGGTCGCCTTCACTTCCTTGGAAATGAAACCGATGGAAGATACTTCCAATATGGCTCCGTCGTTTACTGTTATGGAGAACTGGCCGTTCGAGTCGGTGAATACACCGTTCATTGAGCCTTTCTCCACAATGCTTGCTCCTGCGAGAGGTTCTCCTTTGGAGTCAAACACTTTTCCTGAAATCTCCACTTTGCGGGATTGGGCGGATGTGCTGGCAGAAATTGACGTTACTGCCGATGCGAAGCAGTCGGCTCCGCTCAGGGGCAAAATCGTCAAAGCGGCCAATGCTGATAGGAAACAAGTCCTCCTTGTTTCGTGCCGTCTATGATCTTTAGTCATAAGTTGTTGGTTATTAGAAATTATGTATTAGTCATCTGCACAAAAACCGATGATTTGGCTAAGTTAAAACATTTTAATAAAAAAAAACAAACACCAAAAATGTTAAATTTGTATTTGGGAATGTATAAAATATATGAATGTTATGACAGATGAGACAGTGACCCTGCTGCGCGGATGGGCAGAGAAATACAATGACGCCTGCTACTTTCAGGAGGACCCGATAATATTTCCGAAGCGGTTCGTGTCAATGCTCAGTAGCGGCAGCAGCTGCCTTGCCGATGTGGAAATCGCCGCTGTATTCGCAGCGCATTTCGCGTGGGGGAGAAGGTCAATGATAGTGCGCGACTGCCATCGCCTGTTCGATGAAATGGACTGGAAACCATACGATTACGTGATGCGAGGACAGTGGAGGGACGAGCCGGTCAGCATACACAGAACCGTCAAATGGTCTGAAGTCGCGGCAATATGCGCAAGACTGAAAGACCTCTATTCGGAACGAGAAAGTCTTGAAACATTGACAATTCCCCAGTTCCGGACATTGGTCTTCGGGCAGAAGGAAGACAAGAAGGCGCCGAACAAGAAGATCAATATGATGCGGCGCTGGATGGTCCGGAATGACGGCAGAGTGGACCTCGGAGTCTGGAAGGACATTGACCCGCAGACATTGCTGATTCCTTTGGATGTGCACGTGTATCAGCAGGCCTCGGAACTTGGCCTGACCGCCCGTAAACAGAAGGATATCACTACGGTAGAGGAAATTACGGACGCCTTCAGGGACATTTTCCCTGGCGATCCGTGCAAAGGTGATTTCGCGCTTTTCGGTTACGGAATCGACAAGTAAACAGTTAATAACGCAAAGCTATGCCACAAATGTATGTAATATCAGGATGCAATGGAGCCGGCAAGACGACCGCCTCCTATTCATTGCTCCCGGAGATGCTCAAATGTAGCCAGTTCGTGAATTCAGACGAATTCGCCAAGAGCCTTTCGCCATTCAGTCCTGATGCTGCATCGATTCAGGCCGGCAAGCTCATGTTGCTGAAAATGAACTACTTGTTCAAGCGTGGCGAAGACTTCGCGATAGAGACGACATTGGCCACACGCAGTCTCAAGAGGACTATCGCCCACGCGCACGAGCAAGGGTACAGTGTCACGATTCTGTATTTCTGGCTGAATTCTCCTGAACTTGCCGTAGAAAGAGTCCGCGCAAGGGTTGCGGCAGGCGGTCACAACATTCCGGAACAGGTGATACGGAGAAGATATACTGCCGGACTGCATTATTTTTTCAATGTTTACAGAACATTGGCCGACAGATGGATACTTGCAGACAATTCCAAGATACCTTTCAAGGTGGTCGCGGAAGGCTGGAAGGGCATTCTCAATATAAAGGACGAAGAAATCTACAGTACGATAGAAAAGAAGGCCGCAGAGGCCCAAAACTATTTCGACAATGATAGCAAATAAGGAATATTATTATAACACATTCAAGGTCAATGACATTGACCTGAAATCTCTTGTGACGACGGCACTCTCGCACGGCGGGGACTACTGCGACCTGTATTTCGAGAACACCTCGGACCAGGTCTATCAGCTCATGGACGGGAAGGTCACGTCTGGCGGTCTCAATATAGATTACGGTGTGGGAATCAGGGTGTTGTGCGGTGAGAAGACCGGTTATGCCTACTCTGAAAGTACGGAACGGAAAGATATGGAAGCAGCTGCGCTTGCGGCCTCGGCTATTTCGCAGGGCTCTGCTGTCACGCCACGTGAAACCAGAAGCGTGGGGGCCACGTACACTTCCCAACAGAACAATGGCGGCCGCCTAGTCAGGAGGCTTTATCCGGGACATCCGAATCCGGCGGCGGACCGTTATCCGATACTGAAAGACTGGAGGGAAGAGAGTCCGTCCGTGGTCGTGGGGTATCTCGACCGTCTGGAAAAGGCCATCAAGGCGAAGGACAGCAGGATAGTGAGCATAATGTGCTTTCTGAGCAGTCAGACAAGCGATTATATGATGTACAATTCTTTTGGCGAACTCAAATACGAGACTCGTCCGCTGACCACCGTTTCAGCTATGATTGTGGCTGACAACGGAAAGCGGCGTATCAAGAGAAATGACTCCATCAGTCTTCGCAAGGGTGCGGAAATGCTTACAGATGAAGTGATGGAAGAACTTGCGGCCAGTCTGACGGACGGCATTGACAGTGCCTTCGAGGCCAGCAGGCCTGAGGGCGGGCAGATGCAGGTGGTGATGGGTGCTGGTGCTTCTGGCATTCTGCTTCACGAAGCCATGGGACACGCTTTCGAGGCTGATTTCAACAGAAAGGGCCAGTCCATCTTCTCGGACAAGATGGGGAAGCGGATTTGTCCGGAAGGAATCAATATCGTGGATGACGCGACCATCCGAGGTAACCGCGGCTCCCTGAATTTCGATGATGAGGGCGTGCCTGGACAGAGGACAATGATGGTCGAAAACGGAGTGCTGACCTCGTATCTGCATGACAGGATCAGCGCGAAGTACTACGGCGTGGCCCCGACCGGCAACGGCAGACGTGAAAATTTCCGTTCAAGTCCGATTCCGAGAATGCGCGCGACCTATATGGAAAATGGCAATGCCGACCCGGAAAGCATCATTGCTTCGGTTTCCAAAGGTATCTATGTCAATGAATTCAGCAACGGACAGGTGAAAATCGGCGAAGGTGATTTCACGTTCTTCGTGCAGAGCGGCTTCCTGATAGAAAACGGAAGGCTTACCAGACCTGTCAATGATGTTAATGTCATCGGCAACGGGCCCCAGGCATTGAAGGACATTGTCGCTGTCGGCAATGACTGCAAGCTGAAGGATGCTGCCTGGACTTGCGGAAAAGGTCAGTCAGTGCCGGTTTCGTGCGGTATGCCGACGGTGTTGGTGCATAATCTGATAGTGGGAGGAGTGGCAGATGAATAAGGAATTCGAGATGAAAAAAAGTTTGGACTTCGCGATCAGTGGTGCGGAGAGAGAAATAGCGGACAAAAGCGTGCAGATGGCCCTGGATGCGGGCGCTTCGGCCGTCATGGTGTCACTGGACAAGGCAAAAACCGAGATTTATGCCTTGCTGGACGGGGAGATTGACAATATCAGGCAGACTGGTGACAGGTCATTGACCTTCAACATTTACGCTGACGGCAAATACGGCACTTTTTCCACGAACAGGTTCGAGGAGGAGAGTCTCCGCGATTTCCTCTGCAAGGCAGTCGAGACAGTGAGGATGCTGGTGGCTGATCCGTTCCGTGGATTGCCGGACAAGAAGGACCTTGCCACGGATGCTGTCAATGGTGATGAGATGTGGCTGTGCTGGTATGGTTATGATTCGGTTTCCCGCGATGAAAAATTGGAGATGGCAAAACGTGTTTCCGTGTTCGGGGAATTCTCTGCGCCTTCTTCTGACAGGAACTGGCGCGTGGTGTCCGAGGAAGTGGAATATAACAACACATTGTCAGACACATACTTGACGAGTTCTGACGGATGCCGTTGCCGCCAGACGGAGACATCATTCGAGGTGAGCAGCCAGGTTACTGTCGAGGACAATGAGGGGAGCAAATACACCGGCCTGTGGTGGGATTACGATGTGAGTCCGGAGAAGGTTCTGTCTTCAGAATGTGGGAGAAAGGCTGTCGAAATGGCCGTGATGCAGATTGCTCCTGTCAATGCGGACAAGGGAAAATACACGATGGTGGTTTCACGTCTGGTTTCAGGCCGTCTTCTCCAGCCGGTGCTCAATGCGTTGAGCAGTCTGTCCGTCTATCAGAAGTCTTCATTCCTGGTGGATGCGCTGGGCAAGCCGGTCTTCAGCAAAGGCTTGAATGTGATGGATATGCCTCTGGAAAAGGGCAAGAGCGGGGCAATCCTGTTCGAGACCGACGGGCGTGCCTGCAGGAACCGGGAGATTATCACTGACGGCGTGGTGAAGGAGAATTTCACGAGCATATACATGTCCAGAAAGCTTGGCATCCCGCCGACTTCCAGCTGCCCTAACCGCCCTGTCCTGCTGCCGTTTGTCTCCGAAGAACTGCTTGGTGGGGAGCGTGGAGGTGGACATTGTGGCGTGAGTGGTGCTGGGCTCGACTGCTCCGGGCTTGGTGGTGATTGTGGTGGTGTGAGTGGTGATGGGCTCGGTGCTGTGAATGGTGGTGAACGTGGAGCTGAGCTTTGCGTTGTGAGTGGTGGTGAACGTGGAGTTGAGCTTGGTGCAGTGAATGGTGGTGAACGTGGCGCTGAGCTTGGTGTTGCTAGTGGTGACGGACGTGGAGTTGAGCTCGGTGCAGTGAATGGTGATGAACGTGGAGTTGAGCGTGGCGTTGTGAATGGTGGTGGTCGTGGAACAGAACTCGCTGGTGGACTTGGCGCTGAGCGTGGAGTTGAGCGTGGTGTTGCGAGTGGTGACGGACGTGGAGTTGAGTTTGGTGCTGTGATTGGTGGTGAGCGTGGAGTTGAGCTTGGCGTTGTGAATGGTGGTGGGTTCGGTGCTGTAAGTGGTGGTGAGCGTGGAGTTGAGCTCGGTGCTGTGAATGGTGGTGAACGTGGAGTTGAGCTTTGCGTTGTGAAAGGTGGTGGTCGTGGAACAGAACTCGCTGGTGGACTTGGCGCTGAGCGTGGACTGAAGGCGGACCCGTTTGTAAATGAGATTGCCCAGAAGGATATCCTGGACCTCTGCGGAAGCGGCATCCTGGTCACGGACTTCAACGGCGGCAACTGCAACAGCGCCACCGGCGACTTCTCCTACGGCGTTTCCGGCTTCCTTTTCGAGAACGGCAAGATAACCTCGCCGATTGACAGCATGCTCATAACCGGCAACATGACAGACCTTTGGAGCAATCTCCTCGCTGCCGGCTCCGACCCGGTCCCTGGAATGAGCCGTCAGGTCCCGACCCTCGCCTTCAGAGACGTCACCTTCAACGCATAAAACCATAAAGTGTGAAAATCTCGGTTGAGCGATTCATCCGTAAAATCCCGCCTTCTTCAGGACAAGTCATTGATTTTGAACAAACTTGTATTATACTGAAAAAGGTGGTTCTTCCGCAATTTAGTTGAAAGACGGAGTTTG
>ENA-ORTB01000218-ORTB01000218.1-human-gut-metagenome-genome-assembly--contig:-NODE-218-length-76869-cov-13.038001_pt1 | contig 76869 bp, 68 predicted proteins | sample MGYA00241905_ERZ509174 | MGnify/ENA primary metagenome ERZ509174 (study PRJEB26280, sample SAMEA2338851) | human gut metagenome | biome: human gut; feature: human-associated habitat; material: faeces... | reverse complement strand
CTGTCAACTATGAAAAGCAGTTACTCGGGGTTTCCTGAGGGACTGCCTATAATGCTCGAACCTTCAGGTCCAAATTTCGCGCCCCACCCCATATCGATCAAAAGCTCTTGTGGTTACCGCAGAAGTCTTATCTTATGAAGGGCACGTTGAGAGACAACCTCACGTATCCTTGTCGAAAAGAAGACTCGCAGAGAACTATCGACGACAGACTTCTTTCAGAACTTTTGGTGTCGTTTGATCTTGGTCACCTTGTCGGGCGTTTAGATGACACATCTGACTGGAGCAACGTGCTATCTGGAGGTGAACAACAACGCATTGTTTTAATCCGAGCACTTTTGACTCGCCCGGACTTACTCCTGATGGATGAAACAACGTCGGCTCTGGATCCGCACGCGGCGATAAAAGCATTTGAATTTCTGCGAAAACGATTGCCGGAAACAGGCATTGTCTTTGTGACGCATCAGGATTGCTTTATCAAAGAACAAAGCCGTCAATTCCGGATCGTCTGAGGCAAAGCAGACACCACATTGATCCCCCGAATAAAAATGAAGCTTAATTACTACACCCCATTTCCCCGTTATGAAAATGCCATCGTCGTGGGAGACACTGCTGCCGAAGCACTTGCCGCACTGCACATCTACACCCGCGGCTTGATCGGAGGCGATATTCCGTCAATGGAAGTGTGGCATCCAACAGAAAAGTTTCTCGAATGTACATCGTGTGCTATGCGTGACCGGCCGCAAATTTTAGATGCAGCAGCCCGCCGCATCGGAGTCGATTACATCCTTTTGGAAGACAATGGACACAAGAATCTCAATCCCGTTGATTTAAAGACAGACCTTGAAAAAGAGGGGTTTAAAGTGAAGGTGCTCAATGTCCAAGGAGAGCCGATTGAAATCGTGGAGCGTGCTGCTGCTCTTTATGGGGAAGACGCACAGCGGCAAGCAGCCCGTATACGGCGGGATTTCGAGGTCCGTTTAGCTCAAGTGGAGTCAGCACCCAAACCGGAGTGTGTGAGCGTTCTTACGCTTTTGGGTATTCGTCATCCTGTTGAAGATGCGGTTTATTGTTTTGCTGCCACTGTGGGTGCTGAGATTACACAGGACGTAATTGAGCGCTTGGGGTGCGTTAACCCAGTGGATGTTTCTGACCGCTTGGAAGATATCAAAGGGCTTTATCGCCTGAACACCAAACGTCTGTCGGATTTGTTGCTGGTAACAGCCCCGTCAGCTATTGCTCTGTGTGGAGACTCTGCGGCTGCCTTGCAGTTCGTTCATCAGGCTCTTAAAGAAAAACCGGCTCTTTCATCCTGCAAGTCGTTCAGACGCAATGCTCTTTTACCTTTACCTTGGTACTGCCGGCCGATGGGCTGGCGTTTGCCGCGTGTGTTGGAAATCTGGCAACGGTCTTTAAGAGAAGTGAGCGGGTTGTAAAGGCTTACGAAAGCAAAAGTCCTAGGCTTGGAAGACTACACTTTCACAGACTGTGTAGGTCGTTAGTGGTTCAAGTCTGAAACAAAGATCCTTGCTTAAGCTCTATAGGGAACTTAATTCAGGGAGTTCAGGGGAAAAAGGCGTCGCCCTGCAAGAGGTGCGACGCCTTTGAGCCTTTTGAAGGCCCGAATTAGAAGTCAGCCTTTTTCAGGCCCTCTTCAATGCGAGCAAGAACGGTTTGCTTGCCGAAGAGTTCCAACGTCTTATCAATCTGTGGGACTTTGTCAGCGCCGCAAACGAGCACGCGTAGCGGTGTGGCAACCGGGCCCATCTTGATGCCCTGAGCTTCCATGACGCTCTTGATGACGCCGTAGATTTCAGGAGCCGTAAAGTTTTCAAGCGCCTTGATACCTTCGACAAAGGCTGCAAGAGCTTTGCGATTTTCTTCGGTCAAAGCAGCCTGAAGGGCTTCTTCGGTGGGCTCTGCGGGCTTGTAGAAGAAGAGTGCCTGATCGGCCAGCGCTTCGAGCGTTGCGGCACGGGTCTTCAGCAGCGCGCAGACACCGGCCAAATCGGGGCCGCCGTCAACCACGCCGCCGCGCTTTTCAATACGGGCTTTGACGAGTCCGGCCAGACGCTGATCATCGGCTTCCTTCATGTACTGAGCGTTGAGCCATTCGAATTTCTTGAAGTCGATACGGGCGGCAGCCTTGGAAACACCGCGCAGCTCGAACACTTCAGCGAGTTCTTCGCGCGTAAACTTTTCCATATTGCCGTGACCCCAGCCGAGGCGAGCGAGGTAATTGAACACTGCTTCGGGCAAGAAGCCGCGGGCCTCGTATTCCATGACGGACACCGAGCCGTGGCGCTTGGAGAGCTTCTGGCCGTCGGGACCGTTGATGAGCGGCAGGTGTGCAAACACCGGCACTTCAGCGCCCAGAGCGTTGTAGAGGTTGATCTGGCGCGGCGTGTTGTTGATGTGGTCGGCACCGCGGATCACATGGCTCACCTTCATGTCCCAATCGTCGATCACAACGGCAAAGTTGTAGGTGGGAATGCCGTCGCGCATGATGATGAGGTCATCAAGTTCCTTGTTAGCAATGGTGATGCGGCCGTAAACGGCATCGTCCCAGGTCACTTCACCGTCATCGGGATTGCGGAATCGGATGACGGGTTTAACGCCTTCGGGAATGGGCTTGCCCACGCAATTTTCAGGGCGCCAGCGACCGTCGTAGCGCGGCTTGATGCCGGCGGCGCGCTGGGCTTCACGCATGGCGTCGAGCTCTTCGGGGGTGGCGTAGCACTTATATGCCAAACCCTTGGCGAGCATGTCATCGACGACTTCACGGTAGCGTTCCAGACGATCCATCTGATAAATGGGACCTTCGTCGTAGTCGAGATTGAGCCACTTCATTGAATCGAGAATGACTTGCGTGGCTTCTGCTGTGGAGCGCTTCTGATCGGTGTCTTCGATGCGAAGCAGGAATTTGCCGCCGAAATGGCGAGCTACGGCCCAGCAGTAGATGGCGGTACGGGCAGTACCCAGGTGCATCATGCCCGTCGGGGACGGTGCGATGCGAGTACGAATTTCTTTCATGGATCTTCAAAATAAAAAGTCTTTGCGCGAAGGCGCAATCGACACAAATCAGACGAAACGACGCACCGCTGATTTTTTCCGGTGCGTTTGCGTCAGAGACACCGCATTTTAACCGAGTCGTTCAAGGCTTGTTCGAAAAGCGGGTTCGCTTGGCACATGGATGCAATCAAGAAGTCACAACAAAAAGCCGCCCAAACGAGGACGGCTTATTCAAGAAGAGGAACAGAGGTTTCGTTCAGAAGACAGGAACCACGCCGCCCTTATAGGTGTTGATCATATAGTCCTTGACCTTGGGACTCGTGAGCGCCTTTACGAGAGCCTGTACGGCTGGGTTCTGTTCATCGCCCAAGCGGCAGGCGACAACGACAGCATAGGGGCTGTCTTTGTTTTCAAGGTAGATGGAGTCCTTGATCGGATTCAAGCCGACGCCCAGCGCATAGTTGGAGTTGACGATCACAACGTCAACATCGTCGAGCGTGCGCGGTACCTGTGCGGCTTCCACTTCGGTAAAGCGCAGATGCTTGGGATTGTCGGCAATGTCCAAGGGCGTTGCGGTGGCGCCGGCTCCGTCCTTAAGTTTGATGACGCCCGCGGACTGCAACAGCAGCAACGCGCGGCCGCCGTTGGCAGGATCGTTGGGAATAGAGATGCGCGCGCCCTTGGGCAGGTCGTTTAACGACTTGATGCGCTTGGAGTAGGCGGCCATCGGCAAAATGTGAATCGGCGCAACGGAGGCGATCTTGAGGCCTCGGCTCTTGACGGCGTCGTCTAAAAAGGGTTTGTGCTGGTAGTAGTTAGCGGTGACTTCTTTGGCGTCAAGCGCAATGTTGGGACTGACGAAGTCCGAGAATTCGACGACCTTGAGGTCGTACCCTTGTGCTTTGAGGTCCGGCGCGACCAAACGGAGAATGTCGCCGTGCGGAACGGGGGTGGCGGCCACGGTGAGTTCGGCCGCGGTGAGACCCGTGGTGAGAAGCGACAACAAGGCCGCGGTCAGAATCTGCTTTTTCACGTCAAATGCTCCCTGAAATGTTCTTATGTTCGGTTTCCCAACTATAACCGAGCATCGGAGTGACTTTGATCTGACAAAGAAGCAATTTGCGCTGTTTTCGGGGTTTTGTTGCGGTATTACCCAGCAATAAAACAAAACCGACGTTGAATCCATGAGGAAACAACGTCGGTTTATCGGTTCAGCGCTAGGCTGAAGCGCTCAATTAGCAACGCTTGGCGAGTTCTTCAGCCTTGCCGACGTAGGTGGCAGGCGTCAGTTCCATCAGTCGTTCTTTGGCATCGGCCGGAATTTCCAGCGTTCCAATAAATTCACGCATGGTCTGAGCGTCCATATGGCCCTTGCCGCGCGTCAAAGCCTTGAGCTTTTCGTAGGGCTTCGGAACACCGTAGCGGCGCATCACGGTCTGAACGGCTTCGGCGAGCACTTCCCAGGCGCGGTTGATGTCGTCGGCAACAACCTGCTCGTTGAGTTCGAGTTTGCCGAGACCTCGCTCCAGAGCGGCGTAGGCTACAAAGCAATAGCCGAAGGCTACGCCCAGATTGCGCAGCACCGTGGAGTCGGTAAGGTCGCGCTGCCAACGGCTGATCGGCAGCTTGCCGGCGAGATGGTTCAGAAGAGCGTTGGCGATGCCGAGATTGCCTTCGGAGTTCTCAAAGTCAATCGGGTTGACCTTGTGCGGCATCGTGGAGCTGCCGACTTCGCCCTCCTTGAGCTTCTGCTTGAAAAAGCCCATGGAGATGTAGCCCCAGACGTCGCGGTCGAAGTCGATGAGAACCGTGTTGGCGCGTTCGATCTCGTGGAAGAGTTCGGCCATGTAGTCGTGCGGTTCGATCTGGATGGTGTGCGTGTTGAAGGTCACGCCAAGGCGTTCTTCGACCACGCGCTTGCTGTGAGCTTCCCAGTCGTAGTCGGGGTAGGCGATGAGGTGGGCATTGAAGTTACCCACGGCGCCGTTCATCTTGGCGTAGAACTTGACGGCTTCGATCGCTTCGATGATGCGGGTCAGACGAACAGCGACGTTGGCCATTTCCTTGCCGACAGTCGTCGGGCTGGCGGTCTGGCCGTGCGTGCGCGAGAGCATCGGAACGGCGGCCCAGCGGTGCGCAAATTCACGGATGTGATCGCGGATGGTGGTGAGGCGTTCCACGAGAGCCTTGCGGCCGGCGGTGAGCATCAGTGCATGGCTTGTGTTGTTGATGTCTTCGCTCGTGCAGGCGAAGTGCACGAATTCGGAGGCCTTGGCAAGTTCTTCGTCGTGAGCGACCTTTTCTTTGATCCAGTATTCCACGGCCTTGACGTCGTGGTTGGTGCGGGCTTCAATCGTCTTGATCTCTTCGCAGTCGCTTTCCGTGAAGTTGTCGGCTAAACCGCGCAGGAAGGCCTGACCGTGGGCGCTGATCGGAGCGAGTTCTTCAAAACCGGCTTCGGACAGAGCGATCAGCCATTCGACTTCAACGCGCACGCGGGCGTTCATGAAAGCCGATTCAGAAAAAATGCCGCGCAGGACTTCGCATTGACGGGCATAACGGCCGTCAAGAGGACTCAGGGCGGTAAGAGAGGAAAGTGTCTGCATAGGTGCTTAAATAAAAGAAAAGAGGCGCAGTACAAAGGAGCGCCTGATGTTTCTGATCAATCTTAATATTTTACCGCTTCTGAAGCCTGTCATTTCGAGCTTTCGGCAAACAGAACCTTTACCGGGATTTGCCTTGTCTTTACGTTTCTTTGCGAGGGCTCGGCGTAAAGTTCACCTTAAGAAAAACAGACGCGCGAGAAAACAAAAGCTCGCCGGATGACACAGGAAAAGAAACAGCTGCTTTACGGAAACAGCACTTCCAGAAAGCAGGTGCCTTAACCGAATAAGACACGTTACTTTTTTGAGGTTGATTATGAAAGTGAAGACTCCCCTTGCAGCAGTTGCCTTTGCAGCAATCGCCGGTTTTGCCGGAATGGCTTTTGCCGCTTCGAACACCGCCCCGACCACGACAAATGCACCTTGCGCCGAACAAATGCGTGCCGATTATGCCGAATTGGCTCAGGCCATGAATTTGACCGGCCCGGCCAAGCAGGCGTTCGACAAGTACGTTGCCAGCCGTCAGGACATCGCAAGCAAGCACTATGCCTGGCATGAAGCCAAGAATGGCAAGCGTCCGGCCAATCGTGAAGAAGCGATGCGCTTCCGCGCCGAGCACATGAAAGTTCGTGCCGACATGCTCGAGCAGATTGCTTCGGCTCGAGAAGTTCTCGACAAGAGCCTCACGCCCGAGCAGCAGGCCATGATGGACGAGTATGAACCCCGCTATGGAATGGGGCCGGGTTATGGTCGTGGCATGGGCCCCCGCGCCGGTATGAATGGTCCGCGCCATCACTATCGCGGTCATCGCGGTGACTGGGGTTACGGACCGGGTTGCGCCGGCGGTCCCGGTTGCGTCTACAACAACGGTCCGCGATGCGGTGACGGCTGGGGTTGGCACGGTCCGCGTCATGGCTACGGCCAGTACGGCTACGGTCCCGGCTGCCGCTGGTAAAGCTCTAAGTTAGAATCCTTTGCATAGAGGATTTCTGCCCGCACCTCTGACTGCATACGATGCAGCAAACAGGGTGCGGGTTTTTTGTTTGAAGGAGCATTGCCGGTGACAAGAAGGTTCGAAAACGTGAGCCTTTTTGATGATACGCCACCGGTGGCCGGCCCCGTTGTTGCCGAGCCGGCCGATCGGGATCTTGTGCGCACGGCGCAAAAGTTGCCGCGCAGCATCTATCTGGGAACATCAAGCTGGAATTTTCCCGGGTGGAGAGGCATCGTTTGGTCGCATGCCTCCGGTTTGTCACAGCTTTCTCAACAGGGGTTGCCAGCATATTCCAAGTATCCGATTTTCCGAACGGTTGGAATTGACAGAGCTTTCTATCGGCCTTTGCCGCAGAGGGTTTATGCTGGGTTTTCCGATCAGGTGCCCGACGACTTTCGCTTTCTTGTCAAAGCGCCTCAGATTGTCTGCGACAGCGTGACGCGAGATCATACGGGAAAGCCGCTTCATGCCAATCCCGACTATCTCAACGCCGATCGGGCACTCGATGAGTTTGTCTTGCCGGTGCTCGAAGGGTTGGGCTGCAAAGCGGGAGTCCTAGTTTTTGAGATGCCCAATATCCCGCGGCATGCTTTGATTGAGCGGCCAGCGCAGTACGCGGCCATCGCCACGATGGCGAATTTCTTTTCAGAGATCAAATCCAGAATGCCGACGCAGTCCGTGACGCTAGCTGTTGAAATGCGCACACGTGTGCTGCTTACGCCGCGTTGGGTAAAGGAAATGGCAAGTACCGGCGTGCGTCCCGTGTTGTCATTGCATCCGTCCATGCCGAGCATCATGCGTCAAACCGACATGCTGCGGCTTTTTGATGCTCCGGGTGTTGATGTCGGACCTTGGCAGGCCGCCGGAGACATTGTTATTCGCTGGTCGCTTGCGGCCGGCGGAACGTATATGGGACTCAAGCGCGATTGGGCGCCCTTTAACAGGATTCAACAGGAAGACATTGTCACTCGAGAAGGCATCGTGTGGCTGTTGAAACTTGCCAAAGCCTCCGGCGTGAGAGCGTTCGTCGTGGCCAACAACAAAGCCGAAGGCTGCGCGCCGCTTACCATGCGCGCCATTGCCGAAAGTTTGACCGGTACCTAGCAAAAAGCGAAGCCGGAGTAACCGTACTTCGCTTCAAAGAGTTAACGACGAGGACCGCCGCCGGGACCGCCCGGACCTCCGCCGCCTGGCCCAGGGCCTCCGGGACCACCTGCTGGTCCACCACCGGGACCGCCGGCGCCAGTAATGTGCGTCTCTTTTCCATATGTTCTCCCGTGCTTGAAACACAGGAGGTATCGGCTCTTGTAAAGAGGATACCAAGTTGATTTTACGGGCAAAATTGGCCTGCTTACATGACCGGCCCAGTCAAATTGACCAGAGAGAATGCGCCGTACAGGTATCAGTCAAACCGCTGAAGCAAGCACAGGGAACCCGGAGAAGAGGAAGAAGGCAGGGGCGGCAAGGCCGGAGACGGTCGGGTCGCGATAAGCCCGAAGGGGCGAGTCGATAAACCTCGCCGAGGATGAGAGTGAAATGCTGAAAGAAGAGGCGCTGTTGGAATCGAATGAACCGTTGGGCGCTTGATTGACCTCACGGAGCAATCCGTGAGTGCTCAGATCGAAGAAATGTCAAAAGGCGTGCGGTAGATTTGGCGCTTTTTGATAAACGGCGCAACAAATAAATGAAGCGCCAGGCTTCGTTTGTGTCCGGAATGCGAAGTTTTGACACGAGTACCGGACTCGGCAGATACGGTGTTTGTCCCAGACCATGACCAGTTCGCTCGTAGATGCTCAACGGCATGAACTCAAGCGGAATGAGGCGCCCTGCAAGTGATTCAGAGATGCCTTTCATCAGCGCGAATTTTTGTGAGCCTGTTGCCCAGATTTGGCCTGTTTCTGGACGACCGTTGACTTCGGCCTTCACCAAGATTGGGAATGTTGGACTTCTGATTTTATCCGCACTCTATCTCAACGTCCGTTGATACTAATTCAGGTCGAATCAGTACCAAACGCTCAGAGGGGCTTCCCCTGTTTCGGGAGCAAAGGTTACGCCTTCCGCGGGAGTGCCGATCGTGATCCAAGCAACGAGTTTCTCGGTGGGGGCTTTGCAGAAAGCCGCCTGAAGAACGGGACTTTCAAGGACGGATCCCGAAAGGGTGATTGCTCCGAATCCTTGAACTTTGAGAGCCAAAAGGAATTGCTCCAGGGCTGCGCCGGCTGAAATCAGGGATTCCGTTGTATTGCCGTTGGCAGAAACGTTCACCACGAAGGCGACAAGCAAAGGCCCTTTGAAGGCTTTGCTGGCAGCGCGTTCCTGTTTTTCTTGATCGGCGCCCTGCATGGCGGCTGCACTGCGAAAGAGTTCGGCTAATTTGTCGCGCTTGATGTCCGGAATAACGACGAAACGGCAGGGAAAATCGTCGCCGTGCACCGGGGCGCGCAAAGCGGCGCGGGCAGCTGTCTCGATCTGATCTTTCGTCGGAAACGGCAACGTAAGGTATTTGGGCTTGAGGCTGCGGCGAGTGAGCAGAGCGTTCAGAACATTGTTTGCCATGTCAAATCAAACATTAGGAAAAAAACGATTCGATTGTAGTCCGCTGAACGGAACACTGATACGGATCTCTGATCCAATTGTTCAGACCGGCAGTTCGGCAATGGTTTCGGAACCTGGTAGCAGCAGTTTCAGTGTTGCCTGATGTTCCTTGGCTCCCGCGACGAAATAGGCACAAGAGGCAGAGTCTTCATCATTGAGCAATCCCAAGCTCCGCAAGCGAGCACGTGTTACAAGTGCAACGGGTTTGCCCGGTTCCAGAAGTTCCGCTTCCGGCCCCATGATTTCCGAGATTGCTTCGGAAAGAAACGGGTAGTGCGTACAGCCGAGCACGAGTTTGTCTGCACCCGCAGCCTTGATGGGCGTCAGGTATTTGAGAAGAAGTTCTCGCGTGGTTTCGCTGTTGAAGTCTCCGCGCTCCACGCACTCCATCAATCCGGGAGCGGCTACGGTCACCACTTTGACGTTGCCCGCAAAGCGCTTTAAGAGTGACAGGTAGCGTGCGCTTTCCGTCGTTCTGCGGGTGGCGATAACGCCAATGACACCTGTGCGCGTATGAGCAGCGGCAGGCTTTACCGCCGGTTCGATGCCGATGATCGGTACCGAAAGCTCCCGGCGCAGAATGTCTGCGGCTGCAGCGGTTGCGGTGTTGCAGGCCAAAACAATAGCCTTGGCCCGTTTCTCCAGAAGGAAATGGACGATGGCACGCGTTCGCTCCACGATGAAACTTTCAGGTTTGTCACCCCAGGGCGTGTGAGCGCAATCGGCGCAGTAGAGAAACTGCTCGTTGGGCAGTTCCTCGCGAAGCGCTTTCAAAACCGAGAGTCCTCCCAGACCGGAATCGAGAACACCGATCGGATCGCGTGCCGAAGACATGATTTCTATGGCTTAGTCTTGTCGGCAGCGGCGCGGCCGAGGCGGTCGTTGACGGCTGCCCAGGCGGGGGCTGAGGGCGGCGCCTGCACCAGGATTCTCTTGGCGCCACAGGCGTCTAGATCGTGCATGGCTGCGTAAAGGATGTGAGCGTAACCTGCGACGTCAGCAGGAGCTACGATGCAACGGCGAGCTTTGGCTTGCACTTTTTGCGCCAACTCGCTTTGGCCGCACATCAAAAAGGCGGTCTCTTCGAGAGCAATCTCTGCGAGATTCGCTTCCAGCTCGTGCATGGGCACAATCTGAAGTTTCGTTTGCGGTGCATAGTGGCTCTTGAGTCGCCCGGAGACGCGCGGCGCGTTTTCACCGGCGTCAAGCACTTCAAAGCCGAGCTTTTCGGAGAGCATGGCGGCGGTCACGGCGCCGTGACGCAAGATGGTTGGCCTTTCCGAGGTGAGGTTCACAATGGTCGACTCCACGCCGACTTCACATTCACCGCCGTCGAGGATCATATCGAGTTTGCCTTCGGGTTTGACACCCAGATCATCGGCCACGTGCTTGGCGTTGGTCGGAGAAATGCGGCCGAACGTGTTGGCCGAAGGCGCCGTCACGGCTTTGTGCGTGGCGCCGGCAAAGCGCTTCAAAAGCGCGCGCATTACCGGGTGAGAAGGGCAGCGGATGGCCACAGTGTCCTGACCGCCGGTGACGGCGTCGTTGACACGATCGCTTTTCTTGAAGACTAGCGTAAGAGGCCCCGGCCAGAATGCATCCGTGAGCGTCTTGGTGCACTCGGGAATTTCCGAAACCCAGGCCGATAATGCCTCAAAGCCCGTCACGTGCACGATCAGCGGATGATCGGCAGGACGCCCCTTGGCAGTAAAGGTGCTGCGCACGGCCGTTGGGTTGTCGGCGTCAGCCGCCAAGCCGTAGACGGTTTCCGTCGGGACGGCAACGAGCCCTCCGGCCGAAAGGATCTGCGCGGCCTTTTCAATGTCCTCAAGTGTCTTTTCAGAAAGCGTGGTTTCGGTGGCCATCTTGTGTCTTCTCCGTTACAGCGGTTCGGGCAGCCCCAGAACGGCAGCGGCACGCTTGGCGCGCGCAAGCGCTTCCTTTTCAGTGGCGCCGAGTATCGTAACGTGGCCCATTTTACGAGCTCGACGCGCTTCGGCTTTGCCGTAGAGATGCAGCTTGACGCCTTCGATTTCGAGAAGTTCTGCCCAGTTGGGTTCGCGGTGATTGTCGTTTTCGTCAAACCACAGGTCGCCCAGAAGGTTGAGCATCACGCCGTGGCACAGCGCCGACGTGTCACCCAACGGCAGCCCCGTCATCGCGCGGACTTGCTGTTCAAACTGGCTGGTAACAGCCGCTTCGATCGTGACGTGACCGGAGTTGTGAGGACGCGGGGCCATTTCGTTGGCCGAGACTGTACCGTCGGTGAGCACGAAAAATTCGATGCACAAAACGCCCTTGTATTGAAGCGTTTCGGCGATACGGGCGGCGTAGTCGCGCACTTTTTGACTAACCTCGTCGGATACGCGGGCCGGGAAAATGGTTGTGGCGAGAATGCCGTTGCGGTGCACGTTTTCAAACAAAGGAAACGTGACGGTCTGACCGGTGAGCGAGCGCACGACGATTACTGAGACTTCTTTTGCAAGCGAGAGCTTCTTTTCGAGGATGCACACGCGGTTGCCGAGTTCTGCGAAAGCTGCCTTGGTTTCGGCGATATTGTTGACGCTTCTCTGGCCCTTGCCGTCGTAGCCCATGCGGGCGGTTTTTAGAATTGCAGGGAAAAGCGATGCGTCCAAGGAGTCTGCGTCGTCGGCAGATAACAACGCGGCGTGGGGTGCCACGGGAACGCCCGCAACGCTTTCCAAGAAGGTCTTTTCATCGATGCGATCCTGAGCGATTGCCACGGCGTGCGAGGACGGAGCCGTAACGCAGGCGCCGTCGGCTGCCAAGACGCTCAGCACTTCGGCGGGCACGTTTTCAAACTCGGTGGTGACGGCCGCCGTCGTTTGACGCAGCTCTTCAATGGCCTTCTTGTCGGTATAGGCGGCGTCAATGTGAAAGGCGCTCACCTCCGAAGCGGGGCATTCGCCCTTTTCGAGCACTTTGACTTTGTAGCCCATGCTTGCGGCGGCTTGCGCAAACATGCGGCCGAGCTGGCCGCCGCCGAGAAGACCGAGAACGGAGCCGGGGGGAAGAGGGAAATTGGCTTGCATACAAACGATGGCAGTGAAAAGAGTTTGATTAGAGAGCTGGCAAAGTCATGTTGCGAGCTTTTTCGTTCTGCGCCTTACGGAAGGCCTGCAGTTTGGTGTAAAGCGCCTCATCGGTGACCGCAAGGATGCTCACGGCGTAGAGCGCGGCATTGGCGGCGCCGGCTTCACCGATGGCAAAGGTCGCAACAGGAACGCCCTTGGGCATCTGAACGATCGAAAGAAGGCTGTCTTCGCCGCGCAGGTACTTGGAAGGAACGGGAACGCCCAAAACGGGAACGACGCATTTGGCAGCGATCATGCCCGGAAGGTGAGCCGCTCCGCCCGCACCGGCGATAATGCACTTGATGCCGCGTTCCTTGGCGGTTTCGGCGTATTCGAACATCTCGTCGGGCATGCGGTGGGCGCTTACGACGCGGGCTTCATAGGCAACGCCCATGTCCTTGAGAACGAGAGCGGCATTCTGCATCACGGCCCAGTCGGAGTCCGAGCCCATCACGATGCCCACAACGGGCTTTTGCGCAGTGTTTTCAGTCATGACAAAAATTCTTTCGAGATCAATAAAGCAAAGGTGCGCTCAGGCTTCGGCAAGCCCGGGCGCACGATCAAAGACAGTTAAAAAATCCGGATATTGAAATTACTCAACATCTTTACCGGAGAGCTTCACCAGCGCCTCGCGGTACTTGGCGGCCGTTTTTTCGATGATTTCAGCAGGCGGCACCGGAGCGGGCGGCGTCTTGTCCCACGTCTGAGTTTCAAGCCAGTCGCGGATGAACTGCTTGTCGTAAGAGGGAGGCGACATGCCGACTTCGTAGCTTTCGGCCGGCCAGAAGCGCGAGCTGTCGGGCGTGAGGACTTCGTCCATGAGGCACACCTGACCGTTTTCGTCCAGACCGAATTCAAACTTCGTGTCGGCAATGATGATGCCCTTCGTGGCGGCGAAGTCGGCGGCCTTCTTGTAGAGCGAGATCGTGAGGTCGCGCAACTGCGTGGCAATCGATTCGCCGTAGAGCTCGACGACCTTTTCAAAGCTGATGTTTTCGTCGTGAGTGCCCACCTCGGCCTTGGCAGCCGGCGTGAAGATCGGTTCGGGCAGCTTTTCGGCCTGCTTGAGACCTTCGGGCAGTTTGATGCCGCACACGCAGCCGGTGGCCTGATAATCCTTCCAGCCGCCGCCGATGATGTAACCGCGGGCAACGCATTCGATGAGGATGGGCTTTAAGCGCTTGACGACCATGGCACGGCCGCGGACCTGTTCGCGCTCATCTTCGGCGACGACCGTTTCGGGATCGATGCCGGTGAGCTGCGTGGGCATGCCTTCGGCGAGTTTTTCAAACCAGAAGTTGGTCAAAGCCGTGAGCACCTTGCCCTTCTTGGGAATCGGTACGGAAAGGATGACGTCAAAGGCGCTGATGCGGTCGGTGGCGATCATCAAGAGCTTGTCTTCGCCGACGGCATAGCACTCACGCACTTTGCCGCGGTAGACCAGAGGAAGGCTCTTGATGGAGGTCTGCATGATATCGGGCATGTCCGATTGTCTCCGTCAAGGAAAATGAAAATCGACGCACGGTGATCGCGAGCTTGAAGTCGCATCCAAGCCCGTGGAATGAACCGCACTGTAGCCGCTTAATTTTAAGCGCAAAGCGCTCTTCTCGCTTACACAAAAGTGCGCATTCGCTCAGTTTTTCTTTTTTTCAGGAAAAAGCTTCGAAATTCCTTTGACAAGACTGCCGACCAAAACGGCCGAAATCAGTGTGCCTTCGCGGATGCCGACAATTTCATTCAAAACGAAAAAGCCCAAAACGGCGGCCGACAAAACGAGAAAGCAGTCGAAAAACACCTTGATGCTTCCGAAGGCTTTCCGAGTCACCACAGAAATGGCGAGCACTGCACCTTCGCCTGGCTGAACCAAAGTTTTAGACCTCACTTGAAGAAAGATGCCGGCCGCAAGCCATACATTTCCGATCAAACTCATGCAAAGTCCCGTGAACCAAGTCGTCGGAGCAAAAGGCTTGACGAGAGCCATGCTGAGGTCAATAAAAGCGCCGAAAACCAGCACGGCTGGAATTTGCAGGATATTCCATTTGGGCATGGACTTGCCCAACAGCAGCACCTCTGTTACGTAAAAGACGAGGTTGATCAGAAACGTGGTTGTTCCGAAAGAAAGACCGGTAATGGCTGTCAGTGTCCAAGGCACCGAACTTATCGGTGTTGTGCCTAATCCGGAAAGTGTGGTGAGCGCGATGCCGAAAGAGGCCGCTGCGGTGCCGATCAACAGCATGCCGATGCGAAACGGCAGATGTTGACGATTGGTTTGTATGGAGGTGTTTGTGTCAGTTGTATCTGGTTTGTTCGTAGTCAAAATTCGCTGCTCCAAGTGCGTTGGCATTGTACGCTCATAGCGAGCTTGTTCGGTTTGAAGATTTAGTCGGTTCTAACCGACTCGGATTTGTCCGACCACAATGAAATAAGAGTATTGATCTGAATTTATGGGAAACTCAGATGTTTTTTGGGGTTACGAAGCCAAATTCCGTCTTGAAATAGCCTCGTGAAAGCTTTCTTTTGACTGTGAATTGTTTTTGGGTTCTTCTTCCGTTCCGTTTTTTCAGACAATGTTGAGTCATAGGATAACGTTGTACTCAGTACGTTAAGCGGCATCTGCGGCGGCTTTCTGAAGATCTGAGACCTGCGGACTGCATAAAACCTTGTAGGAGAAATTGAATAAAGACTTTGGGCTAAATCAGGCTTTTGGCAATTAGCCTGTCAAGCGACCAATTCCTTGACTGTGGCATCCTCTTTCTTCGATACAGTAAGAAAACTTGGCCAGGAAAGCCAGATAAAACAACGATTCGGAGCCTTCCTCGGGGCCGAAAAAAAAGCTTTCCAGTGCCGGAACAAAAAACTCGAACAAAAGGGAGAACTTCATGGCTAGTTCGCAAGCCGTGCGGCAGGAGGCTGCCTCAAAAGGCCTGTATCGTCCGGATGCCGAGCACGACGCCTGCGGTGTCGGCTTTGTGGCCAATATCAAGGGACATGTATCGCACAAGATCATTGAAGATGCTTTGCTCATCCTTCACAACCTTGATCATCGCGGCGCCGTCGGTGCCGATCCCCTGTGCGGTGACGGTGCGGGCATTCTGATTCAGATTCCGGATGCGTTTTATCGTGAAGAAATGGCAGCGCTCGGAGTCAAACTCCCGGCGCCCGGCGACTATGGCGTCGGCATGATCTTTCTGCCGAGGGAACCCGCCTCCCGCCAAGCCTGCGAGCAGGAGCTCGAACGCATGGTCAAAAAGGAAGGCCAGGTGGTGCTCGGCTGGCGCGACGTGCCCGTGGATCAAACGATGGAAATGAGCCCGACGGTGCGGGCCTCCGAACCCGTCATTCGTCAGATCTTTATCGGTCGCGGTCCCGACGTGATGGTTCAGGATGCCCTCGAGCGCAAGCTTTATGTGATTCGCAAGAGTGCTTCGCATCGAATCCAGTCACTGAAACTCAAACACGGCGGCGAGTATTTCGTACCCTCGATGAGTACGCGCACCGTGGTCTACAAAGGTCTGCTTTTGGCCGATCAGGTCGGACGCTACTATAGGGATTTGCAAAACCCTGCTTGCAAGAGCGCCGTTGCCGTTGTGCATCAGCGTTTTTCCACCAATACGTTTCCGGCCTGGGCCTTGGCTCATCCGTATCGCTACATCGCACACAACGGCGAAATCAATACCGTCAAGGGAAATTACAACTGGATTCGCGCTCGGGAAAACGTCTGGAAGTCGGCCGTTTTAGGTGACGACGTCAAAAAGCTCGTGCCGCTCATCTATGAAGGACAATCCGATACGGCGAGTTTGGACAACGCCGTTGAGCTGCTCGTGATGGCGGGCTATTCGCTGCCGCAGGCCATGATGATGCTGGTGCCAGAGGCTTGGGAACGGTCTGAGACGATGGACGCTGATCGGCAGGCGTTCTACGCCTATCATGCTCCGATGATGGAAGCCTGGGACGGCCCGGCGGCGTTGGTCTTTACGAATGGCGTACAGATCGGTGCCATGCTTGATCGCAACGGTCTGCGGCCGGCGCGCTACATCGAAACGGAAGACGACACGGTGGTGTTGGCCTCTGAAGTGGGCGTATTGCCTATTCCGGAAGGACGCGTCCGCCGCAAATGGCGCATCGAGCCGGGCAAAATGCTCTTTATTGATACGGTGCAGGGCCGCATCATTTCCGACGAAGAAATCAAGAATCAGGTGGCGCTCGACAAGCCTTATCGTGAGTGGGTGGAGCGACTCAATCTGCGTTTGGCAGATCTCAGCGCCGATGAAGAGTCAATCGATCAAGCGCCGATGCCCGACGACCGATTGACAGAGCTGCAGCGCGTCTTCGGAATGACGCAGGAAGACGTAGACGTCGTTCTGATGCCGATGGTAACCAAGGGAATGGAGCCCACCGGGTCTATGGGAAACGACGCGGCTCTTCCGGTTCTTTCTCAAAAAACGCAGTCGTTTTTTGCCTACTTCAAACAGCTCTTTGCGCAGGTCACCAATCCGCCGATCGACCCGATCCGCGAAGAGTTGGTGACAAGCCTCATGAGTTTCATCGGCCCCAAGCCCAATCTCCTGGATGTCAACAACGTCAACCCGCCGCGGCGAATTGAAATTTTGCAGCCGGTGCTTGTTGAAAACGATATGGCCAAACTGCGCACGATTGACGAGCACACGGCAGGAAAATTCCGCAGTTTCGAGATTGACATTACGTATCCGGCTGCCTGGGGCGAGAGCGGCGTGGAAGCGCATCTGGCAAGTCTATGTGCGCAGGCTGTCGACGCGATCGGCGAGGGATACAACATTCTTATTCTGAGCGATGAGAACGTAAGCCGCGAACGCGTGGCCGTTCCGGTTCTTCTGGCTTTAAGCGCGCTGCATCAGCATCTCATCCGGGAAGGATTACGCACCAATACAGGTCTGATTGTGCACTCGGGAGCGGTTTTCGAGACACATGACTTTGCGCTGCTTTTGGGATACGGCGCCGAAGCTGTGCATCCGTACCTGAGTTTGGCACTGATCCGCAAGGCGGCTCCCTTGGCAGGGCTTTCGCCTGAAGATGCGGTGTCGCATTACGTCAAGGCCGTCGGCAAGGGACTAACCAAAGTAATGGCCAAGATGGGCATCTGCACGGTCATGAGCTACCGCGGAGCCCGCATCTTTGAAGCCGTTGGCCTTAACAGCGAGTTTGTGGACCGTTATTTTCACGGCACACCGTCCAAAATCGAAGGTTTGGGGTTGTTTGACGTCATGCGGGAGGCGGTTAAGCGGCACGACGCGGCCTACGCCAAACGCATGCCGATCAAGGCGCAATTGGATTCAGGCGGCCAATACGCTTGGCGTGCCGACGGCGAAGAGCATATGTGGACGCCCGAGGCGATCGTCAAACTGCAGAGAGCGGCTCGTCAGAAGAACTATCAGACCTACAAGGAGTACGCCTCAATCATCAACGATCAGAGCCGTCGGCAGATGACGCTGCGCGGTTTGTTGCGTTTTAAGACGGAAAACTGCACCCCGGTTCCGATTGACGAGGTGGAACCCGCCAAGGACATCGTCAAGCGTTTTGCGACGGGTGCGATGAGCATGGGCTCCATTTCTGCGGAGGCTCATGCAACGCTTGCTGTTGCCATGAACCGCATCGGCGGCAAGAGCAACACAGGCGAAGGCGGTGAAGATCCGAAACGCTATGAGGCCGAGCTCAAGGCGGGACACTCTGTTGTCAAAAAAGGCATGACGGTTGCCGATGTTCTCGGACACGACCGCATTGTGGCCGACATCAAGCTCGAAGACGGCGACAGTTTGCGCTCACGCATCAAGCAAGTGGCAAGCGGTCGCTTCGGTGTGACTGAGCAATATCTGGCTAGTGCCGATCAGATTCAAATCAAGATGGCGCAAGGCGCCAAACCCGGAGAAGGCGGACAGCTACCGGGGCACAAAGTGACCGAGTACATCGCTGAACTGCGCTATTCGGTGCCCGGCGTGGGGTTGATCTCTCCGCCGCCTCACCACGACATCTATTCGATTGAGGATTTGGCTCAGCTTATCTATGACCTCAAGTGTGCCAATGGAAAAGCGGATATTTCGGTGAAACTCGTCAGCGAAACGGGCGTGGGCACGGTGGCCGCGGGTGTGGCCAAAGCCAAGGCGGACCATATTGTCATTGCCGGACACGACGGCGGTACGGGAGCCAGCCCCGTTTCCTCCGTCAAGCACGCAGGCAGTTGCTGGGAAGTTGGGTTGGCGGAAACGCAGCAGACGCTTGTCGTCAATAAGCTGCGCGAGCGAGTGGTGCTGCAGGTTGACGGTCAGATCAAGACCGGGCGCGATGTGGTGATCGGGGCCATGCTCGGTGCGGATGAATTCGGCTTTGCCACGGCGCCGTTGGTGGTCGAAGGCTGCCTGATGATGCGCCAGTGCCATCTCAATACATGCCCGGTGGGAATCGCCACGCAGGATCCTCAACTGAGAAAGCGCTTCAAAGGACAGCCTTCTCATGTTGTCAACTATTTCTTCTTCGTGGCCGAAGAGGTGCGCGAAATCATGGCGCAGCTGGGTGTTCGACGGTTTGAAGAGTTGATCGGACGCAGCGACCTTTTAGTACAGCGAGATGACATTGACAACTGGAAGGCCGAAGGCGTCGATCTTGCCCGCGTGCTATATCGGCCGCAAAGCCAGCCCGAGGAATGGCGCCATCGTTTGTCTCAAAGGCACGATCTCGAAAAAAGCCTCGACGCACGGATTCTTGCCGACATCGGACCGCATATCAAGGCAGGGAAGGCGGTTCGGAAGACCTATGCCATCGGCAACATCAACCGTACGGTGGGTACGCAGATTGCGCACGCGATCGTTGAGCAGTATGGCGCACGGGGGCTAGCCGACGATACGGTGCACCTGACGTTCAAGGGGACAGCCGGTCAATCCTTCGGAGCGTTTGCGGTGCCCGGCATGACGATGGTACTCGAGGGCGACGCCAATGACTATGTCGGCAAGGGACTTTCGGGCGGCCGCATCATCGTGAGGTCCGGCGTTGATTTTCACGGCAAAAGTCAGGAAAACATCATCGCCGGCAACACGACGCTTTATGGTGCGACTTCGGGCGAAGCCTATTTCAACGGTGTTGCGGGCGAGCGCTTTGCGGTGCGTTTGTCGGGAGCGAGTGCCGTTGTGGAAGGTATGGGCGATCACGGCTGTGAATACATGACAGGCGGCACCGTGGTGGTGCTTGGCAAAACAGGGCGAAATTTTGCCTCCGGTATGTCGGGCGGCGTCGCTTATGTGTTTGATGCCGACGGTGACTTTGAGTCGCACTGCAACACGTCCATGGTCTCACTTGAACGAGTCGTCGCAAAATCTGAGCAGCGTCGCTCGAGCGACTCTCGTACCTGGCATCTCGGTGTGACGGATGAAGAGCTATTAAAGGATCTCATTGAGCGCCATGCGAGGCTTACGGGTTCCAAGCTAGCGGCCGAACTGCTCGCACATTGGAGCAACGCCCGTGCGCGGTTCGTGAAAGTGATGCCGCTTCAGTACAAAGAAGCGCTTTTGGCCGGCGCCGGTCGATAACCGTGGGAGAGAAAAATGAACGAACAAAAGAACACCTCGACCGAAAGCCTGCAACGCATTGAATTCGGACACCAAAGCGTTCAAGAACGCATCAAGCACTTCGGCGACTTCACGATCGCACTCACGGATGACGAAATTCATCGGCAGTCTCTGCGCTGTTTGCATTGCGGCTCGCCGTTTTGCTCGGCAAGTTGTCCGTTGCACAACCGTCCTGTGGACTTCAATCGACTGGTCCGTGACGGCAAGTGGCGCGCAGCCTGGGAGTGTCTGAATTCGACGAGCAGTTTCCCGGAATTTACGAGTCGCGTTTGTCCGGCAATCTGCGAAGCGGGCTGCACGCAGTATTACCTCGAAGATGCCGCCGTCGGAATCAAAACCATCGAACGGGCCATCATTGACCGCGCGTGGCTCTCGGGCTGGGTCAAACCTCTCAAACCCTTGCTTAAAACGGGAAAGCGCGTGGCGGTGGTAGGTTCGGGGCCCGCGGGATTGGCTTGCGCTCAGCAATTGGCACGTGCCGGACACAAAGTGACGGTGTACGAGAAAAATGATAAGGCGGGCGGACTGTTGCGCTATGGCATTCCGGACTTCAAACTGCCGAAGGACCTTATCGATCGGCGCATCGAGCAGATGCAGGCCGAAGGCGTCACCCTCAAACTTAGTACCGCAATTGGTGCCAGAGCGTTTGCGCCAGGCGTGTTTTCCCAAGCGCAAAAGACAGTATCGGCAGACAAACTCAAGCGCGATTACGACGCTGTTGTTCTGGCGTGCGGCTCCGAGATTCCGCGAGATCTTAAGGTGCCGGGAAGAGAAGCCAAGGGGGTGCATTTCGCGCTGGAACTTTTGATCGGACAAAAACGTGTCGTCTCGGGCGAACTTGATGAAGCGCCGATTTCATGCAAAGACCGCAAGGTTGTCATCATCGGAGGCGGCGATACCGGCAGCGACTGCGTGGGCATTGCGCGACGTCAGGGAGCGGCGAGCATCGTTCAAATCGATATCGGACCGTGTCCGCCGCAGCAGGAGGATAAGGTTGCCACCTGGCCGGATTGGCCCGTGAAGCTTCGCACCTCATCGTCTCACGAAGAAGGTTGTGAACGATTGTGGGGAATTTCCACCAAGGCGATTTTGGTGAACGATGCCGGAGAAGTGCGAGGACTGCACTGCGTGAAAGTGACGAGGGATCCGGTCACAAAAAAATTCACGGAAACTGTCGGGTCGGATTTTGAGATCGCGGCCGATCGCGTGTTTTTGGCGATGGGTTTTGTGCAACCGGCTCAGGAACTTCTTGAGGCCTTAGGGATCGAACGCGATGCCCGGGGAAACGCACTGGCCGGTATTGAGTCAGCTGCTTATCCTTTTGCGACTTCAGTGTCCGGCGTGTTTGCCTGCGGGGATGTCAGAAGCGGACAGTCGCTTGTGGTGCGGGCGATGAGCGAGGGGAGACGCTGTGCACGTGCCGTGGATCTCTGTCTCATGGGATCCACTGAAATGCCGGCTTTTCGCGCGTAGGAGTCGGAGACTGCCGAGATGGACAAAACTCGGCAGTTTCTCCACACTTTTCTTAGTGCGCCATCAGCGGCGAGACGAAAGCGTCCCACAGCAGTACGCACCACACGAAGATGCAGAACGTGAGTGCAAAGAGCACGGCACAGCTGCCGGCATCCTTGGCGTACTTGCTCATCGGATGTATTTCCGGCCCGATGCGGTCGATGGCGGCTTCCACGGCGGAATTCAGAAGTTCGGTCACGAGCAGAAACACGAGCGCGAAGACGGCAAAGAGCTTGAGCGTGAAGGCTGCCGGGATGAAAAAGAGGGCGACGAGTCCGACAACGGACAGAATGGATTCCTGCCGGAAAGCTTCTTCAGTTCGGAAGGCTTTGGCAAAGCCGTCGCGCGAGTAACGTGTGGCATTGATGAGGCGCCGAATGCCGGTTTTGCCTTTTAAGTCGCGTGCATCCTGAGGCATAGCAAAATTCCCTACGTCAAAAGAGCGTCAAAAAATTGCGGCCGGGGAACTCAATTCCACGGCCGCAAAACTGTGGCGTAAAAACCGAATTACTGAACCTTCTGAGCCAGTTCGCCGGCATCGTACTTGGCGGCCATCACAGAGAGCGAAAGAGGCTTGATGCGAGCGCCCTGACCTTCGCAGCCGAATTCAAGATAGCGGGTCTTGCACAGCTCGTAAGCGGCCTGGCGGGCCTTCTTGAGGTATTCGCGCGGATCAAACTTTTCAGGGTGTTCGACGAGGAAGCGGCGAATCGCAGCCGTCATTGCCAGACGAATGTCGGTGTCGATGTTGACCTTGCGCACGCCGTGCTTGATGGCTTCCTGAATTTCGGAAACGGGCACGCCGTAGGTTTCACGCATATTGCCGCCGAATTCGCGGATTTCTGCGAGGTATTCCTGCGGCACCGAGCTTGAGCCGTGCATCACAAGGTGCGTGTTCGGAAGACGTTCGTGAATTTCTTTGACGCGCTGAATCGAGAGAATTTCACCGGTGGGCTTACGCGTGAACTTATAGGCGCCGTGGCTCGTGCCGATGGCAATTGCCAGAGCGTCAAGCTGCGTTTCGCGCACGAACTCCGCGGCCTGATCGGGGTCGGTGAGAAGCTGTTCGCGCGACATGGTAGCGTCCGTGCCGTGACCGTCTTCCTTGTCGCCCTTCATGGTTTCCAAAGAACCCAGGCAGCCCAATTCGCCTTCAACGGACACGCCGATGCAGTGGGCGTTTTCAACCACTCGGCGGGTGACGTCAACATTGTATTCGTAGGAGGAAATTGTCTTGCCGTCGCTCATGAGCGAGCCGTCCATCATCACGGACGTAAAGCCCATGCGCATGGCGATCTGGCAGACAGCCGGGCTCTGACCATGGTCCTGGTGCATGCACACCGGCACATCGGGCCAGCTTTCCACAGCGGCTTCAATGATGTGGCGAAGGAAAGCCTCACCGGCATACTTGCGGGCGCCGGCGCTAGCCTGCATGATGACCGGAGCGCCGACTTCGGCGGCAGCTGTCATGATGGCCTGAACTTGTTCAATGTTGTTGACGTTGAAGGCGGGGACGCCGTAACCGTTTTCCGCTGCATGATCAAGCAGCTGGCGCATGCTCACTAATGCCATGTCGTATTTGTCCTAAATTGTGGCGTGCCCTTAAAAGGAAAGGGCATCGCAAAACAAGCGTTTCCTAATAAACGCTCCATGGAGTTTGGGAAGCATTCTAGCAAGAGAGGATTTCGAACTTACGGAAAATTTGCAATCCGTCACGAGCCGACTGCTCGAATGCTTCCTGGTTTTTCCGTCAAACTTTTCGTGCGTGCGCGGCGTGTCCATGGGCAAGCGAATCGGCAACACGAACTTTGGAGACCCAAAGCGCAATGATCGAAAGCGTGACGCCGGCCAAGCACAGACCTACGGCCGTACACATCCAGAAGCCTTCGGCACGTAACGGTTGACCGAAGATGAGCGTGCCGTCAAAGGCAAAATAGTATCCGCCTCCTAAGCCCACGCCCCAGAGCATCACACCGTAGATGATCATCGGCAACATCGTGACACGATAGCCTCGCAGCGCAAAATTGGAAACTGTCTGTGCGGCATCGGTGATGTGGTAAATCATGCCGAAAACAAGCAGAGAAGCGGCAAGCGATGTCACAGCCGTCTCTTTGGAATAGAGCCCCAGCAGGAAGTTTTGACCGAAATACATAAAGGCGACCGAACAGGCGGCAATGCCCAAAGCAACCTTAAGGCCGCGAACGGTGATTTCACGAGCGGCTTTCGGACTGCCGGCACCAAGTGACTGACTTACCATCACGCACACGGCAATCGCGATTGAAAGCGGGATTTGGTAAAGCGTTGCCGTGATGTTGCCGACGATCTGATGGGCCGAGACATCTGTCGTGCCCAGGCGTGAGATGAAGATAGCCATGAGCGTAAAGGAACTCACTTCAAAAAAGATCGATAGGCCGATGGGAATGCCTAACTTGAGCTGCGTGAGTACGGCTTTGATCTGCGGCCAGAAAAAGCGTTCGGCGCGCATCTTGTCGTAGAAGGCGTCCTTTTTGTAGATGACGATGTAGCAGATGAGCGCAAGCCATGCGTCGACAGCAAGCGACAACCCGGCACCCGCTCCGCCCAGAGCGGGAAAACCGAGCCATCCGTACATGAAGATGCAGTTGAGCGGAATTTTGCAGGCGAGCATCAAAAGGCTCACGTACATCGTCACGCGAGGGCGACTCACCGCCGCATTCAGAGCAATGAAGCTTCGGGAGACGATGGACGCGAAAATACCCGGCGCGGAAAAGACGAGAAAGAGCGAGGTCATGCGAGCGACTTCGCCTGAGACCCCGCCGAATTTCGTCCAAAAATCCGTTTGCAGCAACAATACGCAGCCGATGATGCCCAGCAGAATTGCCAGCCACAGGTTTTGAGAAAGTTCAAAGCCGATTGCTTTGTAATTGCGTGCGCCGTAGTGGTGACCGACGATGGGGGAGAGCCCCTGCAAAATGCCCACCAGTCCGAAAAGAACCATGACGGACGTCGCACCGCCCAAAGCGACGACGGCAAGGTGCTCTTTGCCGAGGTTGCCGGTCATCAAGGTGTCGATTGTGGCTGCACCCATCAACGCCAGATTGGCGATGAAGATCGGGGCGGAGAGTTTGGCAAGCGCTCCGAGGCTGACATCGGGCTCGGCGGCGTGGTGCGGAACGATTTCTGGGTTTTTGTCGTTGGATTTGACGGCTTCGCTCATACGAAAAAAAGACTCGAGGAATGGCAATCCGGGCGAAAGGAGGCGCCTTCGGGAGACACCTCAAACCTTCGGCGTCGATATCCCACAGGTTGAATCGACGTTCGGATTGCTGTGCAGAGGATTCTACGCAGAATTGCTTAGAAAACGCGGATTTATGCGAAGAAAAAACGAAGGGGTGCCGCGCGGACTAAAATGCTATCAAAAGAATTACTTTTCTTAAAAATAGTACTTTCTGTAATAGTAAATTTTTCGGAATCCAAGTATGTATACATTCATCGGTCGTGACAAAGAACTTTGCACGCTGCAGACGGCCTACGAATCGGATCGCTCCGAGCTGGTCGTAGTCTACGGACGCCGCCGCATCGGAAAGACCGCGTTGCTGACGCAATTTTGCAAGGACAAAGCTGGCGTCTACTTTGCCGCCAAACGACAGGACGATGCGGGTCAACGGCAGGATTTCAACGAAACGATGAAACGGGCCGGTGCGCCGGTTTCCAGAATGCTCGAGACGCTGCCCAATTGGGAGGCCGGTTTCCGTCAGTTGGCGGCGTTACCAGGAAGCGGCAAGAAGGTGATGGTGCTCGATGAGTTTCCGTATATGGCTGAAGGTAATCCGACGTTGCCATCGCTTTTGCAACATCTGTGGGATCACGAGCTGCAGTCGGCAAATGTGATGATCGTTCTGTGTGGCAGTGCGCTCTCTTTCATGGAAAAAGAAGTGCTTTCCGAAAAAAGCCCGCTTTTTGGGCGCGCTACGCGCACCGTCAAGGTTGATCAGATGCTCTTTGACGATGTGCGTCAATTTTTTCCTCAGTACGACGCGGCTGATGCCGTGCTTGCTTATTCCGTACTGGGCGGAACGCCGTACGCGCTGAACTGTTTTGATCCGAACCGTTCGGTTGAAGAAAACATACGCGAGCAATTGCTCTCGCCAAGCGGCCGACTGTGGGATTATCCGACGCAGCTTATCGCGCAGGAGTGTCGGGAGCCCGGGCGCTTCAACGACATCCTGAGGACAGTAGCCACAGGAAGCCATCGATTTTCCGAGATTGCATCAAAGACGGTTATTCAGTCGCCCAATCTGCCGCGCTACTTGCGCTCGCTTGCCGAGATGGGTTTTGTTGAGCGATCGTTTCCTGCCGATCAAAGTTTTAAGGAGAAGGCCAACAGACAGCGAGGGTTATACGACATCGCGGACAATTTGATAGCGTTCTGGTACCGCTATGTCTGGCCCAATTTCAGCGTTTTGAACATGGGAGGCGCTGAACTCGTCTGGAAGCATCAGGTTGCTCCCAGGCTCAACGAAATCGCGTCCTTTCCTTTTGAGGAAGTCTGCCGGCAGTATTTGGAAAAGCTCAATCTCAAGGAGAAGTTACCTTTTGCCGCGAGCCGCATCGGTCGCTGGTGGGATAAAAACGAGGAGGTTGATATTCTCGCGGTTCCGTTTGAAGGCCGCGCGCGGCTATTTGGCGAGTGCAAGTTCCGGCAGTCGGAATTTGCGCTCGGTGACTATGTGAGGCTCAAAAAGAAGGCGCAAGCAGTGCCGCACGAACAAGCGCACTACGTTCTGTTTTCCAAGTCAGGATTTGCGCCCGGCCTGAAACTTTTGGCTCAGGATCCAAACGAACATCTGACGCTCGTGACCTTGGACGAGGTTGCCGACAGCGTGGAGAAGAGCTTTAGCTGAGTCGGCAAGCTCAGCGCGGCGTCAATCTTCGAGCCCGACCAGGTCGTCGACGCCGCGGTGGGCAACCGGCTCGATGCGGTGCAGGCCCGGGTTTTCGTGGCTGTATGCTTGGCCGCTTACAATGGCGCGCAAACCTTCGAAGTCCATGATCTGAACGTGCTTTTGATTGACGATGATCAGGTTGTCGTGCGAGAAGCGGCTCAGAACGCGGCTCACCGTTTCGAGTTTGAGGCCTAAGTAGGAGCCGATTTCGGCTCGCGTCATGCGCAACACAAATTCGCTGCGGGAGTAGCCGCGCTGCTCGAAACGCTGCGAGAGATTGAGGATGAAGGCAGCCAGACGCTCTTCGGCGTGCATCGAACCCAACAGCAGCATCACGCCGTTTTGGCGCACGATTTCCATGGCAAGCAACTTTTGGAAGTGCTGGCTCATGGAGAACATGTTTTGCGTAACTTCAAGAAGCTTGTCGTAAGGGAGGATGCACACTTCCGTGTCTTCAAGTGCGATCAGATCGCTCGAGTAGACCATGCCGGCCAGGCCGTCGAGACCGACGATGTCGCCCGACATATGAAAGCTCGTGACTTGTTCGCGACCGTCGGAACTGGTGACGGCGCTCTTGAGAAATCCCAGACGGATGGCATAGAGCGCATCAAAGCGGTCGCCCGCGCGATAAAGCGCCTCACCTCGGCGCGCACGCTTTCGGGTGCTCACCAACTCTTCAAGCCGTTCGATTTCTTTGAGGGTGAGGCCGAGAGGCAGGCACAATTCGCGCAGGTTGCAGTTGGAGCACGCCACTCGAAGCGTTGCCATGTTGATCGTGGGGTTGTTGAGCATAAGAGTCGATCGCAAACAAAACGGCCCGGGTCGTCAGCTCACGGCAAAGACGCCTTGCTGCTTATGCGGAAATCGGATCGGGCGAGGCGGAAAGCAAATTCCGGACTTGAAAGGGCGTGCAATGCTAATGAAAGAATAATCTCCAGCGTTTACACTGCCGCCAGCATCCGAAGCCCGTCCGCAAGGAAGGCCGACAACCGAAGACCGCCGGCAGCCAGGTGAACTTTGCCCCTAAGAGCAGAGCCGATTCAGGCCGGCAGTAAACTGTCGTCGAAACATTTGATTGTTATCAAAAGTTTCGTGAATTGCTGAATCATAACAGGTAAGTTTGCGTTTTGTCATAGAAATTTCCGAGGTTTCTCAATATGGATTTCGACCCCACACGTGCTGGCGTAGAGCTGCCCGATGAAGCTCTTTTGAAGAAATTCGATGTTCCCGCACCGCGCTACACGTCCTATCCGACGGCCGACCGATTCCATGGCCGTATCACGCCTGAGGATTACCAGGCGGCGCTTGCCCGCCGCGAAAAGGCAGCCAAGCCCGCCAAGCTTTCGCTTTACTGCCACATTCCGTTTTGCAACGACGTTTGCTTTTACTGCGGCTGCAACAAGATCGTCACGCGCGATCATTCGCGCTCTGCCGCCTACATCAAGACGCTCTTGAAGGAAGCCGATCTTGCCAAGGAACATCTGACGGGAATTAAAACGCTCGAGCAGCTGCACTGGGGTGGCGGCACGCCGACCTTTCTGAACGATGACGAAATTCTCGAACTGATGGCCGGTCTCAATGCACGCTTTCCGTTTGAGGAAGGCGGCGAATTTTCGATCGAGGTCGATCCGCGAAGCTGCCCTCCGTCCAAGATCAAGACGCTTCGCAAGGCGGGCTTCAACCGCATGAGCCTGGGCGTGCAGGACTTCAATCCGGACGTGCAGAAAGCCGTCAACCGCATTCAGCCTTTCGAGATGACCAAGGAAGTGCTCGAAAGCGCTCGAGCCGAAGGGTTCGGCTCGATTAACATGGACCTTATCTACGGTTTGCCGCGTCAGACGCGTGAAACGTTTGCCCGCACGATCGAGCAGGTGATTGAGCTTTCGCCCGATCGCATCGCGCTCTATCACTACGCGCACCTGCCCAACATCTTCAAGCCTCAGCGCCGCATCATTCCTGCGGAACTGCCCGGAGCGGCCGAACGCGTCAACATCATGTTCGACGCGATCAAGACGCTCACGAGCCACGGCTACCGCTACATCGGCATGGATCACTTCGCCAAGGAAACCGATGAGCTCTCGATTGCTCAGGTCAACGGCACCATCCAGCGCAACTTCCAGGGCTACTCCACACGAGCCGAGTGCGACATGGTGGCCTTGGGACCGAGCTCGATTTCGTTCGTCGACGGCCTCTACGCCTGCAACCCTCGCGAAATCGAACCTTGGAGCGAAGCGATCGAGTCGGGCAAGCTTGCGACCTGCCGCGGCTTTGATCTCAACGACGACGACAAGTTGCGCCGCGCCGTCATCATGACGATCATGTGTCGCTTTGAACTCGACAAGCGGGAAATCGAAGAGGAATTCGGCATCAAGTTCGACGAATACTTCGCCTATGAAATGAAGAAGCTTCAGGCATACGTCAAGCACGAGCTTGCCGAACTCACGGCCGACAAGATCATCGTTTCGCCCAAGGGCAAGATCTTTGTGCGTGCCGTGGCGATGCAGTTTGATCGCTACCTGCGCGAATCTGATCGCGCAGGCGGCTACTCCAAGATCGCCTGACGAAGAAAGATGTGGATATGGGCCGGTTCCTCCTTTTTGTTCCGAGTCGTTAAACTCTCTTCGAAAAAGGAGGATGGACCCTTTTCCGACGCGTTCTTGACGGAGATGATTTCATGCAGAAGTTTTTACCGGTAAAACTTGCGGTGTTAGCTGCCGCAGCTCTGTTGCTTACGGGATGTCCTACGGTTCAGAAAGCTCAGGAGGGCGAAGTTCAACAGCAGGCTCAGGCAAGCAAAGGGAAAATCGATACCATTTGTGTCGTTCGGCATCAGAACGCACAACTGGGTAATGAAAAGCTTGTTAAAGCCATTGAGGCCGGGTTGCAGCACACGGGTGTCAAGACGCGGGTTGTGGAACACAATCAGGTTCCCGCTGACTGCCGGTTGTGTCTCTTTTATGGCGTGACGACGGACGACAAGGTCGCGAAGTCGTTTGATTTGCAGGCGGTGATTGACGGAAAGGCGTTGCAGCGCGGATCCGGTCCCGTGCAGCCCGACGGCAATATCAAGCTTGAGACGGTGGCACAATATGCCGCCAACTACCTGCAGAGCTTGGTCAATGCGAGTAAGCAAAAGGAAGCTCAGCAAAACGGTTCTGAGCCCTGACAGGCTTTAGCTTGCCGGCTTGCGATTTGTCCCGGAATGAAGTCGCCGCAGGGAGAAGTGTGCGGCGGCTTTTTCTTTAGAAACAGCGCGAGACGAAAACCGAGATCCCAGTCGACGACACAAATGACGCAGAGCACAACTTTTTATTGGTACGACTACGAGACGTTTGGGCTCGATACGGTGCGCGATCGACCGGCGCAGTTCGCCGGGATGCGTACGACTTTGACCTTTGAGCCGACGGCAGAGGCCGACTTGTTTTATTGCCGTCCTTCAATGGAGTACCTTCCCAACGTGATGGCCTGTGTCCTTACGGGTATCACACCGCAGGAAGCCTCTGACAAGGGGCTGGCCGAAGTGGATTTTGCCAAGCGTGTTTTTAAGGAACTCAATACCCCGGCAACCATTTCGGTGGGTTACAACAGCATCGGGTTTGACGACAAGGTCAATCGCTCGCTTTTCTGGCGTAACTTGCTTGATATGTACAGCCATGTCTGGCGCAACGGCTGCTCTCGTTGGGACTTGTACCCGTTTGTGCTTGCCGTCTGGGCGCTTCGCCCTGAGGGCGTCGTCTGGCCCAAGGTACGCAGCAACGATCCCGAAAAGCCCGATCGTCACACTTTTAAGCTTGAAAAACTGACGGCCGCCAACGGAATTGAGCACAGTCATGCGCACGATGCATCAAGCGACGTGGCGGCAACCGTGGCTCTTGCGCGTTTTTTGGCCGATAAAAAACAGCGCTTGTGGCAGTGGGCCCTGAACAACAGAAGTAAGCTCAAGATTGCCGAGGCGCTCGATACCGGTCGCCCCTGTTTGTGGGTTGATCCGAGAGCCGGGCAGGAACGCGGCTTTTTGCGTTTTGTGATGCCGGTGGCCCGCAATCCGGAAAACCAAAACGAATACTTCGTTTGGGACTGCAGAGAAAATCCCGAAGAGCTTACGGGACTGGATCCCGAAACAATCGCTCGCCGAGCGTTTGCGCCCGCCTCTATGCGGCAAGAGGGGGAAGAGCCCTTGGCCTTGCGGCGTCTTCGCATCAACGAGTGTCCGTTTGTTTGCTCAGATCTGCGTGTGGCGTCGAACTCGGTCTGCGAGCGATTCCGCATCAATCTGCAGACAGTCGTGGATAACGGCGAAAGGCTCACACGCCTGCATGGTTTGATTGAAGGCCCGGTGCTGCAGGCTTGGCAGGTATTTGATGAAAATAATAAAGCGCGCTTTGCGACAGAAGGCCCCAAAGATGCGGAAGCGGCTCTCTACGACGGTTTTGTGAACGATGCCGATCGTGCGCGTGCCCAAGGACTTTTGAATCTCGACTTTGAAACGATTGCCGAACAGGTCCACGAGGGACGACTGTACTTTGACGACGATCGCTTAAACGAGTTGCTTTTCCGCATGCGTGCGCGCTGTGCGCCGCAGACCTTGAACGAATCCGAAAAGGAAAAGTGGCTGACCGAATGCCGTAAACGTCTGACGCAGGACGGCGTCGCACCGATGACACTCGAAGCATATTTCGAAGAGATCGATTCCGTGCGTGATCGCTATGAAACGCTCCTAAACGAAGGCAGCATCACGGAAGAACGCTATGAAGCCATTGAAGAGACGCTTTCGGCTTTGTACGACTGGGGCGATCAGGCGGCCGAATACGCTGAGGTGGAAGGTTAACGAAAAGGAGAGGAGCAATGAGTATCAAATGCGCATTTTTGGGGCTTGGCGTGATGGGCTATCCCATGGCCGGACATCTGGTCAAAAAGGGCTTTGAGGTGACGGTTTATAACCGTACGATCGCTAAGGCTCAGAAGTGGTCGCAGGAGTACGGCGCCGCTTTTAAGGAATCGGCTTTTGAAGCTGTCAAAGACGCCGACTTCGTGTTCGCGTGCCTCGGAAACGACGATGACGTGCGCAGCGTTGTGTTGGGAGAGTCGTGCGCCTTTGCCGGCATGAAGCCGGGTGCGGTCTTCGTGGATCACACGACCGATTCTGCCGATCTTGCGCGCGAGCTCTTTGCGGTCTGCAAGAAGCGTGGGCTGGGTTTCCTGGATGCGCCCGTTTCAGGTGGCCAGGCCGGTGCCGTCAACGGCGTTCTTACCGTGATGGTGGGCGGCGAATCCGACGTGTTCGAAAAGGCAAAGCCCGTCATCGATGCTTATGCCTGCAACGTGACGCATCTGGGGCCCGCAGGCAACGGTCAGCTTGCGAAGATGGTTAACCAGATTGCGTTGGCAGGAGCCGTGCAAGGGTTGTCGGAAGCGGTTGCGTTTGGTATGAACGCCGGTTTGGACATGAAAAAGGTGCTGAAGGTACTCGAAAAGGGGGCGGCTGGCTCCTGGCAGATGGCCAACCGCGGCGAAACGATGGTCGACGACAAATTCGATTTCGGTTTTGCCATTGACTGGATGCGCAAGGATCTCGGCATTGCGATGGCCGAAGCCAGACGTAACGGTTCATCGCTTCCCGTGACAGCGCTGGTTGATCAGTTCTACGGTGAACTGCAGGCGATGGGTGCATCGCGAATGGATACCTCTTCGCTGATTAAGCGCCTGCCGCGTCAAAAAGCGTAGCTGTCCGCATTTTCATCCTTTTTTCGGCCCGCTTCGAAGCTTGGTTTCGTTGCGGGCTTTTTGCTGCTTCGAGCTAGGTAAAACTGTCTAACCGATTTGTCTTTTTGTCAAAAAGGCAACGATTTTCGACTGATTTCTCCACGCTGTTGCGAAATGAGAATAATTACTATTACAATTCGCAACGATTCAAGACGGTTCGATAGATCTGGAAAAAAACGCTTCTTGCCGTCGCTTCTTCCTACTTTTAAAGAGACAACAAATGACCAAATTCAAGACAACGCTTCTGGCGATGGCGGTGAGTGCCGCCGCCTTCTCGGTTCAGGCAGCTCAGGTTTCGCTTTACGGTTCGGTTTCGACGGGTGTTCTCTACCAGAACCAAGCTTCTCTGTCGGGAGGTACGGAAAACCAGGAAAGCAAGGATTCGTTCACGATGGAAAGCGGTTTTTGGGGTGATTCCATCTGGGGCATTACCGGTGAAGAAGATCTCGGCAACGGCTGGACCGTCGGCTTTACGCTTGAAAACGAGTTCGGTTCGGACACGGGTGAAATGGCAGGTGCCGATGACGGTGTTTTGTTTGACAGCCAGGCCTACCTGCGCATCGGCAATGACAAGGTGAATTTTGCCTTCGGCAACATCGGCGGTCTGGCAAGTGCCGGCGGCGACTTTGATTTGCTTTGCGCTTTTGACCCGATGGAAGCCTTTGTCGGTGTGGCAGGTCTCGGCGCTTTTGCATCCAAGGACTACGCAAGCGGCAACATGGCTGTTGTCGAAGTGACGCCGATGGAGGGCTTAAAGGTTTCTCTGATGGGCAATACCGGTGATAAGGACTCCAATGCCAAGTGGTCGGATCGCGATCACTACTACGGTTTGGGCGTGTCCTATGAAAACGGTCCGCTGGCGCTGGCGGCGATTGCAGAAATGCGCAAATACAATCGCGCGGCTGATTGGGCAGACAACGATGATTCATGGACCTTCACAGTGGCGGCTGCGTATGACTTTGAAGTAGTCCGTCCGAGCTTTGTATATCAACACGCCAGCAAGACGCGCGAATTTGCGGCAGGAGATATCTCTGACGCCGCTGCTTATAACTTCGACAGCTTCATGCTCGGCGCTACGGCTCCGCTTGGTCAGGGCACGCTGCGCGCTTCCGTTCAGTACGTCAAGGGTGAAAACGATGCGGTGTCCGACGAAGAGGGCAACGCCACGATTCTCGGCTTGGCTTACACCTATGACATGAGCAAGCGTACGACGCTTTACGGCGCCGCGTTCTACTCGGTCGGCGGCGATGGTCTTGACAAGGACCTCGGTGCCAACGACACAGAATTTGGGCTTGGGCTGATGGGCCGTGCTGATTACAACAGCGTCGGGTTCGGCGTGGGTCTTGTGCACACGTTCTAAGCGCATAACGACGCAACGAAGGTGTAAACCGATTCGCCAATGAAGAAAAAGAGCTGGGGCTATGGACGTCACGGCTCTTTTTCAAATCTGAGCGATGACAAACATCCGATCAATGCGAACAAGAATCGTTAATTCTTTAGATTTTAAGCGGATTTATCGCTGAAAAGCGAAATCAAACAACGAGTGTCAACGTTTGAAGATCTGGTTTAATGGTGAAAAAAGATGAGTGATAATTGTTCTCATTGATATTGAGAAAAGGTATCATTCGCATTGAATTTATTCATCATTGATGACTTCGGGTTGCTCGGCGAGCAATTTCGGAGCCACCACAAACGCAAAAGCAATGAACAAAGAACGAACAATTCGCAAGCTCACGCAACTGAAAATCGAAGAACCCGGCATCGTTGCCAAGGTCAAGCTTCCGGCTCCCGAGGCGGCTCGTCTCGACGAACTTGGATTGCATGTGGGCAGTTCGGTTCGCGTGTTAAGCGGCGCGGTCAACGAGAGCATCTTGATTGCCGTCGGAGACAGCCGCATCGGCGTGAACTTTGACGTTGCACAGAAAATCTACGTGTACTAAGCGCCGCGGATTTGTCAGTAAGAAACACGCGGCTCGAAACAAGGGACAGGCAAACCATGTTGTTAAAAGAACTTTCCCCCGGAACCAAGGGGACGATTGTCGGCTATGACAAAAAGGCGCCGGAATACCGCCGGCGTTTGCTGATGCTCGGTGCAACACCCGGGACAGCGTTTGAAGTGGTGCGCGTGGCTCCGCTGGGGGATCCGGTGGAGATTCGAGTGCGCGGCAGCTTCATCAGCGTTCGAAAGGACGAAGCCGCCATTATGGAAGTGCGCTTGGACTAAGTTGGGGATTGCAATATGAAAAACATCATCTGTATTGTCGGCAATCCGAATTGCGGCAAGACAACGCTTTTTAATGCCCTGACGGGCTCCAAACAAGAAGTCGGCAACTGGCCGGGCGTAACCGTCGATAAGAAAACCGGCCGTTATAGCTTTGAAGGCAACGACGTAGAGATTGTTGACCTTCCCGGCATTTATTCCATTACGCCGGCTTCGACTTCCGGCGAAGACGAACGCATTGCACGTGACTACATCCTCACGGATGAAGCGCAGGCGGTGATCAACATCGTTGATGCCTCCAACCTGGAACGCAACCTTTATCTGACGGCTCAACTCATCGAAATGCGCGTGCCGATGGTCGTTGCCGTCAATATGCTCGACATTGCCAAGAACCACAAAATTGAGGTGGATCTGAAGGCGCTGCAGCAGGCGCTCGGTTGCCCTGTTGTGGGACTGGTGGCAGCGCGTGAGCAAGGTGTGCGTGAACTGCAAAAAACGGTTGCGGAATTTTTAAAGAATCCTCAATTGCCGCCGATGAACGTTTCTTTCGACGAGCGCATTGAGAAGGCTCGTGAAGCGATTACTCAGGGACTGCGCAAAGAAGGCGTGGAACGTCCCGAATGGTTCGCGTTGCAGCTCGTTGAAGGTGCTCCGGGAATTGCGGACAAGCTTCCCGCCGAAGCCTACGCTAAGGTTAAGAAGATTGTCGATGAGGTGAATGCCGCTTATGACGGCGACGCCGATATCGTGGTTGCCGACGCTCGTTACAGCTTTGTCAACCGCATCACGCAAAAGGCGCTGATTCGTCGCGGCGAAATGAGCAACACCATGACCGACAAGATCGATCGCGTGGTCTTGAACCGCTGGTTGGGGCTGCCGATCTTCCTGGCGATCATGTACGTGATGTTCCTCTTTACGCAGAATCTCGGCGGTGCTTTCATTGACTTCTTTGATATCACGTTTGCCGGCATCTTTGTCGACGGTTTCGGTCGTCTGCTTGAGGCAGTCGGTACGCCCGAATGGCTTAAGGTCTTGCTTGCCGACGGTATCGGCGGCGGTATTACAACGGTTTCGACCTTTATTCCGCCGATCTTCTTCCTATTCCTGTTCCTCGCCATGCTTGAGGACTCGGGCTACATGGCCCGTGCCGCGTTCGTGATGGACCGCGTGATGCGCGCGTTGGGCCTGCCCGGTAAAGCCTTCGTACCGTTGATCGTGGGTTTTGGCTGCAACGTCCCCGCCATTATGGCTACCCGTACGATGGATAAGGCAACCGACCGCATCATCACCATCATGATGGCGCCCTTCATGAGCTGCGGCGCTCGCATGCCGGTGTATGTTCTGTTTGCGACGGCGTTCTTCCCGACCAATGGCCAGAATCTGGTGTTCGGCATCTATGTGATCGGCATCATTGCCGCCATCATCACGGGCTTTTTGATCAAGCGCGTGGTGCTGCCCGGTGAAGTTTCCGCCTTCGTGATGGAAATCCCGCCGTACCACATCCCGACGGTCAAGGGCGTCATGATGCGCACGTGGGATCGCCTGAAGGCCTTCCTGAACCGTGCCGGCAAAGTGATCGTTGTGATCTGCGCCGTGCTGGGTTTCTTGAACAGCTGGGGTACCGACGGTTCGTTTGGCAATGAGGACTCCGAAAAGTCGGTTCTCTCTGAAATCGGCTACACGATCGCTCCGGTGCTCTCGCCGATGGGTGTAACACAGGAAAACTGGCCTGCTGCTGTGGGTGTGTTTACCGGCATCTTTGCTAAGGAAGCCGTGGTCGGTACACTCAACTCGCTCTATGACCAGATGGCGCGCGATAAGAATGCGGAAGCTGCTGGCGAAGACGGTGCTGCTCCTGCTGAAGAAGAAGCTGACGAAGGTTGGTCGCTTGGAGCCATTCTCTCGGAAGCCGGCGGCACGATCGTTGACAATCTGGCTGACCTGGGTGGAGCCTTTACTGATCCTCTCGGCATCGCCGTTGACGATTTGTCGGATACGGCAGCGGCTGCGGAATCTCAGGAAGTGACGGTGACGACCATCGACATGATGCAAAAGCTCTTCGGCTCTCAGCTTGCCGCCTTTGCATACCTGATGCTCGTGTTGCTCTACATGCCTTGCGTGGCGGCAATCGCAGCGGTCTATCGTGAAGCCGGTGCAGCCTGGACATTGTTCCTCGCGGCCTGGACGACGGTTCTTGGATACTCCACGGCCACCATCGTCTACCGTGTTGGCACATTTGCGCAGGATCCGCTCTACGCGACCGTGGCCATTGTGATTTCGCTCGGCCTGCTTGCCGCTCTGTTGGTCTTCATGCGCAACTACGTGAAGAACAATCGCGGCAAGGGTCCGAAGGTGATTCCGATCGCTGTAGCTCAACCTTCGTAATCAATCAACCGTAAAGCTTCGGAGGACAAAACTCTGAAGCACCTGACTGGCCGCATCCGATACTCAGACCAGAGATTCGCTGTCGGATGCGGCTTTTTCTTGCATGCAACACAAGGACAAAGCATGAGCCTTTTGATGGATATCCAGGACTATCTGCGCCGTTACGGAACGGCTACGCAGACGGAACTCGCGCAGCAGTTTCGTACGACGCCCGAGATGGTGGAAATGGTGATGGAGACTTTGCGAGCCAAAGGAAAGGTGCGGTTTACGAAAACGATGCCGGCCTGTATGAGCGGTGCTTGCACGGGATCGTGTTGCGACACACCGACGACTGCTGCAGGTAAACGAGTGCCGGTACGTGTTTACGAGTGGATCGGCGCTAGATCCTGACGGAGATTCGACGTCTACTTGCTATAGCAGATCGTTGAGTAGAGTGGAAGGAGGCGTCTGATGAATCGGATCGAGCCAGTTTTCGAATTTCAATCCCATGTCGGCATAAAGCTCGAAGCCGGCTCGACGATCGCCGGAGACAAGCACAAAGTTTCGGGAAAGTGCCTGACTTGCAATTAATGCGTCTTGAAATGACAACATACGGCCAAGTCGGCGAGAGTGATCGTAAAGCTTGGCAGCGGCTTCGGCATCTTCCTTGGTGAAAGGTTCGATCTGAATCGATGACTCAAGTTTTTCGAAAACTTTGAGATACATTCTGGCCTTATGAGTCATCACTCCTTCGGGACTTATTCTCAGAATTCCGTGGTAAATCTCCATCCAGCTCAAAGAAGATGTAAACAGTTCATCGTTGGCATGTTTCGCAAGATGGCTGTTAAGAATGGCCGACGTGTCGTTGGCAGCGGCGATCAAAATATTTGTGTCCAACAGGTAGCAGGTCATTTGAAAAGCTCCTTGGGATTCCAGGGTTCTCTTGGTTCGATTTCGAGAGGTTCCCAATCGTCACCGAGCTCCTGTCTAAGCTGAGCCATTTCATGCATGAAGACTTGCAGACCGTTTTGGAACCCTTCGGGTAGGTCGGGTTTTGGCTTGAGGATAATTTCTCCGGTATCCGGATTGCGGCGAATCCAGACTTCTTTGGTGTCGAATCGAAATTCCTTCGGCAGCCGCACGGCCTGGCTACGGCCGGACATGAATACTTTTGCGGTTTTGCTCATTTTCTTGTCTTAAAAGATATATCAACGGGATATATCCAAGTGTAGCAAAGAAGCACAATGATGTCTCTGCTCAAAGCGGTTTCGCCGTAGAATCCTTCAGTTTTCAATGATTGCGAAAGGACTTCAAGAATGGCCGGTGGCTTTGCAGACAAGAAGGCGTTGGTACTTTTTTCGGGTGGACAGGATTCCACGACATGCTTGGCGTGGGCGCTGAAAAACTTCAAGGAAGTGGAAACCGTCGGTTTTGACTACGGTCAGCGTCACACGGCCGAGATCACTTGCCGTAAGCACATCCTAGAGACCATCGAAGACGTTTTGCCTTACGCCAAGGGACGCCTTGGTCAGGATCACATGATCGACATGAAGGTGTTGGGGCAGATTTCCGAGTGCTCATTGACGCGTGAGATCGAAATCGAGTTTGAAAAAGACGGCGTTCCTAACTCCTTTGTTCCTGCACGCAATCTTCTTTTCTTCACGTTTGCCTCTGCCATTGCCTATCGCCGCGGTGGCTCTGTTCTCGTGGGCGGCATGTGTGAAACCGACTACTCGGGCTACGCCGACTGCCGGGACAACACGCTAAAGAGCCTGCAGGTCTCGCTATCGCTCGGTTTAGATCGACAGATCGTGATTGAAACGCCGTTGATGTGGCTCACGAAGGCAGAAACCTGGCAGCTGGCGCACGACCTCGGTGGTGACACCTTTGTGGAGTTTGTACGCACTCAGACGCACACCTGCTATATGGGTAACCACGACGTGCTCCATGAATGGGGCTATGGATGCGGCGAGTGCCCGGCCTGTAAGCTACGTCAGGACGGCTGGGAAAAGTGGGTCAAAAATCGGCAACACGCTCAATGACGAGTTTGGATTTTAAGTCCGAGATGCAGCTTTAGACGGTTGTCACGAAAATCGGATATACAAATGACACGGGCCGGAAATTCCGGCCCGAAATGTATCAGTGATTGCGGAAGCGCTGTCTGGGATTGACGGCATCCGGATTGGCGGCTTGGGAGAGCGTCCAGCGCGGCTTGGCAGAAAAACTCCAACGCTTGCAAGCGTTTTGGAGTTCTTCTTCACTCATGCGTTGCAAACGCATCATGCCGGCTACGGCAATCATGGCGCCGTTATCGGTACACAGGCGCTGAGGCGGGAAGAAGACGTGAGCGCCGCGCTTGCGGCAGGCTTCAATAAGGCTGGCTCGGAGCGTCTTATTGGCGGACACGCCGCCCGCCACCACCAACTGTTTGATTCCTGTCGTTTTGATGGCTTTGACGGCTTTGGTGGTGAGCACTTCGGCCACGGCTTCCGTAAACGCCAGAGCCAGATCGGAGCGGAACTGGGGATCAGAGGGATCCTTGGCATCGTTGACGGCGGTTAGAACGGCTGTTTTTAACCCTGAGAAGCTCATGTCAAGCGACGGAGAGTGCAGCATCGGACGCGGCAGTTCAATGGCCCCGGGCGTTCCCGATTCTGCCAAGCGAGAAACGGCAGGACCGCCCGGATAGCCTTCGCCTAGCAATTGGGCGGTTTTATCAAACGCTTCACCAGCCGCATCGTCCAGTGTTTCGCCCAACAACTCGTAGCTGCCGAAGGCGTTGACGCGCATGAATTGCGTGTGTCCGCCGCTTACCAAAAGCGCAATAAACGGAAATTGTGGGGCGGGATCAGCCAGACAAGCTGACAGCAGATGGCCTTCCAGGTGATGTACACCTACGACAGGAATGCCCAAGGCGTAGCCGATGGCGTGCGCAACGGATGAACCAACCAGAAGTGCACCTGCCAACCCAGGACCTTCGGTAACGGCGACGGCATCAATGTCTTCTTTCTGAACGTTAGCGCGTGACAGAACGTCGTCAATCAACACCAACGCACGGCGGATATGGTCGCGGCTTGCGAGTTCCGGCACCACACCGCCGTAGGCTCGATGCATATCGATTTGAGTGTAGACGGCGTCAGCCAACAGCCCTTTTTCGCTGTCGATCAACGCAACGCCGGTTTCATCACACGAGCTTTCAATGCCGAGAACTTTCATAAGAGCAAAGAATTAAAAAGAAAAAGCGTTGCCATTCTAGCCAGAGCGATTCATTTCCGCTCTTTTATGTGAAGAGCAGATCATCTACGGTGAGGACGAGGCGGAGGCGGGGGAGGAGGCATCATCATCGGGCCCCACATAAACGGCCCCCACATGAAGCGATCGTTGTAGAGCCGTTCAGTTTCCAACTCGGCTTGCAACTGGGCTTCGCGTCTCTTCGAGAGCTGAAGAGCGTTTTGCAAATCTTTTTCCAAACCCGGAGCGTCCGAGGGACGCTTCATCACGTATCGGAATTGGTAACCGTCTCCGCAAAGCACGATCGGGTTGGGAGAGGCGACTTTGGCGCCCGAGGGCCACGTGTAGGTCACTCCCAGAATGCGCGCACAGCCGTCAGGGCCCCGGGAGGCATCCAAGTCATCATTGGAAAAGGAAACAGAGACGGGAGTCACGCCGTATTTCTGCCCGGCAATCGTCGTGACCTCAGCACCTTCCAGATCACTCTCAAAGATCACGGTTGACGAGCAACCGCTCAGGATCAGAACTGAAAGTGCAGCAACAAGAATCGGTAAGCGCATGACTAACCTTTTTGGACGGAATGTTGCCTTCAATTGTAGAGGTCACAAAGCAGAGCCGAGTATCTGAATTGCAAAGCGATGTTGCTCACCAATATATTTTGGTGTGAATAAGAAGAAGGTTCTTCACAGGTTTTGTGAATAAGTGAGTGTGTTGGGTGTCTCGGTCACTGATTTGTAATAAATTTTACGGCATGCCTAAAAATTAAGCACGGCGACTTTGATGTTTGAACAGGCGGAAATCGCCGGATACGAAAAGCCCTCTGAGGCTTCGGAGAGCTCCGAACTTTTCAGAGGGCTCAATGTTCAGCTAAGGGCTGAACGCGCTGTAATCAAGCTCGAGAGCTGATTAGAAGCGATGACGCAGGCCGACGTAAAGGGTGTAGGCGGAAGGATCACCTTCAACCTTTGCCTTGTTTTCTTCCCAATTATCCTGCATGTAGGAAGCAATGGCGTAGAGGTCCGTGCGCTTGCTGAACGGATAGTCGTAGCCGACGCTGACCACATAGCGCTTGAAGTCGACGTCCTGCGTCAGATCCTGACTGTCAGCAGTTTCTGCATCGGTATAGCCAACACCGAACATGGCCTTACCACCCCAGAGAGGAGCATCGCCCGTAAGGGTAACAGCATAGCCCTTAACCTTGCTGGACTGACCAACACCTGCATCCTTGATAGCACCACCGAAACCGGACAGCTTGACTTCATCGAAGTACTGAGCACCGAGGTAGACCTTGACAACGTCGAAGTCATAGCTGCCACCCAACGTAACGGTCAAGCTATCGTCGGTGTCCTGGAAGGCCAAATCGCCATCACCGTCGAGGGCGTACGCAGAGCTGTAGTTCTGGGAGTCAACAGCAAAGTAGCCAGCGAACGGACCATTGTTATATGTCAAGCCGATGGCATAGTAACGGTTGCTCGACGATTCGTTTTCCGTGCCGAAGGTTTTTTCTGCGTCAATGGTGCCAACGGGGCGGCCATCGGGGCCATACACGTTCTGCTTGTATTCGTCAGTAACTTGGTTACCCATACCATACTGAGCGTAAACCTTGAAGCCAGCGAAGTCGGGAGTCTGGTAGGCGATCATGTTATCCCACTGAGCAGCGGTAGCCATCATGTTGCCAACCTGAACAGAATATCCACCCCAGTCAGACGTACCGAAGGCATTGATCATACCGACCTTAGCCCAGGAGGACTGACCGTTGTTGATAGAACCGATACGACCAAATGCGATCTTACCGAAACCACCTTCAAGGAAGAGGCTCGATTCACGGTTGAACATCACACCACTTTCGGAGCCGTCATCGGCATTGAAGCCATCTTCAAGGATGAAGCCAACGGTCAAACCGTTACCGAGATCTTCGGTACCCTTGATACCCCAGCGGGAACCAGAAGCCTGACCGGTCTTCATTTCGAACTTATCAATATCACCGCTGGTCTTCAAACCGTCAACGTCAACGTGGTTGTAACCAACGCCCAGGTCAACGATACTGTAGAGCTGAACATCAGCAGCGAGAGCAGAACCGGCAAAAGCACCGAGAACGGCAACTGCAGCAAGAGTCTTTTTCATTTTGATTTGTTCCTATAAAGATAGGGGATCTTTTTGATCAAAAAGGCCCGGGATTTAAGCGTTGCAAGCCTGCAAGGAACCGCAACATGCCCGAAGGCCCAATCACCCTTTGTTCCGAAAGGGTGCCTGCATTCTTGCTCCGAATTGACTAACTCTCAACAGATAACGCAAGCTTCAAACGAGAGTGATGCTTTTTTACAACACATGTAAGGCCTCAGAAGTCTCCTCGTTTATAGGACTGTTTAGAGAGGCGTTGGGGGTGGCCTCTTTTTCCTTGAGATAAACGTGAGAAGATTGCTTCGTATTAATACATACGAAGGAGCGAACCATGCCCTACGTCAACATCAAACTCACTGGTGACTCCGAAGCTCCGACACTGGAACAAAAAGAACAACTGATTGCAGGAGTAACCAAGCTCATCTCCGATGTGATGGGCAAAGACACGACGCATTTGGTTGTCGTGATCGACGAAGTGCCGATGTGCAACTACGGCATCAACGGCAAAACCGTCAAGCAACTGCGTTCGGACAAGAAAGACTGAAATTCCAAATAAAGCGGGCGATCTGCAAAGACCGCCCGTCGGGAAAGGGGTAACTGTTTTTAACTTAGAGGAACTGAGCACCAACAATACCGGCAATCATCAGCGGGATGTTGTAAGCAATAAAGGTTGGCACACACGTGTCCCAAATGTGATCATGTTGTCCATCGGCATTCAGACCGCTCGTGGGGCCAAGCGTCGTGTCGGAGGCGGGAGAACCAGCATCGCCCAACGCACCGGCAGCCGACATCAGGAGAATGGTGGCCGGAAGCGAGAAGCCCACCGCGGAGCATAGCGGCACGTAAATCACGGCAAGAATCGGAACGGTACCAAACGAGGTGCCGATGCCCATCGTGACCACAAGACCGATGGCGGTGATGATCGTAGCGGCGAGTACCTTATTGGAGTGCAGGTAAGGAACCACGCTTTGGATGAGTTCGTTAACAGCGCCCGTTTCCTTGAGAATAGCGGCGTAGCCACCCGCAATGAGCATCACAAAGGCGATAAAGCCCATCATGGAGATGCCGCCAGCAATGTGATCATCCAATTCTCGGAAGAGAAAGGCGCGACCGAGAATCATGACCAGAAGACCGATCAAAGCGGCCAGCGGCAGAGACTGCCAAATGAGCTGAACCACAACAGCGAGAACAATGGCCAGAAGCGTGGCCCAGTGCTTGAGTTCAAACTTTTTGATTTCCTCGGTCTTGGTTTCCATGCCGATGACCGGACGGTCTTCGTAGTGACGGGGTTTGCGATAAAGCACAAAGACAGCAATCAGCAAACCGACTAACATGGATGCACCGAGAATCCAGTTGACGGAAGCGACGTCCGACACCGTGGTCTTCATGCCGCTTTGAGTCATGCTGTCAGCGACGATGCCCTGGAAGATAAGGCCGAAACCAACGGGAAACGTGATGTAGGGAGCCTTCAGGCCGAAGCTGAGCGAACAGGCAACCGCTCGGCGGTCGAGCTGCATCTTGTTCATCAGATAGAGCAGCGGGGGAATCAACAGCGGAATGAAAGCGATGTGCACCGGCACGACGTTCTGCGACAGGCAGGCGATGGCGGCCAGAACCAGGCAGAAAATCGCCGGACGAGACCCCAGATGCTTGGAAATCCAGGAGACCAACACTTGCATTAAGCCCGTGTGCGCAATGGCAACGGCGAAGGTACCCAACAGGATGTAGGAAAGCGCGGTGGTGGCGTTGGCGGAAAAGCCGTCGGCCAGAAGTGTCATCGTTTTGCCGATGTCAATACCGCCCGACAGGCCGGCGGTGATGGCTGCAAGGATAAGCGCGACAAGAACGTTGACCTTGACCAGGCAGAGTACGCAAAGTACCAACACCGACAAAATGATGGGGTTGAAAAGCAAGTCCATCCGGAAGCCTCGTTTGGTTTGTGTGAGGGGAAACTATGGCGGAGAAAAGCGGTCTAAAGCCGCATTGTTTTGAATTGTTTCAGGGGATACTACCGCATTTACTGGAGCTGGGAAAGAGATTTAGCACGGACTAATGCCTTTTGCGTAGAGGTCTGTGTTTGGAGTGGAAGTAACTTTTGGGAGGTGGCTTTACTGCCGTTTGTCGAGTTCTGCAGGCTCCAGTTACAAACCAGGTCGAGCATTTTTCAGTTGTGACGGCGCACGACGCTCAGGGACAAGGCAAAGATAATAAAAAACCGCGAACCCTTAATTTCCGGGCTTTCGCGGCAATTTCAGTATTCAACAGTCTCAGCTGTTTCAGTGCTTTGGCGTCCCCATGGGGATTCGAACCCCAGTTCTAACCGTGAGAGGGTCATGTCCTAGGCCTCTAGACGATGGGGACGAGAGGCTTTCAATTGAGAGGCACCATTGTACGACCTGGCAGAAAAATTTCAAGTCTCCCGGAGGCAAAAGGTCGACCAGACATTACCTTCTGCTCGACCTTTCCTAGAACTGTGTTAATGCTTTTCTCGAAAGCTTCCGGCCACCAGATTGAATTCAAAAAAGCGACATTCCAGCGGACCGTTAAAAAGCGGCGTTTTTTTACTTTCCTTCAGGCGCATCTGACGCGGCAGGTTACGGTCGCTCGTTAAGAAACGTGCAGTCCATCCTGAGAAATTGTGCTTCAGATTGTCGGCAACATCCTTCATCATGGATGCAACGGTGGCGCTCTTCGGATTAGACTGTTCACCGTAGGGTGGATTGGCCACAATGAGCCCGGCAGGGGCGATTGGCGTTACTTGACGGGCATCGCACTGCTTAAATGTCAAACGTCCGTCGTCAATCAATGCACCGAGCCCTGCACGACGAGCATTTTGTTCAGCTTTGCCGACTACGATCGTACTGATGTCGCTTGCAGCAATCTGCACCTTCGTGTGCATATTGACTCGCGCTTTGGCTTCTTCGATCTCTTCCTGCCAGATATCTTGTTCAAATCCGGAGAAGTTCTCAAACAGGAAACGGCGCTTAAGCCCAGGAGCTACACCACAAGCCGCAAGGGCAGCTTCAATGGCAATCGTGCCGGAACCGCAGAATGGATCCACAAGAGGTGTTTCAGCGTTCCAACCGGCAAGCATCAAAAGGCCCGAAGCCAAGTTTTCTTTTAGCGGAGCTTCACCCTTGTCTATGCGCCAGCCGCGCTTGAAAAGCGCTTCCCCGCACAAATCCAGATAAAACGTGCAGTGCGTTGCGTCAGCAAAGGCAAAGACACGAATGTCTGGATGAGTCGTATCCACGCTCGGACGACGATCCATGAAGTGCATGAAACGATCGCAAATGCCGTCTTTAATGCGCAATAGCGTGAAGTCGAGACTTCTCAACGGAGAACGACGGGCGTTGATATCGACACGAATCGTGGAATCCGGCCCGAACCAGTTTTCCCACTTCGTTCGGCAGGCAAAGTTGTAGATATCCTCTTCGTCTTGGTAGTCGGAAACTCCTACACGCATCAAGATGCGGCTTGCCGTACGGCAATAGAGACAGGCACGTTGCGCCATGAGCATGGAGCCCGCAAAGGTCACAGCGCCACGTTGGACGCGCACACCGGTGATACCGATGACTTCCAATTCCTGAGCGCAAAGCTCCTCAAGCCCCAGGGGCACAACAACGTAGAAATGAGTGGGATTTTTCATTGAATTTCGAAGGTCTGCCGCTTGTGCAGGACGGGTCGTTGTCAGTTTTTTGCCGACAACCAAACGGATGAGAATAGCAACGGAGAGAATTGTAAGGAAGATCGGTCTCCGATTGCCAAAATAGTGTGCAGTTTGTTGGTAATGGCATTCGAAAATCTTCTACTCTGACTTGAAGTCTTATCCGCGAATTCCCAAATTTTTCTCGGTGTTTCGGTACAGGGCAATTTCGGTACCCGGATTAGCTGCTCAGTTTGTAGCTTGCGTATGATTCTTGTCAATATCCGATTTTTTGTCATTTTTTCCATGCGTGGCATTTGGGCGAAGTTCCTTATCGTTTTATGCGTCGTTTGTGGCCTCGGTGTGGCATCCTCAGGTTATGCTGCAGACGAGCGGCCTGTTGTGCGCATCGGTTTGGTGGATACCTTTTCTCCGGAGTTCTACATCAATACATATGCCGCGACGATTCAATATCTGAAACGGCAACTTCCTCAGTATCGCTTTGAGTCTGTCGAGTTTACGAATGTGGATTCTTTTACTCGGGCGGAGGCGCAGACGTTGGACTTTTTGGTCAGCAGTGCCGGAACCTTTGGAATTCGAGCTCAGGAGTTTGGTGCGGAGCACATCGTGATTCGCAAACGCTCGGATGTAAAGAATGCCTCGAGCAGCGTAGCGGCTGTGTTTGTTGCACGAGCTGACAACAAGAGCATCAATACGTTGCAGGATATGCGTCACAAACGGGTGACAGCCACCAATCCCTCCAGTTTCGATGGCTGGTTGATTGCTCAGGACGAACTCTCGCAAGCCGGTTTTTCGCCAGACCAATTCTTTTCCAACGTCCAATTTACGGAGTACAACTACCCGGATGTCATTAGTCGTGTACTTATCGGTCAGGCTGATGTCGGGGTTTTGACGCGCTGTCAGCTGGAGCGCTACGAACAACAGGGGTTGGTGCCGACCGGGGCCGTCAAAGTAATCAACGGTAAAGACGAGGCGGGTGAGCCGTGTCGTCGATCGTCTGATTTGTATCCGGCAGAAGTTATTGCCGTATTTCCGCATACGGATCCAGAACTTGCCAAAGCTGTGACGATCGCGCTTTTGCAAATGCCCGAGCATGATGCGGGCGAAGTGAAGTGGGAGTGGGTGACGGTCAACGATATGGTCAACATTTCGGGTCTCATGGAGCGTCTGTCATTGGGCAGTTTCGCTTATCAGAGGGAATTCACAATAGAAGCGCTGACACGTCGCTATTCCCGAGAGATTATTTTGATCGCCGCCTTGATCGCTGCAACTCTGTTTCACATCCTGCGCGTTGATCGACTTGTCATGCAGCGTACGCGCGAGTTGGTTCAAACGGTCAAAGAAAAAGAAGCTTTGCTCGAACGCATGAAGCGTACGCAACAGTATTTGCAGTTGCTTGAAAGAAACACGATCGTGAGTCAGCTTTCAAGCTTGTTCGCTCATGAAATGAAACAGCCGGTGACCAACATTATTAATTACGCCACAGGTCTGGAAATGCTTCGAAAATCCGGGCGTGATGCCAACACGACAGCCGTTGATCAGGCATTAATGGCAATCAATGACCAGGCTCATCGCATGGCGCAGATTGTGGATCGTGTGCGAGCCTATGCAAAACACGAGCCACAAGCCAAGTCCGAATGCTTCCTTTCGGATATCGTGAGAACAATGCTGGACAATTTTCGTATGGCTCAAAAATCCGTGAGTTCCATTATGGTGGATGTTCCGGATTCAATCCGAATATCGGCCGAACCTGTCGCATTGGAACTGCTGCTTTTGAATCTCGTACGCAATGCCGAAAGAGCAGCCGCAGCTGGCCCGTCGCCCCGGGTCTACATCGTTGCTAAAGCCGAAGCTCATTTGGTTCGGGTGACAGTGTCAGACAATGGTCCTCGCGTGCCGGATGATTTGTTCGCGCAACTTGATCGGATTGGTGGTGTCCAAAGTTCGCAGGGACTTGGCATGGGATTGGCTATTGCCAAAGGCATCGCTGAAAACCATAACGGACATTTGGAATTTTCCCGATCCAAGGACGGTGGTCTGGCTGTGGCGCTGGTAATGACAACAGTAACCAAAGAGGAGAACTCTCGTGGTGAGAAACCTTGTGCCTGATCTCATACGCATCGTGGACGATGACCCTTCGGTGTGCGCCTCGCTCACGTTCATTCTCCAGATAGCCGGGTTTGATGTGGTGTCTTACAACAGCGCCGACCAGTTTCTTGAGCAGGCGACAGATCTGCGTCCAGGATGCGTCTTGTTGGATGTCAAAATGCCCGGCAAGAGCGGACTGGAACTCTTCTGTGACATTCGTCGTCAGGGAATGCTCCTGCCCGTTATCTTTTTGAGTGGACACGGGGACATTGAGATGGCTGTTCAAGCTCTTCACGACGGAGCATTTGATTTCCTGGTAAAACCTGCGGAACCCGAGCGTTTGATCGAAAAGGTGCAAAAAGCGGTCGAGTACGGCAAAAAAATCAGAAGTCAGGCGCAGGAACAGGAGGAAATCAAAACCTTGATGGCACGCCTGACACCAAGTGAACTGGAAGTGGCGCAATTGATGGCAAAAGGATTAACAGTCAAAGCCATAGCGCAGTTGCTCAAGGTGAGCGAGCAGGCGATTAAAGCGCATCGTTCCTCGATCTACCACAAGCTTGATGTCATCAATCCGGTGGAAGTGGCCGGTGTTGTCAATGATTGGCTAAGGAGCAGAAAAGTATGACATCTCGTCGCAAACTTCTGCAGAGCTTGGCGTTGACGGCTATAACGCCGGATTTGACCGAAGCGGCGGTGCCGGAAATCTGGACGCAGACTTTTGATGTCATCGTTGTAGGCGGCGGAGGAGCCGGACTTGCCGCAGCCGTTGCTGCCGCACAGAACAAGGCATCTGTTTGTTTGATTGAGAAATTGCCGCTTTTGGGCGGAGATACGCTTCGTAGCACCGGCTATTTCTCTTGCGTGGAGCCTCGACGCCAGAAACTCTGCGGTATCCAGGACTCCCTGGATTTGCATTATCGACAAACGATGGAAGCGGGCGGCAATCAAGGCAATCCGCGATTGGTCCGAAAAATGGTCGAAGAAGCCCCCAAGACGGTTGCTTGGCTTGAAGCTTGCGGGGTTTTGTTTCACGACACTGTTTATGAAATTTACGGGTCGGATTACAGACGCTGTCTGAAGCCTTTGTTGCCGCGCGGCTCAGCCTACGTTCGAGCTTTAAGTCAGCGGGCAATGGCCCTTGGCGCCAAAATTATGCTCGAGACGAAGCTTGTTGATCTTCACATGGATAAGGACGGACGCGTCGTCGGTGTTTCGGCTTCGACAAGCTCGGGCAGGGTTGTTTCGTTTCAAGCCCGCAAAGGCGTAGTTTTAGCCTGTGGTGGTTTTGGTGCAAACGCGGAAATGGTTGCTCAATACGCTCCGCAATTAGCTGGCCTTCCTACGGATAATTCGCCGGGTTCGAGAGGGGATGCTCTGATATTGGCGCAAAAGTACGACATTGCACTCGAAGGATTGCCTTACGTTGAATGTGTTGCGGGCAATCCGCCAGGTCGCAAGACGCACGCTAGACTTTTTCTGCCGGCCGATTTCATACTTATCAACGACAACGGGAAACGTTTTGTCGAAGAAGACGCTTTGCGTTCTTCCTTAACGCAGGCGATCCTGCAACAACCGAATCGGCGTTGCTTTACTGTCTTCGATAAAAAAGGCGTCGCGCACCTTGATCCGATTTCACAAAAGGGGCTCTATCAAGCGTTGGTGGCTGATGAAGCCTATAGTGCAGAGACACTTGAAGAGCTTGCGAATCTGATGCGTGTGCCGGCAAATCTTTTTAAGGCGGAAGTTGAGGGCTACAACCGCGAGGCGCTTCAAGAGAATCGAGGCATTGAAAAAACGCCTCGTCGCATCAACAAATGCTCTCGTGTGGGGTGTACGCCGTTGACGGAAGCACCGTACTGGGCCTATGAGGTTGGCTTGACGGTACATTACACGCCGGGCGGTCTCGTGATTGATGAAAATGCCCAGGTGCTCAAAACAGACGGTAGCATAGTGCCGGGACTGTGGGCTGCCGGAGAAGTGACAGGCAGCGTGCACGGTGTCAACCGCCTGGGAGGAAACGGCTTGGCAGATGCTTTGACGTTCGGACGTCTTGTTGGGACTGCAATATCCCAAATAGCATAAATAAATTATTTTCTACTTTTTGATCAAGAAAAGCAATAGACGCTCGTTTATGTTTTTCGCTTTCCTTGTTTCCTAAGATGCAGACATCTACAAGTGCATGGAAGACGTGTTGGTTTCCTGCACTTTTGCAACAACAAGAGGAGAGAAGGAATCATGTCCGAAGTGCTCAATTCCCGTCGCACGTTTTTGAAAACGGCCGCATTGGGTGGTGCCGCGATGATCGGTGCCGGCGCAGCCGCATCGGCTCAGGCAGCACCCAAGAAGATTGCGGAATCAACATACGATTTCGTGATCGTTGGTGCCGGTTGCGGCGGTTTGGTTTGCGCCATTCGTGCAGCTCAGAACGGCCTGAAGCCGATTTTGATTGAAAAGATGGGCTCACCTGCTGGTAACACCGTGTATGCCGCAGGCTTTATGTTGGGTGTGCATACCAAAGCTCAGCAAGCCAAGAACGCGAATGCAAGCGACTCAAGCGAAAAGTTCTACGAAGACATGATGAAGGTCTCGCAGGGCAAGGGTGATAAGGCTTTGACCCGCTACGTGGCCGAACATGCCGACGATATGATGAACTGGATGATGGATTATGTTGGCGTGAAGTTTGCTGCCGGCATGAAGCTTGTGTTCCCGATGCTGGAACGTGCTCATCTGCCTCTGGGTGAGGCCAAACCGGGTGGCAAGCAGCTCGCCAATGTGCTGATGGCCAAGGCTCGTAAGTTGGGCGTCAAGATGCAGTTCAACACCAAGGTTGTTGAATTGTTGACCGATGAAAATACAGGCGCTGTGACGGGTGTTCGTGCTCGCTCCAAGAAGGGAACGGAAATCATCAACGGCAAGCTCGGTGTGGTACTTGCTACCGGCGGTTATTCCGCCAACCAGGGTTTGGTGACGCAGTATTGCGGCAGCGCTGCTGCCGGGATGCCGATTCGTGGTTCCCGCATCATTGCAGGTGAAAACATTGTTCTTACCCAGAAGGTGTTCGCGAAGTTTGTGAACGTTGATCAGTACCACTGTGGTCCGATTCACGGTCCGACCGGCGCCAACCCGCTTAACATCGTCAACAACGGCGTTTGCGTGAGTGCCGACAAGACCGAACGCTACACGGACGAAGGTAAGACCTATGTTCAGATGAGCCGTGATACGGCCGCCATGACAAAAGGCAACTGGGCCTTCATGATCGTTGACCAGGACACCCACGACATGAAAAAGCTTGCCAACGATTGGGAAAGCTACGCCCGCAACAAGGCTCCTGTCTTCCAGGCCGATACGATCGAAGAACTTGCTAAGAAGGCCGGTCTTGATCCCAAGAAGTTGGTTGCTGTCATTGATGAATACAACAAAGCCTGCAAGAACAACACGCGCGACAAGCTCACGCCTCCGAACAGCCTGCCTGAAGCACGTCCGGTTGCCAAGGCTCCGTTCTACGCAGTTCCCTTCCAGGGCGGCATGACGGCCACTTTCGGCGGCCCGCTCATCAATACACGCGGTCAGGTACTCGATACGGAAAACAATGTCATTCGCGGTTTGTTTGCCATCGGCAACGCCGCAGGCGGCTTGTTCTATGACGACTACGTGGGCGGTGCTCAGCTCACCAGCGCAGCCGTGTTCGGTATCGCTGTTGCCGACTTTATGAAGGCCAGAATGGCTTAATTGAGTTCGGCTTCGGAGTCGGAGGAACTCCGACTCCGTTCACCTGAAAGTGACCCCGCTGTTTGCTGATCTCGGCATCAGCGGGGAGTTTTTTGCCAAATCAATCCGAAACGACCATGAAGCACCACACCTTTCTCTCTGCTTGTGCAGTAGCACTATGCGCAACGCTTCTTGTTGCCGGCAACGCATCGGCTGCCGATGCTATGCCGCTCAAAGGCGCACACAAGGCAATGAACCTTCCCTGTGAAGCTTGCCATGGGAACATCAAGCCGCGTGAAGTGCCGGAAGAATCGGCTTGCATGACCTGCCATCAGAGTCGAGAAGCCGTGAAGGCAAAAACGGCCAAATTAAAACCCAATCCGCACTTTGGACATGACGAAACGGTCGAGTGCACGGCTTGCCACAAAGAACATCAGCAAAGCGTTTTGATTTGCGATGAATGTCATCAGTGGGGATATAAAACACCGTAACTGATGAATTTACGTTCTGGACTTCGGTTTTTTGTTTCTTTTTTGCCAGCGGTCCCGAACATATAACGCAGATCTGGTCAGGATACAGGTAGTGGGTTATTGCCGCCCTTCGCCGTTGCCGATCACCACATACTTCAAGCTTGTCAGACCTTCAAGTCCGACCGGCCCGCGGGCATGCAATTTCCCAGTGCTGATGCCGATTTCTGCGCCCAAGCCGTATTCGAATCCGTCGGCAAACCGCGTTGAACAGTTCACCATGACGCTTCCGGAGTCCACTTCACGCAGGAAGCGCTGAGAAGCCTGAAGGTTGTTGGTAATGATGGCATCCGTATGCTTGGACGAATGTTCTTCAATGAAAGCAATGGCCTCGTCGAGACTTTCAACAACCGCAATCGAAATGATCGGCGCGTTATATTCGGTATCCCAATCCGACGGATCGGCGTCAATGCAAGAAAGCCCTGCCGCTTCTAAAACGGCTTTTGATTTTGAGTCGCACCGCATCTCCACGTTTTTCTCAGCAAAGATTTTCCCGATACGAGGCAGAAATGCGTCAGCAACGGCTTCATGCACCAGAAGCGTTTCTGTGGCGTTGCAGGGCGAATAGCGTTGTGTCTTAGCGTTGTCGGTGACGGAAACAGCCATGTCAATGTCGGCATCCTTGTCGACGTAGGTATGGCATATGCCGTCGAGGTGGTGAATCATGGGTACGGTTGCTTCAGCCGCCAGACGCGAAATCAGTCCTTTGCCGCCGCGCGGAATGATCACATCAATATATTTGTTGGCCCGGATCAGTTCACCGACAAACGCACGATCGGTCGTCGGAGCGATCTGGACTGCCTGCGTGGGCAGTCCTGCAATTGTCAGGGCTTCCTGCACAAGTTCGCCCAGAATGCGGTTGGTTTCGAACGCTTCCGAGCCGCCGCGCAAAATGCAAGCATTGCCGGACTTGATGGCAAGACAAGCCGCATCCACCGTCACGTTGGGGCGAGATTCGTAAATGATGCCGAGAACGCCCAGCGGCACACGCATTCGTCCGACTTGAATGCCCGAGGGACGGCGGCGCATTTCGGAAATTTCGCCCACAGGATCGGGAAGAGCGGCCGTTTGTCGGGCACCTTCGGCCATTAGCTGAAGGACTTTTTCCGTTACGCACAGACGATCGACGAAAGATTCCTTCAAACCGTTTTCAAGGGCTTTGGCGAGATCCCGCTTGTTGGCTTCAAAAATCTCCTGTCCTTTCGCCTCAAGAAGATCAGCTAGGCACAGCAAAGCCTTGTTTTTTTCGGCTGTTGAGGCTGCAGCCATTCGGCGCGAAGCGGCACGGGCCTTCTGCCCGGCTTCAAGCATCAATTGTGAAACGGAAATCGTCATGTCAAAACCAAGAATGAACGCGAAATGTGTTCTTGGATTGTAGCGAGTCAGGACTTGAGGAAGGCGGGAGTAATCAACGAATGTGCGGTGGGCAGAAAGCGGTCAGGAAGCAACAAAGGCGGCAAGAGCCGCAATCTCAATCCAAGGATCGGTGTCTCGGTTCGGAACCGTCAGTCCCTTGCTGATTTTGTCGATGTCGGCGCACAGCAGCAAGGCGCTTGAGAGCTTGCGGGTGTTCAAACGTCCCGCTGCACGCGTGATGCGAGCGGAGCGATCGCCCCAGACGCCTGCCTGACGAAGTGCGGAATTGCGATCCGAGCCGTTGTCAATTGCGGCACGGAACTTAAGTGTCATGCGAAGCTCTTCGGTGATCATCCACATGAAAGAAGGGATGGACTCACCGGCGGCGTTGAGATTTTCAACGATGCGAAGCGATTTGGGGGCATCTCCCGCAAACATCGCTTCCAGCAGATTTTCCACATCAAATCGCGCCACATCTCGTACGGAATCCGTGACGGCTTCTTCGGAAATAACCGAACCTTCAGGAAAGAGATAGGCAAGCTTCAGAACTTCCTGTGCGGCAGCCAGAAGATTGCCTTCGCAGCGATCCGACAAGATTTTCAGAGCGGCGGGTTCTGCCTTGAGATTTTTCTTGGCCAGACGGGCGGCAAACCAGGAGGGGAGTTCACGGGCCGAGACGCTGTTGCATTCAACGACTTCGGCGTGGGCGGTAAGCGACTTGTACCAGGCCGCTTTTTTTAGGCTCCAGTCGTACGGAATGGTGACGATGAGAGTGACGCTGTCCAACGGCATCGCGGCGATGTCGGTGAGCGCCTGCGTTCCCTTGACGCCGGGGCGCGGACTCGCCAGACGCAGTTCGACGATCTTTTTGTCGCCGAAAAGGCTCATCGCCGTACAACTTTCGGGAAGTTTGGACCAATCCCAGAGGGCGGAGGCATTGAGCACTTCGCGTTCTGTGGCGCCTTCTTCACGAGCCTTGGTGCGCAGAAGATCGGCCGCTTCCAGCATCAGAAGCGGCTCTTCGCCCGTGATCACCCACAGAGGTGCCAGAGGGGTTCGCGCAAGATAAGACTCCAAGTCGGAAAAGCGCATCGGAATCGGTAGTTCGTTCGAAAAAAAGTTAGCGAGTAGTGAGGTCTTCAGGCTGCTTGGGCGGCTGTGCCTTTTCGATGCGGCGCACCATCTGCACGACGATGTCCGAGAGCATCTCGTTGATCACCAGCGCTTCCTCGGTATCGCGCGTAAGGTAGTCCTCCTCGTTGTAGGAGATTTCACGCACGGCCGGGATCACGGTGTCGGGCAGGTACAGTGCGCCGTCGGGAGCGGCCAGACGGAAACTCACTTCGAGTTTCAATTCGTACTCGCGCGCGTCACCGTACGCGTTGTAGGCCACTACGTTGCGGGAACGGCGTTCACCGAGAATGTAGAGAATGGCCTGTGCTTCCGAAGGCGAATTCACCAGTCGGACGTCGGAACCCGCCTTGAGCTGGCGCGAAAGCTGAGAGCCCAGCGGGGTGTTGAGGTTATAGCTGATGTAAAGCGTCTCAAACGGAAGCGTGAAGCGGCCGCGCAGACGAAAGCCGCAGCCCGTCATGGCGAGCGCTGCGGCAGCGATCAGCGTACGGCGACTGGTGGTTCGAAACATAGAAGTACCGGAAATGTTGGAAAAACCGAAGGCGGGCTTTCATGGCGATGCCCGCCTGCAAGCAGAGCCCAATTATAAGGAGCCTCCTGTTGCTCCGAGTCAAAAATCAGGCCGAGCCTTTGCTCGTGGTCGAGATGTCGGCCGCCGTTTGTTTGACCGGATGACCGCTGAAGATCGCGTCAATGTCCTTGGCGTCGAACAGATAGAGCGACCCGCAGAATTCACAGCGCACCTTGAGCGTACCTTGTTCGGCGATGATTTCGCGCGCTTCCTTTTCGCCGAACGAGCGGATCATTTGCGTGATGTTTTCTCGCGAGCAACGGCAGGAGAAGGTGGGCGTGAGCTCATCGAGCACGTTGGGATTGAGTTCCCAGAAAAGACGTCGGCACAATTCCATCGGTTCGATTTCGAGAAGTTCCGAGGGCGTGACGGTCTGCGCGAAAGTCTGCACTTCACGGAAGCCTTCTTCCACGGTATCTTCGGTCGTGCCTTCGGCCGCTTTGCCTCCGTGTGCGGGCAGGCGTTGCATGATGAGGCCGCCCGCAGCATTTTCATCGGCCGACAGCCACATACGCGTGGGCAGTTGCTCGGACATCGTCATGAAGCCTTCGAGTGTTTCTGCGACGGTGTTGCCGGTCAGAGGCACCACACCCTGGTACGGATCTTCGTTGGGGCGGCGATCGGCAAGGTCGAGAATCGCCGCACAGCGGCCTTGGCCATTGGCGTTGACCATGTCTTTGAAGGTGGCGTTGGGGGCCACTTCCATGCCGGCGCGCATCTGCACGGTGGCGCGGATTTTTAGGCCGGAACGCACTTCAACGAGAGCAAGCTTTACGGGGCCGTCGCCCACAATCTGCAGCACCAGTGCGCCTTCAAATTTCAGGCCCGAAGCCATCAGGGCTGCGGCAGCGGCTAGTTCGCCAAGCATGCGCAGCACGGGGGCCGGGGCTTCGAGCGAAGCCTTCATCTGCTGCCAGCTGTCCGTCAGGCGAATGCTTTGCACATGGCAATTCTGATTGGGGAAAAGGAGCTTAACGAGAGAATCAGCCATAAATTTCCAAGGATTCGTTGTTGAGCGATGATGCGCAACAGCGGTGTAAAAAACGATTTGGGATGACTGTATCGAAAACACAGTCGCGCACCCCATAAATGAGGGCAAAAACGAGAGATTTCAAGCCTTTGGCCGACAAAATCTTCAGTCGATGCGTCGCAGGCCGGATTCAAAGCGCCGAGCTTCTTCGACGTAATGCGCCGTGTTGCGGTGCATCGTGAGGATTTCCTCTTCGGTGAGGTTGCGCACGAAACGGGCGGGAGTGCCCACGACGAGTGTGCCGGGCGCAACGGTTTTGCCTTCGGCGACGAGACTGCCCGCGCCGACAATGGCGTTTTCACCGATAACGGCTCCATTGAGCACAATCGCACCCATGCCGATCAGAGCACCGCTTTTGACGGTGCAGCCATGCAAAACGGCGGCGTGTCCGACGGTGACGTTGTCTTCAACGACGCAGGGAAAACCTTTTTCCGTATGAATGACCGCATTGTCTTGTACGTTGCTGCCGACTCCCACGGTGATGGACTCCAAGTCTCCGCGCAATACGGCCCCCGGCCAGATACTGCTGTCGTCTTTGAGTTCCACACGACCGATCACTTGAGAGGATTCTGCGGTCCAGGCGGAAAAAGATATCCGAGGGACGTGGTTTTCGAAGGAGAATCGAGCCATAATCGTACGACTGCTAAAAGTCAGAAAGTTGCTTGGGTTTGGGATTGTACCGACACCTGAGAACGTTCGATGCGGCAACACATTTTGCAAACACAACGAAGCAAAAAGGAGTCTCGGTGGGAACGCTCGATTTGCACATGCACTCAACAGCCAGCGACGGCAGCTTGGCGCCGGACGCACTGGTACGGTTTGCGCGCGAGTGCGGCGTTCGCACGATGGCTCTGACCGATCACGACACGGTGGCCGGTGTTGATCTTGCGCAGCGTACCGCTCAGCTTGAGGGTCTTACTTTTGTCACCGGCATTGAAATCTCGACGATTTACGCCGGCAAAAACATTCATGTTGTGGGGCTTGGCATCAATCCGCACGACGAAGAGTTGCTCGCTGTCACAACGACGATGTGTTCTGAGCGAGATCGCCGTGCTGTTTTGATGGCAGAACGCTTTGCAGAACTCGGTATTGAGGGGATGTTCGAAGAGGCGATGACTTTTTCAGCTCGCGAAAGCAATCTCTCGCGTCTGCACTTTGCCAAGGCGCTCATGAAGCGCGGCATCGTCAAGAATCAGCAGGAAGCCTTCGACAAATACCTCGGCGAAGGAAAGCTCGCGTATGTGGCCGCTCCGTGGGGATCGGTGGCCGACGCCGTCGAACTCATTCACAAGGCACGCGGCATTGCGGTACTGGCACATCCTGGTCGTTATCGCTTCTCGGCGGAATGGCAGCTTGACGCCCTAGTCGAAGGCTTTGCCGAATGCGGCGGTGATGGCATTGAGGTCGTGAGCGGCTCGCAAAGTCCGTCGTTTACCGAGAAGGCGCTTCAGTTTGCCCGTTTTTACGGATTGGCCATCAGTACCGGCAGTGATTTTCACAGTGAAGCCGGGACTCGGCCGGTTCCCGGAGCTCAGGGCGAACTGCCTTCGGGGCTGCCGACCGTGATGAAGATGCTGGGTTTGGAGTCGGTCTGAGTTGCTCCAAAGTTCTTTGCTTGTCGGATTTTTCTTCTAATCTTCTATGATTTTTAGAAGATTAGAAGAAAATAGAAGAAAAACGGAAGGCATCCGATCTCGATCATCCTCCGTCCGGACATGCCTAGGAATTTCCTAGGCGTTTGCTTCCGAGGCTATTTCGCCAAGCGCGTCAAGCAATGCCTGCAAGGCTTCATCCGTCGTTGACCACGCCGTGCAGAAGCGTGCGATTGTACGGCCGTCGCTGTGTTTGCCGCAGTCTTCCCAGATGAATTTCCCTTTGAGATGCTCAATTGCAGCATCGTTCAGTAGCACAAACTGCTGATTGGAGGGCGAGTCGATGTAGAGCTCAATGCCCGCACGCACAAATGCAGCCTTGAGCATCATGGCCTGCTCAATAGCTCGCTTGCCGATCTTCCCGTAAAGATCATCGGTAAAGAAAGTCGAGAAACTCAATCCCGCAAGACGACCTTTGGATAGAAGCGCTCCGCGCTGGCGCTGTGCCGAGAGGAAGTCGCGCGCAAGCTTCTGATCCGTGATGACCAATGCTTCGCAGCCCAGCGCACCGCACTTGGTGCCGCCGATGCAGAAGGCGTCCGTCAGGCGAGCGTAGTCTTCAAGTTTGATGTCGCCTGCAGCAAGCGCATAGGCAAGACGCGCGCCGTCGACATAAAGAAAGAGGCCTTCTTCGCGGCAGACCTTGGAGAGTTCCTTGAGTTCGGCAAGGCTATAAAGCGTACCGAGTTCTGTCGGGTTGGAAATGTAGACGAGCCCGGGTTCCACGTAAAAGATGCGTTCGGCGTTGGTGCGGTAGGAAACAAGCGCCTTCCGGACAGCTTCGGCCGTCAGCTTGCCGTCGACAGCATCAATTTCAAGCACCTTGTGGCCGGTAGCTTCGATGGCTCCCGTTTCGTGTGCGGCAATGTGGCCGCTTGGTGCCGCAAGAACACCCTGCCAGGGACGCAGAACGGCAGAAATCAGGGAGAGGTTACAAATCGTACCGCCCGCAAAGAAAAACACGCCGGCATCAGGACTCTTGCAGGCTTCGCGGATTTTTGCTTCGGCTTCCTTGCAGAACATGTCTTCGCAGTAGCCGGGCACTTCGGTGAGATTGTGGTGAAGCAAAGCGTCCATGATCTGCGGCGTGCAGCCGGCGATGTAGTCGCATTGAAATTGATAGGGAGTAACCATGGTTTGCAACCTCAATAAGAGAAATTGCTTTTAATTGTTGTGATCTGTCGTCAACTGCTCGAAAATTTACTGACGCATCTCTCGAATGATCTCGTCAGGCGTGTCACGCATCGATGATCGGAACGGATTGATGTCAATGCCGCCGCGGCGGGTAAAGCAGGCGTACACCTCAAGCATTTCCGGCGCAAACGCCGCGCGCAAGTCGTGAAAGATCTGTTCGACGCACTGCTCGTGGAACCCGCGGTGGCAGCGATAGGAGACGAGATATCTCAAGAGGCCGGCCTGATCAATCGCTTTGCCCGTGTAGGAAATCAGAATGCTTGCCAGATCGGGTTGCCCCGTGACCGGGCAGAGGGAACGGAAAACGGATGTTGAGAACGTTTCGGTAGCCGTCTCCGTGCGATTTTCGTCAAACTTCAGATAGGCCGGCTCGGTTTCATACGCGTTCATGATATCGCCTTCAGACAGCGTCAGGGTGTCAAGATTGATGCCCGGCATCGCACGCACAGCACCGGGATAGGCGGTCACATCGTAAAGACGCACTTCGACTTGTTCCCCCAGACGGGACGACAAGTCTTCGGCCATGCGGTGAGCCACTTCATCTTTGCCGCTCATTTTGGTCATGGCAAAGGAGCCCGCGTAGAGCTTCAAAGACTTCGACTCCACAATGGAATGCGTGCTGGCCGGTACCAGAAGTTCACCCACGGCCGTCTGCGGGATGCCCTGTTCATTGAGCCAAGAGAGTTCATAGAGGCGCCAGATGTCCGTGCCGCGGAAATCATTGTCGCCGATGGCATCGCGCCCGAGTGCGCGCGGAATTGGTTGAAGCAAGTCCGGGTTGTAGCGATCGCTGTAAACAGTGTCCTTACCAAGCAGCGTGTTCTTGGGTTCGGGCATCAAAACCGACATGGAAGTCCTCTAAAAAAATTAATCAGTGAAAAGCTTCAATGAGCCGAAAAGCTTGTGCAGACGCTCTTCGTCAAACGGAAGGTATTCGGCAATCGTTAAGCCTGCAATTTCTGAGTTAGCGGCAACAAGATGCAGGATTGAAGCAAGTTGTTCCATTGTCATGCGTCCGCCTCCTGAACCGTCTCCGACAAGATTCGGATTAGCGAAATAGGTGGAGTGGAAGCACTGAGGATCAAGTACGTCGATATCCAGATGCACGAGGACATGATCGAACTTTTGCACAAATGCTCTGATGTCGTCGTCAGAAACGAAGTCTTCCGTCTGCACTTTGTAGTCAACGCCTAAATCATTCAGGAACTTGGCTTGATAGTCAGGTAATGTCTGAAGACCAACGTAGAGCAGCTCATCGGGTTTGAACGCCGGATTCTTCATGAGCCCCGCCATTGACGGTTCGCCTGCGCCGAGTAGAGCTCCCAACACCATGGCGTGAGCGTTCGGATAGCCGTCTTTAGGCATGGACACGTCCGGATGGGCGTCAAGCCACAAAATTCCGGTATTCGGGTACAGACCGTGCAGGTAATCGAACGGAGCTTGTGAAACCAGACAGTTGCCGCCGATCGTGATGATCCGCAGCGGGGCCTCTTTTTCAATAGCGGCTTGTGCAGCTCGAATGCCGGCGAGCACTTCGTCTTTTCCGGCGATGCCATCTTGAACCTCGCGCTGACGGCCGTCCGGAGCCGGAATGTCGACTTTGACAAGCGGTTGATTCGGGTTGAACGGAAGAATGTGCTGCAGCAGGTTGGCGCCGAAGTGGTACGTCTCAAGCCCGCCGCTTACCCAATCCGGATAAAGCAGACGAATGGTTTTCATAGCCCTGACAGAGTTAAAAAATCAGTCGAATAGTCAGTCGGATTATAGGCAGGAGCGGATTCATTCAACGGATGCTCTTTGTCATGGATGCGTCATAAAACAGACAAACACTCGTCACAGAACTGTCACGGCTTCGATACAAGCACTTCTCAAAATGGCGTCTGCTCAGAATTCAATTTCAAGACGCTAAGAAATGCTCACCCTCAAACACATCAACAAGAGCTACGGAAATCGAACCATCCTTTCGGACATTTCGCTCTCCATTCGCAAAGGGGAAATTGTCTCCATCCTCGGTCCGTCGGGTTGCGGCAAAACGACACTTCTCAATCTGATTCTCGGTCTGACACAAGCCACATCGGGAAAAATCATGTTCGACGGCGAGGACCTCACAAATGTGCCGATGCAAAAGCGCGGTTTCAACATTGTGTTCCAAGACTTCGCACTTTTTCCGAACTTGAACGCCTACGACAACATCATCTACGGTCTTCGCAACAATCCCTCCGCTTCGACGCCCGAAGAGGTGAATGAACTTATTGATCTGCTGGGATTAAGAAAGCACCTGAACCAGCGCGTCGACGAACTGTCCGGCGGCCAGAAGCAGCGTGTGGCCATTGCTCGAACGCTTGTTCTCAAACCACGCATCCTTTTGCTTGACGAGCCGCTTTCGGCTTTGGACGGTCTTATCAAGGAGTCCATCAAAGAGCGCATTCGCATGATCGCTCGTCAGTTTGAGCTCACAACGCTCATCGTGACACACGATCCGGAAGAAGCACTCACGCTTTCGGATCGCGTACTCATTATCAACAACGGTCAGATTGCCCAATTTGCTGATCCGATGACGATCATCAACAAGCCTGCTGACGATTTCGTCAATGACTTCATCATTTCCCAGCTGATGGTCAAGCGCACCAACATCCTGAAGCTTTTCAGCGGCCCCAATCCTAAAAACGCCTCAACGCTAAAGACCGAATCCGGCGCTCTGGCTTAAGTTGCGGGATGACTGTCATGATTACTCTTACCGATAAACTCCTCGGGCGCGAGCGCCGCGAACTCAAAATCGTGTTCGCTTTGGTGGTGCTCACGCTCTCGGCTGTGCTGCTCTATCCGCTCGGCTGCGTTTTGTTTCAGTCTATTTTGGACGGCAACGGCAGCCTGACGCTTGCAAACTACACCTCACTTCTTTCGGAACCGCGCTTCTGGAATGCGCTTTCCAACAGCTTTGCCGTGTCGGGCCTGTCGGCCGCCATCGCTGCTGTGCTTGCCTTCGGCTGTGCCTACGGTCTGCATTTCACGCGACTCAATCCCTGGGCCAAGAAAGTCTTTCAGATCGTCATTCTTTTGCCGCTCTTCCTGCCGTCAATTACCTACGGCTTTGCGGTGATCTATTCCTTCGGACGTCTGGGGCTGGTGAGCCAAATCTTTGGCGTGCTGCCGTTTTCGATCTACGGTTTCTGGGGGCTGTTGATCGCTGACGTAATCTACACGCTTCCGCCCGCATTCCTGATCCTTTCCAACGCTTTCCACTACATTGACCGCAACACGATTACGGTGAGCCGCCTGATGGGCGACAGTCCCTGGCGCACCTTCTATATTTCGGCGTTGCGTCCGGTTGTGGGGGCACTTTGTTCGGCCTTTATTCTGAGCTTCTTCCTGTCCTTCACCGACTTCGGCATTCCTGTCTCGATTGCCGGTCAGTACGACGTCATTGCCACCGAGCTCTATACCACGATGATGGGTGCGGTGCCCGATTTTGGGCGCGGTGCCGTAATCGCCATGGCGATGCTCGTGCCTTCGATTGCCTCGGTGATGCTTTTGAAGTACGTCGAGCGATTCAATTTCCGATACAACCGCATCAATTATCAGCCGCCTGCCCGCAACCGCGTGCGCGATGCGCTTTTTGCCGGCTACTACGTGATTATCGCCGCCGTACTGCTTTCGGTCTTTGCCGTGATGTTCGTGGTGCCTTTCGTTGAGCAGTGGCCTTATAAGCCTGTTTTTACGCTTGACGTGATCTCCCGCATTCTCTCCGACAGTGTCGTCTGGGAGGTCTACGGCAATTCGGTCGGAGTGGCCCTAGCAAGTGCTGTGACCGGCACGTTGCTGTGTTACGCCGCAGCAATGGTCAATGCACGTTCTCAGCTCAAGGGCTGGTGCCGCACGACGATGGACAGTTTTGCCATGCTCACTAATACCGTGCCCGGCATGGTGCTCGGTATCGGCTTTCTCTTTGCCATGAGCGGCACGATGTTGGCCAACACGTTTGCCATTCTGGTGCTCGTCAACCTGGTGCATTTCTTCACTTCGCCCTATCTGATGGCCACTTCGGCACTGAGCAAGATGAACGCCGGATGGGAGACCACGGGTGCTTTGATGGGCGACAGTTGGCTCAAGACCGTCATGCGCGTCGTGGTGCCCAATTCGGCCGCCACGCTCTGGCAGATGTTCCAGTACATGTTCGTGGGTTCCATGGTGACCATCAGCGCAGTCGTGTTCCTGTCGGGCGCCCGCACCATGTTGATCACCACGAAGATCAAGGAACTCCAGTATTTCGAGAAGTTCGAAGAAATCTTTGTGCTCTCGCTTTTGATTTTCTTTACCAACGTTGCGGTCAAGCTCATTTGCGACGCCCTTGCAGAACGTGCAAGAAAGAACCCGCAGGGCGGTCTGATTCAGTCGCTCATGCGTCGTCTGAGCTCGAGCCGTACTCCCACGCTTTCAACTGTTTCCACCGGAGCTTAAAAGAAATGCAACCGATGACCTGTTTCAAACTGACTTTTGCTGCTTGTGTGTGCGCTGCCATGGTCGGCTGCGGCAATGACGGCAGTACCGATGCCGACAAGGGCAAAACCGCTGCGGCTCCCGCCAAAACTGCCGAAGTGGTGATCTACACCAACGCCGATGAAGAAGCTCAGACGGCAATGAAGAATGCCCTTGACAAAAATGGCATGAAGGGTGCCTATCTCATCCAGTCGTTCGGTACGTCCGAATTGGGCGGCAAGCTTGCTGCCGAAGGCAAGAACATCGAAGCCGACGTGGTGACGCTCTCGACCTATTACCTCGACAGCTTCCAGAAAAAGGAAAAGCTCTTTGCCGATCTGCAAAACAAGGCAAAGACAATTCAGCCGTCTCCGTCCTACTGGACGCCGATTCTGGGCAACACGGGTGCGCTTTTCATCAACACCGAAGTTTTAAAGCAAAGCAAGCTCGAAGCTCCGAAGTCCATCGCCGATCTGGCTAAGCCCGAATATGCAGGCCACATCTCCGTGCCCGACATTATGGGCAGTTCCACGTCTTGGTTGATGACCCAGGCTGTCATGTCTGCTCAGGGTGAAGAGGCTGGCGCCAAGACGATCGCCGCGATTGAAAAGAACGCCGGTGCACATCTGGAAAAGTCCGGTTCTGCACCGTTAAAGAAGTTGCGTGCCGGTGAGGCGGCCGTGGGTTTCGGTCTGCGTCACCAAGCTGTAGCCGACAAAGCCCGCGGTCTGCCTATTGACTACATTGATCCGACCGAAGGCAATTTCCAACTGCAGGAAGCCGCTGCCGTTGTTGACAAGGGGGCCAAGACCAATCCCAACGCACAGAAGGCCGTTGAAATTATCGTCAAGTACGGCCGTGCCGAACTCTTGAAGTTCTACCCCGTGGCGCTTTACGAAGGTGAAACGGTTTCTGCTGAAAACAAGCCCGCTCGTCCGAGTTTCTACAAAGAGCCGCTCACTGTTGAATTGCTGCAGAAGCACCAGAAGATGGTCAAGGACGCCGGCAAGTAATTCTTTTGATTTCCAATAAGCCGGCTCTCAAGCGAGAGTCGGCAGTTTTCTTTTTTGATTTGTCATGATTACCGACCCGAATACCTACAAACTTTTGACCCCGGGGCCCCTGACGACATCATTGTCCGTTCGTAAGGAAATGCTTGTCGATCGCTGCACATGGGACGACGACTACAAAGAAATGACCCAGTTCGTGCGCCGTGAACTCCTCACGTTTGCCCACGTTTCCGAACCCGATTACACCACCGTGCTGATGCAGGGTTCGGGTACGTTCGGCGTGGAAAGTGTTCTCAGTTCCGTGGTAGGTAAGAATGACTGCGTGCTCGTACCCGTCAATGGTGCATATTCGGAACGCATGTGCCAGATTCTGGAGCGTTACGGCATCGCCTTTGTACGTGAAGACTTTGCTTGGGACGAACGCGTCGACGCTGCCCGTCTGGAGTCGGTGATTGCCGCACATCCTGAAATCACGACGATCAGCATCGTGCACAACGAAACGACTTCGGGCCTCATCAACGATCTGGCGAGTGTCTCGGAAGTCGTGAAGAAACACAACCTGCGCTTTATCGTGGACGCCATGAGCTCCTTTGGGGCCGTGGATGTGAACGTGTCCGAGCTCGGCATCGATTTTCTGATCTCGTCGGCGAACAAGTGCATCCAGGGTGTTCCGGGCTTTTCCTTCATCATCGCCCGCCGCGAAGCGCTTACGGCTACCGAAGGCAACGCCCGCACGATTTCGCTCGATCTGCACTCTCAGTGGAAGACGATGGAAAAGGACAACGGCAAGTGGCGCTTTACGTCGCCTACGCACGTCGTAGCCGCTTTTGCGCAGGCGCTCAAGGAACTGCAGCAAGAGGGCGGAGTGACGGTTCGCGGCGAACGCTATGCAGCTACAAACCGCAAGCTGCGTGAAGGAATGCGTACTCTAGGCTTTGAACCGTTCGTCAGCGAAGCCTTCCAGGGGCCGATCATCACCACCTTCCTTTATCCGGAAGGTCGCAACCTCGACTTCAAGCACATGCACCATTGGCTCAAGGAGCAGGGTTATGTGATCTATCCGGGCAAGCTCACCGACCGAGACACCTTCCGCATCGGCAACATCGGCGAAATCTACGACGCGGACGCCGACCGCATTCTTGAATTGTTTGCACAGTACACCAAGGAGTTTATGTAATGAACCGCATCAAGGGCGTGATTTTCGATTGGGCGGGTACGACGGTTGACTTCGGTTGCACGAGTCCTGTCTCGGCATTTAAGGAAGCATTTCGCCGAGCCGGCATTGAGGTGACGGACGAGGAAGTTCGTGCGCCGATGGGGCTTTTGAAACGTGATCACATCAAGACGATGCTCGCGATGACTCGTATTGCGCAAGCCTGGCAGGACAAGTACGGTGCCGCGGCAACCGACGCCGATGCCGAAAAGATATATGCCGACTTTGAACCGGCCCTGATGGCTGTGCTTGATCGACATTGTGATCTGATTCCTGGCATTCTCGAAACGATGGAGTATCTTCGTCAAAACGAGATCCGTGTGGGTTCGACCACCGGCTTTACCCAGGAAATGATGGCTGTGGTGACCGAAGGCGCCCGCAGGGGCGGCTACGCACCCGAAATGGTTCAAACGGCCGACAGCAACAACGGTTTTGGCCGTCCTTGGCCCTATATGATCTTTTCCAATATGCGCGGTCTCGGTTTATCAAACGTGCGTCAGGTTGTGAAGGTGGGCGATACGACCTCCGACATGGCCGAAGCAAAGAACGCGGGGGTGATTGCCGTCGGCGTCTGTGTAGGCAGCTCCATGATCGGTCTGGACGCACAGAGCTGGGCGGCGTTGCCCGAAGCAGAACGCGCCGAACAGATCAAATCGGCACGTCAGCGCTTCTATGCCGTCGGTGCCGATTATGTGATCGAGAGCATCGGTGATTTGCCGGCTCTCATTGAGGATCTCAACGCTCGCAGCGCTGCGTAATTCGCACCAAAGGGTCTTTCGAAAGCCCGTGTGTCGATCTTGGCATACGGGCTTTTTGACGTGTTGGCATCGTTTTGGTTGATCAGACGAATAGGTTATCGTTTTCTTCGATCTTCCCGCGGGCGCGAGCAATGCGCTGCTCCCTGAGTTCGTCGAGTTCTCTTTCGATGCGTTCCGCACGACGCCAAAAATAGACCACGTTGCCCAGGATGATGCCGATGAGCAAGGCTGAACCGATGCCGATGACGTAGTGGATGCGCGAGTCTGCAGTCGTGATTCCTTGGGCCGCCGCTGCTTGGTTAGTTGCAATAGCCGCCTCGGTTTTGACAGGTAAAGTGATTCCGGTCAGTGAGAAGAACAGCACAAGTTCCGTAGCTGCTTTGCAAAGCCAAGAAGATGAAAACCACATGACCGTCAAAATCGTTGGAAGGCAATCAGAAGCGTAGTACGAGAACCGAATTGGCGCGATCGAACAGCGCACTATGAGAAGAAATGGCAAGAATGCGCAAAAAGTCTCTTCCAGAATTTTTTTGAGGTTTCTTGTCAGATTAACGTCGTGACAATTGATTAGAGAGCTTTTCGAGCTGCTGGAGTGTTGCCGGTTTAGAAAAACTTAACGGTGATACAAAACTTCGAAACACGGACGTCTTTGCGTTTGATTCAAGTCAAAAGCAGCGCTATTGCTGCCTCTAGACTCTTTGCCTGACAACATAAACCACCGCTTTGCTACTTACTGACTCGACGTCAATACCCGGAAGCATTGCGAATCTAAGGAGAAAGAGATGATCAAACCAATTGCGGCAATTGTGTTCAGTGCCTTGTTTTCTGCCGTATCAGGATTAGCGACAGCTCAAGACTTGGCTTCTTTTCATGCCGGTATGGGTGGATGCACTGCTTGCCACGGCACGAAAACTGTAACGGCCGCTAACGTTCCGGACGATGAAATTGATCTCAACAACAAATGCATGGCATGTCACGGCGACTATAAAAAATTAGCTGACAAAACAAAACACTTTGATCCGCATGCAAGTCACTTAAGCGATAGAAGTCCCATCAACTGCACGGCTTGTCACACGGCTCACGCAAAACCCAAGCTCGTTTGCAATGACTGTCATACATTCGATTTGAAGATGCCATTTTCCGATGCTCCTGAATCGGCCAAATGGGATGCAACGATTGATGCCGAGGCTGTTGAGGCCACCGAAAAGTCTGCTCCGCGCGAAACGGTTGACGTACTGGTGATCGGTGCGGGTTCGGCCGGCTTAAATGCGGCAATTGCAGCAAAGCGCGCCGGAGCCAAGGTGGTTTTGCTTGAGAAACACTCTTTTGCAGGCGGCAATTCCATGCTTGCTGCAGGCGGTTACAACGCTGTCGGTACTCCTCAACAGGCTAAGAAAGGCATTAAGGATACCGTTGATCAGTATGTCAAGGACACCATGAAGGGTGGTCGTGGCAAAAATGATCCGAAGCTTGTCCAAATTCTTGCTGAAGGAAGCGCCGACGGCGTTAAGTGGTTGGAAGACATGGGTGCTGATCTCTCGGACGTGAAACGTTCCGGGGGAGCTGCCGTTGATCGCACGCATCGTCCGCACGGTGGTATGACGGTCGGGCCGCATATTGTGGACGTTTTACGTGCACAAGCTACAAAAGAGGGCGTGGGTGCTCGGGTGAATTCCCGTGCCGTCAAGCTTTTGCTCGACAAAGACTACAAAATTGCCGGAGCCATTGTGCATGGCAAGCACTCCGGCTACTACAAGATTGCAGCCAAGGCGGTGGTTTTGGCAACCGGTGGCTACGGTCAGAATAAGCAGATGATTGCCTTCTATCGCCCGACCTTCAAGGATATGACGAGTTCAAACAATGTAACGAGTACCGGCGACGGCATTACCATGGCACTCAATATCGGCGCTTCCATGACTGATATCGATTGGGTCCAGGCGCATCCGACCGTCGGCCTTGATAGCCGTATTTTGATCAGTGAAACCGTTCGCGGAGTCGGTGCCGTAATGGTCAACATCAACGGAGCGCGTTTCGTTAACGAACTTACAACACGCGACCGCGCAAGCGATGCAATTTTGCATCAACCGCAAAAGCGGGCTTGGTTGGTTTTTGACAGCAACCTTTACAAGTCCGCAAAGATGGTGCAAGGCTATGATCACTTGGGGATGCTCAAGAAGGCCGACACTTTGGCTGAGTTAGCCAAGATTTGTGACATGGATGCGAAAACTCTCGAAAAGACGGCCAGCGACTACAACAAGTTCCGCAAGGCAGGAAAAGACGAAGCATTCGGTCGTCCCGATATGCCGCTTGGTATTGAAAAGGCTCCTTTCTATGCGGTAGCTGTTGCTCCCGGCATTCATCATACGATGGGTGGGGTGGCGATCACGCCGGAAAGCGAGGTGCTGGACATCCAAAGTCGCCCGATTCCAGGGCTGTATGCGGCAGGAGAAGTGACGGGAGGCGTGCACGGCTTTAACCGCCTCGGTGGTAACGCCATTGCCGATACCGTTGTCTTCGGTCGCCGTAGCGGCGAACATGCAGCTGCCTATGCACTCAAAGCCAAATAAGCAAACTTTCTTCTCCTAATCTCGTCTGTTTCTTGGCAGTGGAAATCTGCTGTTGCCAAAAGGCAGACATTTGAGGTTCTGTTGGTTCGACAGGACCTCTTTTTTTTGGTACTAGAGCGTTGACAGCGGAGAAATGTTGCATTCCTTGAAGAAAAGCTCTCGCAATGCAGGCAAATGCTCTTGTTTGTAGACCGCGTAAATGCAGCGGCTGCTTTCTTTTTTATGATCCGGATTAACCTCTTTTCTTAGCTCAACCAAATCTCCGCGGCGAATTTCTTCCGAAACGGACAGCAACGGCATCACAGCCAATCCAAGACCGGTTTGAACCGCTCGTTTGATCGCGCCCATCGTATTCATAGTAAGCGTGTTGGAAACGGTAATTCCCTGAGCCAAAAGCCATCGCTTGGCTGCATCGCTTACCGTTGCTTCCTGATCCATGATCCAGGTGGCTAAACAGAAATCTTCCGTGGTCGCTTCAACCGATATGTATGGACTCTTCGGGCTGGCGATCAATACGAAATCGTCTCGGAAACACGGGAAAAAGGTTAACGATGAATCCACAGGAGGACGGCTGATAAAGCCAATATCCATACGGTTCTCAAGAACTCCGGCTTCAACGATTTCATTGTCTTCAATCAGCAAAGTCGGATCCACAGTCGGATAACGTCGCTTGAATTCCGGGAGCCTTCGGGAGAGGATGTAAATGCCGCAGGCGCGGTTGGCACCGATGATCAGCTTCCCTGTCAGCCCTTTTTCTCGGGCTGCGAAAATATCCTCAATTTCGCTGGTTTTAGTTACGACCAGTGTGGCCAGAGGGAGGAGAGCAGAGGCAGCGTCCGTCGGAAACAAGCCATTGGATTTTCGTTCGAACAGTTCTGTTCCAAGTATTCTCTCGAGTTCTTTGAGCGACTGACTTGCCGCACTTGTCGTCACACAGAGTTTGGCAGCAGCTTTTGACAAGCTTTTCTGATCGTAGATACCAAGAAAGATTTCAAGCTGACGCAGTGTGATGTGCATAACCGGAAATGAACTGGTATGAAATTCTGGACAGATTCGATGTGCGAATTTTAAGGTGCTTTTTGAAGCAGTTTTATCTGGATGAAATTCACGATAAAGCGCTCTAAGAGCGCCCTTTGATCGCTCGCCGCTGGGCAGTCCGGGGAAAGATGTCTCTTTCCCCGGCTGCGCCGCGAGTTTGCGATCTTTCAGCGCGTCAAGCCGTTTCGCGCCAATGAACGGCCTACGCCCCACCGCCCTTGGCGTCGGGTCCCCTCCATTAAATGGCGCTACAGGCTTGACCCGGCATCCGGTTTACCCATTGATACCCTGTATTGTCTTCTCATAATAGGCCTGCCTGTACTGCTCCGGCGTCAGATTGCCGATCACCGAACATGGTCGTTGCTTGTTGTAAAACTCGATGTAGCGTCCAATAAAGTCGTTTTGTTCCTTGAAACTCGGTCTTTCCAGCTGTAGCAACGGGTTGTAGAGCGCCTCTACCTTGAACGTGCCATTGAAACACTCCATCGTTGCGTTGTCGTAGCAGTTGGCTGTGCGAGAATAACTTTGCGTCAGCCCCATCTGCTTTGCCATTTCTCGGAATATGTTGGCTGTGTAGATGCTGCCTCGATCACTATGGAGCATGGCTCCTGCTGCCAATCCCCGAAACGAAAGAATCTGCAACGTTGCAATCGCCAGCCGAATGTCTTGTTTTTTGGAATAAGCCCAGGCAACAATCGAGCGATCAAACAGATCTTGAACCAACGCCAGATACCCCCAATGCCATTCCCCGTTCTCGAAGTACGGTACGTACGTTACGTCCGTCACCATTCGATGCAACGGTTTATCTGCCTGAAACTCGCGGTTGAGTAGGTTCTCAGGGAGCGATTGCTTGGTAGCTTTTCCGGCATGGGGCTTCGCTTTGCGCGTTTGCCGAATTCGAGCTGTCAGACAATGTCGGCTCATCACTCGCTGTAGCGTTGTCTCGCAAACACTGATTCCAAAACGTCGCTTAAGCAATGTTCCCATTCGGCGCCGTCCGATCGTGAAGAAGTACTCGTTTTGAATTTCTGCAATCTGCTTGACTAATACTTCTTCTCTGAGTTGTTTCGGCATCGTTTCTTGAGCCGCGTAGAACGTGCTCCTGGGAATCCGCATTACCCGACAGATCCGAGCGATTTCAAAGCCTTTCTCGTGAGCTCTAACTGCCGCTGCAACTCTTTTTTTTAAGATCGTCTTTACAGCTTTCAACGGCAACTTCTAACAATGATTCCGCGCAAACCAAGCGCGCTTTAGCATCTTTAAGTTCTTCAAAAAGAGCCTTCCTTTCGGCTGTAGTCAACGGGCGATCGGCAGGGATATCCGAGAGTTTTTCGACGGCCATCCTGAATTTTCCTGGAGCTGTTTTTCTCTGAACGTCCCAGAAATGAATGCGTTTGGGACGTAGTTGCTCCGGCAGTTTAGCAACCGTTCGCTTGATGGCGCCGTAGAGCGTGCCGGGTCTGACGCCGAATCGCTTGGCTACATCGGTGTAGCCAATGGGGTAATTTTCGAACCAGTAGTCAACAGCACTGCTGAGCAATTCTTTACGTCGCGTTATCCACGGTTTGTCAATCCAATCGAAAAAACCACACCGTACGTAAATCTCCCAGTCGCGAATTGATCCTTGGGATACGCCTAATTGCCGGGCAAGAGTTTTTTTGGGAACAAAATGCAAAAGCCCTTCGCAAGCCTGTTGTCTGATGTGTTGTGGTATGTGCATGCTTTGGATCCTATTGGTGTCCAAAAATCCGATACCACTTCACGTGTGTTCGGAATTCAAATCGGTGACACCAACGACCTCAACGGGTTGCCGATTGATTCCGCGCATATTTCCAATGTCGGCGGGTTGCAGCAAGTGCTTTTTGGCTTTGCCAAGAAGCTCCTCCTGTGAAGGAGGACTCACTTTCATCAACCCGTAGGGGACTTCGCTTCCCTTCGGGGAAGGTGGGTTCCCTCATCTGTGCAAATGCACAGAACAACAAATCAACTGGGGATGTTATGACTTACCGATTGGATGTTTCTGTCGTTCGAGAAGCGGCGCGAGGCCACTGGGATGCGATTTTCTGTGCGCTGGCACCGATGCTCAAGGAAGCGATGCAGCAACCTGGGAAACATGTTCCGTGTCCTGTGCATGGAGGAAAGGACGGCTTTCGCCTTTTCCCTGACTATGCAGAGGCAGGTTCCTGTGTCTGCAATACATGCGGCTCATTTCGTGATGGGTTTGAGACGCTGGAGTGGCTGCACGGCTGGGGCTTTGCCGAGACGCTCAAGCGGGTGGCTTGGGTGCTCGGACTACAACCTCGACAAGGGGAAGAAGTCGTTGCACGCGAGACGCTGAATCGCAGCTATCGCGGCCACATCCTGTCCATGGGGACGCCGTCAGTTCGGCAGCCGCGGGCGTTTGACGGATTTCTCGTCGAGATTGATGACGAAATTTCTCATTGCGTTTGAAAGCTCGGAACTCGCTCGCTCAAGCAGGCTTTGGCGGAAGCAAACGTCAAGCAGCATGAGAGGGTGGAGATTGTGCTTGCAGCGCGGGAGCGTCTTCGACAGCCGAGCGGCTTGACTCGCACTCGTTATGTCTGGTGCGTGAAGCGCTTGATGTCGAAAGCGCAGGAACAGCTTTTCTCGGCAGAGAAGGCGCATTTCAACACCGAACTGGCTCGAGCCATTCGAACCCGTTGGCTTGAGGCGACTCCTTTTGATGCGTCAGACCCAGACCAGAACCCATTGCAGATGTACCTGCAACGACGAGCCATCGCCGATGTTGACGAATTGTTTTTGAAAGATCTTCGCTTTGAACGAAGGTTTTTCGACTGCGAAAGTTGGCAGTGGCATCCGGCAATGGTGGCAGCTGTGCGCGATGTCTCCGGGCAACTGGTGACAGTCCATCGCACGCTGCTTACCGGCGACGGACACAAGGCTGATGTCGATGTTCCGAAGCGGCTTATGCGTTTGCCTGAGGGCAGAACCATTATCGGCTGTGCGATTCGCTTCGGTGAGCCGCACGAGGTTTGGGCTTTGGCTGAAGGCATCGAGACGGCGCTCTCGGAGCGTGGGCCTGCAATCTGAGGGCTTCCGGGAAGAAGTATGGCATGAAGCTCAAGTTCCACTACGACTTCTGCAAGGGCTGTGGCATCTGTGCCAACGAGTGCCCGTGTGGTGCCATTGATGTGGTAAGCGAAGACATTTGATAATCCAGACAGCCTCACAGATTTGAGATGATTTTCGACAGGCTTCAAATAGTTATCCTCTTTCGGCCATTCCGTAAGTGCAGCACGTTTGTTTAGCCCCGCAGCTGAAAAACGATTGGAAAACGCAGGCGCACGATCCGGTCGGGTTGCTCCCACTCTTTTTGCGCGTGCTCGATCGCTTTAAGTACGGCCTGATCCAGCTGCTCATGCCCCGAAGAAGAAATGAGCCGCAGGTTGCGCAGAGAACCGTCAAGCTCCACAATAAATTCAACAACTGTCTTTCCCTGCAGACGCAGCATGCGCGCCCGACGGGAATAGGTCACGTTTTTTTCAACGCAGCGTTTGACCTCGGAAAGAAAAGGATCATCTGTCTCACCATGGACCAGTGTGGAGATGCCTGCCTCGTTGCCAGAAGTTGGAGCTCCCTGCTGTACTGAGGGCGACGGTGACGGATTTGCTGCTGGGACGGGAGCAGACTTCTTCGGCTGGTGCCTCTTTTTTTCAGGGGAAGAAACTGTTTTTTGTTTTTTCTCGGTCTTTTTAACAGGTTTAACTTCCGGCATGGGACTTGGTCTAGGTTCCGGTTTGGCCACTTCAGTTACTGGTTCTGGTTTGGACTCCACAACTGGTTCGGGCTCAGGAGCTGTTTTATCAGGGACAATTGTTTCCTGGGCTGAGTCTCCAGCCGAAGCACCACTGATCTGAGCAAAGGAAAGCGACACTGTTGAGTGCTGGCCAGCAGCGGTAAATGCCAACGAAGGGAATTGCCACAGGGCAAATCCCAGAAGCGGCAGATACAGGCAGCAGGCCAGCACAAAGGAAAACAACGTGCGGCGGCGCGCGTTGGAACGCGTATCACGATCCTTCGCTGGCATTTACTTTCTCCGTTACGATGGAAAAGTTTTCGTGCCGATACTTCTTGAAAATGTCGACTACATTGATGAAGTGTGCAAACTGGGTGTTTTTGTCAATTCGCAGTACGATACGCTCATTCCTGGGTATGGAAGCGACGAAATCTTGCAAAGCGCTAGTGTCGGCGACCTTTCCGTCAATATGAATCGTTCCTTCGCTGTTGACTACAATGAGCCGGAGATTGTCTGACGGAGAAGCTGCTTCGGAAGACTCGGATTTCGGCAACTCAACCTTAATCTCACCCTTTGCAATGAATGTGGAAATCGAGAGCACCATCGCCAGCAGCACCAACATGATGTCGATGAAAGGCACGATGTTGAGCGGTTCCTTTTTGGGTATCTCAATCATTTACCGTGGGCTTCCTTCCATTGGGTTGAAAGAACGTTAATCTTGCGCTGCAACCCGTTGTAGACAATGAGCGTGGGGATGGCGACGGCAAGCCCCAGAGCCGTCGCCTTAAGCGCCAGCGACAAGCCTGTCATGATTTCGCTCGCATTGATGTTCCCGGTCGTGCCCATGTCGTAAAACGTGATCATGATGCCGAGTACCGTTCCCAACAGTCCCACGTAAGGAGCATTGGAGTAAATGATGTATAACGTCGTGAGATGATCGGTGAGCGCCTTATCGTACGCATCTTGCGTGTCGTACTCTTTGGGATCGAGCGTGCGCAGAAAAAGCAGGCGCTCGGTCGTAAGCCACAACGTGATGAACCCCATCAAACCGAGGATTCCGAAGATGATGTAGTCCACGCTTTCTTTCAAAAGTTCCATGTGGATTGATTCCTCAAGTGTTGAAAGGACGGTGCCGGTATTTCTTCGGAACCGTCCTTTTTAAATCGACTAAGCCCGCGTATCAGAAGTCGTAGGTATAGGAAAACCAAAAGTTGCGTCCTTCAAGGTAGTCGCGGTAGAGGTTCGTGTAGGAAACCGTTCCGCCTTTACCAGTCGCGGCTGCCCAGTCATAGAAATCCCTGTCAAAGAGGTTGTTGACGGTAAAGGCAACGCGGTGATGTTTGTTAAATTTGTAGTTAAACCCAAGATCCGCAACAACATAATCGTTGTAGTAGGGATACTTGGTTGCATCAGGAACACTTTTGCCGCCCGTATTGGGCATATCCATTTTTGCCCGAACCCTGAGAAAAGATCCGAATCCACCGTTTTGGTAGGAGAGCTTGGCGGAAATCACGTGTTCGGGCAAGGAACTCAGTGGTTTGCCCTTGTCCTCGCCGGATTTGATTTCCGATTTTGTATAGGTGTAGCTTCCTGAGAGACTGAAGCCGTGAAAGACGGCTGTGGACAACAGGACTTCGACACCTTTGGACTGGACCTCGCCGATATTGATACGGCGCTGGATATCAATGTCGCCGTGCCCCGGAAGGTTCCAGGTTGTATCTTCATAGTCAATTTTGTTGTCGAAGTCTGTGAGAAAACCTGTAACTGTAAGACTACCCAGGGTAGGCCAGGAAAGAGTCCCTGATAATTCGTAGTTCCAGGATTCCTCTGGTTCCAGATTGGAATTTCCGAAGCGCGGTACGTTGTAGGGATTACCGCCGTTAACTTCATAGATGCCATCGGTCAATTCTTTGACACTGGGAACTTTATAGCCGCCCGCAACACCGCCCTTAAAGCTCAGATATTCAGTGGGTTTGAATACCAAATAAGCGCGGGGTGTGACATGCGCGCCGAAAATATCACCCCAGGTCAGACGTGCCCCCACCGTTGTACTCCAGTTCTCGTTGAAGAAGTATTCACCTTCCAAAAAGCCCGAGAGCTGTGTCTGATCAAGCTCCTGTCCCAAAAGGTCTGTCTCGATATAAGGATTCGAGCCGCCTTCAGAGCCGGGGTTGCGGATTAGATTTTTGCCGCTTGTATCGTCTCTGAAGGTCGAGTACCAGTACTCAAGGCCGCTACTGAGCACCATGCTGCCCAGATTACCGAAATCAAGGGGCGAAACAAGTTTCGTGCTGAAAATGTAATTGGTGGATTCCAGTTTTGCGTCGCCCGTGTGTTCCACATTTCCGTACTGGAAATAGGTATCGGTAGTGCCGAAGTCGTAATTGCCTTCGTGACCGGCAACCAGATTCACCTTATTAGCCCACCACAGTGATTTTGTACCGTCGGCCGAAGAGCTCATGGAGCCGCCCTTAAAGCGGTTAAAGTCTCCATCCAGATAAAAGTTATTGGCTGCGTCCAGTGTGAAATTGAGTTTGCCTCCTACAGTCCCCGTAAAACCTTCCGAGGGAGAATGTCCTGCGTAGTTACCATTGGGAGCCTTCAGGCCATTGGCGCTTCTCTGGAAGTAGCGTCCGCGCAATGCCAGACTGAGTTTGTCTGAACTAAGGTCATCGTTGCGGAATTTTGAATCTCAAAACGAATACGGCTATAAGCCATGTATCAAAAGGAGGTTTCAGAATGCCGAAACGTTACAGTCCAGAAATCAGAAGAACAGCTCTTGAGCTCGTCAATCAGGGACAAACACAAATCGAGGTTGCTCAAGCTTTGGGAGTTAACCCCAAGACACTCAGCCGCTGGGTTACCACGGCACAAGCCCGTATGCCTGAACAACAACGCAATGAGCTTGAAGAACTCAAACGATTGCGCCTGCAGGTTCGCCAGCAACAGGCCGAAATCGACTTCTTAAAAAAAGCAGCAGCGTACTTTGCCAAGCTGCCCAAGTGAAGTACGCTTTTTTAAAGACTTGTTTGGACAGCAAACTCATCGGGCGCAAAAAACTCATCAGTGTTCGA
>ENA-ORTB01000193-ORTB01000193.1-human-gut-metagenome-genome-assembly--contig:-NODE-193-length-78694-cov-6.691387_pt1 | contig 78694 bp, 74 predicted proteins | sample MGYA00241905_ERZ509174 | MGnify/ENA primary metagenome ERZ509174 (study PRJEB26280, sample SAMEA2338851) | human gut metagenome | biome: human gut; feature: human-associated habitat; material: faeces... | reverse complement strand
GCGGCACGCGAGCTGGGTTCAGAACGTCGTGAGACAGTTCGGTCCCTATCCGTCGTGGGCGCAGGAAATTTGAGAGGAGCTGTCCTTAGTACGAGAGGACCGGGATGGACGCACCGCTGGTGTACCAGTTGTCTTGCCAAAGGCATCGCTGGGTAGCTATGTGCGGACGGGATAAGCGCTGAAAGCATCTAAGTGCGAAGCCCCCCTCAAGATGAGATTTCCCATTTCTTCAAGAAAGTAAGACACCTCAGAGACGATGAGGTAGATAGGCCGGGAGTGGAAGAGCCGTGAGGCTTGGAGCGGACCGGTACTAATCAGTCGAGGACTTGACCAAAAGAGCAAAGCAATGAGGTTTTGACTTGGTAAAAGATATTCAGTTTTGAGCGTGCAAGCTCAAGCAAGAGTGCGGTGGCAATGGCAAGAAGGATACACCTGTTCCCATGCCGAACACAGTAGTTAAGCTTCTTAACGCCGAAAGTAGTTGGTGGGAAACTGCCTGCGAGGATAGGAAGCTGCCGCGCGAGACAAGAGTCAGACGGAAGTCTGGCTCTTTTTGTTTTCCTTGGCTTTTATATTTTTTAAAACACAGACATCATAGAAAGCAGGCAGCTACCATGGGATTACTAACACTCATCATCGGTTTGGTAATGCTGGTTAACCCCACATTGGCAACTGAAACAGCTACAAGTGTTGAATAAATACATTTCTTGTTACTTTTTAAAACGGACCAATTTCTGGTCCGGTTTTTTGCGGCAAAAGTTTGCTCAAGTACTATGGGAATTTGTATAATTGATATAGTTTTTGTGGGGGAAAGAGTAAATGGACAAATTAGCCAAGTGGTGCATCTGGCTGCGCCGCCGCTCCTTTTTCAGAGTGGCCCAGCGGACCTTTGCCGTTCTGATGCCGATCGCGACGGTCGGGGCCTTTTTCCAGGTCTTGCAGTACAGCGTCTTTGCGCCGGAAAGTTTTATCTATAATTTATTTGATTTTGACAAAATCATGAGTGACCGCTTCTGGGAAATCGGGACCAGCCTGTCACAATGCGTGGTTGAAGTTATCTTAGGCCTTTTTTGCCTGTTCACGGTTTATTTCTCAGCTTCCTTTACGGCTAAAATCTACCGTAAAGATGCGACGATGGCCGGGATCAGTGCTCTGACCAGTCTCTTGGTCATGATCTATCTCTTTCAGCTGGGCTTGACCGGACGGATTTCTTTGCTTACAGGGGGCTATTTGGGCTTCCAGTACACCTCCTTTGCCCTCTTGCTGGGTTATGGGGTAGGGCAGGTTTTCCATTGGTTAGGGGCCGATTATGAGTCTGTCAACTATGAGAACACCAAACTGGTCCAGGACCGGGCGATCAAGGCTCTGAAGCCGACCCTGGTTACTGTAATCGGGGGAATCGCTATCGGCGGTATTCTCTATGTGGTCATCAGCAAGGTCAAGGCCAACTTCAGCTTGACCAGCATCGTGTCACCGGTTGAAAATTCCAACAACCTGCTTTTGACGGTGCCGGCCACGGCCCTAGCTTCATTTTTGAGGTGGCTGGGCCTGGAAGCCCCGATTCTTGACTTGAGCAACGTGGCTGGTTCTGCCGCCGTGACTGCCAACTTGACCTATGTCTTGCAGCGGGGGTCAGTCTGGAATGTGCCTTATCCTTACCTGGGCGGGTCCATGATCCCGATTTACGGGGTGATGGGCGGCTGCGGGGCAATTTTAGCTTTAGCCGTGGCTATCTTGATCGGGGGCCGGCAGAAGGAGCCGGAAACAGTGGCTAAGATGAACCTCTGGCCGCTTTTGTTCAGTTCGTCCCGGGGCTTTTTGGTCGGCTTGCCGGTGATTCTCAACCCGATTTATGCCCTTCAGCTGGTCCTGGTGCCAGTCGTGAACATGCTGATCGCGGCTTTGGCGATTTTCCTGCATATCGTGCCGACTCCGGTCTACACGGTCTTGACGGGGATGCCAGGCCCTCTGGTGCCGTTTTTTGCCACTAACGGCAACTGGCCGACCTTGATTTTCACCATCTTCCTCTTCTGCCTGGACGTGGTCATGATGATTCCAGCCGTCAAGCTGGACAACCGGACCAAGATCCTGCTGAAGGACTATGAAATGGAGTATGACCGTCATGTTTAAGAGCCGCAACTGGAAACTGATCGTCGTTGCCTTGACGATCATTATTTTGCTGGCCGTTCCGGGCTATTCCTGGATGAAAAAGACCAACAAGGAGCACGCTGAACGCCAGCGCTCGCAACTGTCACCTCTGATCATGGTTCCCGGCTCCAGTGCTACCGTCAACCGCTTCAATGAACTGGTGGACCTGCTCAACGAGAATACCCCTTATAAGCACAGCCTGCTTAAGGTGGAAATCAGTGAAGACGGGACCTTGACTTATTCTGGTTCAATGAAAAAGGAGGACAATGAGCCCTTTATCGTGATTGGCTTCCAAAATAACCATGACGGTTACAGCAATATCAAGAAGCAGGCCGGCTGGCTGGACGATGCCTTTTACGAAATTGCCAAAACTTACATGTTTAACAACTTCAAGGCTTTTGGCCACTCAAACGGGGGCCTGATCTGGACCTACTGGCTGGAACACTACTACAGCAACAACTATTCAGATGAAATCACAATCAAGAGCTTGATGACCTTGGGCTCGCCTTACAACTTCAGTGAAAAGAGCATCAAGTACAAGACGCAAATGATGACGGACTTTATCAAGTACCGCAAGCGCCTGCCGAAAAATATGATCGTCTACTCCCTGTCCGGCGGGGAAAACTACGAATCCGACGGGATCGTGCCGGAAAGCAGCGTGGAAGCCGGCAAGTACATCTTCCAGAACCAGGTCAAGAGCTATACCACGATGACTGTTACCGGGGCAGAAGCCCAGCACTCCAGCCTGCCGCAGAATAAGCAGGTGGTCAAGATTATCCAGGAGTACCTGCTCAAGCAACAGGTCAAGCCGGGGCCAAACAACAGCCAAAATTCCAAGCACAAGGAAAACTAAGCGTGAAATTAGGCGCTGGCCGCCTTTTGCCGTAAAATAGTAGCAAATATGAAAGGAAACATCTATGAAGATTAAATTGATCGCGGTGGACCTGGACGGAACCCTGCTGACTTCCAGAAAGAAGGTCAGCCCTAAGACCCTGGCGACTTTAAAAAAGGCCCGGGAAAAAGGAATTCTTGTGGTGCCCCTGTCCGGCCGGCCCCTGCCTGGCGTCTTGAAGGTCTTTGAACCCTTCAAGCTGGATCCGGCAGACAACTTTGCTATTTGCTACAATGGCGGCCTGGTCCAGCGGATGGACGGGGAAGTCCTAAGCGCCAGCCCCTTGACTGATGAAAACGTGGAGCACATGCTGGCCTTGAAGCAGACGGGGATTTTTGGTCCTTACTTCATGGACACCAAGGATTTCTATGTAGCCCCAAAGGGCAGTTCCTTCGGTGTTGGCTTTCTGGCCAAGGCCCGGAACATGGGGGTCAAGCGGATGGTGCCCGGTCAGCACTACGAATTCATCAAGGGCGAGTTTGTTTCTTTGCCTAGCAAGATAAAGAAGTTCCGGGCTGGCTTCAGTCCGGCAACTGAGCAGGAATTCGAAATCTCTGCTTCCGGCGGCCAGTGCCTGGAATTCAATACTCCTGGCACCTCCAAAGGCCAGGCCCTAACCACTTTGCTGGACCTTTTGAACATCCAGCCGGAAGAAGCCATGGTTTTTGGCGACAACAACAATGACCTCTCTGACTTCCAGCTGCCTGGGGTCTTCAAGGTGGCCATGGGCAACGCGATCGACGAGATCAAGGCCGCGGCTGACTACGTCACGGCCAGCAACAATCAGGACGGCATCGCTTTGGCGGTGGAGAAGTTTGTAGACATGGGATAATAAGATGGTAAAAGCAGTTATCGGTATTTCAGCTTCAGAAGTTACGATCCAGTCCGGCCCCTTCATGGGCGAGCCCCGGACCTACGTCAACGCTGCTTACGTGGATTCAGTCCTCAAGAACGGCGGGATTCCTTTGGTAATTCCTTTTACCGCTGGCGGAGAAGAAATGGCCTTTAAGCAGCTGGACTTAGTTGACGGCTTGATCCTGTCTGGCGGCCATGACCTTAACCCCCACTTGTACGGGGAAGAGATTGACCAAAAGAGCGGGGAAACCTGGCCAGACCGGGATGCCTTCGACATGGCCCTCTTGAAGCGGGCGGAAGAAACCGGCAAACCGGTCCTGGGCATCTGCCGGGGCGCCCAGATCATCAACGTGGCCCACGGCGGCAGCATGTGGCAGGACCTGTCTTTGCGGCCAGGCAACACTTTAAAGCACATGCAGGCTATCCGGCCTGACGTGGGCACCCACGTGGTCAAGATCAAGAGCGGGACAACCCTGAAAAAGATCATGGGGGAAAGCAGCCTCATGACCAACTCCTTCCACCACCAGCTGATCAAGGAAGTGGCTCCGGACTTGACCGAATCAGCCAGCGCCAGCGACGGGGTGACGGAAGCTTTGGAAAGCACTGACGGCAAGGTGATCGCCGTGCAGTGGCACCCGGAAGAAATGCACGCTAACCCTGCCCCGGAAGCAGCCATCATGAACCGTCTCTTCAAGTACTTGATCGATAAGGCGGAAGAAGAGAAGCAGTAGAAGAAAAGAAGCAAGCAGCGTTTTCGCTGCTTTTTCTTTTGCCTTTTTTCAGAAAGGGACTAACAAAGATCTCATAAAACTGTCATAATGTAAAAGGTTCTGTCTTTCCAGGCAGAAATGGAATGTTACACGTGAAACGATGGCGGTGAAGAAATGAAAGACAAGCATTTGGGAATCCTGTTGGCAATTACCGGGGCTGCCTTATGGGGGACCTCGGGGACGGCGGCGGAAATGCTCTACCAAAGCCCAAATATCAATACCTTCTGGCTGGTTGACGTCCGGTCATGGCTGGCCGGGGCTAGCCTTTTGCTCATTTCCCTGGTCCACAAGGGGAAGGGGACCTTTGCTATTTTCAAAAATCCCCGGGACCTTCTCTACGCGGCCCTTTTCTCCATGCTGGGCATCACCGGGGCCCAGTTTACCTACTTCTACACGGTAGCGGCCTCAAACGCGCCGACGGCCACTGTCCTGGTCTTCCTGGCCCCGGTCTTGATCATTTGCTTTATGGCGGCTAAAACCCGGCAAATGCCCCGGAGAATCGATCTGATCGCGGTCTTGCTAGCAGTGGTCGGGACGGTGGTTTTGGTGACCAATGGGAATTTCAGCCACTTGGCGGTGACGCCTAAAACCCTGGTCTGGGGCTTCTTCAGTGCCTTGACCCAGGCTCTGGCCATTGCCATGCCGGCCAAGCTTTTTAAAAAGTACGGGACCATCACTATTTTGGCCTGGGGGATGTTGCTGGGCGGGATTATCCTCAGTCCGGCCCTGGCCGTGATGCCCGCCACTGGAGTTACGGTTAAGGAATGGAGCCTGGTGATCTACATCGTGATCGCCGGTACGGTTTTCGCTTACTCGCTCTACCTTTCCAGCGTTATGTACATCTCAGCCGGCCTGGTCAGCATGCTGGAGGCCTTTGAGCCGCTGGTAGCGACGATTCTGTCGGTTACCCTTCTGGGCAGCGACTTTGGCATCATGAAGATGGCGGGCGGGGTCTTGATTATCCTGGCCACCTGCCTGCAGGTCGTGCCCAGTCCCCGCCGGGGCAAATTGCAAAGAAAGCTTTAGAACTTTTTATGCATATTGCCGAAAAAGCCCGTCAGAGCAAGGAAAACTGTGTTAAAATCAAAACGATGATTTGATCATTAACATGGGGTTAAGCCTGGCCGAATTTTAAGCAAATCTAGAAGTCTCTCAATGCTTGCTGCTACGGGATTCTTTCCAATCTAGCCAACTCTAACTAACTGAGGATAGAAAATGTTGTTACTAAATCCGGTGCAATATTTGGTGCAATGATTCGGATGCGTTCACAGGCTTCAACATGATTACTAAGACAACCTATGATAGAATCTAAGTAGTGATTCTATTTTCTCCGCTTGCGTTAAGCAGGCGGTTCTTTTTTTGCCTTTTTTGTGGGGCCCCGAATCGGGGCGGCTTCCTAAAATCCTGTACTATCCTGTACTAGGGGATGCAAGCAGGAAGCACTACAGGCCGCTAGTCAGATATTAACTTAAACTTCCCACTTGCAAACGTGGGCTCGTACCTTGAAAATTCAATAGTTTAGCCAATAAAAAAGCACAACGACAGAAGAGCAGATGGAAAGGTTCACCAACGCTTTCATTTCCCGCCTCCCGAAGTACATGCAGGAGGCATTAACGCCATCACTAGCAGCTTAATTGAATATTTATTGGCTAAACTATTAGTTAAATCCTGGTTGTTTCTGCCTAAGCGATCTAATTCAGTGACCATTACAATATCACCCTCACGAATATAGGCCAGCATTTTTTGCAGTTCTGGCCGATTAGTGTTAGCCCCACTTAATTTATCCGTAAATAATTTATCAACGTCTTTTAAAGCCGCTAACTGTCGATCTAAATGTTGCTCCTTGGAACTCACACGCGCATAACCGATTTTAGCCATTTACAGTTCTCCTTTTGGACAGTTCTAATGAACACTTGTAATTCCTAGCATAGCACAGAAATAAAAACGGCCAATAGGGTATACCCTATTGGCCGTTTTTGATCCATTATCAATGGCTTTTTAAATTAGGGCCTAGTACTTTTGGAATGGAAATACTTTCCAACACCAAAAATGTGCCATAGGTACGACAAACAAGCCCTGACATCTGGTGCTTTCCCCAGGCTTTCGTAACTTCTTTAATTTTCGGGCTCGAATCCTGCTTGCCCTTCCTAACTCATACTTTGCCATCAACTGGAAGAATAAAAGAACAGCTCATGTCCAATCTCAGACACGAGCTGTTTGAAAAGTTATCCAAATTTTTCTATCAGTACTTCTTGACGAAGAGCCATAAAAAAGAACTGCTCCATCAAAAGCAGTTCTTCATAGTATTAGACAAATTATTGTGGAACAACATTAGTTGCTTGAGGTCCTCGATTGCCTTGTTCAACATCGTAACTAACTTTTTGCCCTTCCTCAAGACTCTTAAAACCGTTAGTTTTAATTGATGAAAAGTGTACGAATACATCTCCATCTGAACCAGTGATAAACCCAAAGCCCTTATCAGCATTAAACCATTTTACAGTACCATTTTGCATATATATATCCTCCTAGGAATCAAACCAAAGTAACCAAATTGAATTAACATCTAGGAAAATAATAGATAGCAAAAATGAATGATACTTATAACTTCCGTATATGTCAATTTAATTAACTATAACACTTTAATTCGCTGTATGCAACCCTAAATAATTCAAGCGCACAGTTTTTCATATGGTAGATTGTAATTATCTATCAGTGGTTACTGAGCGTTTAAAAAGGTATTGCCAGTCCAAACGTTATTTTTATAACTGTAAATCGTAACGCCACCATCAAAGACAAGCGCACAATCGCGGCCAAGAGGCGGATTATGGCCCAATCAAAGGGGACCGATGTAGTTATCCAGCTGCTCGATCAAGCCTTGAAAGCAGGGCTCACTGCCAAGTACGTCATGTTTGACACTTGGTTCTCCAATAGACTGGTGCCATCGGTTTTGCCGGCATCGCCATCATCTACCTTATCCTGGTTGCCTTGGGCGCCGGCAGCCTGCACTACTTCAAATTGTCTGAAAACGGCGGGATTGCTTTTGCCCAAATCGCCCACCACTACCTGGACACTTTCGGGGAAGCCCTCCTGGCGACCTTGGCTACCATCACCTGCATGTTCACGGCCATCGGCCTGGTAGTTGCCTTTGCCCAGGACTTCCACAAGCGTTTTCCAAAAATTTCCTACCGGACTTTCCTGACCTTTAACTGCCTGTTTTCATTTGCCATTGCCAACTTTGGCTTGACCACCATCATCGCCTGGTCAACTCCGGTTTTGATGTTCCTTTACCCCCTGGCCATTGCCTTGATCTTCTGCGGCTTGACCAGCAAGTTTTTCAATAATGATCCGGCAGTTTACAAGTTTGCGGTTTACTTTACGATTATTCCGGCCATCTTTGACGGCTTGAATGCGGCCCCAAGCATTATTAGCAATACTGCTTTTGCCAAGGCTGCCCTTGCCTTTGCCGGCCGTTACCTGCCACAAAAAATACAGCGTGAAAGCAAATTAAGCTTTCACGCTGTTTCTTTTTACTCATATTCAAAAAAATTCGGCTGGAAAGGGCTGCCGCAGATGTCCTTGCGGCCGTTCTTTTTAACCTGGTAAAGGTTGTGGTCGGCCAGGCGGATCATGCTCTTGATCTCGTCGCTGTTATTGGCGATCCCGTAGGCGTAGCCGGCAGAAACGGTTATGTTCATGTAAAGATCCAGGACCCGGGCATGTTCCAATTCTTTCCGGAACTGCCGGTCTTTTTCCGCAACCGTGTCAGTATCAGTAAAGTCGCGGAGCACCAGGAATTCGTCCCCCCGTACCGGTAGCAGTGGCCAATGCCGTAGATCTTGAGCAAGGCCGGCTGATCTTCTTCAAGACCTCGTCGCCGTAGCGGTGGCCAAAGTTGTCGTTGTCATTGAACTTCTTAAAGTGGTCCACGTCCAGCATCATGGCCAGGATTGGCTTGCCGGTAAGGTAGTTGAAGTCCCGGGCAAAATTGTGTCGGTTCTTCAGACTGGTCAGGTCGTCTCTTGCGGCCTCGTTTTCCAGGCGGTTGATTTGCTTGCTGGTATTGGTGATGTCCATAAAGAAGCCGATCAAGCCAACGATTTGATCTTGGTCATAGACGGGAGCTTTGAGGATCATAATTTCCCGAATCCGGCCCCGGGACCGGGTCTTGCCCCGTTCCTTGACTGGTACCCCGTCTTCTAAAAGCTGCATTCGCTTTCCTGGAAGTTTTCCGGATGGACGTTGAGGCCGATCACTTCTGGCAGAGTCAAGCCGTAGTAGTCCAAAAAGTATTGGTTAGCCCCCAGGAAGTTCCGCTGTCTGTCCTTCCAGAAGACGCCCAGCTTGATTTGGTGGGTGATGGCATCCCAGAGGTTTTCCGGCTGGATCTTCCCGCCACTTGGTATTGACCGTCGATCAACTGGTAGATCAGGGTTGGGAAAGTGGAGTGCTCGTAAACTTCCCTGGCTTCCTCACTAAAAGCGTAGAATTTATCTTGCATAAAGCAAGCTTCCGTAAACGATTTTATATTACCCATTGATTATAATACAAAAATCCGGACAAAGTAAAAAAGGCAGTCATTTGACTGCCTTTTTTACGATTGTGCAAGATCTTTAACAGAATCCTATTATTTATCTTCACTGATAACCAGGGCCCCGTCGACCATGTCCGCCTTCAGTTTCTTGACGTCCAGGTGGTCCAGGTAGTAATCAGTTACTTTGTCACGGATTTCCTGTTCGATGACTCTTCTCAGCGGCCGTGCCCCCATAGCTTCGTCGTAGCCTTGTTCAATCAAGTAGTCCTTGGCGCTTTCACTGACAGTCAAGCTGATGCCCTTCTTGGCCAGAGTCTTGTTTACGTCAGCTAGCATCAAGTTAACGATTTCCTTCAAGTCTTCCTTGGTCAGGTGGCTGAATTCGATGACCGCGTTGAAGCGGTTGAGGAATTCCGGTCTGAAGTAAGGAGCTAACCGGTCCATCAGCTTCTCGTCCTTCTTAGCGTCGCCCATCAGCTGTTCATTGCCGAAACCGGCGTTAGAGGTAGCGATAATGATGGTGTTCTTGAAGTTGACCGTGTTGCCTTGCCCATCAGTTAAGCGGCCGTCGTCAAGCACTTGCAAGAGCAGGGTGATGACCTGCGGGTCAGCCTTTTCAATTTCGTCCAAAAGGATGATTGAGTAAGGGTTGCGGCGGACCTTTTCCGTCAAGGTGTTGGAGTTGTCATCGTAGCCCACGTAGCCGGCCGTGGTCCCGATCAGCTTGGAAACGGCTGTCCGGTCGGAGTATTCAGACATATCCAGGCGGATGATGGCATCCTTAGAGCCAAACATGTCCAAGGCCAGCTGCTTGGCCAGTTCCGTCTTGCCGACCCCGGTCGGGCCGACGAAGAGGAAGGAGCCGATTGGCCGGTTGCCTTCGTCAAAGCCAGCCCGGTTGCGGCGGATAGCCTTGGCTACTGCTTCAACGGCTTCATCCTGGCCGATGATCTTGCCCTTTAAGCGGCTGCTGAGCCCCTTCAAGCGTTCGATGTCGCTGGCGCCCATCTTGGAAACCGGAATCCCGGTCAGGCGTTCAACGGCAGCGGCCACGTCAGCCGGGGTAGCCACGGTCTTTCTTTCCTCGTGGTTTTCACTCAGCTGCTTTTCCAGCTTTTCAGCCTTGGTCTTGTGGTCAAGGGCGGCTTGGTAGTCTTCATTTTCAGCGGCCTTTTTCTGAGCCTGCTTTTCTTCCTTGATCTGCTTTTCGATGGTCTTGGCGTCAGTCACCGGGTGCTGGGCAGCCAGGTGAGCGGCGGTCATGTCCAAAAGGTCGATGGCCTTGTCAGGCAGGGACCGCTGCGGAATGTACTGGACTGAGTAGTCGATGGCGGCCTTCAAGACGTCGTCTGGCAGTTCCACATTGTGGTGCTTTTCGTATAAGGACCGGATCCCCATCAAGATCTTGAAGGTGTCAGCTTGACTCGGAGCGTTGACAGTTACTTCGTTGAAGCGGCGGGCCAAAGCGGCGTCCTTCATGATGGTGTTCCGGTATTCATCCTGGGTGGTGGCCCCGATTACGGTGATTTCACCTCTGGACAAAGCCGGCTTCAAGATGTCGCTCATCCCCTTGGAACCATTACCGTCGCCCATGCCGCCGGCACCGAGGATCTGGTGGATTTCGTCAAAGAAGAGGATGACATTGCCTCTGTCCTTGACTTCCTTGACTAGGTCCTGGATGTTCTGCTCAAAGGAGCCCCGGTACTGGGTCCCGGCTTCCAGGCTGGAGATGTCGATGGAAATAATTTCCTTGTTCTTGATTGCTTCCGGCACGTCCCCGTGGACAATTGCCTGGGCTAAGCCTTCAACGACCGCGGTCTTGCCGACTCCGGCGTCCCCGACCAGGACTGGGTTGTTCTTGATCCGGCGGGAGAGGATTTCCGCCGTTTCCTGGATTTCCTTGTTCCGGCCGATGACCGGGTCGAGCTTGCCTTCCCGGGCTTCAGCGGTCAGGTTCCGGCCTAACTTTTCCAAAATGCCGTTGGCCTTCTTTTGCTTGCCCTGGAAATTCTTGGCCTGGCCTTGTCCTGGCAGCTGGCCAGTCTTCTGGTATTCAGCGAATTCTTCCGGGGTTACCTGCCGGCCGTTGATCAAGTAGCGGCGGTTTTCGGAATTGAAGCCGCCCAAGCCGTTCATTAATTCTCTAAAAAGATCATCCATATCGTTAAAGTTGTTGTAATCCATGATTTTACTCCTTTCTGAGTAAAATAAGTTGCTGGTTTTTGGCTAACTAAAAACTCCTTCTACATCAAGCAAAATCAAAACAATAGGACTTGCTCAGCGGTTAAACCAACCTTCGTATTTAGTTTAGTCATCATCGTCATCGCTGAGATAATCATTCTCCAGCTCACGCAGAACCTGCCACATCGCCAAGTGCTTGGCCCGGGCGATCGCGTCAAGATCGCGCAAGTTGATTGACGTCGCATTTGATTGCTGCTTGTTAAATGACTTGTGAAGGGTAGTGTAGCCATAGCCCGACTCTTTCGCCACCCGGTAAATGGTAAGGTGCTTGTCGTCGAGGTATCGAAGAATATCGATCTTCATCGTTCTCACTTCCCTACGCCAACCATTATACCACATCTGTGATATACCACAAGTGTGAAATAACGATTTTTTTAAAAAAATCGCGAAAAAAAGACCAGCTCGTCAAAAGCTGGTCAAAAAGCTATCTTATTGGGCCACGCGGGCAGCGTGCCGCTTCAAAATCATGTCCACCAGGGCATTAGCCACATTCTCGTTCTTAAGCATCGGGCCGTGGGACCAGGAGCCGATGAAGTTCTTGTAGCGGACCCCGTCTTCCTTTTCCTCATGGTTGTTGCCGTAGCCTTCGACTACCTTGGCGAAAGGTTTGAGCATCTTCCGGTCATCTAGGAAGGTCTGGCCGGAGTGGTTTTCAAAGCCGATGGTCGGGCCCCATTCAGTTTCGTACTTGGTGTCACCGATCATCCGCTTCTCTGGGTCAAATTCCGTGTGCAAGGGCAGGATCCCCAGGCCCTTGATCTTGGTCCCGGAAATGGTGTTGTAGTGGGTTCCCATCAGTTCGTAGCCCCCGCAGATGGCCAGCATGGGGTTGCCGGCCTGGATGTAGTCGTTCAGGGTTTCCTTGAAGCGCTGCAGGTCCTTGGCCACGATGCTTTGTTCATAGTCCTGGCCGCCGCCGAAGAAGACAAAGTCGTAGTCGGCCGCGTTGAACTGGCTGCCCAGGGAGATATTGTCGATCTGGGTCTGCCAGCCTTTTTTCTGCAAAAAGTAGCGGAGGATCTTGACGTCACCGGAGTCCCCGTAGGTGTTCATCAAGTCTTCGTAGAGGTAGGCAATGCGAATCAAATTATCATCCATAGTCAAAATCTTCCTTATCATAATCAATTACACTGATTATAAACTAAAAGGCGGAAAAATAATAATCTAAAGGCCAGGTCCTTTTGGCCTGCTTTTTTCACAAACTGGCTTAGACTAAAATAGTAAGCGCTTTCTCAAAAGACGGTGAAAAAGAAAGTAAGTAAAGTAAGAAAAGGATAAGTTTAAAGGATTACAACATGAGCGAACAATACATTTTGGCAATCGATGAGGGGACGACCTCAACCAGGGCAATCATTTTCAACTATGCCGGCCAGCAGGTGGCCAGCGTGGCCCGGGAATTCACCCAGTACTTCCCCAAGCCCGGCTGGGTGGAGCACCAGGCTGAGGAAATCTGGAACGCGGTCCAGATCACGACGTCAACGGCCCTAATCAACTCCGCCATCCGGCCGGACCAACTAACTGGCGGTCATCGGGATTACCAACCAAAGAGAAACCACGGTGGTCTGGGATAAGGAGACGGGCCGGCCAATCTACCCGGCCATCGTCTGGCAGTCCCGGCAAACCAGTGATATCGCGGAAAAGCTGGTTAAGGACAGCTACAGCGAGATGATCCGGCAAAAGACGGGCCTGGTGATCGCCCCTTACTTCTCCGCCACGAAGATCCGCTGGATTTTGGACCATGTGGAAGGGGCCCAGGAAAGGGCGGAAAAAGGGGAGCTGCTTTTTGGCACGATCGATACCTGGTTGGTCTGGAAACTGACCCTTACCAGTTCTTCGGCGGCAGAGTACCGATCGCCGGGATGGCCGGGGACCAGCAGGCGGCCTTGTTTGGCCAATTGGCCGTCAAGCCGGGCATGGTCAAGAACACCTACGAGACCGGGTCTTTCATCGTGATGAACACGGGGGAGGAACCGATTGAATCCAAGAATAATTTGCTGACGACTATTGGCTACAAGCTGGGCGATCAAGTAAACTATGCTTTGGAAGGGTCAGTCTTCGTGGCCGGGTCAGCCATCCAGTGGCTGAGAGACTCGGTCAAGCTGCTGAACTCAGCTCCGGAATCAGAGCAGGCGGCCCTGGAATCTAAAGACGCCAATGAAGTCTATGTGGTTCCCGCCTTTACTGGTTTGGGGGCACCATACTGGGACAGTGAAGCCCGGGGGGCGATTTTTGGCTTGACCAGAGGCAGCAGTGACAAGGACTTGATCAAGGCAACTCTGCAGTCCTTGGGCTACCAGATCCGGGATGTGGTCGACACCATGCAGAAGGACTCGGGCATTGAGATTCCGGTTCTCAGAGTCGACGGCGGGGCTTCAAACAACAACTACCTCCTCCAGTTCCAGGCAGACCTGTTAGGCAAGAAGATCGAGCGGGCAGCGGATTTGGAAACCACTGGCCTGGGGGCAGCCTTTCTGGCAGGTTTAGCCGTCGGCTACTGGCAAGACCTGGATAGCTTGAAGGAAATTGCCAAGACCGGGGCCGCCTTTGCACCAAAGATGGAAGAGGCGGAAAGAGACCGGCTCTACGCGGGCTGGCAGCGGGCGGTTCTGGCCACCCGGGTCTTTGCCCACGGGAAAGATTTTTAGTTTTTAACGTTTAACAGGATGAAAGGATAAAAAATGCCAAAGCGGATCGTAAAGTTAGAGGCCGGCTACAATTGCCGGGATTTGGGCGGCTACGTCAGCCAGGACGGCCGGACTGTCAAGTGGGGCCGGCTTTACCGGTCGGGGTCACTCAGCCACTTGACCAAGGCGGACCAGTCGGAACTGGTCCGGCGGAAGATTGTGGTGGATTGCGATCTGCGCTCCCGGCATGAACAGGACAACTTCCCGGACAAGCTCTGGCCGGGGGCTAAACTGGTCGATGCCCACTTTTACAGCGAGAGCGGGGATGAAGAGGAAGAAGCTGAGGCAGCCTGGGAAAAGTATTCGGGCAAGCTGCCCAAATTATCTTACCTGGCCATGGTCTACCAGCAGAATCTTGTCGCCCCCAGAACGGGCCTGGTGATGCGGAAGATTTTTAAGGAAATGCTGGCCCTGGAAGATGATGAGGCCTTGATTTACCACTGCTCCATGGGCAAGGACCGGACGGGGATGGTGTCGGTGATCGTTTTGATGGCTTTGGGCCTGGAAGACCGGGAAATCCTGCGGGACTACCTGCTCAGCCGGGAATACAGCTGGGACTGGGATGAGGCGGATGAAAACGACCGCTTGGGCCAGCAGATTGCCAAGATGAACCAGACCCAGGTCAGCCAGACGGCTTTTTACGGGATTACGGAAACGATCCGGCAGACTTGGGGCGGCTTTGACCGCTATTTTGCCAGCCTGGGCTTTGGACAAGGAGACTTGGACCGGCTTAGGGACAAGTTTTTGGAATAAGATTTTATACCACAATAGTGTGAAAATGAAAAGGACCTCCGATCGGAGATCCTTTTCATTTGTTGCTAACGCTTTTTAACAAAAATGTAATCCTTGCAACTACATTTTGCAAATAAATGTACGACAAACAAAACTGCCAGCAAGCTCCTCTTGATTTTCTTCAGCAGGAACAAGCAAGTCTAATTCATCTAAATAAGTGACTGAGCTCATAATTGCGCCTCTACATCATTAAATAAATATTACAATTTTCGGTGAAAATCACGTTCACTTGTGATATATTATAGTGAATTAATAAGATAAGTCAACCGCGCTTTTGGAGGCAGTATGAAATATAAGTTAATTAATGGTGATTTCTGCGTTCGGCAATATAATCATGTCGACGTTGTGCCAACCAATTTTTTGGGTTTATCTAGAGAAATAATTTCAAGGGATCCTCACCATGTCTTTCTTCAGATTAATAAATCGGCAGCTTCCTTGCCACGCCAGGGGTTTAAGATACACGTTTCGGCTACCTTGCAAAACTACCAAGTTATTTTAGACAAAGTATACGACCTTAGTTGTGAGAATAATTTTACGTTTAAGTATATTAGCAACTATAGCCTGTTAGAGCAGTATTTAGGAGGGACGGGCCCACTATGGATGACTGGAAAATATATTACTATTTATCCAGAAACTGAAAGTAGATTCGAAAAATTGATTAGAACAATCTACGATTTGGTGGGAAAAGAAGATGGAATTCCAATCTTTACAGACCAGGCTTTTAGGGATAGCAAGAATGTTTATTACCGATATGGAATAATTAATTCTGATGATGATTTCATACGTGATGAACGAAATAATAAGTTGTATCGAGATCATGAATTAAGAACGTATCAATTACCATCTTTCGTAAAAGAACCTTTTGAATCAAAAAATGAACATAAGCTAGAGACGATAGGAAAAAAGTACCTTTTAAAAGGAATAATTTCACGAAAAAGTTCAGGCGGTGTTTATAGAGCACAAGATATTTATGGGAGAGATGTAGTAATCAAGCGTGCCAAATACAGATTTAAAGATTCAGAAGAAACTGAGATTCAAAAATTACAAAATGAGAGAAAGAACCTAATAAATTGGGAAAAGTATGATTTTATTCCTAAGGTACTGGACTCATTTTATGAGCAGAAAGACTTTTTCTTAGTTGAATCGTACATTAAGGGCGTGCTGATTGATGATCTGAGAGCGGAATTTATAGGCGATAAGAGAAATAGCTTTTACTTTGCTAAAATAAGGCACATTGTACTTAATTACCTAAGATGCTTGCAAAGGTTACATAATGATTCTTTTTTTCTCGGAGATATTTCTGCTAGTAACATCATTGTTGATTTTGAAAGTGAAAAAGTATTTTTAGTTGATGTTTCGCAATCAGCGTTACTAACAAATATGGATGAGAGTTTTTATTATCGAACCAAGGGATTCTATGATAGACGAGTAGATAATTTATCTCCCGAGCTTCAAGATGTTCATCAATCTGGATACTTAGTGATGAGCGTATTTTCAAGGGCAAACGACTTTTTGAAAATAGATCAGAGCGGTAAACAAAGTTGGAATTTCTTTATTAAACAGGCAGCTCAAGAAAAAATTCCTGCTGTGTTTATTAAGGTTATGAAAGTGCTGATCAATGCTACGGCAGGTAGCTTAGATAGGGCAATCGAGATTTTGCAAAAAGATGATATGAATGTACTGAGTCAAATTACCACAACTCAGCAATTACCTTTAAAGTCACTATTGCAAGGGTTGCAAAGGCCGGTGGCAATTGAACAGATTGAAGAGAATAGCCTTGATGAAAAAAATAGTGAAGATGAAGTGGTGAAGGCACTTTTATCAGTGGAATTAGGAAATAACAACTGTCCAGTTCCTGCTTTTGAACAGAGTCAATTAAAAATTTTCGAAGAACTAAGTCGAACTAGACCTTCAATGGAAAAGATATTACGGCAGTTATTTTTGATTGTTGAATATCTTAGAGAGAGAGTTCCGACAGCTTCAGTCAAATTTGATAATTTTGATATTACGATAAAGAAAATAGAAAGTATGTTTTGGGTAGAAAATAATGATTTTTGTGGTTATAGATTGTTTGCAAAATCAAAATACATTTCTCCATATTTAAAAAATGGTATGGCAGGGATGCTGATAGTACTTATGAATGCAAAAGTAATTTATCAGACTAAGGCGTATGACCGACGGATTAAGCAATTGGCTAATGAACTTTCTAAGATGGCGTATGCTAAAAATGGTACCTTCATAGAAGGCTTGTCTGGCATTACTTGGATCCTTATAAAGTATGTTGAGCAATCACATGATAGGGACTATATGCCCCTAATTGAACGGCAATTATCTTTTTACCAATATTTTTGTGTAGATTGCCATGGCTTGATGTATTTGATTGATTCTAGAAGTGAAGCGTTAGATACCAGTCTGTTTTATGGTAATCGAGGAATGGCGTTTGTATTGAAAGAATGGGAGAAGTTGAATGAAAATCGGTGAACTTGTTAAGCAAAATCGACTGCGATTTACATGTGCAGTTGCTCTAGAAGTTTTGGGACAGCTGTGTGTGGCGGTTGGAAATTATATAATTGGCTTTATACTAGACTTACTGGTTAAGAGAGAGACTAGTAGATTTTATCTAGTTTTAGCCGTGTTTTTTGTATTGTATATTGGTGGATATGTCCTAATCAGTTTTGCTGAATACTTATATATTGTACAAGTTCAAGAATATGTTCATCAACTTAGAAGAAAAACAGTTGATTATTATTACCAAAATCATGAAACTGTTGCTGAAATGCAAAGTCATTTGACGAATGACTTTCAGATGTTATTTGACAACTTTACTCAGCCACTGTTCGTTTTCTTTGATTCTGCTTTAGCTGTTGTATTTTCAGCATACGCGCTAGTTACGATGCATTGGATTTTGTTGGTTACAACTGTGCTGTTGTCAGTTATGTTTCTATACTTGCCAAGCATCTTCTCTAAAAAATATCAAGAAAGAACTCTGATTTTTTCTAATATGAACACGGCCTATCTGACTAGTATAAAGAATTGGTTAGGGGGCCTAGCTGAAATTCAACGTTATGATGCGAGACACAAGCTAGTTGAAGTTTTAGAAAAGCGGTCTAAGAAATTAGAAGGATCATTGGTTACGCGTCAAGTTAGCGCAATTGAGATAAATTTTATCAACGGTTTTATGAGCATCTTTTGTCAAGTTGTATTAGATGTCGTAACTGGAACATTGATTCTTGCTGGAACAATTTCTATCGGGAAACTTGTCGCGGTTGGCCAATTCTCTAGTACAATATTTAACAGTCTGGTTATGCTGTCTAACTACCTTGAGCAAATCAAGTCAACTAAACCGTTGAATGAAAAGGTAGCCGCTGCCTTAGCTGATCCACCTAAGGATGTATGTACAGATGAAGAATTGACCTCCTTTGATCATTTGCAGACAACTGGTTTGTCATTTTCCTATGATCATGGGGAGACAATTAATTATCCCGATTTGAAAATCAAGGTTGGCGAAAAAATTTTGCTGACCGGCGACAGCGGGACGGGGAAGTCAACTTTGCTAAAGGTTTTGGCGGGAGAGCTGAAAGCAACGACTGGCAATATCGCTTTCTATGATCATGATGATCGGAAAATCGATATTTCACTTAAAGCCATGCATTACGTGCCGCAAGATCCGGTGTTGTTCCCAGTATCAATTGCAGAAAACATTACCATGTTCAAGCCTAAGTTGGATGATAAAGTTGGAGAATACCTGCAGAAAGTTGATTTGGCTAAAGATATTGCCAAGTTTCCAAAAGGCCAGGATACTGTTATAGATGTAGAAGAGCTTAATGTTTCTGGTGGGCAGAGACAAAAGATTGTTTTAGCTCGTGCGGAACTCAATCAAAGTGACTTTATTTTGATCGATGAAGCTACGGCTGCAGTGGATCAAGATAGCACGAAGCGTATTTTAAAGAACCTTCTTAAAACCAATGCAACGATTATTTTTATCGGCCACAATTTCACGAATGAGATGGTTGACATGTTTGACAGACAAATTGTTTTGTCTAAATAAATTTCCTCGCTCCGGCTTAAGCTGGGGCGATTTTTTTGCCAAAAAATTCCGGGAAAACTAAAATGGAAGGGAGAAGAAATTTTGCGGATTTTTGGAAAAGAGGGATGCCGGATGGAGATGCAAAGGGTAATTGAACTGGACATGCCGGTCAACTTCCGTGACCTGGGCGGTTATCAAGGCTTGGACGGCCGCCAGGTTAAGTGGCGGAAGATTTACCGGTCGGCGGCTTTAAACGAGATGTCAGCCAGGGACCGGGTCAAGCTGGCCAACCTGCGTATTACGGTGGACTGTGACCTGCGGTCCAGCCGGGAGCAGCGGTCCTACCCCGACCTGCTCTGGCCGGGGGTCCGTTTTGTGAATATTGGCCTTTACGCTGAAGGGGACCGCTTCAACCAGGCCCATCCTTTCTTGCGCCTTTTTCACCATCTGCCGGAATTTGACGACTACCTGCCTAAGATCTACCAGCAGGTTTTGTTAAATGAGCATTCAGAAGAGGGGATCAAACGGGTCTTTGAGGAATTGCTGAAGCTGCCGGAGGACCAGGCCTTGGTCTACCATTGCGCGGCCGGAAAGGACCGGACGGGGATCATCAGTATTTTGATCTTGATGGCCCTAGGCGTGGACGACAAGACCATCGCGGAGGACTATTTGCTGACGGATGAATTGTACGATTTTTCCATTGAGAAGCAGCATCCGACTAATGAGAAGCTGTCGCTGGTGATCGCGAAGATGAACGTGACCCGGGGCGAAGGAACCGCGGTTAAAGGGATCACGGAGACTATCCGGCAGGGCTGGGGCAGTTTTGACAAATTTTTTACCAGAAAACTGGGCTTTAAGCAGGCTGACTTGGAAAAGTTCCGGGAAATGTACTTAGAGGAGGAAGAAGAGGACTAATGAATTTAGAAATCTGGCAAGGGGATATCACGACTTTGAAGGTGGACGCGATCGTTAACGCAGCTAACCGGGAACTGCGGGGCGGCGGTGGCGTTGATGGGGCCATCCACCGGGCAGCGGGACCTAAATTGAATGAGGCCTGCCGGGCCCTGGGCAGCTGCGAGACGGGTGAGGCCAAGATCACGCCGGGCTTTAACCTGCCGGCTAAGTACATCATCCATACTGTAGGGCCGGTTTACTCGGGTTCACACAGCGATCCCCTGCTTTTGGCGGCCTGCTACAGAAACAGCCTGCGGGTGGCCAAGGAAAATGGCCTGCACTCGGTCGCTTTTTCCGCGATTTCAACCGGGGTCTACGGCTATCCGCTGGACGCGGCCAGCAAGGTGGCCTTCGGTGAGGTCCGCAAGTGGCTGAGAGAGCACAAGGATTACGAAATGCGGGTAATCATGGTGGCCTACGACGCCCGGACTTACGCCTTGTACCAGAAATTGCTGGGCTAGGAATGCAGATTGACATCTCTCTCATGATGATTCAAACTAATGCTAATTTGAAAATAGTGTAAATTATATTTTTGCTTACAAGAGAGGGATAGAAGATGTTGAGAAAATATTACGTGACAATCGTCTTTACTCTGCTGGCTCTGCTAAATTTGCTGAGCAGCTGGGGAACGCTGCAGTACCGCCTGGTCATGCTAGCCTTTAACCTGGTCTGCGGTTTTAGCATGGAGTACCTGGTGAACAAGAAGGCGCCGGCAGAGAAATACAATTTGTGGAAGGGATGCACGGCAGCTGTTTTGCTGGCAGTCAACCTGCTTTGGATTTTTCTGACAAAATAGATTTAGAATCAAACGAAAAAGCTTCAGTAAAGCAATACTGAAGCTTTTTTCATTGCTATTAAAATTCATCTTTCTTGATTTCCCGGTAGATAGCCAGGATAAAGACGAAGACGGCGGAGATGATGGCCGGGTAGACCATACCGCCGACTTGGACAGCGTTTTCCGCTGCTGCCTGGCTCATCTGGTTTTGCACGGCGTATGAGATGACCCAGCGGTTCATCAAAGTTGGCGTCAAGGTAAAGGAGATGGTGGAAATCAAGGAAGCCACCGTCATTACGTGCCGGGAGTAAGGCTCTCTGAAGAACTGGGATAAAACGCAGAAGGCCGGGGCGATCATCAAGAGGAAGATCCAGAGGATGATCATGGTGCCGGCAGTGGAGTTCATCATCTGCGAGCTGTTGGTAGCGTAGCGGTAGGTCCCCCAAAGCGATCCCCCGGTCAGCTGGTTGAAGAGGCTCAAGAAATAGGACCCTTGCTGGCCGAAAGTCCCTTGATTGGAGAGCATGTTCTGGATGACTGTTAGGCTGTCAGTCGCCCCGGCGCTGGAGAAGTCAACACTGACGATCTGCCGCATGTAGGCGGCCAGGAACATGATGGTTGAACCCAAAAGCTGCAGGGCCTTGATCATACTCAGCTTGCGGGAGGCCTTGAGCTTGAATTCCAGACTGAGGACCCGGTTAGGGTGGTGAGAGCGGCCAATCACGAAGATACCGGCGATGGTCAAGATGATGATGATGGCCAGGCCGATCCACCACTTGGCCAGGATGCAGAAGAGGGCCAGGCTGATCATGATGACCGTGACGTAAGGGCGGTCGGCGAAGATCTGCCAGAAGTTGAGCCGGACCTTCTGCTCGCTTCTTGAAGCCCCGTCAGTGTCCAAGCGAGGAACGGAGTTAGGGTTTGTCTGCCGCGTCTGCTTTTGCGCGGTTTGTTCTTGTCTTTCTTGGTACTGTCTGCGCGACATTCTTGCCATATAAATCTTCCTTTCGCATCACAAGCCTAGCACAAGTTGGCTTGCAAAGGCTCTTTTTTCAGACGGTTTAACTAAGATTATAGGCTAATTACCGATCCTTTGGGTGAAAAATAGTTTAGCAGCTTTATTGCTTTTTGATGATACTTTTGTCTTTTTAATAGATAAAAGTATCTCTACTTTTCCGGTGCTTCCTGCTTTCCCGGGAATATTTCCATCATTTATAATTAAATATATATGTGATTTTACTATTTAAGAGCGAAAAGTGGAAAAACATGAAAGCGAGAAGCGAGACCCGGATCAAGCAGATGGCAGTAGTTGCGGCTGCTGGTATTGGGGCAGTCAGTCAACGCGGCCACTAATGACGTCCAGGCTAGGTCCAGCCAGGATGACTTGAAGACGGCGCAAGAGAACGCTAAGACGGCTGAAGCTGCAAAGCGCGCAAGCTGCTTTGATCGCGGAGGAAGCTGATTTGGCGGAAAAGAAGGAAGCGTTGGCCACTGCTACGGCAAAAGCGGCCGCAACTCTGCACGCTTTGAACCTGGCAAAGGCCCGCTTGGCTGCCTTGGAAGCAACACAGCCGACGGACCGGACCCAACGACTCCAACTGAACCGACTCAGCCAAGTACAGAACCGTCAACGGATCCAACGACAGAACCGACTACCGAGCCGTCCAAAGAACCTTCTACAGAACCAACCGCTGAGGAATATACTGAAGAACCAGCTGATACGGAAGAAGATACTGACGGCGGTGACGTTGTGACTGTAGTGAACACGGATGAAGAGCCAGCAACTAAGTCAGCAGCCAAGACGCCAACTCTTGTAACTAAGTTAGCCAACACTGCACCAGTAGCCAAGGCCCCAGCAGCCACTGCAGCTCAGCTCCCGCAAACCGGTGAAAAAGACGCTAAGCCAGGCATCTTGGCAGGCATTCTTTCTCTGCTGGCCGGAGTTTCTCTCTTTGGCTTCAGCTTTGAGAAAAGAAAGCAAGAAAAGTAAGTCTTGATTTGTTGAAAATCAGTCCATAAAGAAAGAGCTTCAGAAGCGTTTAGCAAGTTCTGGAGCTCTTTTTTTCCTTGTATTTTTGTGTTTGTGCCGGGGATGCAACTGCCCAAAAACTGCCTGAACCGCTTTTGGCTAATGAATATTTCACAAGTTACATTTTTCATTAACTTCCTGTAAAAAACAGGCCAAAAATTTTTTACTACGTCAAAATAAATTACGAAAAGCTTCTGGCAACCGCTTACTTCTAGCTGAAAACTTTTACATTTTAACAAATTTGCTAAAAAATTCCTTAAATTTCAAAAAAATAGACAGTCCTTGAAATTCTTTAAAAAACGACAAAAAGCTGTGTTATTTTTAACAAAATTCAAAAAAGCCGTTATATAATGCAATTAGTTAAGCAAGATTTTTGTTAAAAGTTTTTTGTAAGGAGATTTGTAAGATGGCAGAACAAGAATACCGTATTGAATCAGACACGATCGGTGAAGTTAAGATTCCTAAGGAAGCTCTCTGGGGCCCGCAAACTGAAAGAAGCCGCAACAACTTCCCATCCGGCGAATTGATGCCATTGGCTATCATCCGTGCTTTCCTGCACTTGAAGAAGGCTGCTGCTGAATCAAACGTTGAAGTTGGCGACGAACCAGCTGAAAAGGGACAAGCAATCGAAGAAGCTATCGACCAATTGCTGGCACTTAGCGACGAAGACCTGCGCAAGAACTTCCCACTTCACGTATTGCAAACTGGTTCAGGTACTCAAACCAACATGAACGTCAACGAAGTTGTTGCCAACCTGGCTAACAAGCTTCACCCAGGCTTGAACATCCTGCCTAACGACGACGTCAACCGTGGCCAAAGCTCAAACGACACTTACCCAACTGCAATGAACATCGTTGCCGTTGAAGCTGTCGACAAGCTGGAACCAGCTATTGAACACTTGATTGACGAACTTAAGGTAAAGCAAGACAAGTACTGGAAGACTGTCAAGGTTGGCCGTACCCACCTGCAAGACGCTACTCCTTTGACTTTCGGCCAAGAAGTTTCCGGCTACATCTCAGCTTTGAAGCATGACCTGGCTTACATCCAAGAATTGAAGCCAAGCCTTTACGAATTGGCTATCGGTGGTACTGCCGTAGGTACTGGCTTGAACGCTGCTCCAGGCATGACTGAAGCTATCGCTGGCAAGCTGTCAGAAGTTTACGGCCACGAATTCAGGGTCGATACCAACAAGTTCTGGGGCCTGGCTCACCACTCAGCTTTGAGCGTAATGCACGGCGCCTTCAAGACTTTGGCCAACGACATGTTCAAGATTGCCCAAGACATCCGCTTCCTGGCTTCTGGCCCACGTGCCGGCTACGGTGAACTTAACATCCCAGCCAACGAACCAGGCTCATCAATCATGCCAGGTAAGGTTAACCCAACCCAGGCTGAAGCCGTAACCATGGCTGTAGCCCGCGTATTGGGTAACGACGTAACTATCAACTTCGCTGCCAGCCAAGGTAACTTCGAAATGAACGTCTTCAAGACTGTCATGATCGCTGCCTTCCTGGAATCAGCTGACATCCTGGCCGGCACTATTACTGGCTTCGCTGACAAGATGATCCACGGTTTGACTGTCAACGAACAAAGAATGGATGACCTGCTGGAAAACTCCCTGATGACTGTTACTGCTTTGTCACCAAAGATCGGCTACCATGAAGCTGCCGTAATCGCTCAAACTGCTCAACGTGAAGGCACTACCTTGAAGGAAGCTGCCCTGAAGAGCGGCAAGGTGACCGAAGAACAATACGATGAATGGATGGACTACATGGCCATGACCAACATCGACCGTACTAAGCCGGAAGAATAGTTTTTTCAAAAAGCGGGAGAAAAAATGTTAGCAAAAGTTAATTACAAAGGCTTCATCTGGCCTTTGATCATCGGGATTGGGCTCTTCCTGCTCACTCCTCTGCGCCCGGCGACCATCACCGTTGCCGGCTGGCATATGTTCGCCATCTTCCTGGCGACGATCATTGCCTGCATTACCAAGCCCCTGCCAATCGCCGGGGTATCCATCATCGCCTACGTGACCATCATCGGCCTGGGCCTGGTGCAAATGAAGCCAGCCCTGTCAGCTTTCGCTGACTCAACTCCATGGACCATCGCCATGGCCTACATGATTGCCCGGAGCTTTACCAAGACTGGCTTGGGCCGGCGGATCGCCTTGATCTTCGTCCGGGCCTTCGGGAAAAAGACTTTGGGTCTGGCCTACGCCTTGTCCATGATCGACTTGGTCGTTTCACCAGCCACCCCAAGTAACACTGCCCGGTCTGGTGGTATCGTCCTGCCAATCATCGAATCCTTGTCCGACACTTTCGGTTCCAAGGTTTCTGATGGCACGGAAGACAAGATCGGTTCCTACCTGGTCTTCAACGAATTCCACGCCAACACGATCTCATCCAGCCTCTTCATGACTGCCTCAGCTCCTAACGTGGCCGCGGTTGGTCTGGCAGCGGCTAATGGGGTCAAGATTTCCTGGTTAGGCTGGGTAGCAGCCGCTATCGTGCCAGCCTTGATCTCCTTCATCTTAGTGCCAATCATCATCTACAAGATGTACCCGCCTAAGATCAAGGAAACTCCTAACGCCAAGGAATGGGCTGACGGCCAATTGAAGGAAATGGGCGCTATAAAGGCTTCTGAGAAGGTTATGATGGCAGTCTTCATCCTGGCCCTTGTCTTGTGGATGCTGTCCAGCTTTATCGGCTTGGACGCTACCTGGGTAGCCTTCATGGCAACCGCGCTTTTGCTGGTAACCGGGGTGCTGACCACCAAGGACATGCTGAGCGAAACTGGTGCCTGGAACGTTGTCGTTTGGTTCTCAATCCTGATCTTCATGGCCAACCAACTGAGCCTTGAGGGCGGCGTGATTCCGTGGCTGCAGACTTCAATCAAGTCTGTCATCGGCGGCATGTCACCAGTTCTGGTCATGGCCATCCTGGTCCTGGTTTACTTCTACAGCCACTACCTCTTTGCCTCCGGCACGGCCCACGTTGTTGCCATGTACGCGCCTCTGCTCTTGATTGCCAAGAGTGCTGGCGTGCCGGTAATGTTCGCGGCTATCATGCTGGGCATGACTGGGGCGATCTTCCAGTCAACCACCCACTACTCATGTGGGCCTGCTACTGCCCTCTTCGCCCCAGGCTATGTCAAGCAGACTGACTGGTGGAAGATGTGCTTCGTTTTGGGTCTCTTCTACCTGGTAGTCTACGGCGGCATCGGCGGCTTGTGGATGAAGCTGATCGGCCTGTGGTAAAAAGTTTAAAAGCAAGTTTGCAAAGTGCTTGTAAGTAAAGTAAAAAGTTTGTAAGTGAAAAGGCAGCTCCTTAGCGGGGCTGCCTTTCTCGCGCGGTTAAAATATCGATGTTACTTTTTTTTTTACTTGTTAAAATGCTTCTTGTTTACAGTTACTATGGAGATTACAGAAATAAAATTACTTGTTGAAAGTGAGCTTGGACTTGGTTACCGGAGCCAGCTTGTTGGAGTGGACGATCAAGCTATTGTCCATGGTCTGCCACTTCTTTTGCGCGTAGTCGGCATTCTTCTGGTTCTGTTCTGTCAGATAGTCCGTCAGCTTGTCGCCGGACAAAGTCTTGGCTACCTTGTCGCTTTGGGCCAGGTTGGCCTTGAGCTACTTAGTTACGGCCTTCTTAGTCGGGTTAACGTCCTTGTAGATCAGGTCCGTCTTCTTGCCAGTTGAGCTGTCGATGAACTTCTTGTGCTTGTAGGCTTCAACTACCATGGCCGTGGTTTTGTAAGTCCAGTAGGCGGACTTGGTATTAGTCGGGTCCTGGTAGTCGCCGTCAACCTTGTACTGGCTTGGCGTGTCACTGATGTTGGTGTAGAAAGGCATGTAGACGCTGTTAGCCGGGGAGGCCATGGCCAGCCACTGGATAGCCGCGTATTCCTTAGGCACATTGTTTCTGATCTGCAGGATGTGGGATTCCACGTCAGTTGGCACGTTGATCGGCCGGTAGCCGGCCTTCCACTTGCCGTAGCTGGAGTACTTGGTCCCGGTGAAGTGGGAGGAAAGCACCTGGTCAACCTTGGCCGGACTAACCTTCTTGTCCGGCTTGAGGAAGAGGGTGTAGGACTTCTTAGTAATTGACTGCTTCTTGCTTGGGGTCAAGATTCTCTGCCCGTCCCACATTCTTGGCCGGTTGTAGATGGCGTCGGTCTTGTCGTTGGTGCCAAAAGCCTTGGAGTAGTTGACCGTGCCTTTTACATAGCCAGCCAGCTTGATCTTCTTGTTCTGGGACCAGGCCTTAACCTTCTTGACCAGGTTGGTTGAAGCCATGTAGTTCTTAGAGTCCTTGAGGTTGAGCTTGCCGATCACCATTTGGTTAGGGATGACGGCATACTTGTTGTCTGGAACTCTGACAGCTGCCCAGGTGTGGCCGGAGCCGATTTCCATGTACCAGATTTCGTTCTTGTCGCTGAAGATGACCCCGTTGTTTTCGGCACTGCCTTGCTTTTCAACGATCTGGCCCAGGCGCTGGACGCCTTCCTTAGCGGAATGGATGTAAGGCAGAATCACGTCCAGCATGGAAGCTTCGGAGATCCCGTTCTTGACTAAGTTGTCAGCCTTCAGGCCCTTTTTGTTGGTCGTGCCTGATTCCGTAGCACTCATGGCCACATTTTCGCTGTTGATCCCGCTCTCGCCAAAAATCCACTGGCCGTTAACCTGTTCGCCGTCTGGCGTGCTGGTATAGCGTAGGGCAGTCTTCGGCAAGCTGGTCTTTAAGCCGTTGTCTTCAGAAACATAAGTGGTCGGGCCATTGCTGGTTGCCTGGTGAACATAGAAGTGCTTGGACCAGGCGCCAACGTCTTCATTACGGGCAACCAGGGTTGATCCGTCGGTCGTGGCCTTCTTGCCAACTACTACAGTCGTGCAAGCCTTAACAGATGTGGCGGTAAAAGCAGCGGCCAGGCCCAGGGCACCGGCAGCCCAAATAAACTTACGCATGATATTTCCCCCTATCAAACATAATCCTATCAATCACACAGCAACGCTTGTTAGCGCTTGCTAAAAGAAACCATAAGCCTCTTACCATTAAATTATAACCCTATACAAAAAGGGGAACTACTTTATTAAGAAGGAGCTGGGCAAGAAATTATCGGAAAATGAGAAAGATTTTTACATACAAAATAGGGGATAGCTAGATTATACCGGTTGAAAAAAGGACCGGCTCTTTTTCGGAGCTGGTCCTTTTGCCTGCTAAGCAGGCAAAATAATTATTTTTTTACCGGCCGCTTTCTTCTTGCAGCTGCAGGACCCGGTTAGCGATGGTTTCACTAGTGACCAGGTGGGTGATGATGCCCGACTTGAGGGCGCCTAAGAGGGCTTCAGACTTGAAGCGGTCGTTGACCACGACGAAGCGGACCGGGGTCTTGACGATCTGCTGGTCGGAGATGCCGATGATCTTGTCAGTAATTGAACTGAAGAAGTGGCCTTCATGGTCGTATGGCCGGCCGAAGATCATGCCGGAGATGCTCTTTTGGTGGATGTTCTTGAAGAGGAGGCTCTCGTATTTTTCGTGCAGGAAGCTTTCTTCTTCAAAGGCTTGCAGGGTGCCCAGGCTGGCTACCAGGAGGTCCATGTTGTCGTAGAGCTCATCCAGCTGCTCGTAAAAAGGTTCCTTCTTGATCAAGTTGACCAGGTCGGGGTTGGAGGAGTAAAGGGGAGCGGGCAGGGCGCGGAAGTGGCCCCCGCATTGGGCAGCGGCGATGCTTTCCAGCGGATTCTTGCGGTCGTTGCCCTGGAGAGGATAGCCAACCAGCTGGACGAAGGTCAGGTCATCGTTTTTAACTTCCGTAAAGGAGTTGATGATGTCGAGCATGGTCGTGCCCCAGGTGATTCCGACGTTCTTGCTGGACTGCATGTAGCTCTGGATCTGTTCAGCGGCAAAGCTGACGATCTTTTCGCTGTCCTGGTTCTTAGTCTCCAGCTTCTTTAAGATAAAGGCTTCCTTGAGGCCAAACTGCTGGCGGAAACTCTTTTCCAGGCCGGGATTCTGCTTGGCTCCTTCCTTGATGTTGATCTGGACGATGCCGGTCTTTTCAGCATCGCTTAAGGCCTTGTCGATGAGGTAGCGGGACAGGTTGTATTTGGCGGAAATTTCGGCGATGTTGAGTTTGCTGATGTAGTAGTCGTGTGCGATGTTCGCAAGCTGGTCGTTGCTGAGCTGCATGATTTCCTCCCAATTTTAGACATTTAAAAGACTATTTAAATATTGTAAAGCAAAAGGTTACTTTTGTAAAATAAGTAAAAAGGTATCACTTTTTGAAAAAGGAAAAAAGAACTAAAAAGGGTAAAAAAGAAGGGGGAATCAATCGATTCCCCCTTCGGCATTGTCTGATTTTAGTACCAGTTGTGAGCCAGCCAGAATCTCTTGGCGTTGACCCATGAACCGTAACGGCCGTAAACGTAGCGGTCAGCAGTCCGTTCTTGGTTCTTCTTGGACAGGTCACCGCCCAGGTAAGAAATCAAGAGTTGGTAGCGGCCGTAACAACTGCCGTTTCTGGCAGTGTAGTAACCGCTTGATTCCCGCATAGCGATCCAGTACTTAGCTGCCTTTTCAGCTGACTTCTTAGCAGCCTTCTTCTTAGCGGCAGCTTTCTTCTTGGCAGCGGCCTTCTTCTTGGCAGCGGCCTTCTTTTTAGCGGCGGCTTTAGCAGCAGCCTTCTTAGCAGCAGCCTTCTTAGCGGCAGCGGCTTTCTTGGCGGCAGCCTTTTTAACGGCAGCGGCCTTCTTGGCAGCAGCTTCAGCAGCCTTCTTAGTTGCCCTCTTCTTAGTAGTCTTCTTAGCAACCTTCTTGACTGCCTTCTTCTTGGAAGTCTTCTTCTTGCTCTTCTTAGTAGTCTTCTTAGCCTTCTTAGTGGTTTTCTTTACCATGCTAGTTGAAGTCGCGCTAGAAGTAGAAGTGCTTGAGCTTGCTGAAACAGCAGTAGCTGAGCTTTGGTTAGCAGCGCTAGACTGGCTTGCGGCCTGGTCTTGGCTGGCTTGTTGGTCTTGACTAGTTGCAGTTGCTGATTGTTGGGTAGAACTTGCGTCATTAGTAGCCGCTGAAACGTTAGCGGCGGGAGCAACCACGAGGGCAACTGCAAAAGCAGTTGCTGATAAAACTTTCTTGAAATTGTGTTTGAACATCATATGGTAGAAACTCCTCACATGCTTCTCTTAAAAACTAAGTCTATGCTACTAAAGGAATATGACAGGACTGTTACAAAACGACCACAGCTCGTTAACAATCGGGTAAAATGCACATTTTTTTGGCAAAAAGATCATAAAAAAGACGGAAACAGGGCTGAAATTATCATTTTAAGCGCTTTAAATCAGCTATGCAGATAAGTAACATTAGTAACGATTGTCAAGAGAATGAAATAAAAGGAATTAATTTTCGTTAGAAACTGAACTAGCTGATCGAGTCCAAGGGGCTGAGGTAGACGAAAAACAGATATTTTGCGTTAAATGGCTTTATTTTGCCTTTTTTGCTAGAATAGAGAAGTATGAATACAATATACGCGAGGAAAAATCAGACGCGGATTATAGGAGGAAACAATGGCTGTTAAGCGCTTTTACGAAACATTCCATCCAGATCACTACGATCTGTACATCGACGTTGACCGGGCAGCAAGATCTTTCTCAGGGACTTCCACCATCCATGGTGAAATCCAGGAAGAAACTGTATTGGTCCACCAAAAGTACATGACCATCAGCAAGGTCACTGTTGACGGCAAGGAAGTGCCGTTTACTTTTGGCGACGACTTTGAAGGCATCAAGATCGAAGCCGGCAAGACTGGGGAAGCGGTCATCGCGATCGACTACTCAGCGCCTTTGACTGACACCATGATGGGGATCTACCCGTCCTACTACCAAGTTGACGGCGTCAAGAAGGAACTGATCGGGACCCAGTTTGAAACTACTTTTGCCCGGGAAGCCTTCCCATGTGTTGACGAACCAGAAGCTAAGGCAACCTTCTCCCTCGCCCTCAAGTTCGACGAACACGAAGGCGAAACTGTTTTGGCCAACATGCCAGAAGACCGGGTAGAAAACGGCGTGCACTACTTTAAGGAAACTGTCCGCATGTCTAGCTACCTGGTTGCTTTTGCCTTTGGTGAAATGCGGTCATTGACCACCCACACCAAGAGCGGGGTCTTGATCGGGGTTTACTCAACTCAAGCCCACACTGAAAAGGAACTGACCTTCTCCTTGGACATTGCCAAGCGGGCAATTGAATTCTACGAAGACTTTTACCAAACTCCATATCCGCTACCGCAATCACTGCAGCTGGCCCTGCCTGACTTCTCAGCCGGTGCCATGGAAAACTGGGGTCTGGTAACCTACCGGGAAGTCTACCTGCTTTTGGACCCGGACAACACCACTTTGGAAATGAAGAAGCTGGTTGCGACTGTGGTGACCCACGAACTGGCCCACCAATGGTTCGGTGACCTGGTAACCATGGAATGGTGGGACAACCTCTGGCTGAACGAAAGTTTCGCCAACATGATGGAATACTTGTCAGTTGACCACCTGGAACCTAACTGGCACATCTGGGAAATGTTCCAGACTTCTGAAGCAGCGGCTGCCTTGACCCGGGATGCAACCGACGGGGTACAGTCAGTGCACGTGGAAGTTAATGACCCGGCTGAAATCGACGCCCTCTTTGACGGGGCCATCGTTTACGCCAAGGGGTCAAGAATGTTGGTCATGGTCCGGTCACTTTTGGGCGATGAAGCCTTGAGAAAGGGCTTGAAGCGCTACTTTGACGAGCACAAGTTTGGCAACGCGGCAGGTGACGACCTCTGGGATGCCTTGTCAACGGCCACTGACTTGAACATTGGGGAAATCATGCACACTTGGCTGGACCAGCCAGGCTACCCAGTGGTGAATGCTTTTGTTGAGGACGGCCACTTGAAGCTGACTCAGAAGCAATTCTTCATCGGTGAAGGCAAGGAAGTCGGCCGCAAGTGGGAAATTCCGCTTAACGCTAACTTCAAGGCACCGAAGATCATGTCAGACGTTGAACTTGACCTGGGCGACTACCGGGCTCTGCGGGCAGAAGCCGGCCACGCTCTGCGCTTGAACGTGGGCAACAACTCCCACTTCATCGTGAAGTACGACCAGACTTTGATGGACGACATCATGAAGGAAGCCAAGGACTTTGATCCAGTTTCCCAATTGCAATTGCTGCAAGACCTGCGGCTTTTGGCAGAAGGCAAGCAGGCTTCATACGCTGACGTGGTACCAGTTCTGGAACTCTTCAAGAACTCAGAAAGCCACATTGTCAACGATGCTCTGTACACGACTGCTGCTAAGCTGCGGCAATTTGCCCCAGCCGGCAGTGAAGCTGACAAGAACCTGCGGGCTCTGTACAACGACTTGTCCAAGGACCAAGTTGCCCGTTTGGGCTGGCTGCCTAAGGCAGGGGAAAGCGATGAAGACATTCAGACCCGGCCATACGTTTTGTCTGCTAGCCTTTACGGCCGCAACGCTGATTCAGAAAAGCAAGCCCACGAAATCTACGTGGAATACGCTGATAAGTTGGCAGAACTGTCCGCTGACATCCGGCCATACGTTTTGATGAACGAAGTTGAAAACTACGGGTCAAGCGAATTGACTGACAAGCTGATCGGTTTGTACCAGGCAACCAGTGACCCATCATTCAAGATGGACCTGAAAGCCGCGATCGTGACGAGCAAGGACGAAGGCGAACTGAAGAAGATCGTTTCCTGGTTCAAAAACGCTGAAATCGTTAAGCCGCAGGACTTGCGCGGCTGGTTCAGCGGCGTTTTGTCCAACCCGGCAGGTGAACAGCTGGCCTGGAACTGGATCAGAGACGAATGGGCATGGTTGGAAAAGACGGTCGGCGGCGACATGGAATTCGCTACCTTCATCACTGTCATATCCAGCGTCTTCAAGACCCAGGAACGCTACGACGAATACAACGCCTTCTTTACTGACAAGGAAAGCAACATGCTGCTGAACCGGGAAATCAAGATGGACCGGAAGGTCATCGCTAACCGGGTAGACTTGATTGCCAGCGAACAAGCTGACGTCAACGCCGCGGTTGCTGCTGCTTTGCAAAAGTAATTGAATAGAGCATAAGAAAACTGTTTCCGGTAAGAGCTGGAAACAGTTTTTTGTATGTATTCAGACTAAGTTTAGGCGAATTCCGTCACGTCTTTGACATCATAACGGACAGTATCTGGAACGACTTCACTTGGGTCCGGTTTGCCAATGGAGATAGCCATCACTGGAATGTATTGTTCTGGGTCCATGCCAAATTCTGCTGCTGCCTTGCTTGCATCATAGCCAGCCATTGGGTTGGTTTCGTAGCCGTGTTCACGGGCAACCAGCATCAGTTACATGGAGACGAGTGAGGCATCAACCATTGCGTCTGCGACTAAACATTTGCCGGTCAGCCTTTTCGTAAAGTGGAAGGAAGGTGTTAACCGCGGCATCGCGTGCTTCTGGAGTTACCTTCTTTTCTTCTACCATGCTAAGAGAATCGCCCTTTTGCTGACTTTATGCTATGCTGGTGGTCAGGCTTTGAAGCGGTCAGCGCCATTCTTGAAGGGCGTGCAGGCAGGGATCCTCATGGAGAAGGGGAAGAGAAAGCTCAAGGAGAGCGAACCTGTCCAGAAACTTAAGGAATTAGCTGATAAATAGAAAACAACACACCAAAAAAGGATCTACCTTCTCGATGAAGATAGATCCTTTTTCATATGTAATTTACTTCTTAGTAAACGATCACAGGCATGTGCACCTTAACCGCGTCCCAAACGGACTTGATTTCACTAGGCCGGATGTTGACGCAGCCGTGTGACCCGCCTTCCAGGTAGGCCGTGCTTGACCAGTCTGTCCGCCATGACGCGTCGTGCAGCCCGCAGCCGCTCATCGTAAACGGCATCCAGTAGCTGACCTTAGAAGCGTAGTTCGACCCGTTGTCGTTCTGCCCTCTTAAAGTAGCGTCCTGCTGCTTGTACATGATGTACCAAACCCCAGTAGGCGTAGCGTTGTCGCCCTTGTTAGCCGTCCCCGTAACCACGTCAGATACAGTTACGACCACCTTGCCGTTGACAACCACCCACATGTCCTGTCTGGCGATTGACACAACCACATAGCTGTTGCCCAGCCCATTGTTGCTCTTGCCGTAGCCCAGACCTTGCGTGGTGTAGCCTTCACCATAGATGTGGTTCTTCCCGTCAATGGTCTTCTTGCCAGTCTCATAAGCTGACAGAACCGCCTTCTTGGCGCTGGCCGTCCAGATCCCCCAGCCGTAGCTCTGGTTGGTAACGGTGATGGTTGACCCGGCTGGCGTCTTGAACTTGTAGCTCTTGCCCAAAGTCTTGACTTCCTTGTCCATGGCGTTCAGTTTCGCTGTCAGCTTGCTTGCGTCGTCGTAGTGGACAGCGCCGCTGTAGTAGCTGACTTGGGTCAAGTAGTCTTTAGCTGCCAGGGTAAAAGTCTTCCCCGCCACAGAGTAGTCCACGCTGGCCGCGGTAATGGCCTTCAGCTTGCTCTTGCCCTTCTTCAGAGCCGTGTTCTCGTAATTGTAGCTCTGGTCAGTCGGCAGCTGGGTGTACTGCTTGTCAAAGTACTTCTGGACCTGCTCCTTGCTGATAGTTGTCAGCTTGCTGTCACGAACAGCACTGATCTTGCCGTCCTTGTAGACCAGCTTGTTGACAGCCTTGGCCTGGATCCTTTCGACCGCTTGGTCAACCGTCAGCTTGCCCACCTTGACGCCATAGATAGTGACGTTAGCGTTGAAGTGCTTCTTGTTTTCCGCCGGAACGGTTGCCTGGTGCTGTTGGTAGGCATTGTGGCCCCAAATACCCGCGCAGGCCAGGAAGATAACCGCCACACCCGTGATAATCAGGTATTTGCTGCCTTGAGTGTTTTTCTTCCGGTAGTCTTTGCGAGAAGTCATTAATAACTCCAATCTGTTCATTCAAAAGATTGTGTTCAGTATAATACGAATCGCTTAGCGATTAAAATGTACGGAGAGATCTTTAATATGAATTTAAAATTTTGTCTCCGCGATATCGTCCTCCGGCCGGTGGCCTTGAATCCGCACCAGTTGCCAGGCAAAAGGACTTTCTTGCTTCTTTAACTGAACCGTCAGGACTCCGTTTTCAAAAACAAATTCACATTCTTCCCGGCCGTCGATCCATTCGATCCGGTTTGGCGCTTCCGTCAAGCCAGTCACCTTGACCTCTGCAGGATAAGGGGCCTTTAAGAAAAGGTAGGCCTGGTAGGGCGCGTGCCGGTTGGTCAAGACAAAAGCCTCTGCCGCGTCAGCTGACAAGTCACTTTCCTGGCCTTCATTAACCGCGTGGCCAAACTTGTGCATCCAGGCGTTCAAAGCGTCTAAAGCCGCTTGGTCAGCTTCGTCTTCGCCGTCGACGTCAACGACTAAGGCCTGGCCGGCCTTTCTGGCAGCTAGCAAAGCGTCCACGACTTCATCTGCCTTGTAGTGCTGGCCAGCTTGGTCTGGCAGGTAGGCGATGGTGTACTTTTCGCAGGCCGCTTTTAATTCTTCCCGGCCGCTGACGGCGCGGGCACCGATGTCCCTTGCCCGGCGGACCAGAGCATCCGCGTTTACATTTGCCCCAGTTGGGTTAAAATTTAAGATAATCGCAAAATCAGGGTTGATCATGCTTGCTCCTCCTTATTGTTAAACATACGTTTTATTTTACTAGATTATTAATAGGATGTAAAAAATGAAGATTGTAATTTCCCCCGCTAAAAAAATGCAGACAGACGGCGGCTTTTTGCCGAAAAGCCAGCCCGTCTTCCTCGACCAGGCTGAGGAGCTTTGGTCCTATTTGCATTCCTTAGATCAAGCTGGCCTGGAAAAAGTCTGGCGGGCCAATGCCAAAATCACCGAAGAAGCCCGGCAGATGCTGGCTGCTGACCTAACTCAGCCGCAAGTACCAGCCCTCTTTGCCTACAGTGGCCTGCAGTACCAGTACCTGGCCGCCGATGTTTTAGACCAAGCCGGGCTAGACTACCTGGATCAGCACCTGCGCGTTTTGTCCGGTCTTTACGGCAGCCTTCGCCCCTTTGACGGGATCGTGCCCTACCGCCTGGAAATGAAGAGCCCCCTGCCTGCCTTTAAGTATAAGAGCCTTTATGAATTCTGGGGAGAAAAAGTTTACCAAGAGCTCTACCAAGATGATTCCGTGGTCCTCAACTTGGCTTCCAAGGAATACAGCCATCTCCTGACTCCGTTCTTAAAAGAGGGAGACCGCTTGCTTGAGGTCGTCTTCCAGGAAGAGAAAAACGGCAAATGGCGGACCCAGGCAACTCATGCCAAGATGGCCCGGGGCCGTTTAGTCCGCTGGCTGGCGGAAGGGGGCCGGGACTTGTCCGACCTGCCGGGCTTCACCGACTTCGGCTATGCCTTTGCCCCTGACCAAAGCGGGGAAGACCGGGTAGTTTTCCGGAAGAAGGCATGACAATTTTTCACAAAGTGCGAAAAAGAAAAAATTACACTTTTAAAAGGCTAGGAAGCGCTTGCTGACCGGCCTTTTTTCTTTTGTGCAATAAATTATAAAATTGGTAACGTTTTCAGATGTGATTTAATAGAAACAGAGATTGAAACACAAAAAAGAAAACTGTAAGGTGAGCTAGAATGGAATATCATAAGTTAACTGCTGAAGACATCGAAAACTTGCGGCCATGATTGCCGACCCAGAACGTTTTATTACTGAAGTAACTGGACACTGGGACCACGACCAATTCAAGACTGTCCGGGCTATGCCTGACCTTGACCTGGTAATCCAGCCAACCACGGCTGATGGCAGACAAGCCATTTACCTACATGCCAGCACCAGCCATGCACTGGGCTACTGTAGCCGGCAACATCAGCCGCCGGCGGCTTGAAGGCCATCAAGTACGGGGTAACCCGTGAACACATCCGGGAAGTCAAGGTTGCCTTGACTGACGGCAAGGTTTACAAGTTCGGTTCCAAGTCAGTTAAGTCATCATCCGGCTACTCCTTGAAGGACCTAATCATCGGTTCTGAAGGGACTTTGGGCGTCATCACTGAAGCTGTTCTCCGTCTTTACCCAAGACCAAAGCACGCTTTGAACGCCATCATTCCTTTCCCGACTTTGGACGATGCCATCGAATCAGTGCCAGCTATCTTGGCTTCCGGCGTTGTGCCAACCACTGTTGAATAATACATGGGCCGCAATGTCTTGAACCTGTGGGAAAAGTACTACGACGCTACTTTCCCAATCAAGGAAGGCGACGGTTTCATCATCCTGGGCATCGACTCCTTCACGACCAGCGACGCTGAAGCCCAATTGGCTCAAGCTTTGGAAGCAGTCAAGCCATTCCACGCTTTGAAGGAAACTGTCTTGAACGCTGAATCAGACGAAGCCAAGACTGACGAAGAATTCGCCAAGAAGGGCGACAACGTTATCTCTGAACTCTACAAGACCGCCAAGTCAGTGGACGGCAACATGTCCGGTGAACACGGGGTTGGCTACGCCCGCCAGAACTACTACGAAGACTTCTACGGCAAGGATTACACCGACTTGCTCAGAAAGGTCAAGGGCCTCTTCGATCCTAAGGGCATCCTTAACCCAGACAAGATCTTCCCGTTAGACTAAAGCACGGCTTCCTCCGCGCGGCAAGCTTCAAAAATCCGAAGCAAAAATAATCAAGAACTAATCAACTAAGCAAATCAAGAATTAACCAAAAACCGAAAAGAACAAGTACCTAACAGTAAGTACATAAAAACAACAAAACAACATTTTAATTTTTAAGCTTCACAAATTAATTATCACAGGGAAGGGCTGCTCCGGCAGCCCTTTTTTGTGCAGGAAAAGTGACACTGCGTCACCTTTTGTGTTGGCACGGTGTCACTTTAGGCATATACTGGAAAACAGTTGAGGGTGACACGGTGTCACGGAGGTGAAAAATGGTCAAGGCAACTTTTGAGAATTTAAGTAAAGACAAGCAGGACCGGGTAACAGAGGCCCTGCTCAAGGAATTCAGCGCCCATACTTTGGCCAGCGCCCAGGTGGCGCGGATCGTTAAGGAAGCCGGGATTGCCCGGGGGGCCTTTTACAAGTACTTTGAGGATTTGACGGATGCTTACCAGTACCTGTTCAAGCTGGTTATGCGGGACCTGCACACGGGCCTGACCGGCCGGATGGGGGCAGACGAGCTCTATCAGATGACCAAGGACTTTGTGACCAAGGCTACTGGCAGCCAGTACTATGACTTGATCCGCCTGCACTACGCGGCTAACGAGGCGCTTTTGCCAAGCAACAAGCCCAAGCAGATGCCGGCCTGTGCCTGGGCGGCCATGGTCTTGTCACACGAGGCGATCAAGGAAGCCTTGCTGGACCCGGACAAGGCAGATTTTTACTTAGACCGGGAGCATGAGGCTTTAGAGAAGCTCTTTAGCCAACATAAATAGGCAAGCTGGGAAAAGACATAAGAAAGGAAGAAAGCAGAAAGAATGTTTTTAGCACTAAAAGAGATCAAGCATGAAAAGATGCGGTACGGCTTGATCGTCTTCATGATTTTTCTGATCGCGTACATGATTTTGGCAACCTGGGGCCTGGCATACGGCCTAGCCCGGGAAAACACGGTGGCTTTGGAAGGCTGGCAGACCAAGAGCGTGGTCTTGAACAAGAACGCCAACCTGTTTATGAACAGTTCGATTTTGACCAAGGACGACTTGAAGAAGATCGACCTGACTGACAAGGAAGCCGTGGTCGGCGAACTGCAGGTAGTGGCCAAGAAAAAGGGCAAGACCGGGATTAACGCCCAGTACATGGGGGTTAAGAAGGGCGAATTTATCTACAAGGACCAGGATGTAATTGCTGGCCGACGGGCTAAGAGCAAGTACGAAGTCACGGCTGACAGCAGCTTTAAGGACAAGGGCTACAAGCTGGGCGACAAGGTGACCTTGAACGGGTCAGACCACAAGTACACGATCGTCGGCTTCGTCAAGGATGCCAAGATTAATATTGAACCGATCATGTATGGCTTTTTGCCGGCATGGAAGGAATTAAAGAACGTGGCACCGGGGATTGAAGCTTCCGGGATCATTTCCCAGCGGAAGCTGTCTGTTAAGGGGAAGAACTTCAAGGCTTACAGGATTAAGGGATTTACGCAAAAACTGCCGGGCCACTCTGAACAGAACCTGACTTTTGAATTGATGATTGCTTTCATGTTCATCATTTCCCTGGCCATCGTGGCAGTCTTCCTGTACATTTTGACTATCCAGAAGCTGCCGAACTACGCGGTTCTGCGGGCACAGGGCGTGCCGGCCAAGACTTTGATCTGGGCCACGGTTAGCCAGAGTCTGCTTTTGGTAACGAGTGCTTTGGTCCTGGCTCTTTTGGCAATCTGGGGCACGGCGGCCGCGATACCGGCATCTGTTCCGATGGCCTTTACGCCAGGGATTTTCCTGGCAACGATCGGCGGGATGTTGGTAATGGCTCTGCTGGGCGGGCTTAACCCAGTTAGAACGATTTTGAAGATTGACCCGGTACAGGCAATTGGAGGCTAAGATGGCAGCGATTGAAATTAAGAACGTGAAAAAAGTTTACGGGCAGGGGGATGCAGCGACGGTTGCCCTCAAGGGGGTCGACTTCAGCGCGGATACTGGCAACGTGGTTCTGTTGATGGGACCAAGCGGGGCCGGGAAGAGCACCCTGCTGACGATTATGGGTGCCTTGCAGACCGCGACGAGCGGGAAGGTGGAAATCGACGGCCAGGACATCAGCCGGTTGAAGGAAAAGGACCGCAGCCGCCTGCGTTTGAACAAATTGGGCTTTATTTTGCAGGCCTACAACCTGGTGCCTTACTTGACGGTTAAGGAGCAGTTCCAGCTGGTGGACAAGGTGAAGAAGACCGGCAACTTGCGCCAGGAAGAATTAAAGGATCTTTTGGCTGACCTGGGGATTGAGAACCTGGTCAAGAAGTATCCGGAGAACTTGTCAGGCGGGCAGAAGCAGCGGGTGGCAATCGCCCGGGCCATGTACGCCAACCCGAAGATTTTACTGGCTGATGAGCCAACGGCATCACTGGACAGTGAACGGGTGGAAGAAGTCGGCCGCTTGTTTAAGAAGCTGGCCAAGGATGACGGGAAGGCGATCATTTTGGTCACCCACGACCCGCGGCTGGAAAAATACGCTGACCACATCTATGACATGATGGACGGGCAGTTGACACAAAGAAAATAACAGAAGAAGGCTCCGCTCAGGCGGGGCCTTTTTTGACCGGATACGCGGAAAAATGACCGGATCTGAATTTTTGGCGGAAAAATCTGGAAAAAGGGTATGATTAAATAAGAAAATGAGTGAGAAATGTGAGGTCGTTAGGGATGGAAAAATAAACGTGGGAGTGCTAATGACACTTCCACGTTTATTTTTATTCCGAATTCTACAAAAGTCAAAAGAACCGTACTACCCAAATTTTGGATAATACGGTTCTTTCTTGATGTCAATCCCTTAACTTAATGACATTGGATTGGAATATAGTCCAATTAGGGGCTTTTTAGCTGTATTGGTCAAGTATGGCAGCCAGCCGCTCTTTAAAGCTCCTTCTTAGCTCTTCTGGCGTGATGATTTTCGCATTCAGTCCAAAAGTCAAGAGATAGTCAATTAAGTACTCAAAGGTGCGTGGCGTATATGAACCGGTCAAATAAGTAGTCCCGCCTTCATGCTCAAGCTGCATATTTGGGTAGAGATTTTTCAAAAAATGTTCCTGGCCCCGGTGGTTGAGGAGAATTTTAAATTTCTGGCCTGAATTGTCGTGCTCAAACTCTAGCTGCTTTTGCTTCAATTCAGCCAAACTAAGTTTATTAGGAACGGCAGCCTGCTCAGTACAATCCTGCAATTGGTCGCAGCGGTAGTTCCAAAAGGCCTGGCCCAGCAAGTCATAGGCCGCAAACAACCAGTTGCCATCCCTAAAAAAGAGTTGGCAGGGTTGCAACAGGACTTGCTGGCCCTTGAAGTTGGCCCGGACCAGGGAGTCGTGCAGGATTGACTCCATCAGTAGGCGCAAGTAAGGGTTGTGGTGAACTGCCGGGGTGTTGAAGAAGGAAACCGCTGCTTGTGAGGCTAAGACCTGCTGCTGCCGGCTCGCTGCCAGGTTCTTGAGCAGCTTTTGGCTGATCATCTGGAAAGATTCGTTAAACGGGGTTTCTTTTAGCTGCTCCATGGCTTTGAGCGCGAAAAATATCGCGGCAACCTCATCCGAATTGAAGTATATCTTGGTCAGAAGGTCCTCTTGAATCAGTGAATAGCCGCCAGCCCGGCCTGCTTCGGCGTATAAGGCCAAGCCAAGTTCCTCCAGGCTGGCAATGTCCCTTAGGGCCGTCCGCTTGGAAATCTGAAAGTTGTCCATCAGGTCCTGCAGGTTAAAGCGCTTCTTGTCACTTAAAAAAATCAGCTCTTGATTAAGCCGCTCAGATTTTTTCAATTTTTTCTCCTTATTTTTGCTAAAAGGTGCCGTAAATTGTCACCTTTTCATTTTATGATATCTACAACAAGAAGAAAAGGAGAATTTAAATATGTTAGAAGAAAGCACTACTTTAACCCAAAACTTTTTGGAGGTAATCAGCGATCCGCAACCAGTAACGATCGTTTCCTACCAAGCCAGTCCAGCTCATGTGGTCAACACCTGGAGCAGCTACATCAAGGTGGTTGATGACTCAACCTTCCTCGTGCCTGCTGCTGGGATGCGGTCGATTGAAGCAGATATTGCGGCTCAAAACAGCCAGCTGATCCTGACCTTCGGCTCCATGAAGTTTGAAGGCACTGAAGGTCCAGGCCGTGGCTACCACGTTTATGCTACTGGCGAATTCGTTGAAGCCGGAGAGTACTTTGACCTCATGAAAGCCGATCTGCCTTGGTTGCGGAAGGTCCTGGTTGTCCACGTGCAAGAAGTTAAGCAAAAAATCTAAACTAAATAACTGACAAGAAAACCCCCTGGTTAGATGAAAATCAACCAGGGGGTTAGTGTTTAGGAGCTTTTTGGCCATCTCCGGCTTGGGCTGAATGAACTGTCGACATGTTTCCAGCTTGTATCACCATACGGCCGGATGATTGGCAAGGCTTTGCAGCAGCTTGATGTAGCTGCTTGATGCAAACGATACGAAGACACTGAACGGTCTAAGCAGCACCAGCTTGGACTATCAAAAGATCTTGCAGTCCAAATTAAGTTGGCAAGGCATTGCTAAAGAAACAGGAATCCCCTATTCTACTGTTAGGACGATGGCCCAGCCCGACTAGACCTCTGGAATACCAGCATTGTCCTAAATGGCAAGCTGTTCACTGATGAAAAGTACCAAGACATGTCAACCACGGCCAAGCTTATTTATGGCTATCTGATTCGCCCTGCGCAAAAGCGCTACAAGGATGAAGCGGGAAGAGTTGATGAAGAAAATGATTTTTTGGCTAAGATATCCCAGTCTTGTCTGATAAACCCAAAAAATGTAGCGGCGATCAACTTGCGCAAACGGACTATTGTCATGCTGAACGGTGAGATTCTAAGCTTTTCACGGAGGTTCCGGCATGAGATGGACAAATTGGTTGACGAATATAATTGGAAGGTTGAAACGGCGACAAAACGGCTGCTCCGTTAGGAAAATGACAATTGTTAGCGGGAACATATAGCAAAACTACCATCAAAATGATAAACTAGACAGTGATGATTCCGCTTACATATTTTAGTCTGAATATCATTTTGAGGTTGATTTATGTTTAGAATTTTTGATTTGCTAAAGAGTAGGGCCCGGCTGAGCAAGGTTCTGGCTCCGGTCCAGGGCAGGTTGTTCCCGCTCGAGGACGTCAACGATGAGATTTTTGCTAGCAAGGGACTGGGCGAGGGCTTCGCGGTTCAGCCGTCCAGCGACTTGATCTACGCTCCCTTGAACGGCACGGTTACTTCCTTGTTTCCGACCAACCATGAGATTGGCATCCGGACCAAGGAAGGACTGGATCTCTTGATCCACCTGGGTTTGAATACGGTAGAGCTAGGCGGGGTCGGCTGCGACATTTTAGTTGAAGCCGGTCAGGAAGTTAAAAAGGGGCAGCTATTGGCGACCATGAACCGTAAGTTGCTCCGCGGGCTCGGCTACGACGATACGGTGATCGTGACTTATACCAACGACCAGATCCTCAAAGGGGTCTCGGCACCGGTCTTCTTTAGGGAGATCAATGCCAAAAGAGCGGTCCAGACGATCAGCTACCATTAATTTAGATGAAGAAAAAGGCGTGAACGCTGCAGGGATGCGGGTTCACGCCTGTTTTTGTATTTAACATAATAAAAAAGTGATTTTCATCTAAATAAAATCTTAACTTGTAAACAAGAGATGACAGAACTACAATTTTTATTGACTATTAATTGTTCAATATGGAGGAGGATAATTGTGTATATTAGAGAGCGACTAAAGTCGCCAAAAGTGTATATAGGGATAGTAATAGGCACGATAATTGTGCTTTCTCATTTTATTTCTGACTATTTCGTAATTAAACCACAGCTAGATGGAAACGTTACTTTTTTCACGCCGTATACACGATGGATTGGCTATGATACTGATGCTATGACAACTTTTTATTATATTTTGTTGCCGTTGTTAGCCTGTTTGACAGCCAACCAGTTATTCTATCAAGATCTAAAAAGTGGCTTTATCAAGCATGCAGTTAAGGAACAAGGGGTTGCAAAGTACAGCCTTTCTCATTTGATGATCAGCTTCCTGGCAGGCTTTTTGACAGTAGCTGTGCCACTGCTCCTGGACTTTGTGTTTTATTACTGCACCTTGCCTAATATGAAGCCAGATCCAGTTTTGAATATGAGCACGGCTGTTATGTCAGATTTAACCTATCTTGCTGGTTTGTACTATTCAAATCCCTTGCTGCACGTAGCTTTCTACCTATTCTTGGCAGGACTTGCCGGAGGCTTGGCCGCTACCATTTCTTTGGCTGTAACTTGTTTTATCAGCAATTATTTTACTGATGTAGCTATGGCCTTCCTGTTGTCGTTGATTTTTAACGCCTTTTCAGCAGCAACGACTTCGGCACTTTTTTCGCCAAACCTTTTGGTCATACCAGTTTGCCCGCTTTACATTCCTTCTTTAGCGGTAGCTCTGTCAGAGCTCCTTTTAGGAACGCTTCTGTTCAGCTTAATCTATTTCTACGGGGTAAGACGCCATGTCTTTAGTTAACTACTTGCGGCAAAAGAGCGGGACTTGGCTGGCGATAAAAAGTATCTTGTTTGTGCTGATCTGGGTAGGGGTTTACACAATTTTGATTCTGTCAAATGCAAAAATCGTTGAGCCTGGCACGCCTGCTTTAAGCAATGCCCGTTTGACTGTCAGCAATCTTCATAACCAGCTTTATTTCCTTGCCCCTTTGCTGATAGTCAGCAGCCTGCTTTTCTTCAGCCGCCCTCAAAGCATAGAATTTTTCTACTTGGTCTTGAAGAAGCGGCTGCGGCAGTACTTGCTGATCTATACCATTCTTGAAACCATCCTGCTCATCAGCAGCTTTTTGCTCAGCTTCGTGATTTCAGCTTTTGTGACGAAAGCGCCACTGGCTTCACAAATCGGCTTAGAATCCTTGCTTTTGCTGGCACATTATTTAGGTGTTTTTGCCTTGCTCTTCTTTTTAGAGACCGCGATCTTCCTGGCTGGTAAATTGCGGGCTGGAGCGGCAATTGAAACCTTGCTTTTGCTGGATGCCTTTTGCCTGGACCGGCTGGGCTGGTCTGTTTTCTTAAATCATGGTCTGGCAATTGTTCCTGGCCAGGGCTTCTTCGTGACCGCTCCGGCAGTCTACTTGGCTTATGGCCTCTTGCTTTACTACTATCTGGCCAGCCGGGCCTTCTACCAGGAGGTCAAATATGCTTAACAAGACCTTATTAAAAAGAAACTTGCAACTGTACTGGCATAACATCAAGTTCCGCTTTCTTATCGTTTATCCGGCAATGCTCTTGCTTTTAGCTTTTAAAAGCTGTCAGGGGATGGCCGGGATCCGGCTCTTTTCCGGCGTTTTGCAGGTCCCAGGAGCAATCGTCTTTCCTTTTGACTGGCTCTTTATAATGCTGGCTGTCTTTTTAATTATTGGTGACAGCCCCCGGGAGCTCTTCCTAAAGGACTATCCAATTGTTAGTCGGGTTCCTGACGGCAGCTATCTGGCGACGATTTATGTTATGAATGCCAGCTTGACGGTCATGATTTGGCTGACTTGGCAGCTTTTTGGCGGCTTGCCACTAATCTTTTCTTTAGAAATGCTGTTGATTTTTCTGGCCTTGACTGCCCTGTATGCCAGTTTGCAGTTCTTTATTTCATCCTTGCTAGATCTGGGACTGTACGCGGCAATATTTATACTGGCGATTCTGGTCAACCAGCTGCCTTTTCTGTCCAGCTTGATGTATTTACGCTACTCAGCTCACTGGGCGGACGGCCTGCTTGGTTCTGCCCTCTGCCTGTTGGCAGCCTGGATTCTCAGCCGAATGATAAAATATATCGATTTTTCTTTGGAGTAAAAAATGACGAAAATTGTAGAAGTTGACCATGTCACCAAGCACTTTAAAAACAAACTTGCTCTTGATGACGTTTCCTTCAGCATTGATGCTGGCAAAATCTATGGCTTCCGAGGCCCCAACGGGTCAGGCAAGTCCGTGACCTTCAAAACCGTTCTCGGCTTTATCCGGCCAAACTCCGGGACTGTCAAAGTTTTGGGCAAAAAAATCCGCCAGGACGTCATCTTTGCCCCGGACACCGGCTTCGCGATTTCTGAATACGGCCTGCTGGAAGACAAAACCGGCCTGGAAAACCTCAACCTGCTCAAAGTCTTGAACGATGACCAAAGCAGCCAGGCAGAAGCGATCTTGCAGCGGGTAGGCCTGGATCCAGCCAATCCCTTGAAACTGAAAGAGTATTCTCTGGGCATGCGGCAGCGGCTTTTGATCGCGGCCGCCCTCCTAGGCGACAAGCAGATCCTCCTTTTTGATGAGCCAACCAATGCCCTCGATGAAGATGGGCAGGATTTTTTGGCCCAGCTCCTGCTGGAATTGAAGGACCAGGGCAAGACCATCCTCGTCTCCAGCCACGACAAAGACTTCCTTAACCAGGTCGCCGATCACATCTTCGTTTACAGCGAAGGCAAGATTGTCAAAGAATTGGAGCAAGACCATGAAGTTGAAGCATAAAGGAATCTGGTTCTCTGTAATCTTGCTCTTGTGCCTGCTGGGCCTTTTTCTAAGCAAAAAGCATATCGACCAAGTCTACCGGAACTTACAGGTCTCCCAAACTGAAGTCAGTCAGACTGCCTATAGCAAGGTTAGCCAGAATCTGGCCGTCAAAAGCGGACAGGGCGAGACTGAAGGAGGCAACTACCTGGCAACCATCTATGTCAAGGCCAAGACTGGGCAGAAGCTGTCCAGAAATGATTTCTACCTTTATCAAGGTCTGAAAGAGGGAACGACTATGATCGACTCTTTAAAGATCAATGGCCAGGCAACTAGCCGCCTGCGATCCGGCGTAAACAAGGTCCAGGTCAAGGCCTCGAAAAACGGCAATGAGCAATATCTCTACCTGCTCGTTAACCCCAAAAAAGGCAAGTACGTCAAATATCATTTCAATCTGCAGAAATGAGAAATAGAAGTTAGAAAAAGCAAAAACAGGCGCGAAAGCAGCAATGGTGCACTTTCACGCCTTTTTTAATATGCTTTTTTACAAGTTCGGGTCCATCTGGAAGCTGAGCGGGGAATCGCCCGTCTGCTGGGTAATCAAGTTGCTGATCAGCTTGTTGTAGATGTCCGTCACCGTCTTGGCCATCTTGGCATTGGCCTCATCCGCGATCGCCGTGGCCTGGCTTGGGTCAGCATGCAGCTTCTGGTCGTATTCATAGCGGAGGCGCAGGACCTTTTCCTTGGCTTCCGTCTGGGCGTTGGCCAGTTCCTTGCCGTACTTGCCCCAGTTCCGGTCAACCAGAACCCCGGCCAGCTTGAAGATCCAGTAGGCAGAGTTCGGGCTGTAGTCGACCTTGCCATTGCCCCACATGTAAGGCACCTTGGTCCCCTGCGGGAAGAAGGGAATGTAGACACTCTGGGCCGTAACCCCCATGGCTAGCCAGTGGTACATGTCCTCGCCCTTAAGCTGCAAGAGGTGGGATTCCTGGGTCGTCGCCACCCCAATCGGCCGGAAAGTTGCCTGGCCCGCGTTCTTCGGGTTGGTCAAGTCGTATTCCGTGTTGCTGTAGTGGCTGGCCAGGACCGTCTGGGCGTCCTGGATGCTGAGCGGCCGGTCTGCCTTTTGAATAAAGGGCAGGTCAAAAGACTGCGGCTCTTGCTTGACTGACGGGGTCAACAGCTTTTGCCCGTACCAAACCCGCGGGGTGTTGTAATGCAGGTCGCTCTCGCTTCTCGTGCCAAAAATTTCCCGCCAGTTGAACTTGGCTTCCTTTGGCCAAAGCTGGTGCTCATAAACGAATTCTTGCAGTCCGGCTGAATAAAGGAAGTTGGCCGGATCCTTAAAGTCGATCTCCTGAATTGACAGCTGGTTGGCAACCACCGTGTAGGAGTCGTCCGGGATTCTCTGGGCAACCCAGTGGTGGCCGGACCCGATTTCCAAGTACCAGGCCTCGTCTCTGTCCGCAAACAGAATCCCGTTTGATTCAGCCGCCCCGTACTTTTCCACGATTTCGCCCAAGCGCTTGACCCCTTCTTGGGCCGTCTTGACGTAAGGCAAAACAATAGTCACCATGGCTTCTTCCAGCAGGCCCTTTTCAGCGTCAAAGGGGTCGATGGCCAGAACCCGCTCGTTGGCATAAGCACTTTCCGTAGCACTCATTGCCACATGGTGCTCATTGATCCCGTCTTCTTCAAAAAGCCCGTACTTTTTCGTCCATTCTGGAGTGGATGAATATGCAAAGGCCTCCTCTGGCAAATCAATTGTGAACTTGTTATCATGTGACTTGAAAGTCTTGGCTCCTGCTTGCCGCTGGTGGAAGGCCAGGTGCTTGGGCCAGGCCGTCCGTGAGTCTTCATTGCGGCCAATAATCACGCTGCCGTCAAGGCTAGCCTTTTTCCCGATCAAGATTGAAGTGCAGGATGAACGTCCGTGTGTTGTCATAATTTGTCCTCTTTTCTCCTTTTGCTCTTGTTTAGATTTTACCTTGTTTTGCCTCCGCCCGCAGGGACGGGGTTTATCTGCTTAACTTTTTACTAAAAATACGCCGCTGGTTAGATATTGTGCTAATATATAATTAGTGCGAATAAGCGTTTTTTATAGGCTGATTGCCGATGATCCATTAGTCTAAGCTAATAGAATCAGCTTGAAAAGCTTGTTCTGGTTAGGAATGAAATATTAAAGTGTTTTCAGAATATGATGAAATTAAGTGGAGCAGATGATGGCCAGAAGGAAAGAAATTGATCGCGAGCGAATATTGGACATCGCCTACAAGAAGGCCTTGACCGACGGGATCGAGAACTTGACTGCCCGCAGCATTGCCCAGACTGGCCACTTTTCAACTCAACCGATCTATTTGGAATTCAAGAACATGGATGGCCTGCGCAAGGAAGTGCTTAAGCGCGTCTCCCGCACCTTGCGCGATGAAATCCTGCAGAAGAAATTTATTGGCGAGCCCTTATACGATGTTGACCTCTCCTACCTGCAATTTGCCCGCGACCACCGGAGCCTGTTCTCAACGATTTTCGTCAATGGGGAATTTGGTGACGACTTAATCCGCGATACCTTGATGGACCTGGGCCACACCAAGCTCCGCGAACAGTACCAGCGCGACCTTGACCCGGAACTGGAGAAGTGGCTCATCGCCCTCAACTGGATTATCGTCAACGGCCTGGCCGTAATGCTGGTCGATGGCCTGATTGACTATGACCAGGACAACTTCGTCCGGATCATCAAACGGCAGCTGGAAAGCCTTTTTGACCGCTGATCCATTTAAAAAATCAAACTATCAATCGGTCATTTTATCCTTGTAATTTTTTCACAAAAGCCTTGCTGAAACCCCTTTAATTTGGGTATAACTAGGGAAGTAATGGAAAATCTGAAAGGTGGTTTTTATGAAAGTTTTAGCTCTTAACGGATCTAACGCTGACAAGTCTTACAACGAAATGCTGCTGAAGTTCATTGCCAAGCACTTCGCTGATAAGTATGATTTTGAATTCGCGACCGTGAAGGGGTTGCCGATGTTTAAGGAAGGCCAGGAAGACCCGGCTGACGTGGCCAAATTGAGTGACCAAGTTGCCGCTGCTGACCTGGTTTTGATCGGGTCATCGGAACAACAGCACTCAGTAACCAGCGCTTTGAAGAGCGCCCTGGAATGGCTGTCAACCAACACTCACCCCTTCAACGGCAAGCCAGTCGTTATCGTGTCAACTTCACCGCTGGCCCAAGGGGGTGCCCGGTCACAGACCAAGCTGAAGACGATTTTGGCTTCCCCAGGCCTGCACCCGGTTGTCTTCAACGACGATGAATTCATGATGGGCGGGGCAGCTACTGCCTTTGACGAAAACGGCGATTTGAAGATTCCCGGTACCGTTGACTTCTTGGAACACTTCTTTGACGAAGTCGACGCCTGGTACGCACAAATCACGAAGTAAGTGGGGGGATTGCCAAATGAAATTATTAGCTATTGTCGGAACTAATGCCGATTTTTCTTTCAACCGTCTGCTCTGCCAGTTCATCGCCAAGCGCTTTGGCGATAAGGCGGAAATCGAAGTCGCTGAAATTGGCGACCTGCCAGCCTTCTACAAGGAAGGGCAAGCTGATGCCCGCGTTGCGGCATGGCGGGAAAAGGTTGAACAGGCTGACGGCTTGATCATCGCTACTCCAGAATACGACCACGCTATTCCAGCTGCTTTGAAGAGCGCTTTGGAATGGCTGGGCAGCCACGCTGGCAGCAAGGTTATGGCCTACAAGCCAGTCTGCGTTGTAGGCGTGTCCTTGGGCGTCCAAGGCTCTTCCCGCGCCCAGGAAGATGCCCGGGAAATCCTGCTGTCTCCGGACATGACGGCCAACGTTTTGCCAGGCAACGAATTGCTGATCGGCCAGGCTTACAGCAGCTTTGACAAGGAAAGCGGCGACCTGGTTGACGAAGCTTCAATCGCTCAGCTGGACAAGGTTATGGAAGCCTTCTTTGCTTTCGTTGCCCAAGCCAAGAAGTAATGTAAAAGAAAAACTGAAAAATAAGGCGGATAGCTTGGCGCTTCCGCCTTGTTTTGTTTTAAAAAAGAAAAACTGCAAAATAAGGCGGATAGCTTGGCGCTTCCGCCTTGTTTTGTTTTAAAATTGTAGGGAGAAGTGAAGGAGGAGAAAAGATGGCAGGGGAGCTTTTACCCTTGAAAACAGTCCGTAATCCCCGGGACCTTGGCGGCTATACCGGCTTTGCCGGCAGGAAGATCAAGGCCGGACTTTTGCTACGGACCGGGACGGTCGCAGCGATCAGTGAAGAAGATGGCAATTATTTGCGGGCTCGCGGGGTGAAAACCATCATCGACCTCCGTTCTCCGCAAGAATGCCGCAAGCGGCCGGATAAAAAGCTAGCCGGGATCCAGAACGTCAATATCCCCGTTAACAGCCGGGACCAGACCAAGGCCGGAGCCAGCCTTGCGGAATTAGCCAGGCAGTACGGCCTAGACCCCCTGGCGGGCTTCCGCCATATGGTGGAGAGCTACCGGCTGATGGTGACGGAAGAGCACGCCCAGGCGGCTTTTGGCCAGGTTTTAGCCTATCTGGCTGAAACTGAAGGCGGAACTATTTATCATTGCTCGGAAGGCAAGGACAGGACGGGCCTGGTGACTGTCTTTTTGCTGACAGTTTTGGGGGTTGACCCGGAAACCATCCGCCAGGACTATCTTTTATCCGCTCCCTACCTTAACGGCTACCGGGCCAAAAGGGACAAGGAAGCCCGGGAAAACGGGGAAAGCCTGGTGCAGCGGGCCAACCTTAGGTCTCTGGGCACGGTCAACAATGAGTACTTAGACAGCGCCTTGATCACCATCGACCAGGAATATGGCGGCATGGAAGCCTTTTTGACCCGGCAATTGGGCGTAACGCCCGTCCTTCGTGACCAGCTCCGGGCCAAGTATCTAGAAGAGTAAGGATTTAAAAAATGGGAATCATCAAATACATATCAACTGACCAAGTCTTGGCCCAGCACAAGGCCATGGGGACCCACATCAGCCTGCAGATCTACGGGGCAAGGGAAGACCCGGAAAAGATCCTGGACCAGACCAAGGTCCTAATCGACCACTTTGAAGACCTGCTGACGGTCAACCGCAATCCGGACCACCCCCGCTACGGCCTGTCCGAAGTAACCCGGGTCAACGACCAGGCGGGCAAGGAGGCCGTGCAAGTCTCCAGCAGCGTTTACGGCTTGATCAAGCTGGCCGTTGAGACCAGCCGGGAAAACTTCGGCTTCAACGCCTTAATCGGCCCCCTGGTTAAGCTCTGGTCCATCGGCTTTCAGGATGCCCGCGTGCCAAGTGACGCGGAAATCCAGGAGAAAATGAAGCTGATCGATCCCTGGATGGTCGAATTAAATGACGATGACCACACGGTCTTTTTGAAGCAGGAAGGCATGGAGCTGGATCTGGGCGGGATCGCCAAGGGCTGGACGGCCGACCGGATCAGGGACCTCTGGTGGGCCTACGGGGTCGAAGCCGGCATCATCAACTTGGGCGGCAATGTCCTCTTCGTCAACCCTTGCCCGAAGCGGGCCAACGGGATGTGGACGGTAGGCGTCCAGGATCCTTTGAAGCCGCGGGGAGAAAACATCACGGCCATGATGATCCCGGAATGCTCCGTGGTCACCAGCGGGACTTACGAGCGCTTTTTGGAAGTGGACGGGCACAAGTACCACCACTTGATCGACTCCCGGACCGGCTACCCGGTGGAAACCAACATCGCCGGGGTGACGACCTTCACCAAGAATTCCGTTGACGCGGAAATCGAGTGCAAGCGCTGCTTCTTTGCCGGCCAGCCAATTGCCAACTGGGTCAATGACTGCCGCTTAGGCGCCATTTACGTGTATAACGATGAACGGGTGGAAAAAGTCGGCCTGGATTACTAAAGTAAAGCAAAAGCAGCCTCACCTTCTTGTGAAGCTGCTTTTTCCTTAGGCCGTGGTCCGGCTGACGCTGAAGAGAGTCTTGAAGACCCCGGTCGACAGACCTGGCGTGTCGTTGACGATGAAACTGAGCAGCTGTGAATCGCTGATCAGCTGGCTCAGCTGGCTGACGCCGACTGAGTTGAGGATGGACAAGACCACGTACATGAAGAAGTAGGAGGCCACGAAAGAAACGATGGCCCCGGCCATGTGGTCCAAAGTGGCCGTGAAACCAGTCTTGGTCTCCTGGGCGGGCAGCCAGGCCTTGAAGATCTTGGCTATCTGCTTGAGGATGAAGAAGAGGGCGAAGAAGGCCCCGAAGCGGCAGGCATGCAGGACCAGGCTGGAGTCGCCCGCCTGCCCCTGGATGAACTGGGTGTAGATCAGGTTGCCGACCGGATTCTGCAGCATGATGGCCAGCATGAAGACCAGACCGGAGAAGATCAAATTGACGATCCGCTTAAAGAAACCCACATGGTAGCCTTTGTAGGTCTGCCAGGCGATGTAGAGAATGACGAAAATAACTAAGAGCATCTTTGTATCCGAATCATAAAACTTACTAAATCTTGATAATCACATCAGTATTGGTAAGTTTTTCTGATATTCCTTTCTAGTTAAATCTATGAGTAGATTCAACTTGGCAAAAGAAATCAGATTTTTAACCTTTTGAAGTTAAGGTCAGTGAGTACGGTTGGCTGTCAAATAACGCCGGATAGCGTCATCCAATAGCTTTTTATCTGCCCCACTGAAAACTTTTAGCATGGCAGTCGGAAAGGCATCTTGCGCGCAAAAAGCCGGCAAGCATATCGTGATGCATTCTCGAAGGAGTCAAGCCGCGATTTTAATACCCCGAACTGAGCTCGTTAAAGCTGACTGCTCTTACATGCTAGAGCCTTCAACTTTGTAGTATTACTTGTCTTATGCTTCTTTTATCCGACTGTCAAGAATCTCCTTAACTCGCTTGTAAGGCGTGTAAAGCGTGATTTCTTCGTCAGTTAATCTACTCAATATGTTTTTGGCTGCGGCGATATTCGCATTCATCTCGCCGCATTTCTTGCATTTAGTCAGTTCATGATGACTGCCGTATCTTTCCTCAAAATGCTGCCCGCAGATCGGACAGTACTGAGAAGTATATGCTGGATTGACATCATGAGTTTCAATCGAATTCTTGCTTGAAAGATATACAATGCGCTCATCCAGTTGGCCCTTAGTCCATGAATTCAAGCGTTTGCGCATCTTTCTTGCGAATCTGCTGTTATCTGATTTGCCGCCTTTTTCTTTTACGAACGTCAAGTCTTCCTTGGCAATGACCCCCGGATGCTCTGTCTCGATCATTCTGTTTATCGCATGGTTGATAAAGCTTCTGACAGTTTCTTGCGCTGGCCGGTAGCTCTTGTCATACGACTTTCTGCCGATATTGTTCTGCTCCAGATTCTTGAGCTTGCCAAGCAGTTTTATTTTCTTCCTCAAAGCAGTCTTAGACAAAGGTTGGTTTGCCTTCTCCAGTTGCTCAAGCTGCTGATTGAGCTGCCAGCGCAAACTCATATATGGCTGGCGATTTGCGTTTCGCTTGCCGTATTTGTCAACGATGGCATTGGCAAGCTTGCTGAAGTTTTCACCATATTCATTGCCGCTGCTGCAGGAAAGCAGGGTGGCAAGCCCCTTGTCAATGCCGATTGCCTTCTTTGAATCATTGCTGTAACACTTGCTAGAGATCAGCTTATGAACTTCAAGGCGCTGCTTGATGCGGTCAAGCACCACTGTGATATCGCCGGTGCGTGGATAACTCCACGGACTGGTCATCTCTACAGAAAACTGCTTTCTAGGCACGTCTGAACTGAATGAAAAAGCATTTCCTTCAAATGCCCAATTCAAGTCACACTTCATGCTAGAGCCAAGCTTGCCCGACTTCCGTGCCCGGTAGTGGTAGCGGTACGTAATCCGGCGCAGGTAGCTGTGCGCTTGCTTGATTTGCTTATCCGTCAGTTTAGCTTCTATTTCAGTTAAAGCTTCAGTGTATTCTTCTGGCAGCTCAATTGGCCTGTGAAGAAGAACGGCTTGCCATGCGCTCTTAAATTTCAAAATAAAGAAAAGAAGGTGGCGCTGATCTGCAGAAAGATTTTCATTTCCTTGAATCAGCTTCTTCAAACGGTTAGCCAGATTCGACCACATGCTCTTTATGTTGGCACATGCCTCACGGAGAGCACCAACCCAGTGCTTGGTCTGAAAGTTGTAGACTGTTTCCAACTTTCCTTTTGAGCCTTTAACCGGCTTGTCCCACTTGCGAACTTGGTTACGCAGAGCCTGCCAGTTATTAACCGCAAGCATCGACTTGATGCCGCAGTAGCGGTTCAAAAAGAAATGCCGGCATCTGCCGTATCTTTCAAAGAAGTCGGACATTCTGGCAAATTCTTCATCGCTTATCTTTTTGGAGTAGACTCTAACTGTCTTGGGCTGAGTCTTTTTCACTGTCTGCTTGACTGAAGAGCTTTTTGCTTTCTTGGATGACTCTTGCATTCTGATGCGACCTCTTTCCATACAGCTTAGCTGAGAAAACAGTGATTATAGATAAAACATCTTCTACAAGTTCTGAATTTGGATCAACGTTGTCTGTCTGATTGATGACAACCAGCTCTACATCGTTTGCCTGACAGATTGTCTCAATCATTTCAAAGCCAAAACGGACAAGCCTGTCTTGGTAATTTACAACGACTCGCTCACACTGCTTCTTGCAGATCATGTTGATCAGCTCTGTCAGGCCCTTTTTCTTATAGTTGAGACTAGATCCAACGTCTTGAATGATCTTAAACTGATAGCCATTGACTTCGCAATATCTGGACACTACATCCTTCTGCCTTTGGAGGTCTTCTTTTTGATGGCCAGAAGAAACCCGGCAATAGCCGATGGTCAGCAGCTTCTTAGGCTTAGCTACTTTCATATTGCCTTGCAGAACCTCATCTAGCATTTCTTTAGTGTAGCGACGTTGATTGGAGGCAGTTCTAAGCGGCGTAATCAGTCCTTCAGCTTCCCAATTGCGGAGAGTTGACTTGGCAACGTTAAGATACTCAGCTGCTTTTGATATGGACATGTATTCGCTCATCGTTTCTTCCTTCCAATCTTTTGATACCGGCATTATATCATGAATTGATAAGAAATATTACTATTTAGCACTGGATGAAATTAATACTTTTTAACAGTCACAACCTTTGTATCCTTTGTTTTTAGCTGTAATTTTCCATGGATTCTTTTTGACCTTCAAGCAAAAATAATCCATAATTGTTAAGATAGTTTGTGTAACATTTTTTTGCGCAAGATTGCTTTTTGCGTTACATTTAAGGGTGTGAAACACAGTTTCACAGGTGAAAGAATGAATCCTGAACTTTTTGCAGAAACATTGTCAAAATATAATTTTAAGTTGTCTCCTGTCCAAGAGCAACAATTTAAAACATATTTTAAGGAATTGGTCCGGGTCAATGAACACGTCAACCTTACCCGGATCACGGACGAAGACGAGGTCTACCTCAAGCACTTCTACGACAGCGTGACTCCTCTCCTGCTCTGGCCAGAGGTCTTTGCAGAAGGAGCCAAGCTCTGCGATGTCGGGGCCGGAGCCGGCTTTCCGTCACTGCCGATCAAGATCCTCCGCCCGGACCTGGAAGTCACCATCGTTGACTCTTTAGGCAAGCGGCTGAACTTCTTGTCTGACTTGTTGGAGAAGCTTGGCATCGAAGGCGTGAACCTGGTGCACGGCCGGGCTGAAGATGTGGGGCAAAACCCGGACTACCGGGAGAAGTTTGACCTGGTAACTGCCCGGGCCGTGGCAAGAATGAGCGTTTTGAGCGAATACTGCCTGCCCCTGGCCAAAGTCGGCGGCAAGTTCCTGGCTTTAAAGGGGCCGCGGGCTGACGAAGAATTGGAAGACGCCAAGAGTGCCCTGGAGAAATTGGGCGGCGAAGTTGTCTTCACCCGGGTCATCACCCTGCCAGGCAGCGCTGAAGTGCGGACCCTTGTCCTGGTTGACAAGGTCAAGGCAACTCCGGGCAAGTACCCGCGCCAGGCAGGCACGCCAAACCGCAAACCCTTGTAGTTTTTTGGAGGTGCCCAAATGGCTTTTGGTTTTTTTCATCGAAATGAAATTCCCCAAAACAAGCAGGTCCAGGACCTGCCTGTAGCGGAAATCCATCCGAACCGCTACCAGCCAAGAAGGACTTTTAGCGATGATTCCATCCAGCAACTCGCCCAGACCTTGCAAGAAGAAGGGCTCTTGCAGCCGATCATCGTCCGCCAGGACCAGGGCGGCTACGAAATCATTGCCGGCGAGCGCCGCTTCCGGGCGGCCAAGAGCCTGGGCTGGGAAAAGATTCCGGCTATCGTGAACAATCTCGATGACCAGCAGACCGCTTCTTTGGCCTTAATCGAAAACCTGCAAAGGGAAAACCTGAATCCGATCGATGAGGCCCAGGCTTATGAGCAGCTGATGCAGCTCAACGACTTGACCCAGACCCAGCTGGCCCAGGATATCGGCAAGTCCCAGTCCTACGTGGCTAACAAGCTCCGCCTGCTCAAGCTGGCTGAACCTGTGCAAGAGTATCTGGCCAAAGGCGGGCTCAGCGCCCGCCATGGCCGGGCCATTTTGGGCTTAAGCGAAGAGGACCAGGTTAAATTGGCTGAAGAGATTGTCAAAAAAGGTCTCAGCGTGAAAGAGACGGAAGAGCGGGCGGCCAAGCTGGCCAATCCTAAGCCAGCCGTTAAGAAGAAGGCGGTGGTCCGCTATGGCCGGGACATGCAGCTGCAGATCAACACGATCAAGCAGGCGGTTAAACTGGCCAAGGAGTCCGGCGTGAAAGTCAAGGTTACCGAGGCGAAGAGCCCGGATGAGTACCAGATTACTATCGTGATGAAGAATCAGAGAAAGAAGAAGGAGGACTAGCATGGGCAGCGTCATCGCAGTCGCCAACCAGAAGGGCGGCGTTGGCAAAACCACGACGACCATCAATTTGGCCGCTTCCATTGCTAAAAGAGGCTACAAGGTATTGATTGTCGACATTGACCCGCAGGGCAATGCCACCTCAGGCTTGGGGATTGAGAAGTCGACCATCGAGTATGATATCTACAATGTTCTGATCGATGAAATCCCGATCGCCTCAGCCATCAAGCCGACTAGCAGCAAGAAGCTGGACATCGTGCCGGCCACGATCAATCTGGCCGGGGCGGAAACCGAGCTGATCAGCATGATGGCCCGGGAAACCCGCTTGAAGGGGGCCATTGAAGACTTGGGCGACAAGTACGACTTCGTCTTTATCGACTGTCCTCCTTCTTTGGGGCAGTTGTCCATCAATGCTTTTACGGCCAGCCAGTCGATTTTGATTCCGGTCCAAAGCGAATACTACGCTATGGAAGGATTGAGCCAGCTGCTCAACACCATCCGCTTAGTCCAGAAGCACTTTAACAAGGACCTGGGCGTGGAGGGGGTCTTGCTGACCATGCTGGATGCCCGGACCAACCTGGGGGCCGACGTGGTCCAGCAGGTCAAGGAATATTTCGGCGACCGGGTCTACAAGACGATCATCCCGCGGATCACCAAGCTGGCTGAAGCGCCAAGCTACGGGGAGGCAATCACGGAATACGCGCCAAGTTCGCGCGGGGCCAAGGTTTATGATGACTTAGCAAAAGAGGTGCTGAAGGCTCATGGCAAGAGACTCAAGAAATAAGAAACAGGAAAAGAAGAAGGGCGGCCTGGGTCGGGGCTTGGGGGCGCTTTTTGAAGAAGAACCCCAGGTAAAGCCGGCCGAAGAAATCGAAGACCTGCCTTTGGCAGAAGTCCGGCCCAACCCTTACCAGCCGCGGAAGAATTTTGATGAAAAGAAGCTGGCCGAACTGGCTGAATCCATCAAGGAAAACGGGGTTCTGCAGCCGATCATCGTCCGCCGGTCAGTCGGCGGCTACGAGATCATCGCCGGTGAGCGCCGCTGCCGGGCTTCCGAATTAGCCGGCCAGGCCACCATCCCGGCCATCATCCGCCAGTTTGATGAAAGCCAGATGATGGAAGTGGCCATCTTGGAAAACCTGCAGCGGGAAGACCTGACTCCTTTGGAAGAAGCCCAGGCTTATGAAATGCTACAAAAGAACCTGGGCTTGACCCAGGAAGAGGTTTCCAAGAAGATGGGCAAGTCCCGCCCTTACATCACCAACTACCTCCGCCTGCTCACCCTGCCGCAGAAGACCAAGGGCCTTTTGCAAAGAGGGGAATTGTCCATGGGCCAGGCCAGAACCCTTCTGGGCTTAAAGGACAAGGACAGGATCGATGAACTGGCCAAGCGGGTGGTTAAGGAAGGGATGCCGGTCCGCAAGGTCGAGGCGCTGGTCGCCAAGATGAACGAGCGCGGGCAGAAGAAGAAAAAGAATGCCGGCAAATCAGCCTTCGTGCGGGCCAGCGAAAGCCAGCTGGCCGCCAAGTTCGGCTCGCCGGTAAGCATTACGGAAAACAAGACGGGGAAGGGGCACTTGTCAATTGACTTTGCTTCCCCGGATGAACTGAACCGGATTCTGGATTTGTTAGGTGTGAATCTCGATGACTAAAAACATTACTTTTGACTTGGCGGACACGGTTGAAATGAAGAAGCCCCACGCTTGCCAGACCAACAACTGGGAGGTCCTGCGCCTGGGCGCCGACATCCGCTTGAAATGCATGGGCTGCGGGCACGTGATCATGATGCCGCGGGCTGATTTCAACAAGAAGGTCAAGAAGCTCCTGGCCAAGAGCAATGATCCCGTCAACTTGAAAAACGATTTTTACGTGGCCAAGGAAGACATCGCCCGGCCAAATTTCGGCTAGGCATTGACTAATCTGGCCAAAAGGCCAAGAATTAAACACGCAAGCAAGAAAAAACAAGAAAGAGGAATTACAAAATATGGCTTTAACTGCTGGTATCGTCGGTTTGCCAAACGTCGGCAAGTCAACTCTTTTTAACGCAATTACCAAGGCGGGCGCGGAAATGGCTAACTACCCATTCGCGACCATTGAACCGAACGTGGGGATGGTTGAAGTGCCGGACAAGCGCCTGGCCAGAATCCAGGAACTGATCCCGGCCAAGAAGGTTGTCCACACGACTTTTGAATTCACCGACATTGCCGGTTTGGTCAAGGGGGCTTCCAAGGGTGAAGGCCTGGGCAACAAGTTCCTGGAAAACATCCGCCAGACCGACGCTATTGTGCACGTGGTCCGGGCTTTTGACGATGAAAACATCACTTCCGTCTCCGGCAAGGTTGACCCGGAAGAAGACATCGACACCATCAACCTGGAACTGATCTACGCTGACCTGGACTCAGTTGACCGCCGGATCGGCAAGGTGCAGAAGATGGCCCAGCAAAAGGACAAGGAAGCCATGGCTGAATACAATGTCCTGCAAAAGATCAAGCCAGTTCTGGAAGCCGGCGACCCGGTCCGGTCCATCAAGTTCACTGATGACGAAGCCAAGATCGTCAAGGGTCTCTTCCTCCTGACTTCCAAGCCGGTCATCTACGTGGCCAACATCGCGGAAGAATCCATGGCTGATCCGGAAAGCGACAAGTACTACCAAATCGTCAAGGCCCACGCCGACAAGGAAGGGGCTGGCTGCCTGGGCATCTCCGCGGCTATCGAAGAAGAAATTGCCGGCCTGGACGATGAAGAAAAGGAAGAAATGCTGGCGGCTGAAGGGGTTGAAGAATCCGGTTTGGACCGCTTGATCCGGGCTGCCTACCACCTGCTGGGCCTCAGAACCTTCTTTACAGCCGGGGGCAAGGAAACCCGGGCCTGGACCTTCCACCAGGGCATGAAGGCGCCGCAAGTCGCTGGTGTCATCCACTCCGACTTTGAACGGGGCTTCATCCGGGCCGAAGTCGTTTCCTTCGAAGACCTGGACAAGTACGAAAGCATGCAGAAGATCAAGGAAGCCGGCAGAGTCCGCCTGGAAGGCAAGGAATACGAAGTCCAGGACGGCGACATCATCGAATTCAGATTTAACGTATAAGGCAGGAGACAGAAGTGAGCGAAGAAAAGCAAGTTAAGAACGCTTCTCAAGCCGAGCTGCAAAAGCAGGGGCAGGCAGAAGCCAAGACGGAAAGCATCAAGCAGGAGAACCCGGAAGAACTCCGGGGGAAATTGTCCAACAAGAACAAGGACTACATCTACCGCTTGAAGAAGGAACTGGTTGCCGGCGGCATGAGCGAAGGCGACGCTGACGCCCAGATCGACGGCCTTTTGCCGGAAATCTACGACGCCCAGATCAAGGGGCAGCCGGCCAACGTTTTGTTTGGCGCCGCGCCTAAGATGAAGGCCAGCCAGATCCTGCACCCGGTCGTTAAGCCGGAAAGGGTGTCGGACAAGCTGGTAGCCCTGGACGGGGCCCTCTTCTACACGGCCATGCTGACGGTTCTGTTTGGGGTCTTGCAATTGTTCACGGACAACAGCAAGTCCACTTCCTCCGGTTCCGGGATCCTGACCTTGATCGTGATGGGTCTGTCCATGGGCTGGTACTTCACCAAATACAACACCTGGATGCAGCCTGACCCTAAGACCGACAAGCAGGCCTGGGGCAAGGTGATCTGGGGCCTTTTGGGGTCACTTTTGATCATCATGCTGATCGTCTTTGTCCTCTCAATTCCGGCCCTGTCCGTCATCAACCCGGTTCTGCCAGGCTGGGCTGACATCCTGGTGGCCGCAGCCGCTTACGGGATTCGCTGGCTGGTTCGCCGTCACTACGGGATTGAAGGGACTTCTCTCAGCCCGGACAAGCTGACCATGAAGAAAAAGTAAATCTATAGCGTGCTTTTTAATCCTAATGGGCGTAAAATAAGCTGATAAGTATAAAACAAATAGATGCTCAGCATCTATTTGTTTTTTTTTGACGATTTTTTATAAAAAGCGATGAGCAGTAAAGAGGGAGGTCATTAATGCTTAAAACTTTATTGAAGTCCGTCCGCCAGTACAAAAAAGAGACGCTCTTGTCTCCTTTGTGCGTGGTCGTCGAGGTCTTCATTGAAATGTATATCCCATATATCATGGGGCTCTTGATTGACAACGGGATCAACAAGGGGGACATGGACTACGTGCGCAAGATGGGTCTGTTCACCATCCTGCTGACTCTGGTCTCCCTGGTCCTGGGGGCCAGTGCCAGCTACTTCTCAGCCCATGCGGCAGCCGGCTTTACCGCCAACCTCCGCCAGGACATGTTCTACCACATACAGGACTTTTCATTTGAAAACATTGACAAGTTCTCCAGCGCCAGTCTGGTGACCAGGCTGACGACCGACACCAACAACATCCAGCAGGCCTACCAGATGAGCATCAGAATAGCCGTCCGGGCCCCGTTCATGATGATCATTTCCTTGTTCATGGCAGTTTCGATCAGCTGGAGACTGACCCTGGTCTTCCTCGTGGCTGTTCCGGTTTTGGCTCTGGCCATGATCTTGATCATCAAGAATGCCCGGCCATACTTCCCGAGAATCTTCCGGGCCTATGACGAACTGAACCGGAAGGTCCGGGAAAACATCCGCGGGGTCCGGGAAGTCAAGACCTATGTCCATGAAGAAGAGCAGATCGAGAACTTTGAAAAGTCCACCAGCAAGATCTACAAGCTCTTCAGCCGGGCCATGTTCATCATGGCCTTCAACGGCCCGGTCATGACTATGATGATCGACGCTGTCATGCTGGCCCTGTCCTGGTTTGGAGCAAAACTGATCGTGGGCCATCAACTGGCAACCGGCCAGCTGGTTTCCATGTTCTCTTACACCATGTCCATCTTGATGTCCTTGATGATCCTGTCCATGATCTTCACCCAGCTGATGATGGCCCGGTCGAGCGGGCACCGGGTGGCTGACGTCTTGACGGCCAAGCCAACTATTGTCAACCCGGCCAAGTCACCTTTGACCAGCGTGACCAACGGGGAAATCGTTTTTGACCACGTTGACTTCAAGTACAACAAGGAAGATGACCACTATGCCTTAAAGGACATTGACCTGCGGATCAAGTCCGGGGAAACTTTGGGGATTATCGGGGAAACCGGGTCTTCCAAGTCAACCTTGATTTCCATGATTCCCCGCCTTTACGACGTGACTGGTGGGGCAGTCAGAGTCGGCGGCCACAACGTGCGCTCTTACGACCTTAAGACCCTGCGCGACAACGTGGCGGTCATTTTGCAAAAGAACGTCCTCTTCTCCGGCACTATCAAGGACAACCTCAAGTGGGGGAATGAAAAGGCCAGCGACGAGGAAATCGTCCGGGCAGTCAAGATTGCTCACGCTGACGGCTTTATCCGGGAAATGCCGGACGGCTATAACACCATGGTCGAACAAGGCGGCAACAACGTTTCCGGGGGGCAAAAGCAGCGGATCACGATCGCCCGGGCCCTGTTGAAGAAGCCGAAGATCCTGATCCTGGACGACTCCACCAGTGCCGTCGACGCCAAGACTGAACGGGAAATCCGGGAAGCCTTGAAGCGGGACCTGCCGGAAACGACCAAGATCATCATTTCCCAGCGGATCGTCTCCATCAAGGATGCCGACCGGATCGTGGTCATGAACCACGGGAAGATCGAAGACGTCGGAACCCACGATGAATTGATCAAGCGCAACGACTTGTACTCATCCATCGCCAAGTTCCAGGAAGAAAACAGCAAGTAGGTGATAATCGATGACTAAAAAACAAGCTCAGCAACCATCACAAATGCAGACCTTGACCCGCCTGCTGAAATACGTCTACCGGGTTAGCCCGGCGGCTTTGATCGTTTCCCTGGTCTCCGTGATCATCAGCGCGGCGGCTTCTGTTGTCGGCTCCTTGTTCATTGAACAGGTTATCGACCGCTACATCACGCCCATGCTCAAGCAAAAGAGCCCGGACTTTGGCCCCTTGGCTCACGCTGTTTTGCTCATGGCCGGCGTTTACGCCATCGGTCTGGTAGCCAACTACCTTTTCACCTTGCTGATGATGGTCTTGTCCCAGCAGGTGCAAAAGCAAATCAGAAATGAAATGTTTACCCACATGCAGCGGCTGCCGATCGCCTTTTTTGACCAGAACGAATACGGCGACATCATGTCCCGCTATACTAACGACATCGACACCTTGATGCAGATGATCTCCCAGGCCCTGCCGATGTTCGCTAACTCTGTCTTTTCAGTAGTCTTCGTTTTGGCGGGGATGTTCTACCTCAGCTGGCAATTGACCCTGGTTTCCCTGGTAGTGGTTCTCCTGTCCTTAGGCGTTGTCCGCTACTTGACCGGCAAGTCCAGCTACTACTTTGACCAGCAGCAGAAGACTGTAGGGACGGTCAACGGCTACAACGAAGAAATGCTTAACGGCTTGAAGGTCATCAAGGTCTTCTCCCATGAACCGGAAGCCAAGGCCGACTTTGACCGCTACAATGACCAGCTGCGGATTGCCTCAGGCAAGGCCAACACCTATGCCACCATCTTGTTCCCAATCATGGGCAATATCGGCAACCTGCTCTATGTCTTGATCGCCTTGCTCGGCGGGGCGGCAATCTTAGCCGGCAACATTCCGCTGACCTTGGGGGCTCTGGCTTCCTTCATGCAGCTGTCCAAGGCCTTCATCATGCCGATCGCCCAGATTTCCCAGCAGCTGAACGCCATCGTTCTGGCTATTGCCGGGGCCCGTCGGATTTTCCAGGTCCTGGATGAAAAAGTTGAAGTCGACGACGGCCAGGTAACTATCGAAGAAAAGCCGGGCGTCAAGAATGCCTGGCAGTGGAAGCTGCCGACCGAAAACGGCTTTAAGTACGTGCCAGTCAAGGGTCACATCGTCTTTGACCACGTCAGCTTCGGCTATGTGCCAGGCAAGCAGATCCTGCACGATATTTCCCTTGAAGCCAAGCCGGGCATGAAGGTGGCCCTGGTCGGGGAAACGGGGGCCGGGAAGACTACTATTTCCAGCATGATCAACCGCTTCTATGAAATTAATTCCGGCACGATTACTTACGACGGGATCGATATCAAGGACATCAAGAAGGATGACCTCCGCAAGTCTGTCTCCATCGTCTTGCAGGAAACTCACATGTTTACCGGCAACATCATGGAAAACATCCGCTTCGGCCGGCCTGACGCTTCAGATGACGACGTCTACCAGGCAGCCCGCCTGGCCCGGGCCGATGAGTTCATCCATGACCTGGATGATGGCTATGAAACGGTGATCGACGGGGGCGGCAGCGACCTCTCCCAGGGGCAGCTGCAGCTGCTCTCCATTGCCCGGGCCATGATCGCTGACAATCCGGTCATGATCCTGGACGAAGCCACCAGTTCCATCGACACCCGGACTGAGCGCCTGGTGCAAGCCGGGATGGACAACCTTTTGGCTGGCCGGACCAGCTTCGTCATTGCCCACCGTCTGTCCACCATCGTCAACTCCGATTTGATCATTGTCCTGGACCACGGCCGGGTCCTGGAAGCCGGCAACCACGACCAGCTTCTGGCCAAGCAGGGCTACTACTACGAGCTCTACACCGGCAAAAAAGAAATCCAATAAGAGCGAATCTTATGTTTTGCTAAAATCCAAGTCAGAGTGTACGTCAAAGTACGCTCTTTTTGGTATATTGGTTAAAATAAAAGGTACAATATAGGATAGATAAGTTTGGAATAGAAGAGGTTTTGCAAATGAAGATTCTCGTTGTCGATGATGACCACGAAATCGTGGAACTCTTAAGCATTTATTTGAAGAACGAAGGGTATGAGCCGATTGCCGCCTACAATGGCAAGGAAGCTTTGACCAAGCTCTCAACCACGCCGGATATCGCCTTGATGATTCTGGACGTGATGATGCCGAACATGTCAGGCATCGATGTGGTCAAGGAAGTTCGCAAGGATTCTGACATTCCGATCATCATCGTCAGCGCCAAGACCGGCGACATGGATAAGATCCAGGGCTTGATCACCGGGGCCGACGACTACGTGTCCAAGCCTTTCAACCCCCTGGAAGTCATGGCCCGGGTCCGGTCCCTTTTGCGCCGCAGCCAGAAGCAGGTCAAGGGAGAGGAGCCTGACGTTTTGGAAGTCGGGCCTCTGATCATCAACAAGGACTCCCATGAGGTCAAGACGGTTGAAGGCAAGGAAATCCAACTGACAGCCCTGGAATTCGGCATTCTTTACCTTTTGGCCAGCCACCCCAACCGGGTCTTCTCAGCTGATGAGATCTTCGAGCGGGTTTGGCAGCAAGAGTCCATTGTCAGCGCCAAGACGGTCATGGTTCACGTTTCCCACTTGCGGGACAAGATCCATAAGGCCACCGACGGCGAAGAAGTCATCAAGACTGTATGGGGTGTAGGTTACAAAGTTGAAGCTTGAGCAAGACAAAGAAAAACAAGTCGTCCAGGGCAAGCGGCCCCGGGTCAAGCTGACCGCGGCTGAGAAGAGCGAGCTTTTTGCTGAGGGCGTGGTGACGGTCATCATCATGCTGCTCTTGAACATGTCCGTCATCATCCTCTACCATTTGGCGGTCCTGCAGGACAAGAGCCTGGTCAACGGCATTTATTTTTTGAAAAAGACCATGACGATCGGACCGGGCTACCATATCTGGTCCTGGGAAAGAATCGGGATCATTTTGATGGGGATCGCTGACGTCATCGTCTTGTACTGGCGCTTAATCCGCCGCTACCACCAAATGCAGCTGCGGCACATCATTTCCGAATTGCACTATATTGCCAACGGCCACTTTGACCACCGGATTTCCTTCAGCGTCAACAACGACATGCAGAAGGTGATCGATTCCATCAACTCCCTGGTCGACTCGACCGTGGGGGCGATCAATGAAGAAAAGGCGATCGAGCAGTCGAAAGACGAACTGATCACCAATGTTTCCCACGATATCCGGACCCCTTTGACCAGCATCATCGGCTACCTGGGCCTGCTGAAGAACGGGGCCGTGACCAGCCAGGAGGACATGCTCAAGTACATCAATATCGCCTATGACAAGGCTGAGCAGATGAAGTCCCTGGCCAATGACCTTTTCGAGTACACCACCTTGAAGTCGACCAAGACCAAGCTGAACGTGACCCCGATCAATATCAAGGGCATGATGGAGCAGGTGGCGGCCGGCTTTGAGCTGGAAGCGGAGAAGAAGGGCATTGCCTTTAGCGTCAAGGCCCGGCCGGATGACTTGATCGTCAACGCCGACGTGGAAAAGCTGGTCCGGGTCTACAACAACTTGATCTCCAATGCCTTAAAGTACGCGGCCGGGGCCAGCCGGATCAACCTGGTGGCCAACCTGATCAACCACGAGCAGGTTGAGCTGCGGGTGGAGAATAACGGGGAACCGATTCCCAAGGACAAATTGAAGAAGATTTTTGACCGCTTCTACCGGGTGGAAAGCTCGCGCAATACCAAGACCGGGGGCACGGGCTTAGGCCTGTCCATCGTCCAAGGGGGCGTCGAGCTGCACGGGGGGACGATCCGCTGTGAATCAAACAAGGATTGGACCAGTTTCATCATTCTCTTGCCCCGGGATCCCCAGGCAAACAACTTTGCTCTTAGACCTGTGGTATAATTTGAACTGAATCTTAATTGACACTGAGGAGTAAAAATGAACATCTCATTAAACACCTGTATTTTAATCTTAAAAGAACACCACCTGCTCAAGTCCAGTGCCGTCCAGGACACTGTCCAGACCATAATGGAGGCTGTTTCTTATGACTCACGCGATGTCCAGAACAACAGCCTCTTCTTCTGCAAGGGGGCGGGCTTCCGGCCAACCTACCTGACCATGGCCAAGGAAAACGGGGCAATTGCCTACGTGGCTGAGCAGCCATACCCGGAAGGCACGGGGATGCACGCCTTGATCGTCCGCAACGTGTCCAAGGCGATGGCCCTTTTGTCAGCTGCCTTCTACAGCTTCCCGCAAGACGACCTCTTCCTGGTTGGCTTTACCGGGACCAAGGGCAAGACCACTTCCGCCTACTTCTTAAAGGGGATGCTGGACCAGCTCAACGGGGGCCGGACTGCTCTTTTGTCCTCAGTCGACAACATCCTCGGGCCGGCTCCGGAAGACACCTTCAAGTCCAGCCTGACCACGCCGGAATCACTGGACTTGTTCAGAGACATGCGGCGGGCAGTTGACAACGGCATGACCCACATGGTTATGGAAGTGTCATCCCAAGCCTACAAGAAGAGCCGGGTCTTTGGCCTGACCTACGACCTGGGCTTCTTCCTGAACATCAGCCCGGACCACATCGGGGTCAACGAGCACCCGAACTTTGAGGACTACCTCCACTGCAAGCTGCAGCTTTTGGTTAACTCCCGCAAGTGCATCATCAACGCGGAAACCGACCGTTTTGCTGATGTTTACGCGGCAGCAACGACCACGACCAACCCGGACAGCATCTACCTGTTTGCCCGGGACGGCTTTGAAAATCCGGATCTGAAGAAGCCGATCGACTTCCGCTACAAGTCCGTGGAAACTGACCTGGCTGAAACCAAGTTCACCTTGACTACGGCTTCAAGCAAGGCCCACAAGCTGCCAATCTCTGGTGAATACACTCTGCAGATGATCGGCGACTTCAACGAAACCAACGCTACCGGCGCCATCATCGGGGCTGGCCTAGCCGGGATGAGCTATGAAGACTGCGCCAAGGGGATCCGGCACGTGACCATCCCAGGCCGGATGGAAACCGTCACGACCCAAAAGCACGGCTTGATTGTGGTGGACTATGCCCACAACAAGGCCTCCATGCTGGCCTTGATGCGGTTCATGCGCCGGGAATTCACCACCCCCCGGGTCATCGTCGTGGTCGGCGCGCCTGGGGACAAGGGAATTTCCCGCCGGCCGGGCTTCAGTGAAAGCTTGACGGCGGAAGCTGACAAGGCCTACCTGACCACGGACGACCCTGGCTTTGAAAATGCCCAGGACATCTGCGAGGAAATCGATGCCGGGATCGACCACTCCAAGTGTGAAACGGTTATTGAACTGGACCGGGAGAAGGCCATCAAGGAAGCCATTTCCGAAGCTGGCCCGGACGACGTGGTCCTGCTCTGCGGCAAGGGGGCTGACGCCTTCCAGAAGATCCGCGGGGTAGACACTCCATATGCCGGCGATATTGTTATCGCCCGGCAAGTGATCCAGGAATTAGAAAAGTAGGGATTGATATTTAGTGAAGCATTTCTTTAGCATTATTGGCGGGATGGGGACCATTGCGACCGAAAGCTATGTCCGCTTGATCAACCACCGGGTCAAGATCAGCAAGGACCAGGACTACTTGAACTACATCCTGGTCAATGATGCCCAGGTGCCAGACCGGACGGCCTACATCAAGGACCACAGCCAGCCGAATTTTTTCAATGCGCTTAAAGAAGATGTTTTAGGCCAGGCCAAGCTGGGGCCGGACTTCATGGTCATGCCCTGCAACACGGCCCACTACTTTTATGACGACCTGGCGGCCTTGACCGACATTCCCTTCCTGCACATGATGCGGATTGCCGTGCACCAATATGTCGACCAGTTCCCAAACAGTCCCAAGATCGGCTTGATCGCGACTGAAGGGTCAATTTACGACCACCTTTATGAAGACGAGATCCACCGGGTGGGACGGGAAGTCGAATTCGGCGGTCCCGAGATCCAGCCGATGGTGACGGAATTGATCTACCGGGACATCAAGGAGAAGGGGATCGTCGACAAGGAGCTCTACCATGAGATCCTCCGCAAGATGCACGACGAATATGGCTGCGACGTGATCCTGCTGGGCTGCACGGAACTTTCCTTAGCCCAGGAGCAGGCGCCGGACCACCCCTACCAGGTTATCGACCCCCAGTCGATCATCGCTGACGTGTCGATCGAACTGGCTCTGGCGATTAGGAACGGGCAAGATCCCCGCCAGGCCTGCCAGAAATATCTATATGACTAAATAAAAGACCAGGAAATCCTGGTCTTTTTTGCTTGCCTTGCTAATTTTAAGTATGTTTCAGTCAGAAACAGTTAATTTTTAGGAAAATCGCTCATTTTTGACGGAAAATGATTGCTTTTGGCTGAGAAAGCCTTTACAATAGATGGCGAGGTGAGATAAAGATGCTGGCGGAAGAGCGGCAACAAATGATTGCCCATTATGTAGACGAACATCAGATTTGCCGCGTAACGGAACTTTGCCGCTTGACCTCGACATCCGAGTCGACGATCAGACGCGATCTGAGTGAAATGGAAGACCGGGGCCTGCTTAAACGGGTCCACGGCGGAGCGCAGAGCCTGCAGACTTTTGGCCAGGATGTGGCCCAGCAGATCCGCTTCAATCTGAACAAGGATGACAAGCTGGCTATTGCCCGCCTGGCCGCCAGGAAGGTCCACCCGCACGACTATCTCTTTTTAGACGCGGGGACGACCATTTATGAAATGGTTCCCTTTTTAAAAGAGATCAGCGGCCTGCACGTGGTGACCAACGGGCTGGAAACGGCCCTGGCCTTGACTGACGCTGGAATTGACTGCTGCCTTTTAGGCGGCCATGTCAAGCGGCAGACCCACGCGGCCATTGGCGCGACCACTGTCTCCCGCCTGCAGGAGCTGAACTTCAACGCGGCTTTCATTGGGGCCAACCGGCTTTTTAACCACGCCGGACACTGAGGAAGCTGCCGTGAAAAGGACGGCTATCCAGCAAAGCCAGCAGGCTTTCGTTTTAATCGACCGCAGCAAATTTAACGCGGTAACTTTTGCCGAATTCGCCAAGACCGACCAGGTGACCATCATCAGCCGCCTGGAGGCTGGCGACCGGGAGAAATTGCCAGTAAATATTCAACTTGAGGAGGCTGAATAATGATTTACACCGTGACTGTCAACCCAGCTTTGGACTACGTTCTGCAACTGCCAGAAGTCAAGGACGGGGAGACCAACCGGTCAAGCGACACCCAGTTCTTAGCTGGGGGCAAGGGGATCAACGTTTCCCAGATTCTTAACCAATTAGGCGTGGACAACACTGCCTGGGGCTTTGTCGGCGGCTTTACCGGCGAAGAATTGATCCGCCAATTGAACGTCAAGAAGATCAGCAGCGACTTCGTAAGAATCAGCGACGACACCCGGGTGAACGTTAAGATCCACGCCCAGGAAGAAACTGAAATAAACGCGGCTGGCCCGGACATTACCGACCAGGAAGTCGCAGCCTTCAAGTCCCGCCTGGACGACCTGGAAGCAGGCGATGTCGTTGTTTTGAGCGGCAGCCTGGCTCCAAGCCTGCCAACTGACTTCTACGAAAGCCTTTTGCCGCTGATCCGGGAAAAGGGGGCGGAATTCGTCGTTGACACGACTGGCGAAGCCCTGCTGCGTACTTTGAAGTTCAATCCATTGGTTATCAAGCCAAACCACCACGAACTGGCTGACCTCTTTGACACCAGCTTCTCATCAACTGCCGACATGCTGGAAGCAGCCAAGAAGCTGCAGAAGCTGGGCGCGCAAAACGTCATGATCTCCATGGCTGGCGAAGGTGCTTACCTGGTAACTGCTGACCACGTCTACCACGCCAACGCGGCCACGGGCACGGCGGTCAACTCCGTTGGCGCCGGGGACTCCATGATTGCCGGTTTCGTCGGCACCTGGTTTGAAAAGCACGACGCGGCTGAAGGCCTCCGGGTCGGCAGCGCCTGCGGCGGGGCAACGGCTTTCACTGAAGACATCGCGATCAAGAGCCAAATCGACGCCGTATTGCCGCAAATCAAGATCGACGTCGTTGAATAAAGGGAATAAGAAGTAACAGAGTATTTTTTAGTAACTGAGGAAAACAAGATGCGGATTAAAGATATTTTGAGCCCAGAGTCCATGATTATGGACTTGCAGGCTACCACCAAGGATGAAGCCATCAACGAAATGGCCGACTTGGAAGTAGCTACGGGTATCGTCAACAACAAGGAAAAGTTCGTTGAATCCATCTGGGCCCGGGAAAAGGAATCCACTACCGGGATCGGTGGCGGGATTGCCATGCCTCACGCCAGAAACGAATACATTAACAAGGCCCGGGTGCTTTTTGCCAAGAGTGAAAAGGGCGTGGACTACGACTCATTAGACCAGCAGCCAGTCCACCTCTTCTTCATGATCACTGCCCCAGCCGGTGCGGACAACACTCACTTGCAAGCCCTGGCTAAGCTGAGCAGCCTCTTGATCAACCCTGACCTGGTTGAAAAGCTGAAGGCAGCTAAGACGGCTGACGAAGTTATCGACCTCTTCAGCCAGGCAGAAGCTGACAAGGACAAGGAAGATGCTGAACGCGAAGCCAAGCTGGCCGCTAAGAAGGAAGCAGAAGCTAAGGCAGCTAGTGACGAAAAGCCATTGATCGTCGGCGTTACTGCCTGCATCAACGGGATCGCCCACACTTACATGGCTGAAGAAGCCCTGATCAAGGCCGGTGAAAAGCGCGGCGTTGAAGTCCGGATTGAAACCAACGGTTCAGAAGGCGTTAAGCACGAACTGACTGCTGACGAAATCAAGCGGGCTAAGGGTGTTATCATCGCTTCCGACAAGCAGGTCAAGATGGCCCGCTTTGACGGCAAGAAACTGGTCAAGCACCCAGTTGTTGACGGGATCAACAAGCCAGACCAACTGATTGACGAGATCCTGTCCGGCAAGGGCAGCGTTTACCATGCAGAAGCTGGTGAAGCCAGTGAAAGCTCAGCTGCAAGCGACGGCAGCGTATGGTCAACCATCTACCGGCACTTGATGAGCGGTATTTCCCACATGCTTCCGTTCGTTATCGGTGGCGGTATCTTGATGGCCATCTCCTTCCTGGTTGAACAATACATGGGTGGCGCCAAGAGCCCGGCCTTCATCTTCTTGAACAGTGCTGGTAACCTGGCCTTCGCCTTCATGGTTCCGGTTCTGGCCGGCTACATCGCTGAATCAATCGGTGACCTGCCAGCCTTGATGCCAGGTTTCGTCGGTGGTTTCATGGCCTCAATCGCCAACTCTTCCTTGGGTGGCTCTTACGTTGTTAACGCCAACGCCAAGGCTGCTTCACCAGCCGGCTTCCTGGGCGGGATTGCCATCGGTTTCATCGCCGGTTACCTGATCTTGGGCCTCAAGAAGCTCTTCGTTAAGCTGCCGAAGAACGTTGAAGGTATGAAGCCAATGTTGCTCTACCCAATCTTTGGTCTGCTCTTCGTAGCCTTGATCATGTACTACATCATCAACCCGGTCTTCGGTGCCTTGAACGGGGTTATCACCAACTTCTTGAACGGCATGGGCACTGGCAACCTGGTTCTCTTGACCACGATCCTGGCCGGCATGATGAGTATCGACATGGGTGGTCCTTTCAACAAGGCCGCTTACGTCTTCGCTTCAGGTGCCTTCGCCAACGACCCGACTTCCAAGACCTCAGCTATCTTGATGGCTTCCGTTATGGTTGGTGGTATGGTAGCACCATTAGCGACTGCTATCGCGACTACTTTCTTCAAGAACAAGTTTACTGAAGATGAACGCCGGGCCGGTGTTTCCAACTGGATCCTGGGCTTCTCCTTTATCACTGAAGGGGCTATCCCATTCGCCAGTGCTGACCCGCTGCACGTTATCGTTTCATCAATCGTCGGCAGTGCTGTCGGCGGGACCCTGGTAGGTCTGTGGCACGTCGGCGTGCCAGCACCTCACGGTGGTTTCTGGGTTATCGCTTTGTCCAGCAACTGGCTGGGCTACCTGGGCGCCGTAGCTGTCGGCTCAATCGTAGCTGCTTTGATGATGGGCTTCTGGAAGAAACCAATTGAAAAGTAAACAAATAAGTTAAAATGCAAAACAGGAGGGGATTAAGTCCCTCCTGTTTTTGTGTTTAGCCCTAAATTTTCTTTTTAGAAAAAATACTGGCATTCTCCTGGAAGATTTGTTATATTTCACTGTTACAGATTTTTTAAATGCGGACAAAAAGCAAGTAATAGCGGGCAAAATTCTGTAAGATAGATAGTGGAAAAAGCAAAAGAAAGCAAAAGTTTTATACTTACTGAAAAATGAGACGATTTATTACGGGAATGGAGCAGAAAAGATGATCAAGTTAATCGCGACCGACATGGATGGTACCTGGCTCAACTCCAAGAAGGAGTACGACCTGGACAAGTTCAAGCAAATCATGGACCTGGCCAGGGAAAAGGGGGTCAAGTTCGTCATCGCCAGCGGCAACCAGTATGAAAACCTGGTTACCCGTTTTCCGAAAGAATACCTCAGCCAGCTCTACTTCGTGGCTGAAAACGGGGCCTATGTCTTGAAGGGGCGGGAAATCCTCAACATCGTGGACTTAAACAGCGATGAACTGGCCACGATCCACGAGATCAAGGAAAAGTACGGCCAGGACCACCCGACTGTCTTGGCCGGGGTGAATAGCGCCTACACCTTGCAGAGCTACGGGGAAGAGTTTTACAACTACCTCCACCTTTTTTACCAGGAACTGAAAGCAGTTGACGACTACGAAAGCGTCAAGGACCGGATCTTCAAGTTCACTGTGGTGACCGGGGAAAGGGAATCATCAGCCTTTGCCCAGCAGCTCAAGCGGGAATTCCCGAGCCTGGACATGGTGGCCGGCAGCGACTCAGCCGTTGACATCAGCAAGCTGGGCATGAACAAGGCGGTAGGCCTCAAGCTTTTGGGCAAGCGCTACGGGATCCCGGCTGACGAAATGGTGGCCTTCGGCGACGGGGGCAACGACGTGGCCATGCTCCAATACGTGGGCCAGAGCTACGCGACAGCTACGGCTTTGCCGGAAGCCAAGCGGGCGGCTAACGGGATCATCGGTTCAAGCGATGAAAGTGCCGTCCAGGACAGGGTCCTGGACTTGCTGAAGAAGCTATAGAGAGATTGAGACTAGAGGTAAGTAAATGAGTAAAGCTTTGCAGGTCGTGGACTTGAGCATGAAGTTCGACGACCAGGAGATTTTTAAAAAGCTCAATTTCAGCCTGGAGACCGGGTCCATGACGGCTCTTTTGGGCCCTAACGGAGCCGGGAAGACCACCCTGGTCAGAATACTGATAGGGATGCTGAGCCCCAGCCACGGCTATTTTGAGCTGGCTGACGACGTAAAGGTGGGCTATGTGCCCCAGTTCCGCAATATCGACCCGGACTATCCCTTGTCGATCAAGTCTTTTATCGAATTAAACACGCCTTTTTGGAAGAGCCAGAAGGTTAAGGACCAGGTCAACCATATTTTGCAGGAGACCCACTTGAAAGGCCTGGCGGACACCAGGATGGGGGAGGCTTCCGGCGGGCAGAAGCAGCGGGCCTACCTGGCCCAGGCCCTCTTGGACCAGCCGAACTTAATCATTTTGGATGAAGCCACGGCCAGCCTGGACCCTAAGGCCAAGGAAGAATTGATGAGCCTGATCGCCCACATCAACCATGAACACAAGATGACGGTCTTGTTCGTCACCCACGACATTCCTTTGGCCAAGCGCTATATGAAGGACTATCTTTACTTAAGCGACGGGACGGTCAGCCAGGGGAAGATGGAAGATTTTAAGGAGAATTTCAACTGATGTTTGCCTACGAATTCATGCGCAATGCTTTTTGGGCGGCCACCTTTATCGCGATTACCTGCGGGGTGGTGGGCGTCTATGTCGTGGCCCGCAATTTCAGTTTCCTGGCCCACACCCTGTCGGAAATCGGCTTTGCCGGGGCGGCTTTTGCCATTTTGATGGGACTGAAGCCTTTGACGGGGATGCTGATTTTTGCCCTCCTGGGTTCAATCGGGGTCGGGGAATTGTCCATGCAGACTGAGCAGAAGGAGTCGTCGATTTCCGCGATTTCCGCCTTCTTCGTCGGCTTGGGGATCCTCTTTTTGTCCCTGTCCAGCTCAGCCAGCAGCTACGCGACCAACATTTTGTTCGGGTCCATTATCGGGGTGTCCAGATCCAGCGTCTATCAGCTGGTCGGCCTGTCAGTGGTTGTCTTATTGATCATTTTTGCTATCCAGCGGCCCCTAAACTATGATTCCTTTGACCATATCGGGGCAGCGGCCCACCACATCAATACCGGCTTTGTCGGGGTGGTCTTCCTGGTAGCTTTGGCCATGGCGGTTTCCATCGGCTCCCAGGTGGTCGGGTCCATGCTGGTCTTTGTCCTTTTGACCATGCCGTCATCAACGGCCCGTTATTTGGGCAAGTCGATTCCGAGCATGCTGGCCTGGTCGGTCGGCCTGGCCCTGTTGGGGGTCTGGGCCGGGCTGTGCCTGGGCTACATCACCAACTGGCCGGTAACCTTTTTCATTTCGGTAATTGAGGTAACGGCTTACCTGCTGGTTTACTTCACCCAAGCCAGAAAGAAGCGGGCGTAGTCAAATATGGAATTTCAGGAGCTCTTGAGCTCCTTTTCTTTTGCCTAAAATTGTATTTTTCTATGCAATACTGGGCTTGAGAGCATTTTTTGCCAGTTAAGCATACAGAGTTTTTATCAAAAAGGGGGAAGTAAAAATGATCTACTGCGCTAACTGCGGCGCCAAAAACCAGGCCAATGCTACTTTCTGCGCCAATTGCGGGGCAAAGTTAGTTAAGCCGGCACAATCAAGCCAGCTAACTCAGCAAGTTCAACCCGTTAAGCCAGCTAAAACAGGCAAAAGGCGGGCCGACCTCAAGCAGGTCCGGAAGTGGGAGGACGACCTTGACGACGTCTTTGAAGACTCCGTTTCTTTAGGCGAAGACGGCCACTACTTCTTCTTTTTCCCGAAATACAAGCTTATGGTTAAGACCTACTCACCAACGGTTGTGACCAACCACGAGAATTCCACGATTAAGATGAACGGGAAAAACGTGGGCAAGCTGTCTGCCTCCGGGGACTACTACCAAAAGAAGCTGGATCGCCGGCCGCTATACTTTCTCAGTTTCAGCCAACTTGAGCGGGAAGACCATTTCACCTAGCCCGGTTAAGCTGGACCTCTTCAGCAACCACCAGGTCAGCTTGAACATCACTACTGGCAGCTTCACGGTCAGCAGCGTAAGTCTACATCTACGATAAGAAGGTAGCCGACCTGGACGACAAGGACCTGGCAAGCAGCGAAGATGCTGAAGACCTTCTCCAGGACATCTGGGATGACAACGACAGCGAAGACTGGGTCAACGGCAGCAGCAATACCGGCTACCTCAGCATCAAGAAGCTGCACGACAACTGGGACGACTCTGACTCAGTCGCTAATTACAACGAAGTCGTCAGCGTCCTGTCTACCAGCCCGGCCGGCAGCGGCAAGACTTACGCCAACTACACGGTCACCCGCAACCTCTCTTACACCGGTGACAAGGATGACACCAGCGTGACTGACACTTACCAAAACGGGATCATCAGCCAGGACAGTGACGGCGACTACGTTTTGGAAAAATTAGGTACGCCTAACGCTAAAGGCTTGCCAGTCATCGTTAAGGGTGTCAACTGTGCTGAAGACGTTGAAGTTGCTTTGACTGCCGGCGCAGACGGCGTTTACGTGACTAACCACGGTGGCCGGGAAATCGACGGTGCTCCTGCAACTATCGACGTATTGCCAGAAGTTGTTGAAGCAGTCAACGGCCGCTGCCCGGTTATCTTCGACGGTGGTGTCCGCCGGGGCTCCCATGTCTTCAAGGCTTTGGCTTTAGGGGCTGATCTAGTTGGTATTGACCGTCCTTACCTTTACGGCCTGGCTTTGGGTGGCCCGCACGGGGTTGCTTCAATCATCAACGAATTGAACGATGAATTGAAGATCGACATGCAATTGACTGGCTGCAAGACGATTGAAGACGTTAAGCACGCCCGCTTGACTGACTTCCAGTACGCTGGCGACACTAAGCCATCCAGCACTGACCCGCGGGTGCGCAAGCCATACCCAGTTACCGCGGTCAACCAAATCAAGTCTGAACCAGACGCGGCTACTGGTGCTTCACACCACTAAGATTGAACATGTGTCAAGTTTAATAGCAAAAAACGAAGCTACTCACTTTGAGCAGCTTCGTTTTCTTTTCTACAATTTTTTGATTAAGTCAGTAAATTCGTCCAGTCTTTCCGCAAAGACCTTGAAGGCATCTTCCAGGTAGTCGGACTTGGTCATGTCGACGCCGGCCTTCTGCATGATGTTGATCGGGTAGTCGCTGGAGCCGGACTTAAGGAAGTCCAGGTACTTCTCCTTGTCTTCCTGGCTGCCGTAAGTAATCTTGTTAGCCAGGGCAGTCGCCGCGGCAAAGCCGGTCGCGTACTGGTAGACGTAGAAGTTGTAATAGAAGTGGGGGATCCGGGCCCATTCCAGGTCGATGTCGCTGCCCAGGCTGATCGCTGGGCCGTAGTACTGCTGGTTGAGCCGGTCGTAGAAGCCGCACAGGTAGTCAGCCGTCAAGGCTTCACCCGCCTGGTCGCTTTCATGAATGAACTTCTCGAATTCCGCGAACTGGGTCTGCCGGTAGACCGTTCCCTTAAAGGAGCTCAAGTAGTAGTTGAGCAGGAAGGCCCGGGTCTTTGGATCCGTCACCCGGTCCAGGAAGTAGTTGGTCAGCAGGTTTTCATTGGTCGTTGAGGCAATTTCCGCGACAAAGATCGGATAGTCCCCGTACACGTATGGCTGGTTTTCCCGGGTGTACATGCTGTGGACTGAGTGGCCGGTCTCGTGGACCAGAGTGTAGAGGGAATCCAGGTCCCCCTGCCAGTTCAAGAGCACATAGGCGTCGGTGTCATAAGCCCCGCCGGAGTAGGCCCCGCTTTGCTTGTGCATGTTAGCCACGTGGTCGATGCAGCGGTTATTGAAGAGGTAGTCGACGTGTTTGACATAGTCCTCGCCCAAAACCTGCAGGGCCTCTCTGGCCTGGGCCTTGGCTTCAGCGAAAGTGTAGCTGAGGCTTGGCTTGCCCGTGATCGGCACGTACATGTCCCACATTTGCAGGTCGCCCTTCAGGTCCAGGATCTCTTCGCGCAAGTTGACATAGCGGTGGAGGAGGTCCAGGTGCTTGTGGACGCTAGTCAAAAGCTGGTTGTAGACGTCGACAGGGATGTTGTTTTCTGACAGAGCCGCGGCTAAGGCGTCCTGGTAGTGGTGGGTCTGGGCATCAAAGTTGTGGGCCTTGACATTGCCGGCCAAGGTTGAGGCAAAAGTTGACGCAAACTGGCCGTAGCCAGCGTAAAGGGCGTCAAAGGCGTCCTCTCTGACTTCCCGGTTCTGGGACTGGATCAAGATGTCGTAGTTGGCTTCCGTCAGTTCCACTGCTTCCCCGTCTTCATCTTCAATGTAAGGGAATTGCAAATCGGAGTTGGTCAAGACGTTGAAGGTGTTGGCCGAAGCTGACAGGGCATCCCCGGCCGCCGATACCAGCTTCTCCTCTTCAGCTGGCAAAACGTGCTCTTCTTGCTTGACGATCTGTTCCAAATAGTGCCGGTAGTTTTCCAGTCTTGGCTCTTCCTTGAAAAAGGCGTCCAGGGCCTCTTTCCCCAAGGCTAAAACAGCCGGCTGAATGAAGGCAACAGCCGCCTGGTATTCAGCGGCCAGGCTCTGTCCGCGGGAATTGAGGGCCAGCTTCTTCTGGTTGCTGGTGTCGACGTCGCTGGCCATGCTGGCATAGACGTAGATCTTGGACAGGCGGCGGTCAACGGCAAAAATCTGGGTCAAGCGGTCATAGAGGACGGCCGCGCTCTCCGTAAAGCCGTCTTCCAAGGCCGGCAGGGCCTTGACTTCCTGCTTGACAGCTTTAAAGGCGGCCTCCCAGTCCGCCTCAGTCTTGAAGACCCGGGTCAAGTCCCAGGTCTGTTCTTTGGGAACCTCACTGCGATAAGGGATTTCCATACGATACCTCTTCTTTTTCTCATTACTTTACGTTCTATTTTACGATACTTGATATTCTACTGCTGCAAAAAAACGTGTGCAATGTAGCCAAACCGTAATCTTTGACTATGTATTGTCCGAAGACATGAATACAGACATTTTTCTTATTGCCGTCATCACCGGTATTCCGATATCCCAACAAG
>ENA-ORTB01000190-ORTB01000190.1-human-gut-metagenome-genome-assembly--contig:-NODE-190-length-79032-cov-5.139686_pt1 | contig 79032 bp, 78 predicted proteins | sample MGYA00241905_ERZ509174 | MGnify/ENA primary metagenome ERZ509174 (study PRJEB26280, sample SAMEA2338851) | human gut metagenome | biome: human gut; feature: human-associated habitat; material: faeces... | reverse complement strand
TATGCACGATAAAAACTTTGCCCCGAAACAGAATGAAAGAGATTGCCCTATGACATAGAGTATTTGCTATTATCCGTTTTTGGGAAACTCATAAATTAAGACAAAACCTCTGAAAACCCAGTAAAATCAATACTTTTAAGTAATTCCCCATTTTCCCAGAAATAATATTTTTGGGAAGAAAAATCCCCAGAAATACGTTTTTGGGAGATTTAATCTGTTTTTGGGAACATTTTTGGGAAAGTGGAATTGCCAAATATCAGGAGGTGCTGCTATGCGTAAGAAAGGTTACAAGGGAAGGTGTGAAAAGAAGGATTTAAGTAAAAGTCAGGAAGTATGCAGAACATATGATGCAATACAATCCAACTATGCAGATATTCTTCAGAATGACAGCGACATACAGGAAATCAGATGCAATGTGTTGTTAGACGGTTTATCAGAAGGAGCTTATACCTCAGACTTTGTATGTGTCAAAGCAGATGGAGATTTGATGGTCAGGGAATGTGTTTTTAGAAAGTTTCTCACAAAACCTATGACAGTAAAGCTTCTGGATGCTTCAAGAGATTACTGGTTAAATCATGGTGTATCAGATTGGGGGATGGTCATTGATGAAGAATAATAGCTTGCAGAAGAAAATTACAAAGAATCAGCTATTACAGAAGGATACTCAGCTTATAAGGGTTTTGGATATAGAAGCCGACAGAGTATTTGTCATTGACTGTATCAAAAAAACTATGCCAGTCTGGAAGGATACAGAATCTATAAATGAATATCTTCCATGTTCTGAAGATACATTACAGGAAATCACAGATACATTTCTGATTGACCTTGATAATTTAGATTCAGAAGGAAGAAAGACAGCATATGAAAGATATACAATGATTGCCCCTTTGCTGCCTTTTGTATCAGACCAGAAAAAACGAAAAGAACTGATAAACAGCCTTGCAAATATAAACTCAGTCAGCAAACAGACAATCAGATACTACCTCTGCTTATATCTGGTTTATCAGAATATATCTATACTTATACGCAAGCAGAGCGTGAAAGAAAGCGTTTTATCTCAGGATGAGAAGAATATGAGGTGGGCTTTAAACAAGTTCTTTTATACCAAGCACAAGAACAGTTTACCTGTAGCATATACGCTATTATTGAAAGAAAAATACTGTGATTCACTGGGAAATCTGCTGCCTGAATATCCTTCATTTTATCAGTTTCGATACTTCTACAGAAGAACAAAAAAGATGCAGACCTATTATATTTCAAGAGATGGGTTGAAGGACTACCAAAAAAATAACAGACCGCTGCTAGGGGATGGAATACAGGAATATGCTTCATCTGTAGGAATGGGAATGTTAGATGCAACTGTGTGCGATATTTACCTTGTCAATGAAGCTGGTAATCTGGTAGGCAGACCGATATTGACCGCTTGCATAGATGCCTATAGTTCTCTGTGTTGTGGTTATTCCCTGTCATGGGAAGGTGGTGTATATTCCCTCAGAGGATTGATGTTAAATATCATTTCAGACAAACAAAAATGGTGTAGTCAATACGGTATCAGTATTAAGAAATCACAGTGGGATGCAGACAAGCTCCCAGCAATCTTTGTAACTGATATGGGGTCTGAATATAAATCAGAGAACTTTGAACAGATAACAGAACTAGGGGTAACTGTGGTAAATCTTCCATCCTACAGACCAGAACTGAAAGGAGCTGTGGAGAAATTCTTTGATTTGGTACAGAACACCTACAAGCCATATCTGAAGGGAAAAGGTGTAATAGAGCCAGATTATCAAGAGAGAGGTTCGCATGATTACAGGAAGGATGCTTGCCTTACTATGGCAGATTTTGAAAAGGTCATTCTTCGATGTATCATTTATTATAATTCACAGAGGATTATAGAAAATTTCCCATATACTGAAGGTATGATACAGAATCAGATTCAGCCTTTTGCAAGTAATATTTGGGAATGGGGAAAGACACAGACAGGGGCTAATTTGATTACAGTTGATAAAGAACAGATTGTATTGACCCTTCTTCCAAGGACTACAGGTAAGTTCTCCAGATTTGGACTCAGAGTAAACAAAATGCGATATAAACATGAGAATTTCACAGAAAAATATCTTGCTGGTGGAGAGGTAACAGTTGCCTATAATCCAGATGATGTATCAGCGGTATGGTTGATTGACAATGGTTCTTATATTCGATTTGACTTAATAGAAAGCCGATATAAGGGCAAGGAATTATCAGATGTAGAAATAATACAGAAAGGTCAGAAAGAGCTTGTAAAGGCTGCTACAGCGGATAATATACAGGCACAGATTAACCTTGCACAGTCTATAGAAATCATTGCTACATCTGTAAATAATCCTGATAAGGTCAATGTAAAATCAATCAGGAATACCAGACAGAGGGAGCAGACAAAGAACCATATTGATTATATTAGGGGGATTGAAGCATGATTGACTTTACAACGAAACTTCCAGAAATGAAATCAGGGAATGAGCTTATATCTGCATTATCTATCATTCCTGAATATGATGAAACCATATGCCAGCAGAACCAAGCAGTTAGATTGATGGCATTATCAGACCTGTATCAGATTTACATTCCTTCTCAGATGAGTCTTGAAATCTATAGTAAATTGTATCTTGCCTTGCTTCGTTCCATGCAGAAAAAGGGAACACAGATGGCAATAAAACAGAGATATGAGAACTATAAAGCGATACAGCAACAGTCCTATAGCGGTATTCTGGGAGGTTCTGATTCATTCACGATTATTGGTACTTCTGGTATCGGAAAATCATCTGCAATCAGTAGAGCTATATCCTTGATTACTGAAAATCGTATCATAGAAACAGAAAAGCCATACACAAAGATTATTCCATGCCTGATTGTACAGTGTCCGTTTGATTCTTCAGTAAAAGGATTATTATTGGAAATCCTCAGAAAAGTAGATGAAGAACTAGGAACAGACCATTATATTCATGCAATAAAATCCAGAGCTTCTACAACAGATATGCTTATAGGTGCGGTCAGCTCTATTGCATTAAATAACATTGGTATGCTGGTAGTGGATGAGATACAGAATGTTGTCAATTCCAAGAATGGAAAGAGCCTGATAGGTGCATTAACTCAGCTTATCAATAACTCAGGTATCTCTATTTGCATGGTTGGTACTCCTGAAAGTACAGTATTTTTTGAACAGGCTATGCAGCTTGCAAGGCGGTCTGTAGGGTTACAATATACAACAATGAAATATGATGAATATTTCCAGAGCTTTTGCAAGATTATTTTTAAATATCAATTTTTAAAAAATCGAACAAAGATAACTGCTGCCATTACAGAATGGTTATATGAACATTCTGCTGGTGTCATTTCGATTGTGGTATCTCTGATTCATGATGCACAGGAAATAGCAATCCTCACAGGAAAAGAGGTTTTAAATCTGGATACCCTGAATGAAGCATACCAGCAGAGGTTGTCATTGCTTCATGGATATATACAATCTTCAGTGATTCAGAATAAACCGACAACCAAAAAGAAAAAGACTGCTGCCAGTGTCAGAAAGAGTCAGACACAGAGCCAGCCAAAACAGGAAGGATATTCTATTACTGAGATTGCAGAAAGAGCCAAAGCTGAGAATCTGGATGTAGTAGAACTATTGAAAGAAGTCTATACCGTTGTTGAGGTGGCAATATGATAACATACCTTCCTGAGATATATCCAGATGAGCTTGTGTATAGTTGGTTTTGTCGGTATGCAGTCCATTCGGGATATATAAATTCACAAGTGCTACGAGAGTTATATAGTAAAAAATCAGATACACCGATTAAAGAATTTATCGGCAATCTGAATCCTGAAGCAAGAGAATGTATTGATAAAATGTATCCGTTAAGGGATTTAGTATTAAATCACACCATGTACCCTCAGTATGCCAGATTCATTCCATTGGAACAGAAGAAAGATGCTTTATATAAACTGTGCTATGAGAATTGTGATGCACACCATTTATTTGCTGTTCTTCCAAGGTGTGAGAAAGAACGATATTTAAAGTATTGCCCTATATGTACAAGTGAGGACAGACAGAGATATGGGGAAACATATTGGCACAGAAAACACCAAATAAGGAATATGGGGATTTGTCCAAAACATAAGTGTAAGCTTCAGGACTCCAGCGTTTCAGCTAAAAGTATGAATATATATAATTTCTCTGCTGCTGAGATTGCTATTCCTAATTCAGAAGAATATACACCTGTAAATAATCGTTTGCAGATAAGATTTGCAGAGTACACAGAACAGGTTTTTGATGCTCCTGTAGACTTTACAAAAGATATTCCACTTAGCACTATTTTATATTATGCCATGAAGGATACAGAATATATGAAATCAACAGGAAGATGTCGATACATGACAAAGTTTGTTTCTGACATGACACGCTTTTATGAACAAATCGAACTGAATGAGATTGCCAGTATCGGAAGGATTCAAAGGACTTTGTTATCTGGGGAAAGATACGATTTTTCTCTTACCTGTCAGATTGGTTTCTTTCTGAATATGACATCTGAAGATTTGACTGCTCCTCAGTTATCGGAAGAACAGATAAAGATAGAAGAGGAAAGCCATTATATCAAGGGAAAGACTACACCAGATTGGGAAGAATATGACAACAAAATGTCTCTTATCTTGGAACAGGTTGCAGAAGATATTTATAGCGGTGCTGCTGATAGCATGGGAAAGCCCGAAAAGGTAACTGAGAAATTTATATGTAGGATACTGGGAATAAAGCAGCACCAACTTGAGAATATGCCTAAAAGCAGAGCTGTATTAGAGAGATATTCAGAATCATATCCTGAATCATGGGCTAGAAAATTAGTATGGGCTTATGAGTGGCTTGAGAACAATGAGGAAGATGTATTTTACTGGAAACATCTCAGGAAACTCACAGGAGTAAAGAAAACACGGTTTGATGAAGTTGTTCCATATTTGAAAAAGTATGCGGATGAGGACGAAGTGAAAAATATCATAAAAATAGTTATGGGAGAGTAATCTTAACTCTTCTTGTTTTAATAAAGCTATGATATACTTATAAGCATACGAATTAAAACAAAGGAGAGTACCATGAAGTTAAAAAATAAAGAAAAGATTTCGATAATAGTTCCTATTATTATATGCATATTATGTTTATGTTCATGTTCTAAAAAAACACCTGATGAAAAATTGACTGATAGTTTTTTAAAGTACAGTCTAGGGAAAACTGATGATAAATTTAATAGAGTATTTACAACATCCAACGGAACAGAAATGGTAATATCTTCATTGACTAAAGAAGATACACATTATCCTAAAGTGTTGTTATCTGTTGAAATCGGTAATACCGATTTTAAGAATCAAATATATCAGTGGATAACATCTCCTGTCAGTATGCGTATGGACGATTACAGAGAATGTGCGGAAATGGTTATAAAATATGCTAAAAATGAGAACTGGGATAATGACTATTATTTATATGTCAACACCAGAAATATTTATGGAAGCTGTGATGTTGTCTACGACTATGAGAAAGATATTATTTATATACCAAATGCAGAAAATATCTATAAAGAAATGTTTGAGCAGTTTGGTACATTCTATACGAAAGATATTACTGAAGCAGACAACGGTTCTGATTTCATAATTGACAATAATTTAGGATATTGGCAACATAACGAATTAGAAACAAAAGATGCAACTTCATATAGCATATATCTTCATGATGGGAAATTTTCAGAATACGAAAAAGATAAATCGTCTGCATATAGTAGAGATGATGTGAACGAGTAAAAATCGTAAAAAATAAGGGTGTAGCTTAATGCCACACCCTTAAATTATTCTTTCTTGCTTTCACAAAATTCATGATGGTCAATTACCAAATCTATAGCATACACCTTCTTATTGGTGTTTTTATCCACATATGAACTTTTCTTAATTTTACCATTTACGAGTATTTTCATACCTTTATGCAAATATTTTCTTGCAAATTCAGCTTCTTTTCCAAAAGCAACACAATCAAGGAAATCAACTTTAGATTCCTTACCAAAAGGATTATCTACAGCCAAACAATATCTAACTACATTTTCACTTTTTGATTCTGGTTCATCTGTTAATCTCCCAGCTAATACAAACATATTCATCCAATCTGTTCCTCACATTTCTAAATAATAAAAAGGGGAAGATTACTCTTCCCCTAAACAGTAATAATCGAATACAAATTAATATTCGTATCCAATCTCTTTCAGGTATGCTTCTACCTTCGGTTTCAGTTTCTTCGGAACATCATCAATAGTAATTTTCTCCATAATGATTTCACTAGCATATAGTCTTACTAACATAGCAATTTCCTCCTTTAAATGAAAAATTGATAGTATATAAATAAAAAGAGAAGCAAACATATTGTTCACCTCTCTTTTATTTATCTGAATTTTCAGTATTCTGTTTATCAAGTTCTGCCTGAACTTCTTTCTGTAATTTTGTTGGAACATCATCAATAGTGATTTCACCAGCAATAATTTCGTTTAAGTATAATTTCACAAGCATTTTCATAATGATACCTCCTTATGCAAATACCACATCTGCAATTTCCATAATGCAACCTTTAAGCATCTCATTATCACTTGATAAGGAACGATTTTCATTTAAAAGATATTCAATCTTTTCCTTGTCACTTAATTCTACTGGGAGTTCTGCATCTTTTTTTGCATACTCAATCCAAGTATCGAGATTGCTTTTAATTTCTTCAAGTAAACCAGTACGATATTTTAACTCAAAACGATATGAGTCATATTCGTAATATTCGGTTGTAGTTTCTTCATCACCCATAGACATTGTTTTTGTTAATGTATCTGAGATATTTGTATTGATAATAACGTCACACAGTCCAGCACTTGTTCTTTCAATAATGACTGATTCTGGTCTTTGATTGCTTTCTGCTCTCATTTGCTACGACCTCCTTTAAAATTTTTATATTCACATTCTTTAGATATTTCATATAAAAGAAATGTGAATCTGTATATTTAATAGTGCCTACATAAGAAAGACATCCAGCACATAAAGAAAAAGATAGCTTTTGGTGATTGGCTATCTTTTTGGATGCTTTATTATATTTTCTTCTAATTCGTAAAGAGGTTGCTCTACGAATTTCAATGTGGTCACGATAAAATTTATACCCCATAAAGTCAAGAAATCTTCCACGATGAATAGGTTTACCAGCTTTTTGACTAGCCTTTTTATCAATATAGTCTAATCTAAATACTTGCCAGTTACTTTTGATTTCCAAGCCAAGAGTAGCACAATATTTATCTAACTCACGTTTTACACGATGCAGTTCCTTTTTGTTTTTACCAAAAATACAACCATCATCCATATAAAAAATACAATACTTCACACGAAGTTCTTCTTTTAAATAGTGACACACATAACTAATAACAAAATTACATAGCCATTGAGATGTAACACTACCAATAGGAAGCCCATCATCATAACTGTAAAGAATTGTTTCTGCTAACCATAATACCTTTTTGTTACGAATTTTTCTTTTCAATAAATCCATAACAATATCAGGCTTGATATGTTGATAGCATTTCTTAAAATCTATTTTCAGACAATACTTAGTATTTTTATGGTCAGTTTCCATCCATCTCTTTACAAATTTCCTTCCGTATGTACCACCACGATTAGGAATACTTGCACATTGATGAACATAAAATTGCTTCATAAAAATATCTTCGCAAGCCAATACAAAAATCCAATGATATATCTGAGATAACATACTTGTTGAAGCAATATCCCTTATCTTATGAGTAGATGTATCATATACTTGTGATACATGGTATTCATCAGGCTTTCGTTTTTCTAAAATTAAACTTCTTTGAATACGCTCTGCTAGATAAGCAATTTTTATTTCAATAGTATCTCCCTTACACCAGTTTATTAAATTCTTTGTTTCTGCCCTATGCCACTTGCCTTCCAGAGCTTTATAAATAGCAGCAATTATGAAATTAATATCTGTAATATCTTTAGTCACATAAGATTTCATTAAGTTCTTTCTTAATCTCAAAGATGTTTGAATAAAATAATATTCTACTAACCTCTGCTGCACCGATGAATTTTTACCAAGCGGTATGGCAAGCCTACTCAATTTGAACTCCAAACTGGTAGGTAGATTGTGTATTAAGATTTTATGAAAATTATTAAGAAGTGCGAGCAGCAATATTCCAGTTCGCATTACCGACATCGTTGTTGCAATTCCAATAGACAAGCCCATCGTTAGCACCGTTATTCAAATTACCGCCAACGTACACGACACGCAGCCACCGCAATACACAAAATCCCGACAAATAAATTACCATCAATCATGTTTTTATAATTGAATCTAGTGCAATAATCAAGTTACTTTTTAATGTGTTCAAAAATAATAGGAGAGATGTTCGTCTTAGTACCGCCAACACTTTACTAATCCGTTTCACAACATCTCTCCTAAATCTTCTAATCACCAAATTCAAAAACTTAAAATCCTTATTTTATCCTAGAGATTAATTTTCTCCTTTTCTATATTTTTTTGTAATTCAACTTCTTAATAAATTAACATTGAATCTGCTATTTAGTATGATATTGTATCTGCTTTTAATAATACTGGGGGTTGGTCACCCCCAGACCCCCACCTACGCAGTATAGGAAAGGCGAGCAGCAAAATACCAGTACGCATTACCGACATCGTAGGAGCAATCCCAAAAGACAAGCCCATCGTAAGCACCGTTAGACAAATTACCGCCAACGTACACGACACGCAGCCCTGTGTTCTTCCGGTAATAATCGCAGAAATACTGGTTGGACGCACCACCGACAACAATCGGCAAACGCACATATGGATGCTCCGCATCCCATCCGAGTTCTTTCGTCCATCCTTCGGATGAACAATTGACATAGCCAATCTGTTCATAATCTGAAGTAATAGAATTTGCAAACTTAGTTGGGTCTTTGCACACATATGTCTGATAATCCTGAATTAACACATCAGCCATAATAGACCACTGATTACCCCACAAGTCCTCAACGTATCTATAACGCATCTGGTATTTACCAGAAGTATTTGACACCGCACTACCAGAAGGAGTAATAACAGAATCAGACCCACCAGAGAACCAACAACGAGAAGAAATATAATTCCCAACCGCTACATTAACAGCAGCTCCATCAAACACAATTGCTTTATTGGAAGCATCGTATGTTTCAATAGAAGTAATTCTTCTGTTGTTTGCAATCTCAGAACCATTCTTTGTTGAACCAATAACAATTGTTTGACCAACAACATAGTTAGCTGCAATATCATTAGCACAAATAAATTTGTTTCCATTTGTTGTAGCAACAGTAGCGACATCATTTGCGTTATCATATCTCATATAAGCTGCACCATACATAATATCCTGAGAGTTACGTGTTGCAAATTCTACATAGAATAACAACTCATTAATCTGTCTATCTTTTGTTGTTTCAATATGATAATTCGTACCAAGCTTACTTCTAAGTAATGACTTATAACCATCATAAGAACGACTAAGCATAGTATTTATACCGCTATATGATACTGGATTACCAGAAGCATCCAAACCAATTTTATAACATGGATAATAATAAGTATCCATTACAGAACCATCCAGATTAACAAATCTTTCAGGAATTTCATAACCATCAAGGTGCTGGTCAGAAATCCAAATTTCATAGTATGTATCAGTGAATACATATTTGTAATAGAATAAATGTCTTTCTGCATATACATTTCCATTAGAACCATCGACTGCAAAATTTGGCTCACCTTCTACAGCAGTAACAACAAAATCTTTTCCATCCCAATGTCCATTTACTCTACGAGATTTCCAAGGCATAAGATAATCAAAATCATTATATGCATCTACTGTATCTGTACCTACATTTGCCACTAATCCAATAGCATCACCTAAACGCTCACCTTTTGGATTAGAACCAGCGGTATAAAGTGGGAAACGCACACCCCATTCTTTTGGACGATTAGTAGACAGTACCTTCAACATAGCTTCGATTTTATTTGAACTATATGTTGTCCCAGCACCAGCCTTACTATCATTAATTCCAATTTTTTCTGCCACAATAGCTTCCGCAGCAGCAGCAGCGTTATTTGCTCTCTCTGTAGCAGTAGTGGCATTACCACTTAAAATTTCTATTTTATTGGTAAAACCATCGACAATTCCTTTAGCTTTTTCATATTCTGCAATACATTTTGCTACTTCAGCTTTCGCCAAAGTTACCTGTTCTGTAGCAGTATTGATATTTGCCTGTGAACTTGTATTTAATTCTTCAATCTTCTTCAATTGAAATACATAGCCAAGATTCTTCCAAGGGGTAGAACCATCACCTAATTTCATATTGATATAGCCATCTGTAGTACGCTCTAAAGCTGGTTCATTTAAAGCTAAGATTCTATTTGAAGATTCCCAGTTGGCAGTTGTATCAGTTTTCAACGTAATAGTTGATGTTGCCATAAAATCACTCCTCTCTATAATTAATCAATTGCAGTACCGCCATTGATTTTTTGCTTATCAATAGAGATAGCATCTCCAGCATCAATATAGATTCCTGTATCAATGGAAAACGCATCTCCAGCTAACAAATTGAAATAAGTTTCAGGTGAAATAGAAGAGAGGATTGCATTTCCAAACATTCCACCCGAAAACATATTACAGTCATTTGAAAATAAACCCATAACTTATTCCTCTCTTAATACATATAAATGATATTTACATCTGAATCTGTCTCAAATACAAGATTAGTAATCTGAACATAATCGAGTCCAAATTCCAACATTCCAGTAGAAGGCATAGTGATGTCAACATCATTTACAGTTACCTTTGTTTTGGCTGGTGCTTCAATAGCGATTTTTCTTACAGTGTTAAAATCAAACTGTGGGTGTTTAACCTTTTCTGCTTCTTTGAATACATCAACCATATTTACATTTGCTGTAGCAGTTCCATAAAAAGAACCAAAATGTACTTTTGAAACCATATATTTTCCTCCTTAATTCAATATACTTAGAGCGTTTCCAGCATCTAATTTATAAGGGTCAACAGTAGTAGCGTTACCACCATCAATATTTTGCACATCAAAACTTGTGGCATTACCAGCAGCTATATTTAAAACCAATCCTTCTTTTGCAGAATTAATTTCATCCAAATAACTCTGAATTTCTTTTAGCATTTGTTGTGTTGCCTGAATTAAAGAGTTGTTTACTAACTCATCAATCTCTTCACGAATTTGAACTACATGAGCTTCAGATGCAGAAATTGTAATTTCTGCTTCCTGTATATTTTTTAGTGAATCCGCAAATGATTGAGATGTTTGCTTCCATGTTGAAGAAAAAGAATCATAGAGATTCTTGGTATTTAGATAAGCATTATAAGTATTGATATATGTTTGATTAACCAAATCATAATCAAAGCTATAACCCAAATCATTCCAAGGTGTTTTTCCATCACCGATTTTTAATTTCCAAGGAGAAGCAGATTGTTGAGCTACCTCAACCGCAATCTCTCTTTCTTCTAATATAGGATTTGATTTTTTCCAGTTTTCTGCTGTATCTCCACGAATACGAATTTTAATATAAGCCATAATTACCTCCATCTTATATAAAAAGAGAGTTGCCATAATAATGACAACCCTCTAGTTTTAATGAAAATTATCTTGCATAAATGTCCAAATTCTTAGTCCAGTTTGTAGACACAGCATTGGCAGCAGCATAGTTGCTTAATTTTGAACAATTGTACAATGCACCAAAATAACCAGTTGTATCAGATACAATGGCACTAAATGTGTTACCATCCCAGAAAAATGGAACAGTACCAGAGATGTTAGAACATCTATAGAATAATGCACCAATGTATTTCAACTTGGTATTCTTCAGCTCTCCATGTAAGAATCCTGAAGAAACAGATGAGATATTTGTAAATGCGAACATACCATATGCATTAACAAGAGTATTAATACAGTTAATCATAAATGTATTAGTAATTGCTCCTGTTAAATTATCAATACCATAGAACGCTTCATTAGCATATTGTAATGCGGTCTGTTTTGCAAATAAATTCTGTGGAATACTACAAGCTGGTAATTTAAAACATTCTCTAAATATAGCAGCAATAGTAGTAAGAGCCACACATTTTGCAAACATATCAGATGCACAAATATAATCTACATCTAATGATTCATCATGATAGGCTGCATTTAATCCACGACATTTTCTAAACATACCAGAAATATCTTTCAATTCAGTATATTTATCAGTGATACTTGAAGTATAGAATATATCATCAGGAATACCGCCTGTAAGTCCTTCACAATCATAAAATAGATAGGAAGCACTTTTTAATTTAAGACAATCTGCCAAAAATCCTTTCTGTGTAATATTTCCTGACTCATCTTTACTTCCTGTTGGCAATTCTCCACTAAGTTCTAAGCATCCCCAGAACATATAAGAAACATCTTCCAATGTCTCTCTACATGAATTAAACAAGGATACAGGAATAGAACCCTGAAGTAATGCACAATTATAAAACAGATATGAAGTATCTTTTAAAGAAATACATCCATCAAATAATCCTGTAGGAATAGTAAATGAATGATTACTATTATAACCAAAGAATTGTTTTACTGTTTGTAATTTTATACAATCTTTAAACAATTCTTTTTTAATTCCGACCATAATAGAATTATCTAAATCTGTACCACTCAACAAAGTACAGTTATCGAACATATAAGAAGCATCAATAATGTTGTTCTTACATAGTTCAAAAATAGATATTATCTTTCCATTGACTTCTTTATATGGAATACAACCTTTCAATCCTTTACAATAACGGAAAGCATTAGATACATTCTGAAGTAATGGATTTCCATTAAACATATTAATTGATAAGCTGTTGGTATATTCTTTTTCTACACCGTTCTCTCTATAATAGCAATATTTTAATGCTTCATTATTTGTACCAGAACTATGATAGAACAAATAACTTGCATCCAATAAGTTAGGAAGAGTGGCAAGAAAATCTTCAAAATATCCCTCTATTTTAGTATTACCAAAGAATCCATATAAAGTATAACGATAAGAACTCATTGGTAGATTATCTGTAATAGCTTGTCCAATTTGTTTTAAATTACTTGCACCAATAAAGAAGTCACTTTGTACATCGCCAGTTAAAGCTGTACAATCATAGAACATTGATTTTGCAGCAGTAAGATAAGGTAATTCATTATCGTCTGATTCGTTCACTCTAAATAACCGACTTGGCAATCCAGTTATCTTTGAACAACCAGCAAATACACCATTTGCAGTAGTCAACAATACATTTTTTGCAAAGAAACCATTAGGTACATTTCCAGTAAGAGCTGCACAACCATAAAACATATAAGAAGCATCTTTTAAATTTACTAATGGGTCTAACATACCAGATAATCCATTTGTATTAATCAATTTTATACAATTATGAAACATTGCATAAGTTGATGTAATGTTTGGAGTATTAGCAAAGATATTACAATTAGAATGAATAAAATTAACCAGATTTGTACATTCACCAAACATTCTTGAAACATCAACCAAACTAACTGCTTTTTCAAATACATTCTGGTCAATAGAAACTAAATCTCTACAAACATAAAACATATAAGAAGCATTTTGAAGTTTTGTCAGATTATCAAATAATGCTTTAGGAATCTTGGTTAATTTATTACTAATAAATGCACATGAAGCAGTAGTAATATTTGGTGTGTGTGCAAACAAATCACTAGGTATTGTCTGCTCAGTTTTACATCCCCACATAAGGTCATTAATATTCTTCAGACTTTCATCACAAGCATATAAAACCTTTCTTGCCATAGCATATGTAGGTGTTCCACCGTTACCACCATTTACATAGAACAAATAAGATATATCTGTAACACCAGCAAAATCAAATGTTAGATTGTTAATATCTGTCAAGACATAACAATATCTAAATAAATATCTTGCCAATGATGTACATTTTAAATATCCTGTTACTCTCTGTAAAGAGTTACAACCATCAAATAATGCATCCATATTTGAAGTTACATAATTAATATTTTCAATTGCTTTGATACTTGTACAGTTCTGGAATGAAATAGATGAAAGTTTAGATAATTGTTTCATATCACACTTTCTATCTGATTCAGCAATTTCCGCAGAACCATACTGAATAGAAATAATACTTGAACTTCGAATGTTAAGGGTTTCCAGTACATTCCAAAGTTGAGCATTACATTCTTCATCTGTTAAATTAGGATTATTGGCTTTCAAAGCAGCAACTCTATTTGCTTCATCCTGAGAAATATATTTTGGCAAACGAATATTTTTCAAAGAAGTTGAATTGCTTACATCCAATTTTTTCAATTTATACAGAGTATATAAATGCAAATCATTCATCATAGAACCATTATTGTTTGACATTAATAACTGATAAATATTAGGACAATTTGTTAATTCAAATGTTTCCAATACTTTACAATTACTTACATCAACACTTTGTAAATTCTTACAATTGATTGCATTAAAGATAACCACAGGCGAACCAGATAAAGACACATTTTTAATTGCAGAACAAGAATCAATAATATATTCTGTAATACTATTGCATCCATCAATATTCACTTCGGTTAAAAATTCAAGTGATTTAAAATATAAATTCTTAATACTTGATTTTGATAAAATAGCGGTTTGTAAATTGCTACCTTCTGCAAAGTTGACAGTTACTATTTTAGTATTTGTAATATCCAATTTTTGAATATTTTTACATCCTGTCAAATCCAAGACCTGACCACCATTAGCAGTACCAAGTTGAACAGAACCACTACAATTCAATTCTCTAAGATATTTATTGTTACCTAAGATTAATCTACTCATACGAGATGAACCAGACAAATCAAGTTTTAAAATCTTTGTAGCATTTGCAATCGTCAAATCACGAATATTCAAATCTTCAAGTTTATTAAGTAATTGAATACCTCCAGCAGCACTAATAGTAATTTCCTTATCGGTTGCTTTTACAGGGAACGTAAATAATGTACCTTGCACTTCTCGTTTTGTATCAGGGTCAATATAAGTTGAGTTCTGTGATACATATGCAGTAATAATAGCATCACGACCAGAACCAACACTAATAGTTACATACTGAGGAGTATAGGTTAATATACCAATATAAGCTTTTAATGTACTAGCTTCATCTTTGGATTCTTCTGTATTACCTGTTAATAAATAAGCATCGGTACGTAATGAAATTTCTCCATTGATAGAATTAGTGTTATCTTCAGAATATCTATAATCAAAAATAGTATCGCAAAAATCAAGACGTTGAGAAATCCATTGTTTAAATCTTTGCAATCTATTTCCATGTAACATTTTTAAATATTCTGTATTCGTTGCAGATGTTTGAGTAAGATATTTTGCAGCCATATCTTTATTATAGAAAATCTCACCGATTAAATCAGTTGTGTGAGCTTTATAGTATTTCATAATATAATCTACATCATAAACCGATTTCCTTAAATTTTGATAAAGCTTTTTCAACTCTTCACTATATTCTTTAGCAAAAGTATTCCAGAATTTTGAGGTTTTGGTATTGTAAGAAGCATATCTCAATTCTGTTAAACTATTTGTTGAATAATCAGCAAATGTACCTGTAGCAACAGTAGGAGAAAGGGCTGGAATCATTTCTGCATCAACACCAATACTTTCAGTACCAGTATTTGCCAAGCCAGCTTGTGTATCCATATCATAAGGACGCACATACCATTTCTTACCATCCCATGTATCCCACATTGAGTTTTTACCAGCATTATCTACTTGACCAAACACTACCATTTGTAAATAATAAGCAGCAGCATATGTAAAGTCAAAATGCTCTGTGAAATATTCTTTAAAGGTATTATTATTTACTGCATCAGAAACACCATTAATCATATCTCTTAATGCACCATAAGCCAGTTCTAAATCATGTTCTGTTGGATTTTCTTTATCTTCCAACTCTGAATAATCATATCTTGCTTCAAAATCGGCACTAACATAATCATATTCACTATAACTTGCCTGAAATTCGTCAAATGTTTTATAAGTGACAGCCTTTCCTTCAGGAGTTGCTTTAAAATCTTCCATAGAAAATGCATTTGCAGAAAGTCCATGTGATTTTAAATATGCTACATACGCTTCTTCATAACAATCTTCTACATAATAATTATATACGTTTCTAATTGATTCACTCAGTTTATAAAAACAACCAGCAGTATCAGAAGCGTTTGCTGTTCCTTCAAAGCTTTGACATTTGTTCTTAATTGGATTACCTTCTTCGTCAGTAAATTGTTGTCCATTTGAATCTGTTACTTTTACATCAAATCCCAATGTCTTTCCCTTTTTATCAATATTGAACATATATGAACCGACAAGAGTTAATTTTGATGTATCTTTTTCATCATCTGTATAATAAACAATAACTGGAAATCCATCAATCGCATCTTTATAACCATTTGCTTTTGCTGGACTCTGACCACCTAAAATAGTAATTAAATCATTATAGAATTTTGCTGTAGGTGTATTATTAAGATGGGAGCTTTCCATATAATCACATTTAAGAGTAAATGTATTTTCCTTTTCCCAATCATCTTTCATTTGTACTTTAAGTTTAGAAGTATGTGCTTCGTCAGCATACAATTTTAACTTATAATTCTTTACAGGATATTGCAAAGAAGAAGTACCCTGAAGAAATACAGAAACATTCTCCCATACAGTAATTGTTCCATCTGGATTCTGAATTTCAACTACACATTCAACATATGTTTTGTTGGATGTTGCTTTATCAGTAATAGAGTTAAGAACTTCAAAATTACTGTTATTTTCGATATTTTTTCTTTTGAATGTAATAACTGGAAGCTTATTGGTTGTTATATCATTTTTCTCTTTTAATGCATTTTGTTCTGTTAAATCATAGATAGATGAAATATAGTTCTGAAGAACCTGACTAGAATCCAAATAATGATTGTAAAGTCTAATCATTTTAATTTCACATTCACCAAAATATGATGGGATATTTTGAACCAATGATGCATTTAACATTAATGGATAAGCATTTCCTAAAGAATCCAAGAACTTATCATTTGTTAATGCAGTAACAGAACATAAAACACCATTGATATAAATTCTCATAGTAGGAATTGGATTCATATTTTCAATATTTGTCAAACCAACCTTTTCAAGACTACGAATATTTCTATCAATAACAAATGTAGCGTGTACCCATTCATCTTCAGCAAAACCAAGATTTGTATTCTGAGAAGATGAACCAATATATAAATCTTCATGTGTTACTGAAAAACCAGCGGTGTTTGTATCAATACCTTTCTGACAAGTAATAACTCTTGCCTTCATTTCTCCTACACATCTTGTTCTAAAAACAAGTTCAAGAGAATATCCTTCAGTACCATCATTAAATCCAGCTAAAGGACAATATTTTTCACCAGTGTTCTTATTTATCATTTCACCATAAGAATTACCAGTAAACTTCAACATCATTTCACCAGATTCAGAATCACTTAATGATTCATCTACGTGTTTCCAACCATTTGTGTTATAGTTTAAATCATGTAATTTAATTTGATACTGTGAATATTCAGAAACTTTATTATTCCACTGGTCTGGGTTTTCAACATTGTTTCTCATATCATTTGCATCAAACCATGCAATTAAATTTTCCATAACAGGAGTAACACCATCATAACTAGCTGCTTCAACTGTAAAATACCCTTCGGCAGTATCTACAGATGATTTCTGACTATCCAAAGTATATGACTTCATAGAATATTTATATGTACCAGCAGCAAGTTTACCAACAAACCAATATGATGTAACACCAACAGTAGACTGTACACCAGCATCAGGTGTTTTAGTATATTCAGTTAAAGTTTCGTTAGAAGCACCATAGTTCGAAACTTTATATAATATACCTTTCATCAATAATAATGAAGTGTTTTTACCACTTACACGATAAGGAATACTAAGATACATATTTGTATTAATTCCATTTGGGTCTAACTCTGATACAATAGAAATTTCTCCATTTGATAAAACATTAATAGAATATGATAATGCGGAAGAAACCAATGTATTTCCAGAAGCATCATCAATACTTGTTCCTGTATATGCCTGTAAGGTAATAGTATATGTTCCACGTTTCTTTAATCCAACATACCAAGTTCCTGTTTTCGCATAACTACCTGTATTAATAATCTCTTGAGAAGAAGTGCCATCATCCTTCACAATACGACATAAGATTTTTACAATCTGAGAAGTATCACTACACTTTACAGAGTATGGCACATTAATAGCAGTTGTTTCCTCAAAAACTGTATTATTTATGATAGAGCCAAATGTACTTGTTAATGTTAAACCACCACAAACCACTGTAAATAACAAATCTTCTGGAGCAGCAATTCCAAGATAATCTGCACCACTAATTCTATATGTAGAAGTTCCTTCTGTAGTCAGAGTTCCTAAATCAATGGCAATCGTACCTTTAGGAGAAGTAATTGTTTTAAGTAAAACATTGTCTTTATAAACTCTCAGTGTACAATCACCATAAGTTGTAGATGTAAAACGAACAAAAATAATTGCATTATCGCCAACACTATAATATATTTTCTTTCCTTGTGGGAAATCAGAAGTATATGAAAGCTCTGGAACATTACCTCCACCACCGCCTGAACCACTAGAGAAAATTTCCCATCCAGTATTATCAATAGTACCAATTAACTGATATGTTTTATTGTTATTTGAATCCTCATCGTCTGTAACAACAACCAACATACCAATTCTTCTATCGGACTCTAAAATAGCATCACGTTCTTCGATAGTGTCAACAATCTTTAAATACCCACTATCCTTTTTTAATCGTTCAAATACTCTTTCAAGATAAGCAGAAGAGTAAGTAGTGCTTGCACTTGACTCCACATCATTAATACCAATTTTGTCTGCAATAATACCATTTACCGCAGCAATAGCATCCTGAATCTGTTGCAACTGAGTATTTGTTGTAGATTCGACATATTCAACTAATTCTGTCAATTGTTTTATATTCAAATCATATTTTTCAATTGTTGTCTGTAGAGCATTAATATCAATAACACAAGTTAAATCTTTCCATTTGGTTTTTCCATCACCAAATTTAATCATAAACTTGTCTGTACAAAATGACATTTCGCCTTCTTTAAGAACAGGATTTACCTTTTCCCAATTAGCTTTTGTGTCTCTACGGATTCTAATACTAACACAAGCCATATTTTCACCTTCCTTTATCCATTATTATTTTCACAATTTCCACCATCAATCTGGAACATATAATCAGGATTTGTATAAGCATTGCCACCATCAATGTCATATAGCAAACCATCGACAGTTTCTTTTGCTTTTAATGTTTCAGAGGTAGCCTTTTCACATTCCTGTGTTTGGTCTTTACAAGCCTGAATAGCAGCAGCAGTAGATACCTGTCTATTTGTTTCGTTCTCTATTCTTTGATTTTCATTTGAAATACGTGTATTCTCATTTGATACACGTATTGCTTCAGCATTTTTTACTTCTTCGTGGAATTGATGTACTTCTGCAATCAAATCCTCAATGTACACAACATTTAGATTATCTACATACTCAAAATCTGTAGGTTGTGGTTTAGGTCTTACAGGTATTCTAATTACATCAACTGTTTTTCCACTTTTTTCTTTTTCATTATTTGTTCCTTTATATAAATAAACGTAAGCAGTAATAGTGTATGGTTCTCTCAATAGAGTATTTGGAACATCAACCGTAATCACTCCATCTTTTAATACAGACTTTACTCCTAATGCACGTTCACTATTCTTGTTACAAAAATGAAAAATTGGTGCTATATCAAAATCAGAATCCTCAATTATAAGTGATTGGTTAGTATCCCATTGAGTTAAACTTGTTACAATATCACCATTTGAATCCAAACAAGTTACTTCGTACATACACTTTTCCTCCTTTTTTCGTTCTTTTCGTATTTAAAATCACCCCTCATATAGAGGGGTGTGCCAATTAATTTTCATTTCTTTTATCAGGTCTTTTTGTTGGTAAACTCATGAATTTCTCATGAATATCATCCATAACACCATTCGCACCAAGCCCATGATATTGCTTCCAACAGTTTTCAAAATTTTCTCTTGCATAAATTGGAGCATATTCTTTTTCGCTCCATCGGTTATAATCGTTAATCATTTGACTTCTAAGCAATGCTTGAAGTCCATATTTGACAGCTTTCGTTTCTTCGTCATTCTTTTTTAACTTCTTATAAATCCAACCGCATACAGTAAATAATGAAGGCACTCCCAAAAGACATAGAATTTGATAAAATGTCAATGTCATATAGACTTCCTCCTAATATAAAAATTAGAGGGTGAATATATTCACCCTCCGATAAGAGTATAACCTTAACAGTTACGCTCGTTTAAGATATTTGCTTGATACGAAACCTGTAATTGTTCCATACTGTACTAAATACCAGTTTGTTCCATTTACAGCAGTATAATATCCATAGCAATGTACAGTTCCACCACAAGGAATAGTAGTGATAACTTTAAAGCTTGTGCCAGCACCAGTTCTGAGATTTAATGCATCAGTTGTTTTATATGTACCAGCATAAGCAGATTTTTTAGATTCTGCATAAGATAATTTGTTTGATGAAGATGCATTAGAGGAATTAGATGTAGATTCCTTTTTTACATATCCAGAATGAACAAATCCATACTTACCGTTATATTTAATATAATACCAAACAGAACCATCAGAAGCTTTCTGAGAAGCACATACACCAATTCTAGTTCCTTTCTTTAAAGGACTAAATGAACAAGTTTTGTTTTTTGTTCCAGCCCATGTTCTCACATTTAACTCATCTGTTGTAATGCCATACCACTGTACAGTTTTACTTAATGTACCACTGGTTTGAGTATTATTAGATGGAGCAGAAGGAGCTGTTGGAGTAGAAGTATTTCCAGAAGAGCTGCTACTTGTTGCTTTACTTGAATATTTCGGTAAACAGAATCCTCTAATATATCTACCATTTACCGCAATTTCACGATATGCAACACGATTATTTCTATTTCCTTCAATAACAGTAATTCTATTTCCACTAACAGAAACTACAATACCTACATGGTCTGGATAACCTGTACAATCTCCAGCACCATTATCATTCCAGTAATACATAATAATATCGCCAACTTTAGGTACATAAGCATCGTTTTCTTCCCAACGACCAAGTTTACGATATAACTCAATCATTGCTCCACAACCACACTCAGTTGGCATAATATCAGTTAATCCGCACTGAATTGAAATAAAGCTGACAAATGTTGCACACCAAGCATCGGTATAAGTTACTTTATAACTTCTTGCCAATGGTTTATGTGCATTATATCCATCAATAATTTTTCTGTGAGAACCATCCGCTTCATTACAACCTAAATACTTCTTAGCTGTTTCGACAACTTTCTGTCTCAATTCATTTTCCGTCATAGTCTTACCTCCTGTAGTATTTGATGTTGAAGAAGTAGGTAAATACTTCTTCAGTGAGTTGTAAACCATTTTCTGTCTTGATTTATATGCACCCACCTGATTACCTGTATCGGTTTGGCAAGCTGCATACAAATTGTCTAATGTATAAGGTTTCCTTGTTTTTGCGACAACTCTCTTCATTGCGGATAAACCACCTTGATGTCTAAAATTAGCACACATCATTTGTGCTGCCACATTGGTAACACCCAATGTTGCTGCTTCATCAATGTATTTCTGCATCTGAGAATCAATTAAAGAATCCTGACATTTAATGCCTACATTAGAACCGATAATTTTTTGAATACATTTGGCTTTTGCAGAACCTTTTGATAGCTTGTAAGTAGACCAATCTTTTGAATCCAAATCACTTCCAATACCAGCAGTATCTAATTTCTTAAATAAAGCTGAATCAGTAGTGCGAATAAGCTTCAAAAGTCTTTGGGCTTCGGTTGCATACCAAGCACCGCCACCAATTGTAATTGCGTGTTCTGAAGAAGAATTGGTATATGCTTCTGTGAAATCGTCATAACGAACACCACCATATACCTGTCCTCCAGTTTCTACCGCATAGATAATTTTTCTAATTACCTCTTTTTGTGCATTTGTAAGATTTACAGACATAACAATCCTCCTTTTACACAATAAAAAAGGACGATGCTTTATCAGCACCATCCTCTTAAAACTGTTATTTTATGTTACTTACTAGAAGCTTTGTTGCTATCAATTACTTTTCTGAGTTCAACCAAAGCATCATCAATTGCATCATCAATGTATTTTGTCAATTCTGTCTGGTCAACAACTTTTGACAAAATAGGATATTCTTTATAAATTTCCGCAATTACCTGAGAACGCTTAATACTTCCAGCTTTATTCCATTCTTCATAATCAACTTCTGCATCAGAAATCTTTTTAAGAATAACCTGTTTAATCTGAGCTTTAGCAATTTTAATTTTTTCATCATCACTTTTACTCAAATAGTCCTGTGTTTTCTTTACAATACCAACAATCAAACCAGCACACACCAGAATAGTAGTCCAGTTGTCATTGATAATATTAAGAAAATTTTGTAATCCTGTAAGAAAATTCATATATAAATCCTCCTATCCTTGAGCATCAGAAGAACCTGATTCTTCTGAATTATTTTGACTATTCTCAATATCCAATTGAGCCATAGCAGTTTCATACACAATTCCACCAGATGTATTTTCAGCTTTAGATTTACTGTAGTACCCCCAAATAATAGGAGCTAAAGCTACAGGAATACCAATTAATACATACATAGAACTTGTGTCCATAAGTTTTAACATTGCGTATTCACAGAATATTACGATTTCAACGCATAACAAAATAATCCCCAAGAGAACAATTTTACTCATAGAAAAAGTTTTCTTCTTAGGCTTACCCTTTTTTCGTTCTTCTTTTAATTCTGCTTTCCGTTTTTTAGTTAAATTTTCTGCCCTGATTCTTTTCATCTGAGCATTAAATTCCTTTTCTGAAAGATATTTCATTGGAATCACCACCTTTAACTTTCAGATTCATCCTTTTTAACATCTTCATTCTGTTCTTCCTGTTCTTTTGCAATAGACTGTTCATATTGAAGCTTCTCAATTTCATACTGTCTTTTTGCAGCCACATGAGCTTCTTGCAAAAATGTATTTAACATAGGTTCTATTACAAATGGTGGAAGTCCAGAAGTATTAATAATTTCTGCCAACTTTGTTTTGGTTTCTTCTATAACCAATGTAATGGGTTTATTCATATAGCCCTCCTTAATCAACCATAAAAGTACAATAAAATGGTAACCACGCATCAGTAGAAAGGTCTACATATGTACCTCCTTGACTATATCTATTAAGAGTAACAGACCCATTACTAGATACAGTAAGTAGCCAATGATTTGAATAACTACCTTGGCATAATTTATATATTGTACTTGATGGTTTATATCCATCTGGAAGTGTAAAAATATTGCCACTTCCACCAGCTAATATAGTTGCATTTGATTTTACAATTCCTTGTATTGTAACTACTTTTCCTACTCTACGATATTTTACAGATTGACTATCTCCATAATTGCTAAATTCTTCAAGAGTAGGATATAACCAACCAGAATCATTAATATAAGGTTGAACAGATTGACCAGCAAGATAAAACGTATTTGCACCTAATCTTGAAAATGCACCCGAACTTCCGCTTACATGACCACCATATACCTTATTAGCGAATATAGAATCACTATATATATCATTCATAACATACATTCCGTATGCAGAATCAATAGTAAACATATTTCTGATAATTCGTGCTTGTGCCCCCATAAGAAAACCATTATCACCTATAGAATATGCAGTTTGAGTTATTTCCTTTTCTTCTATTGAAATAGATGCATCTTTTAACTTAAAGGAGCTTGCTTCAACACTTCCTTTAAACCATCCAGCAGAAGCATATATAGTACCATAAATAATTGCATTACTAGCTTGCAACAAACCTTTAGCAGATACTTTGATACCATCTTTTCCATCTGCAATAACTCCATAGTCTTTTCCTGTTTCAAAATAAACACTCATATCTGGAGATTCTATCAAATCAGAATATTTTCCACTAAAAGCAACATCTGATAATCCACTGATATGTTCTGCATTAATTTCTGTATCATCCAAAAGAGTTAATTTTGTAGCAGTTATTTCACCAACAACTACTAAATTTCCAGATTTATCAAATGATAATACATTTCCATCTTTATTTTTTATATTAAAAATGAAACTTGCATTTGGGTTAATAGATACAGTATTAACACCATTCGTCACCTGAAATCCATCATTATCAAAGGTAAGATTTCCACTTTCATTATAAATTCCCAATTCTTTTCCAAGCAATAATCGTCCAATAACCACTTCGGCATTAATACCATAAGCGTTTTTTAATTCACCTGTAATTGGGTCATTATAATAAAAATTACCGATTGCTGTCTTGGTAGTTTCCCAATCATCATCGGTAATAGCAAGAGTAGAATTAATGATTTTTAACTGAGTCTTATCATAAGAATCGGTTATATCATTATACCTTCTGAATAGCATACCATGTTCATCCCAAGTTTGAGTTTGATTATCTGCACCGCCAACAATCTTTGTATTTGTTGCATCTAATCCATTTTCAAACCATGATTTAAGTACATTATTACTATTTTCTCCTTGTGCTGCTTGCCTTTTGACTGAATCATAAGAAGTAGCCATAGAAGATGCTTTTGATAAAACATCTTGTATATCGGTTATACCAGAAGGAATTTTGGTTACATCCGAAAACTGAACAGAAGATAATTTTTCAAAATCATCAAAATCTATTTCATATTCTAATAAGCGTAATTTGTAAACAGTATCATCTACTTGTACTCTAATCCAGTTTCCAACCTCAAAATGTTTTCTTAGAGGTTTAAATTTCTCTATTGTCAAAATATTTTTTAACGAAGCAGAAATTGAATGTTGTAGTTCTGCTGATTTATAAATCTCTTTATTTGCAACCTCAATAAACTCTAATGCCTTTTTAAATAGCTCTACATTGTTCAATCCATCAGAAACATAATTGTCATTTGAATATTTATCATCTCTTCTAAAAGAACAAAATTCTAACCATAGATTTTCTCCTAAATATTTTTGAAAATTAAGAGTATCTTGAATTTTATTTTTTTCTTTTAAAAGTAAAGTTTGAAATCCATCGGTTTTTAAAACACTATTCTCATCATATACTCCCAAAACAGAATCAATTTCTTTCTGTCTGACTGACATTTCAGCTTCAATCGCTTTTAACTTATTAAAATATGGAGTATATAAATCACTGTACAAATTTGGTGTTTTTCCTGACCAAGTTTTTGAATCTGCAACACCTTGTTCAATCAAAATATCAATACATGATTGACAAGCATCATGAAAACTATTCAAGGTATCGAGACAATATTTTTTTAATTCAGAACAAAAATCATTGTATTCTTTTTTGAATACTCCAGAAATACTTACATCTTCTGTATTCCCCTTATTAAGAGATTTGTCGATTTTTTGTTGTACATAAGTTTTATAATCATCATTTACAACAATAGATACGGTATCACTTGTTGCCGTATCTTCTTCATCAGAATAACTTGTAACTACAAAATTACCAGTCCAAACCTGATTCCATCTTTCAGAAGATAAGCTTGAAGTATTTACTTTTACTCTATATCTTGAATCAACGACTATTTTTGCCATTGCTAATACCACGTTATCAGCAGTAGCGACAGAAATATTACTTATATCCGAAACCGCAACAGGAGATATATTGGCTACTGTAAGTAATTTTGCTTGTTCGGCAGCAGTAGTATCACCCATTTTTGAATCAGGCATAAGCATTGACTTTAAATAACCACCCATATCAACTGTGTCATAATAGGCGGTCATAAGAGCAGAATATCCCTTAATAGGAATAGAAACTTCTTGTAAATCAGAATTGTATTTCTGATATTTTTTAACCAATGTATTGTATTGAAAAATATATGAACTATCAATTGATGCAACATAATCTGATTGATATGTCTGATATAAAGTATTATAAGATTCAATCTTTTCTAATAATTCATCTGACATATCTTCTTTTACATCATCTGAAAAATACCATATATAATCAGTTCCATTTGGATTGCAGTTTCTTATAGTGGCGGTCATTAAATCGTCACCAGCTTCAAGCTTAAAACAGTTTTTTACAGAATCAGTATCCGTTGTAAACTGAATATCTGCTCCACATTCATCTGAAGAAATAAAAATAGATGTATCTATACCATATCCTTCATTAATGTTTGTACTTTTACATTTAGGACAACTACCTGTAAATTCACCCCTATATCCACACTGATTACAATTTGATTCCAAATCATAAACAGCAATAGTTCTTAATATATTTCCATTTTCATCTGAAGCAGAATCAAATACAAACAAACAACCAATTTCTTCAGCAATTTGTTGTAATGCATCATAAATAGAAACACCATCAAAAGAAAATGTTCTTTGTATATTTGCGATTGTAGAATCTACATGAATTATTTTATAATGCGGTGCTTTCTCTAATATACGATGTAAAAGAGAAGCTTCGGGATTTTTCTCTCTATATAATACTGTAGGAATTTTATAATCATCTCTAGCAATATCATCTTCTGTATTGATTTCAATTGTATATAGTTGTATTTGAGACAATTCTGCTTGTCCAAGTCGAGTGCAATATACGGTTTTTACTGTTTCATTCGATTCATCCAACTCAACTCTTAGTTGAAACCATATATCTTGTTCTTGCCACCAAGCTAATCGGAAATCTTTTATCTTATTCCATAAATGATTCTTTTTCCCATTAAGATATTTATTTACATTAAAAGTAATTTCTGCTGCGTCTTTCATAGAATCTTTAATAGAAATTCCAGATGCAACAATTAATCCTAATTTCTTTCCTGTTTTTGTTGCCAGAATAAGAGTTGGATTTTCAGGACGATTAGTGGTATCAAAACGTATTTTCATTCCCATAACTAATCCTCCTTAAAAACTCATTTTAACAACAGGCGAATATTTCAGCTTAATAGTACATGGAAGTGAGATAGTTAAATCATTTTTCTTATACTTGAATGTATTTGCAATACGAAAAAACACCCAGTTAAAATCATTCTCTAAATGATGAGATGAGATAGAAGATGAGATTACTGGATAATCTAATTTGATAACTTCTCCAACAATGCAATTTTTAATTACCATTGTTCTATCCTCAATGGCATTATAAATACTCAACGTGCCAGCTTCATTTATTGTAATTTCTGTTTCTGGATAAATAAAACCTTCTTCATCTGATATATCATGAATAGTTTTCTTGCCATTTTTAATCAGGTTTTTTACAATAATCTGTCTTGGTTCACGCAAAGCAAAAGGTCTATTGGTTGTTACTGCAAGTTCAAGTCCATATACTTTTCCATTTAGTTCAATACGACTTACATTAAAACTTGCTTCAAAATATAAATCCAAATAGTCACCATCAAGAAATTTGAGTTTATGAAATTCTTTTCTATTCAACCAACTCATTAAATCTCTCAATTCTTTAAAAGGTATTTCCATATCATCTCCTAAACATGGATTTTTACAAATTTGAATAGTGGTTTCTAAACATTCGCCATATTCACTACTTGTTTGTTCATATTTAGAACCATTCAATGTAGAAGTTGTATTGAAGGTTATTTGTGAACCATTGGATACAGTTTGTGAACTTTCAGCATCAAACTGACAGATTATATAACCCATATCACTTAAACACAAACCATCATATTCAAAATCATACGATTTCACACATATCACCTCCAATTTAATTTTTATCTTAATAGCAACTTAATTAATCTCCACTTACCTTTAAAAACAGTTTGGTTCATAACCATTTTCATTTGTCTCAAATCTTCGATTAAACGAGTGTACTCTTCTCGTCTTTCACTTAAATCATCAATTACCTCATATAATTCAGTTCGAATATCTGTAATAGAATCAATAAGTTCAGTACGTTTTTCACTGTCAATCTCCAATTCAGAAATAGAAGATTTCAATTTCTCAATTTCATCAAGTTGTCGCAATACAATCTTTTTTTGTGTTTCATATTTTTTTTCATACCTGTTTGTTTTTCTTCGATTCTTCTTCATATAAACCACCTTACAAAAATAGGGTTGCACACAATATAGTGGCAACCCATTTACAAAATACTATATATTGCTATCTTATTGCATTTCGTTTAGATAAAGAACTTTTTCCAGCAACTCTATCAATAGTCATAGATAAAATCAGCTTTTCAAAATTCTTATCCTTTTGCATTTCACGTAAAAGTTGTTCGTAATTTTTGATATTAGGGAAACTAAATACAACACTTTCCAAATTCTGATTATATACATTCTGAGAAGAACCATTGTTAGGTATATTTTGTGTAGCACCTAAATCAAGATTATCACGAATAAAATCAGAAGGATTGTTAGCCATATTCCAAATATTTCCACTTGCTTCATGATTCAAAACACTTCCCTTTTTGGCAATAGGAGTAAGAATAGCACCATCAGACTTTCTAATAATGTATTCTTCCTTATTACCTTCCTGAGTCCATGCAAGTTCACTATTCGGCAAGTTTTTAACACCAGTTGCATATCCACTAATCTGACTCAATTTCAGCCAACCCAAGTCACCAGAGCCAAGTCTTTTACCTGTACTAATATGATATGGATATGGAGAACCCTTGTGTATTTTTGTAATGTAAACACTTCCTCCTCGATTGTGAGAACCATGTCTACCTCCACCATAAGAATCTTCATAATAGATACCACTATTGTACTTAACCTTATCACCAACTTCAGCTTTACCATTTCCAGAACCAGTTTTAGGTGTAGATGGCTTAGAAGGAGTAGATGGCTTAGAAGGAGTAGATGGCTTAGATTGTGGTGAATTTGCAGCAGATGAAGAAGCTGCTGATTGAGCTTTAGTATTAGCAAGTGTATTCAATTGTCCAATCATAGTAGCCAAATTGGTATTTATCATTCCAATCGCACTATTAACAGTGGTTGCAGCAGATGAAATACCATTTTGAATATTTTGACCATAAGTTGTCAACACAGTTGTTATTTTAGTAGAATTTGTATCCCAAATGGTAGTCATAGACTCCGACAGGGTATAACCAACAGAATCAGCTTTCTCAGACAAAGTGGTACTAATTGTACCAGCATTAGTATTAATTTGTCCTATCATATCTGTGATTAACGCATCCAGATTATCCAATCTTTGATTAAGAATAGTCTCATATTCATTATATAAATCATCCAATAATTGTTTCTGGTCAGAAATATATTTATCATACTGAGTATCTTCCAAATCACTCTTGGCATCCTCAAGAGAAACTTTTAATTTCTGAATTTTAGCTTTTGTTTCCTCGGAATCATCACCTTCATAAGCAGACATTTGTTTCTCAATAGAAGCTATTTCTTTTGTTTGTTCTGCAACTTTTTTCTGATAATCATACAAATCTTTTTGTCTATCCAAAGCATCTGTATATTTATCAATCAATTCCTGTAAGGCATCTAATTCTAATTCAATACCTTCTTTTACCATATCTCGGATAGCTTCTTTTTCATCTTCAGCAGCAAGAATCATTTCCTGTTGCAATTCAAGAAGCTCCTGTCTACGTTGAGCAAGGTCTTGATTATATGGGTCTTTTGCAAGGTCTTTATCTATTTTTGCTATTTCTTGAGCATACTTATCAGCTTGAGCCATATACACATTGTAATTTACACCATGTAGACCCATAGTTGATTTTCCTTCATTCGTCAGTTGTCCTTTATCATCATAAAGTTTATCATTTTCCATCAGATTAATTAAGAAATCCGCTTCGGTTGTGATATAAGAAATACGCTCTTGAAGAAGGTCAAATACTTGCCAATCAACTTCTCTGATAGATTTGTTCAGTTCAAGAACAGTTGTATTTGCCTGTTCGATAGACAAAGTAACATCGTCAATCTGATTTACCATTTCATACCATGCTTCAGAACCCTGTTTAATAGTTCCACTATTCACACCATTCTGAAGGGCAGTAAGTAAGTTGGCTTTTTCATTTTGAAGTTCTTTGATATTTTTCTTTTCCGCACTAATCTGTGCTTTATAATAATTAGCACTTGTAATATATCCTTTTGCTTCTGATTGACTTATATACTCATCCAACATACTCTTTTCATGGTCAATAACACCAAGTATGCCTTCATATTTGGTTGCTACATTGTCAAAAGCAGTTTTGTATAATTCTGCTTGTGTCTCTTTTAATTCCTCAATGGCATCTTTACAATCCAAAGCCTTTTCATACCATTCTTGATATTCCTTAATTTTATCTTGTAAGTTTTTATCTGAAATAGTATTAATATCAACTTTGCCTTCACGTACTTTTTTAGCCCAATCCGCAGATAATCCAACAGATTTTGCCTGTTGAATATATCTATTGTAACCTTTTGACTGCAAATCTATTTCATTACCAATTTCAGAAATCTGACTTTTCAATGCAGAATTACGAGTACCCCAAGATTTATATACGCTACTTGCCTTTAAATCTAAACGTGAAATAGCACGTTCCAATCTATCAATAGCAATCTCAATCCAATCAAATGTTTCTTTATCATCTTTTGAAGATGAAGAAGATGAACTACTTGATTTTCCACCCGAAGAACCACCGCCAGATTTGGAACTACCTCTACCACCACCACCAGATGTAGTATGTTTAGTCTTTCCACCACTGGTAAATCTACCAGAACCACTTGAGAAAGCAGTACCTTCAGCTAAAGCTTTTCCTCTACCAGTACCATGAGTTATTTTTCCTTTTTCGAAAATTTCTTTTGTTTGGGCTGCATTAAAAATAATGTCACCTTTTTGATATTTAAAAAACTCAGCAGATTTATCACCAATTGTAAAGAATTTACCATTCCTTACAACTAATTCCTGACCAAGTTCACCACCTAAAGCAACACCATTTTCTTTTGTACCCCAGTCACCTTGAGCAAAAGCAGTACCATTTGCATGAGCTGTTCCATCTACACCAGCCACCTTTTTTGTGACAGTAGTAGCGGTAACAGTTTTGCTATATAATGAATCAATGGCAGACTTTAATGAACGAACCGCAGCAGTACCAAAAACATTTGCACCAACAGAAACCGTTTTGTTATATAAATTGTCAATTGCAGTTTTTAATGCTACAACTAAATTTGTGCCAACTACTTTTGCAGTAGAAGTAACAGTTCTATTATATAAACTATCTATAGATTTTTTCAGTGCATCTACACCATCTTTGCCGACAGGAGTAGCGGTGGCAGTTACATTTTTATTTGTTAAATTTGTTGTTGCTGTTTTTAAACCTTCGATAGAATCTTTTCCGACAGCAGTAGCAGTAATAGTCACATTCTTATCTTTGATACCATCAATAGCTGATTTCAAATTATCAATAGCTTCGTTTCCAGAAGTTGTAACATTTACTTTTACATCCTGTCCATCAATAGATGAAATTTCTGTCTCTGCCTGAGAAGTATCAGCAGATACAGGGATTTTTACATCTCCACTAGATATTTTTGATTTTATATCCTCAACACTATCATCTGCTTCAAGACCAATTTTTGTTTTTGTTTCTGCTGGCAAATCTTTAATTTTACCAGCAAGCTCATCAACCTTACCTTTAGCAGCTTCAATTTCAGATGTGTCAGCACCTTTGATTTGTAAAGCATTAAGATTATTTACAGCATTTTGATATTCCTGTAATGTACCAAGAGAACCTTGTAATTCAGAATTTACTTGAGATGCATCAATTGTCATAAATGCTGGTTGATTAACCTTTGCTACCAAAACATCAATCTTTGCATAGGCATCATCCAACTGAGCAGTTTTTACCTCCACACTGGCATCGCTGTCGTTGATTTCCTGAATTTTTCCTTTTGCCTTTTTAAGTTCTGCTTCTGCATCAGTAGCATTGACATCAATATCAACAGGTTCTTGTCCTAACTCTTTTAATTTACCTTCTGTTTCTTCGATTTTGGATTTCAACTCATCTACAGATGTGTATGCGGAATCGAGCTTAATATCAAAACCATAATCAGAAAGTTTTCTCATCAGAATTTGAACTTCTTCTGTTGACATTTGCAATCCTGTCATATCAGAAATTGCCTTCGCTATTTCTTCATCGTTACCAATGCCAAAATTAATATCCCATGAACCATCTGAGTTCATATGTGCCCATTCAGAATTTAAACTCTCAACATCCTTTAAGAAATTGATACATCCATCAGAACTATCTTGGAAATATTTCTGCATAGTAGGATAACCAGACTCATATACAGAAATAAGTTTATCAATATTGGCAGTTGATAAATCTTCATTAGTCATCATCTGTACAGCACTTCTAAATGCATTTGTACCTACAAGACCATCATCATACAGCTTTTTAATATCTTCCAAAGAACCAGTGATATTATCATACATATCACCCTCTTCACCAGCAGACTGAGCCATAACCCATTTATTATAAGCAGAAGTTAATCCTTCATATTGTGCTGCAAGTGTCTGAACATTCTCAATGTCAGCAAGAATATCATCTGTACTTCTTAATCCCTTATCAGACAAAGCTTTATTATAAGCTTCTGTACCCTTTGTAAGACCCTCAACAGCTTTTGCACTGTCATTATATTCTTGTTTTAAATCCTGTAATCTTTCCTGTATTCCTAATTTAGTAGTAGACTCATACTGTGACTGCAAAGCACGAAGGGCAGTAGTATTCAAATGAATACCATGCTCGGTACGCTCAAACAATACAGAAGGGTCATACCCTTTTAAACCAGAAAACATTGCTTCAACATTTTTAATACCTTCTGTACTCAAACCTGTTCCAGAAACAGATTCTTTCATAGCATCGTATAAATTATTGAATTTTTCAATTTCAGCATCTATATCAAAATTCCAACCGCTTGTATTACCAATTGCATTTAGCATCTCTCTGAGACTTTCTAATGCACTGGCAGCAGCAGTACCATCACCACCAAGAGCCTTTATCTGACTATCAATTTCCTCATTTATACCTTGATTAGAAGTGTCAATTAAAGAAGCGATAGCAGCTCTTAATGAATCTATATCCCCTGTATGTCCAGCCAATTCAGGAAAATCTAAAGCAAGACTCACCTTTTCTGTATCAGTAAGTTCACCTGTATCTATTTTAGTCAAGGCATCCTTTAAAGATTGAACTTTATCTAAATAGTCATTTACTTTATCTGAAAAATTTCCATCCTCAGTATTATTCATCACATCATAAAACGACTGTAATGATTCTTCTGAAGTTTTTCCAGCAGCAGACATATCTGCAAGTTCTTGTTTCCACTTAGATAATGTCCACAATGTTGTATCGTCTGATTTGACACTTATCTGATAAACTAATTGCTTATCATCATCCGAAAGAGAATCAAACCAATCAGATATATCATTCTCTTTAAAAGTGCTTTTTAAAGATTCTAATTGTTCTTTTGTAGCTTTTGTAAGATTATCCGAAATATCTTTAGAACTATCACCAAATTTAGATACCCAATCATCATAATAATCTGAAAATCCATCCAAAGTAGACATATATGAATTAACAAAAGATTCAACATTATCAGATGTTAAATCACCATTGTCAAAAGCTTCTGATAAATCAGGACTATCACTGATTAAATCTATTAAAGCCTTTCTGTATTCTTCATAACTATCAGCACTATCTACATTAATTTTTTGTAATTTTTCATTATATGTTTCTGCATAAGTGACTGCTTCTAGTAAATTTTGAGCAGCATCATTTTGAGCAGTAGTGTACTCTTCATATGCGTCAACCTGTTTTACTAAAGAATTATATAAATCACTTGAAGCATATTCTTTATAATTCTCCCTTATGGTTTCAATCATACCTTGTAGATATTCTGCTTTTTGTTCGGCAGTTTCTAACTGGTTCATTTCATTATCAAAATTATCCATAACAAATAATGTATTACCAAAGAAACCACCAGACTGTACGTTATTTCCATACCCTTTGTCTTTTAATATTTTTTCAAGCTCTTTTTCACGTTTACCAGTATAAGCATAACCATCTATAAAGGCAAAAGAATCTTGACCAATAGCCTTTTCAGATGCTTCTTTTGCTGCATGGTAAGCAGATGTGGCACTTTCTACTGCCTTTTCCGCAGCATCAGATTGAATATCATTTAAAAGCCCTAATTGTTCTTCAAGCTTTCCATTAACTAAATCAAGTCCATTAGCTTCCGAACCAACTAAACTTACAATCTGACTTTGAACATCACGAATAGAAGCTCTAGTAGTATCATCTTGAACCTCGCTCGACTTTAATTCTTGATATTTTTGAATTAAAGAATCAAGTGTGCTTAATTCTTCTAAATCAGATTGTGCTTTTTCTTTTGAAGAACTTGCTAAATCATCAGCAGCTTCAGAAGCATTTTTAGCAGCATGAATAAAATTATTCAACCCAGTAATAACCGCCTGAATAGCCACCGCAATCCCCATACTTATAGCCATATTTAATGCCATTGTTGCTGCTTGTAAAGCAATAGAAGCTGCCTTTGCACCAACTAATGAAGTAACATAACCAGCAAGAGAACCTTTTGCACCATTTAAACCAGAAAGATATTTTGCCAAACCAGAATTTGACTGTCCAATGGCTTTTAAAAAATCTGCCTGTGATAATTTAGAAGCCTGACAACCATTATTATATTCACTAATTAAAGCTTTTGCAGTAACCAATGATTTAGACTGTGCTTTTGTAGTAATCGCAGCCATTTTCTGTTGTGTCTCAAATTGCTTTGTTGATAATGAACTTGCTTCCATGCTTGTAGCATATTCAACCGCAGATTGACTTGCGGTTAAAAGGCAATTCTTTAAAGCTTCTACAGGTGGAGTTCCACTTGCAACCGCAGCTTTAAAATTATTAATACAAGCAATATCATTTTGTAACTGAGCATTAAACTCTGTTCCAAAAGAAAATGTAGAATTAGTTTTTAATGCAGCAAAAGCTTGTGAGAAAATATTAGTAATACGTAATCCAGAAGCAGAAGCTTCATCTTCAATTGTCTTAAAGATACCAACATTTTTTACAGAAAGAGCAGCAGTAATCCCACCAATTAATGTAGGTAATACTCCAACTTTATTAATAACTGCATCAAGTCCACTCAGAAAAGAAGTTAATCCTTCCAAAGCACCAGACAGAAAATCGGATGATAAGAAACTATTTGATAACGCTTGCCAAACAGCAGTTAAAGTATCCAGATGTCCTTTTAAACTCTGCATGTACTTTTCGTTCTCAGCAGAAGCAGTTCCTTCTGCATCTGTGGCAGCTTGCATAGCAGAACGTACCTGTTCCCAGTTATTTAACAAGGCAGCAACTTCAGAAGCTCTATTTTTACCAGCAATAGTTTCAAGCAAAGAAGCCTTGTCTGTATCACGCATTTCTTTCCATTCTTCATAAATACCATCCATGATTTCATATGTAGATTTAAAATCACCATTGTCAGTCATAATATCTACATTTGATAAATCTTGAATAGTATCACGAAGTTTACCTGTGTTTGAAATCAAACCATCAGTATCTTCGCCTAATTCTTCAAGGTCTTTTGCTTCTGTACCTCTTAATCTCATGGATAAGATTTTTAATGCACTACCAGCTTTGTCTGCATTTTGCGTTACTTCAGTAATACCTGTTGCCATAGCAGAAGTTTCCTGAATAGAGTTTCCAGCAACTTCCATAGCAGAAGCACATTTGGTTAATGCATTACCAACATCAGCAGCAGTAACAGCGTACTCATTACCAAGTTTGTCGAAAATATCTGCAACATATTCAATAGCTTTTGTAGAATCACCATTAAACATATTCATTAATTGGTCTTGATAACCCTTATATGCAGTTACTAAGTTTTCTACAGCAGTAGCGTTATCCAAATCGGTAACGTGTTGATACATAGCTGTAATTTCAGAAAGTCTTTCCGCATCACCAGCATTAAAACCAAGTCTTACCCAATCGGCAGTAGAAGTAATAATATCTGATAATGTCGCACCGTATTCTTTTGCAGATGAAATCATCTGGTCATATAAAGCACTATATTGATTTGCACTTAAATCAGTAACACGATATAAACCAGTCATAGCGGTATCGACATCTACAACATTATCATACATAGAACGTAATCCTCGGATTGCCTGTGTAATCATCATTGTTGCAGAGAAATACGTTCCTAATTTAGATAACTGATTTTTTAATCTATCACCAAATGTTAATGTAGCTTTTCCAGCCAATTCAGCTTGTCTGGTTATTTCTTGAAATTCAGCTTTAATACTACCAAAAGATGTAGCATCACAAGATTGTAACCGTACTTTCAATTGGTCAATTTGAGTACCAAACTGACTAGCAGCAGCAGAGTTTTCTCTTAACCAAACATCCATTTGTGAAGAAAGAGCAGTCTTAGCAGATGCTAATTTCTCAGAATTTGCCAATTCTCTTTCTTTCTGAATCATAATATCCACTTGGTTAGTAGTAGATTTTAATGCAGTTTGATATTGTTGATATGAAGTTATTAAACCTTGCATATCCCCACTGGCTACAGCAGATTTCATATTACTCAAAGCCTGTCTTACTGCATCTATATCTGTAATAACACTTTTTCCAGATGTACTTAACTTATTAAAATTAGTTTCAAGCGTAGTCAACTGTTTATCAAAAGAACCAGTGTTTACTTTTACCTGAATATCACTAGCCAATTTTGCTTTTGTATCAGCTACTTTAGCATCTAATTGAGCAAGCTTGTCTCTGGTATCGTATATAATATTTCCAAGATTAGTTAATTGGGTAGGAGATAACTGACCTTGAAAAGAAGTGGCTAAATTCTGATAAGTTGATTGAAGAAGCTGTAATTGACTTTCCAATTCGGCAATTTCATTACTATGTCCTCCAATACTTTTCAATCCACCAATTTTTAGTTCTATATTGCTGATTTGCTTTGAAACTGCAAGTAACTCTTTATAAGCAGCTTCTTGTGATTTAATAGCAGAAGTATCTGCCATTTTTGCATCTAAAGCAGTAATTTTATTATTGGTTGTTTCAAAAGCCCGATTCAAATTATCAAGTTGGTTAGTAGAAAAGCTTCTATTAAATGTTTGATATAAATTATTGTAATCTGCCATCAAACGATTTAATTGACCACTTAATTCTGTAATCTGACGAGTATTTTTTGTTCCATCTAACCCACCCATTTGAATACGGATAGAACTAATTCTTTTTTGCAAATTCATTAAATCACTGTAAGCTCTATTCACTTCAGCAACAGTTCTTTGAATACCTCCAGCATTACCGCCCGAACCACCATTTAAAGTGATTTTGATATTACTCAAACTTTGAATCTGCTTTTTTATACCATTAATCTGAGATTGTACATTTTGTGTATCAATCTTTAATTTAATAGGATTTGTCTGTAAATTATTTATTTGGCTTTTTATGGCATCAAGTTCTCCAGACTTGAGTTCAGCACCAAGTAAGACTTTAAATTCTTCAGCCATCTATGTAATCACTCCTTTCTGGTGCATTAAAAAACGCACCACCAAAGGTGCGATAATGTTCAAAATAAAAAGCGATATGGATTTACTCCATATCGCCATTTTCAATCTCATCAAGTTCAGCTTTAAAAGATTCTTCTTCTAAAGCTGCTTTCAACTTATCAAGATTTTTCCATTTTCTATCTTTGGCAGTTGCATCATTATAAATGTCAACCAAAGCATCACTTGACCATTTCTGTAATTCCTGAATAAGTTCTTTTTCAAGACCAATACTCAGAAGATATGTAGTCCAGAAATGTCTACCAGCATGAGGATACCAATGTTTATCAAGAACATCATCCCATTTTTCCATCCAACTACGAATAGTTGAAATCAATGCTGGTTCTCCATCAGGACGAATAAATATAAAATTATGGTCTTTTCCAGTTTCTTTCATAATCTGTTCTCTAACTGGAAGCCACTGTTTATAATAAGGAAGAAAAATATCCTTAATTAAGTATCGAGGAATATACTTTCCGTTTACTCCACGACCTTTAACACGAACATCCTCTGTAGTTTCCAGAAACAATCCTTCAAAAGCAGTATGATTTTGGTCAATCATATCTGTAGTGAATCGTAATAATTCACTTGCTCTTGAACCAGAGGACATAATTAAAGCCAACAAACATTGTTCGTTGACTTTACCCTGTTCGCCAAGCCAATCCATTAGCTTGTCCAATTCTTCTTTTTTAAATACAGATTTCTTTCTAACTGCTTCTTTTGGCAGTTTTTCAATCTTAGGAAGTAAATTCCTAAATGTTGGATATTTTTCATCGTAAATATTTTCAATCCATGTACTAAAGCTTGATAAACAACTATGCATTTGAGCATAACGATTTGAACCCCATTTCAGCTCAGTAACACAAAAATCAAAGAAATCCATTAATTCATATTTCTTTATATCTACAAAAAACTTATTCTCATTCCAAAGAATGTTCCAACACATAAAGATATTTAAGTTTGAACGATAACTAATTACAGAATTAGGAGAGCGTTTAGTGGCAAAATTTTTCAAAAATCTATCAGCCAACTGTTGATTTTTTGGATTTATTTGAGCAATCAGTTCTGGTGAAGTAATCACTTTTCTGAATGTCTCTCGACCTTTTCTTCTTGCCATTGAATCATCTCCCTTCTATAGAATTTACGCTAAAGGAATACCAGCATCAATAAGCATACGTTTTAAAATATTGTATGCTTCAGAACTAAGAATACCAATCGGTTCATCCCAAATGGCAGTACCACTTGCATATCCTCCATGAGAACCATGAGCAGCAGCAGTAAGTGTTTTCTCTTCTGACCAACCTTTGTTTGGTACAGTAACACCACCAATAGTTTTCATAGCATAATCCAAAGCACCAATATCAAAATAAACACAAGCTTCATATCCATTACCTGTAGATTTAATATCTGATTTTACCAAAGACCTATACAATTGATATGTTCTTTCGTAAACTTCAGGAGAAAATTCTGCATAGTATTCTTTAACAAATCTATCAATAACCTGATAAACCTGTTCTTGTGCTTTTTGAACTGCTGGTTGCATACGTGATAAAATGTAACTTTTAAGTGCATCAACTGAATCAAAAGTCATTTATATCACTCCTTATTTTGTGGCAGCCTTTTTAATTGCTGCATCATGATTCTGTCTTTCCTGTTCTTTTTCATAAATTCTATTCTTAAACATATCTGTTTCTGAATAAGCCTGTAATATTCTCTCCGGAGTAAGCTCATCAGAAATACTATTTAATTTCATTGCCATTTCCATCATACCTTCAGTATCAACATCGTTAATTTTCTGTTCTATCGTATGAAGTAATGATGTTAAAGCATCTTCCAGAGTATTCTTGTGAATACCTGTACGATACTCAATATTTTCATCAACTGCCTTCTCTAATTCAGCAATTAGCTTTTTATCAACATTTGCTTTGACAATTTCTACAATATTTGTATCATCCAGAAATTCCTCAATAATACTAATTGGACTTGGTGAATCCTGAAGTTCAGGAACAACAACATCTGTAAAGACATTGACAATCTGAAAATCAAACACCAAATCACGAATAACTGAATAATAATTTGTATCAATCAAAATATCACAAATTGCATTGATAAATTTAATCTTATCTACCGCACGAAGTTCGGTGTAAAAATTAAAAGGAATACTTTCGTTTTTATAAGTGTATGCACCTGTTTTAACATTCTTTGTAATCATAGAATTACCTCCTACATATGAATCTCTGACATAAATTTCTCTACATCATATTTATAGTTACTTCTCATCAATTGTTGGTCAATTCTGACCCCTTTATTTTTAAATACATCGGCTTCATTAAAACTTTTTTTTGTGGAATCTTTTGTCATTTCGAGAAAATCTGAAATAGACTGAAAATATGTATGATTGGTATATCTGAAATTATATATAAATCCAGAGACTATCGAAAAACGATTGATTTTTTGCAATCCTTGAATCTGATTTTTTCTAATTATAAAAGTTTGCTTTTTACTTTTATCCTCAAAATCTTCCCTCCAATAAGAGATAGAAGTATTCTGTGTACTTTTTAATTCCAATGCATACATAGTTTTGGTATCTGGATTATAAAGAAAAATATCACAAGGATTTTGTATTGTGAATCTCAATCCAGTTTTAATAGAAGAGAAGCTTTCTGCTGGGTCTGGTATCCTAAAGTAATATACATTTTCAGGAACAGAATTTTTAAAAGCTAACTCAAATTTTTTACCTTCGTTCATTATCTTCTTTCTGAATCTGGCTATTTTTCCACAAAAGTTTTAATCGTTCATGGTCTGCTTTAGTGAATACAAAAACAAAATGCATTTTATCATCTACAAAAATATCAACTAAAGTAGCCCCATGAAAACAGTAAAATGCCGATTGTAAAGTATTTCTGAAGAATACATGGTTTTCATCTTCATAATACTTTCCAGTAATAGCACTTTTTGATTTCATATATTCACCTTTCCGTAAAAAAAAAGGAAAACACTAAAACACAAAATGTGAATAATATTTTCCTTTTATTATTTTTCAACTAAACACTATTCACACTTAATCATTTAAAGTGGGAACAGTATCTTTTTCTGTTTCCACTACGTTAGCAGACTTTTTCTTTCGAACTGCTTTTTTAGGCTTTTCTTCGTCAACCGTATTTTCTTCTAAAATAGATTGTTCAACATAATCCATAATTTTATGGATTGCAGCCTTCACCTCTGGTCTAAAGGTATCAACATCAGATAAATCAACTAACTGTAGTTTTTCCTTTGCTTCTTTATCACTATATACACCTGTAGTATGTCCATGCAAAATCTGGTAGATTTTGTAATGCTCAGATGTATCTGTATGAAGTTGCCAAGGTCTTAATCTCACCATATCTTTGCAAGAAAGACACATATGATAACCCTTTCCGCATATCATACAATTTGCATTAATATTTTCTGCCATTACAATTACCTCCAGTTAAAATAGGGCATAGGAGCAAAAGTCACTACACCCTATCTTTTATGAAAAATTAGTCCTGTGCAACAATGATTGTAAAGAGCTTATCTTCACCTTCATCTGAACAGTAATCTTTCATCATAGTAAACTCAAATGCGTGTTTACCTGTTGAGGTAAGAGCAAGTTCAACCTGTTCTGGATTAAGTTTTGCTCTTGGACAAATAATCTTTCCAGAATATACAGTATTTTCATCACACTTATCTCTAAAGTAAGCATAAATAACAAGACTACAAGCTTTCGGGAACTCAGAAGCTTTATTGACAATTTCAATTGCCTTTTCTGTTTCATACTGATACTCTACATATACCTTACTTCCGTTTAATCCAGCTGGAAGTGTAATTTCACTACCACTAATGCTAAATGTAACATCATCATCTTTTGTTGGTGCTGTAGCAGCAGCAGTATATGCTGTTCCAATTTCTCCACCTACAACACTATAAATATATTTTAATGTTGAAGTCTCATTGTCTTTGATAGGTTCATGTTTTAAAGTAACCTTTCCTTCTGACACTGTAAGAATCTCATAAGTCCAGTCAACAATCTTAGAAGTTGATGAAGCAACTTTCTTTGCAGCACCATACTGAGCAGCAGCAAGGTCAAGAGAAATCAGAGAATTTGTAGCAGAGAAAGTAGCTTTCTTTGCACGATACAAAGTTGTGATTACTGCACCAATAGCATCAGTAACCTCTTCTCCTTCAGCAGTACACTGAAGAGAAGGCTCTTCAAGAGAAGTTAATCTAAAAAGCAATTCTCCAGTTGAAATATCATGTGCAACTAAAGAACGAACTCTGTCAAGAATCAGCTCATTTTTATTAAATTCAGCCATATTGTTTTCCTCCATTTACTAAATTTTTGCAAAAAAAAATAGAACCTACTTAGGTTCAAATATCTCCAGTCCAATCTAATCGAGACTTGTCGATTCCTTTTAGACTGGCAAATCCAGAATACGCACCTTGCAAAAGTAGCTCCGCATCCTGAATTTTATTAACTCTTTTTATGTTGTCAAAAAACATATTTATCTTCATGTTCCAAATTTTATCATCACCGCATTGATTACACTTAACAGCTAATGAAGACACCAAAGGCTTTAAGACACTTTTATAAGGTCTTTGCATAGCTGCAAAAGCTTCATCTCTTGCATCTTCAATTAAATCCATTTTTGTGCGTTCATTTGCTGGCTTCTGATTATTTCTTTTGAAACCATGAATTTGTCTCACTACATCAACAATCTGAGCATATATACATCTGTCAATTGTAATGTCACTTTCTGGATTATATAGAATTGACTCATCACTATCTTTTAATTTACATTGACGAAAATCTGCAAAATCAATATCCTTTAAAACCAACTCTAAAGGATTAACTAGCATATCTTGTAAATCATCTTCTGAAATAGAAGATAGCTCATTTTGATATTTTTCAGGATGTTCTGTCAATTCTTTATATATCAATTTCTTACTTGACACCATATGCCAAAGTAATTTTATGAACAAATCATAATCATTGATTTTAGTATAATCCTGACCCATATCCCATAACTGCCACTTCATATCAGCTCCAACACTAACAAGCGTATGAACTGCACTGAAATATTTTCTTTCGCCAAACTTTTCAATTTGGTCAAGCGTGGGTTGGGTAATAATTATTTTGGGTGTGATTTGTATATCACTACCCCGATATATTTTTAATTCATCCAGTTCAAACATATTCACACCTCTCAATCATCTTTGTCACACAAAGAATCATTCACATCTTTAGTAGTGAATACCATTTTTCTGTAAACATAATCCTGTTGATATGAACCCTCCACATTAGAAGCTAATTGTAATTCACCAATACCAAAATCAGAACGACCATTTAACTTTGCGTCAATAAGCTCAGATAAATAATCATTCCTATTTTCAGTAATCTTTGGAATGTTATCTACAACCATATGTTTTTCATGTGAAATAATCCAAATTTCAATAGTAGGATATATATATACTTTTTCGGTATAAGATTGTGGAATATGTACTTGAACAGTGATAAAAGTTTGAACAGTATTGATTGTATTTGGATTCTGGTGATAATCAAATATATGTGTTCCCTTCAACTTCTCAGGAGATGTAATTTCTGAACTATTAATAGCTTGTACAATATCTTTATCCTTAATAAATTCCTTGATGATTTTATTTTTTGCCCTTTTGATAATTGAACTATTTGCCATTACAACAATGATTCAATTCTGACAATCAAAGTAGAAGAGTAGTTTCCATCTTCGTCAGACAAAACTAACTTAATATCTTCATCAACATATTGGTCATTATCAATGCCAATAGTTATCTGATTATCAGACTTACTTACCTCCAAAGCATCTTTAAAATCACAGACAATATCCCATTTACATGAAATGTCCATAATTTCATTTCCTTTATCATCGTAGAATTTACCTATAAAAGTTTGTGCATCACCGCCAGATTTAATAACCGTAGTGTCATATATAATGACGGATTTAGAAATGAACGAATTATCTGAATTATCTGACTTTATATCAGATTTATCAATATAATCACAAATACCCATATCAATCCTATCGGTTTTAGAATTACTGGCATATTCCATAACAGTCAATTTTACTAATCCCTTTTTACCATAGTTATAACTTGTTGAGTCATTTTGAGTAATGATAAATGATGTAGGACTTTCTTTATTTTTATCCAAAAAGAATCTTTGAGGACTGCTTAGACCTACCGTATTCTCATCACAGGGTAATGTCAACATATGTTGAGATGAACCAACCGTAAACTGTTTATTTGATTGTTCTCCAGAGTTGTATTGAGTAGCATTTATATCTGTACATGGATATTCCAAAATATCCCCAGATTTATTTTGCCATCTCAGAATCCAATTACAAAATGTAAATCTTCCTTGCCAATGAATTGTGTCAATATTGAAAGATTCCGTACAAATCCAATATTCATCAGATACAGAATCATACACAATATCTCCAACAATTACAGGAGTATCAATCAAAGTCTGAAACTTCATTGTAATACCATTAGCATTAGAAAATTTCCTATCATAAAATCTTACCTTTATCTGTTCTTTTTCTTCGTAAGATTTTAGTCCTAATTCCCAAAAATAAATTCCAACAGCACAAGCAGCATCATCAGCAAATGTAGCTTCCAATAACTGTTTGCTATTGTTGATATTTTCGTTCCTTAATGAACCGCCATCACGTTCCATTTTGGCTACAAATCTATCCAAACATTTCAACGATGCCACCACCTTTCAAATTTATTATGGTTTTAATTTATCCTTCTTATATCCACCAAACGAAACACCATTTTCTTTTGCACTCATCCAAGCATAGCGAGAGAGTAGTGTTTCATTTTCAGCCAAATAAGTTTTGTGCATTGCCATCAATTTATCCAACATATTTGCTGGTGAGAAAGCGTTGAAATCACTTGAGCTTAAATTGACTTTTAACAAAGTTGGGGTACGAACATAAGTAGAATCAATATATTCCAAGAGTACATAATTACTAAGAATCTCAATTTCTGTGTCAGATAATTCTGAATTAAATTGCTCTTTAGTATCATCTCTATCGTTTAAATCTTTTCGACAAATATGAAATCTTGAAATCGCTGGAATAAAATAATCATGCAAATATTCCTTAACCTCTTCTTCTGTCATAAGAGGGATTTCATAACTCTTGAACTTAGGTAAAAGATTCTCATATATTTTTTCATATGGAGTAGGCATGATTATTCACCCCTTTTCTTACTTAAATAAAAGAAATCAGGTCAATATCCAGATGCTTTTCAATTGCTTTAATTACAGACACATCAGAAACATCTCCGTTGATAACCAAATCTTTAATCTTATTACAGATTGCAAATTTAAGTCCATTAGGAGTAGCATCAATAGAAGCAATTATTTCATCAATTTTGTCTCTGGTGTAATTGGATTCATCCATCAAATACTCATATTTTTCGTAAGTTCTTGTTAAACCAAACTGATTAATAATTCTATCATCCATTGGTTTTAACCAAAGATTTCTGAAATAACCTTTATGATTTCTCCACATATTTTTGATTGTTTCAACAGTCATTAATTCTGAATGACCAACTTCATCCCATTCGTACATATCATTTGTACGATTATCCTTATATGAAACATTTGAAATAAGAGACACAACTTCAATTTCATCTGAATCACGTAAAGGTTCTATCTTTTTTGTTTCTTTTGTGGTTGTTTTAACTTCATCTACTGAAGAATTGTCAGATGCCACCTTTGTAGCATCTGACTCAACAGCAGACTTAGTTGCAGTTTTAGTTCTTGGCATACTAAATCTCCTTTCTTCTTACATATAGCGTATAACCTTAATAGCTTTTAAGCAAATGTAAATACTCCAAAATACTGAGGAAGCATCAGACCAATACCCATAAGGGTCTGTAACTGAACATCAACGGTCATATCATTGTATTTCTTTCCTGTAGTATCCATATCACTACGAGTATCTCCGATAAACTCTAACTTAATAGGTTTAACATCTCCACCCATAATGAACAACTTAGTATCATCAAGAGCAAGCTCAAACGTACCAGATTTAAGTGTCTGAGGAATAATCATTAATTTATTACCCTCCCAATCACCAATAGAACCAGTATTTGCCTTTGCTTCTCTCTGGCTGTCTGCAAACATCTTATCAGGAATAATGCCAGCAAGTTTTCTTAATGCACCTTTAGTACCAGCAATAGTAAGTGAATCATAACCACCAGCAGCCTGTACTAAATCGCAAAGACTACCAACAGCTTCTTCACTGTTACCATTCTTAGAAAACTCTGCTGGAACTGCGTTTGCTACATTCTGGAACTGTACATACAGTCTGTCCTGAATATACTTATTGATAGATTTGTAAATTTTATCAGTAAGCTTTTCAAGAGTCGTAATACCCAGTAAGAATCTCTCAAGCTCTTCGTAAACATGAATAAAAATCCACTCTTTTGGAAGTGTAATTTCTTCTCCAAGGTCTACAGCCTGTCTATTTGTATCCCAGTGATTTCCAGCAAAAGAAGCCACTGAAAGTAATCCACCTTCAGAATAAAATGCTGTTCTATCTCCAAGATAACGGTTCTTGATTTCAACGAAAGCATCAATGAAAGGAGAATTAAGCACATCCTCACTGATAGTTACGTTTGTAATTTCCTCAACAATTTCAAACATAACAATATTGTTACGTCTATAAGCCTGATAAAGTGATGCACCTTTCAGAATGTCATTGTTGATTTTATTTCTTAAATAATCCTCAAGGTCTTTACGACCAACCTTTTCCTTATCAACATGAAGAGAAAATTCACCTCTTGCCAAATCAAGAGCAAGGTCATATACTTTTGTCTCTTCAGCACTAAAATTAGTTCTAGGCATATTATTGTTCCTCCTTCATCAAAATTAAGCTAATGTTTTTACTTTAGCTTCGTAAATTGTTCTGGAATATCCATAGTTATGAGCAGCAGTAGCAATAGTACCACCTGTGATACGTTTTCTCTCTACAGTTGCTTCCATGATTGCAGATGCAGTTGTAGTTTCAGAAGCTACTAACTTACCTGTCGCATCAATTGTTAAGAAAGCTTTTTCTTTAAGCTTCTCTCTAGTTTCAGCAGTAATTCCCTCTGCTGTAATACCAAACTCATCATTCTTCTTAACAACACGTACTCTGAAAGGAACACCAGCTTCATTAATAAACTTATCCTTTCTCTGATTTGTAATACGACAAGTATCAACATCCCATGCTGGCTGGTCAACAACTACCACAGGCTCACCCTTTTTAGTACCAGCTACAAATTTGTAAATATTACTTTCACCATCTGCGAGTCCATCCAAATAACCAAAAGTACCATTCTCTACATCAGTTGTTGCAACTGCATCAAAAATTCTTTCTGCGTAGTGAGTAGAACCCATATTTGTTGACTCAAATACTGTATAAATAGCCATATTCAATTACCTCCTTGATTTTATCGTCTACTTACAGGGATATTTCCATATTTTGTAGAAACATATCCTTCATCACCAGTTGTATCATCCATAACACCAACAGTTAATCCCTGTGAGTTAGACTTTGTGTAATTTGTCTGTGCAAGATTTTTTCTTGCATATAAGATTGCACATTTTCCTTCAATATCTTCTAAAGACATATCTGTTTTTAAAGTTTTTAGAGATTCAAATTCTGTATCTCCAGAAAGAGCTGCTTCATAACGTGCAAATTCCGCATCTTTCTTTTTGTCAATTTCATCGTCAATTCTAGCCTGTTCTGCACGAACAAATTCATCATACTTAGGCTTTAATTCATCATAATCAGCTTTTACTTGACTATAATTTGTCTCTGCTTCAGCTTTTGCTGTCTCAGCAGTTGTTACCTTTGCTTCCGCATCTGTAACTTTTGAGTATGCAACATTCTCAATTTCAGAAATGTGTGTTCCAAAATCAAAGCTTCCTTCTGGAGCAACTTCTCCTTCTTCATAGTTGACATACTGTGTTTTCTTTCTATTTCCTTTGGTAAAGTCAATTGTTGCCTTATCACCACTCATAGTGAATGGGAAGCCATAAAACTGATAATTGTTTGCTCTATCAACAACAATTACTTCGTTATCCTGAATATCTCTGAGATAATAGCGAGGTACTTCATCCCCCCATCTATCCTTCATAGTCTCAGCCTGACTAACCATAGTGGAAATATCTGCAAACTGTTCCATAACAGTCTGTGTGAAGTCTGTATTTGGCATAGTTCCAATACCTCCTTTAGTATTTTTCTCATTCACCAATTTGGTGAAAGTTGTAAATTTATCGTTTAATTCACTCTGGATATTCTTAACAAAATCACTAATAGTGAATTGAACTTCAACAGTTGAATTAATCATTGCTGGCTCATAATCTTTTCCTAAGATACAAGCAGCTCTGAATGAAAATTTGGTAAAATGAAAAATTCCATTTTCGTCCTCATAGCCCTCTATAGATGAACCATCATCCCACAATTCCATTGATTGTGATTTAATTAAATCTCTATTGATAATGTTTGAGCTATCTTCGAACATATTCCAAACTAATCCATCAACAACTAAAAATGTTCGTGTTTCTCCATCATCACAAAGCCTTTCTTCATAATGAGCGTTGTTATCCGCACCAGAAGTAATTACACCATATGCAACACCCTGATATTTTCTACGAACACCTTTTTCATCTTTTGTGATAATATATCTATGGTCAGAACAGTCCTGTTCTCCAGAACGATTGTTTTCAATAAACGCTACAATAGGAATATATCCCAATGTAGGTAACGCATCATCAACAACTGATTTTTCAAAAACACTTCCGTTATAATTCTGACCAAGATGCATTAACCAAATTTTTACTTTTGTAAATCGACAATCTGAATTTTCAATTTCCTCAGTTTTTTGAAACATGACAGGAAAGGATAATACAGATTTTTTAATTTTTGAATCAGCCATATATCCTCCTACCTATCTTTATTGCTATCACGATTTTTAGTTACTTCTCCGCTAACATCCAAAGTTTTCCCTTGAGATTCATTAGTAGGTCTACCAGCTTCTCCACCATTATATGAAGAGGAGAGAGGGATAAAATTATTGTAAAAATCAAAAATATCTTGGTGAATAATTTTTGCCCCCAAAGTTCTTGAAGGAGTCATATCTAAAGTAGCAAGCCATTTATCAATGACATTCGCACCAAGAGTACAAGCTTCTTTATATCTTTTTGATACATTATCACGATTAAATATCGTTATATCTAAAAGATAAAAATAGAACTTAAATGTTGACTTATTATATTTTCTCAGTTTGATATATCTGTTCATCCATCGTTCAAACTGACGATATAATCCATAAATGAATCCAGAATCATTTTCCACAGAAAATGTAACCGCTGTACCAGAAGAAGAACCATTAAATAGTTCTTTTGTTTCTCCAGATGCATTGTATATTTCATCAATAGCATCTGAAACATTGTTTCTGGTATTGCTTGAGTCTTTAAAACTAATTGCTTCCCCATCAGAACCAAGGGTATGAATTAAACCAATATCATCACTCATACTTTCTCTGTTGATTTCCGCAAAAATTCCAAGAGTGTCTGGGGTTAATAATGGTTTGTCAACCGTTGTTTCGTCAATTGGAACTTTAACCATAATTGCCTTATAGTTATCAGTTCTTGCAGATTGCAATTTGAGTTTTTTATAAACATCTAAATCTAAAATATCCCTAACCAATCCAATAAGAAGAGGGTAGGGATATGTCCACTGACTATTCAATTTTACACAAATCTGCCTGTCTGCTGGTGGGTAATACCAATTGCTACTCAACTTTCCATCCTGAAAATCAAGATAAGCCTTTTGAACGTAATCAGGATAAGCTGACAACTTCTGAGGTTGAATAGCAGAAAGATTAATAATAAAATTATATAATCCATCTTGAACCTCATATAATCGACATATTTTATAATTTATTTGTTGAATAAAAAAATCAGTTTGATTTTCAACAAGTAAACCACAATATATATCTTGATAAGGAATTACCTTCATAATTTTAGCAAATTCATGTTTTAGATTCATTGTTTCAAGCTTTGCAGCCAAATTTCCATATAGTTTTTTTATAGTAGTGATATTGGCATTTTCCTTGACATCATATAAATCAATCCACCAACAAAATAATGCCATATTACTATAAAGACTATTTAAACGAAAATAATGTGGAGAAATATGCATAAGTTCTTCAGAAATAGCCAATAAGATTCGCCAACCCTGTTTAGGGTATTTTAGAGCCAATTCAGCATCTTCCAATTTTACTTCACCAATATAGCCTGTTTCTATAATATGTGAATTTGTACACAAATCTCTTAACATCAAACGCTGAAAAGCACTCCAATTTATTTTTCCATTTTTCTCGCTTTTAGAAAAATCACGTTCATCTTTTTCATAGTCTGCTTTTGAATACACAGGAACATAAGCATATTTTTTCTGAGAATTTTGAGACTTATTTCTGTTTCGTTTTCTACTCATGCATATCTCACCTCCTTTAATAAGCTCTAGGCTTTTTATTTAATTTCCGTAATTTACTAGCATATTCTTCGGCATTAAATCCACTCTTAGGTTTCCTTAACATCTCTCTTTCAAGTTGACATTGAACCCAATAGTTATATGCCAAAGAACTATATCTATCCTTACGCATACCGCTTTTTTCTGTGATTTTAATATTTGTTCCCTTGATTTCATGCTCCAGATTAATTAACTCATACACAAGAAGAGTAGTCTGGACATAAGGCATTTTATACTGCATCTGTTCATAAGGAAGCATTTTATTAAATCCCTTAATTCTATCTTTTAAAATTTCTTCAGATTCAAATTCAGAAACCAGAAGATTTATTTTTCCTAATTGGAAACCACTTCTTAACAAAATACAAGCTTCATTATTAAAATTAGCATTGGCTTTTATAGACCAAATAACCTTTGGAGCATTTTCAACCTTACATCTTTCTGCCATAAGTTTATCATTACAACAAGATAATGCTGGATACAGCTCACCTGTTTCATGGTCTAACATATCTTGAACAAGAGCATCATATACACCAAGACCGACACCGTTTGTATCAATAACTAAATCAGTACATTTATATTGATGATATAATCTTCGAACTATCAACGCTAATTCATCAGTTGTTAAACCTTCATGATTTTCAAGGAATACAATATTTGACAAATAATTATTGTTACTTGTTGGAATGGCACTATTGATAATAATAGAGCTGGCATCATTTTTGTTTTTCTTTGATGCCATTAACGCAACGTCAACTGATAATATTCGTCTTTCATTTGGAAGTAATTCAGGAATTTTTAACAATCTACTATTACCAGTTATACTTGGTGGGTATATAGCAGTTTGTAATTTCCTACGTTGAGTAATATCATCAAATGTAAAGAAAGCACCATCTGTATCTCCATACCATAAACATTCCATTTCCATAGAAAACTTTGTCTCATCAAAATCGCTTTCAGACATTTCATCTTCAATCTGTTCTCTTGAGAGCAAACCTTCCATAATAGAAATTTGGTATGGTAGTCCACAAATAAAATATTTTTTCTTATCATCCAATGTATTAACTACATATGCTTTTGCTTTTTCGAAACTCCAATGACTTTTATACCATGCAGAACTCATATAGATTTCTTTGTTTCGCTCAAGCAAATGAGCATACTTAGGATTGTTTAAATAATTTGGCTGTCTAGGTGCAGTTAAGAATCTTTTTAAAACTGTATTAATAGTATCCAAATCAACCATTCGGAACTCATCAATAATCAGAATATTTGCACGATTACCACGACCACTATCAGCAGCAGTAACAACCTTTATCCAAGAACCATTCTTAAACTCAATAACAGCTTTATTGTTACCAACAACACTGTACGAAATTTCGTTCTTTAAATTTTCAGACCCCCAACCATAGTTTTTCATAAAATCATCTGTGATTTTAGACAAAACTTCATTTGCCTGTGGTCTAGTTGCAGAAGCTATACATATTTTAGTTTTAGGAAATAAAATACATCGGACTATACAAAATAGGGCAGTAAGCCATGTTTTTCCTTGTCCTCTGGCAGCTACATACATAAAATAGTTGTTACGCATCATTTCAAAAAGCAATATCTTTTGAAATAATTTCAAATTTATATTCAAATAATCCTTTACAAATCTTTGAGGATTACACCTGTAAAATGAAGCCCAAATTGCAATTCCTTCCATTAATCGTTGGGCTTTTTCTTTTATAATCTGTTTTTCAGATTTTTTTCGGGATGTTTCTGCCATATAAGCAACACCCCCTATTCAGAATCATGATTGCCAAAAATTGCATCAAAAATAACTTCTGAACTATCATCACTATCATATTCGGGTTTATTAACCGTATATTTTTTGATGAATTTTGTATATAAATTGGAAAATGCATTTTTAATTCCCATCATCTTAGAGAGATGCCCTCTAAAAAATACATCCATATAGAGTCCGATTTTATCAACATCTTGTAGTTGTTCATCTATCTCTGGAAGAGGACGAGTATTTTCCCATTTATCAATTAAAGTACCAAATGTTTGAGCATCAGACATCGTATCTGAAGAATTTTGTTTTGGTTGCAATTTTGCTGTATCCAACAATTTTCTAAATGTTTCAGTCAAATCCTTGGTATCCTGTTTTGCTTTAGTTGCTTTTAAAAGTTCAAGCTGAGTAAAACATATCTGTTTAAAAACCTCTTCTTGAGCTTTTGTATTACACTCATGCCGAGTAGTCCAATCATCGTATTGTTCCTGAAAAAATTCATAATCTTCATCTGGAAATCCTTCTCCCCAAAATCTTCGGGTTTTCTTATTGATTCTTGAACCAGTCTTTTTATACGAACTATCATCATCCGCATTACTCTTTTCGTAATCAAATAGAGTAGTGTCATAATTCTTTTTTCGATATTGTCGTAAATTTACCAACTGAAAATAGGAAGAAACCAATGATTGATTAGGCTGATTCTGAGAATTTCTATTTGCAGTATCAAAAATAGCATCACTATAATAAATGTTTAATCCCATGCATAAACGCTTGATGGCTTTCTGCTCTGGGAAATCACAACCTTCTGAAGCATATTTCTCAACATAATGCGTATAAATTTCATTTATACAATTTTTGCAATATGGTATTTTTCCAGAACCCTGAAAAAACACACTATTAGAATCATAAAATTCAGTTTCTTCATAATCTGTTTTACAATTACAACATTGAAGTGTCGTAACCGTAGGTTTTTTGCTCATTGCTTTTGAAGGTCTACCCATTACGACACCACCTTTCTATAAAAATAAGAGCGAATATAAAGATTCGCTCTTACTCAAAATTTGTCATTATAATATTTTTTAGACCTTTATTTTTATCCCAAATAAAACACTGACACTTTTTAATTGCACCAACATAACCACTATTATGATGCCAAGCATCTGTTCCTGTAAAAGAAGATAAGTTTCTGATAATGATTCCATTTACCTCTCTTACGTGTTCACTATGTAAATGCCCCATATGTATTTCGTGAAACTTAGTTCTACCCCAAGCTTCTCTAGCTTCAATCTGCATTAATCCTTCAATACGTTTCTTTTCTTTGTCACCATGAGTAAATCCAATAAGGTTGTTTCCATATTCAATATATTTTCTAGGTGATGTATCTGTATTAACCATTACATTTTCATTATTATGAAAGAAACATTGTAATGAACAAATTGCATGATATGAAGAAAGAAAATCATGGTTTCCATTTATACAAAACACTTCAACTGGAGCAAGTTGAGATAATTTAAGAATATTTTCAATTAAACATTCCAACCCATATTTGAAAATTAATTGTGGACTTAAATCTGTATCCTGTCTTGTGCCAGCAGTAGTAGTACAATTTACATTATCTACATGAAAGAAATCAGAACCAACAGGAAAAATAATTTTTTCAAATTTCATTCCTGAAACATTTGATATAATATTATCAACAACAGAATTTACACATTCTTTTGCTAAATTATAATTATATGGTTCTGCAACATCTTCAGACATACTTAACTTTCCAAAATGCACATCTTCTATAGGTACTTCTAGCATTAATTCACTCTGAGAAGGTTTTAAAGCCTTAACAATAGGAGAGGTGTATTTATTCACCAACTCACTATAAAATGTATCTATCTGCTCCAGAGTTAAATCTACTATAGGTTTCACCGTAATAAAACTTGCATACAAAGTAACAATACCATCTTGTTTGCTAATTACTTGGCGAATATTATTTCTTGCACTAACAATTTTCCAACAAGCAGTATCAAAACCATGTGCCTTTAAAATGAATGAAGGGTCTTTTGAATCTTCCTCATTCATAATCAAAAGCTTGTTAGATGAATATGTACCATCTTTATTAATAGATGTTTCAGAATTAAAATTCTTTTGCATTTTTGCAATAGCATCATCATCTGATGTATCTTCTTTTTGATTGAAATATTCTGCAACAAAAGCACCACCGAAAATTGTTCCATTTGCTTTTCGAAGCGTATCTGCTGAAATCTGCAAGTTATACTTATTACAAATTTCTTGCCAATCAATATCATTGATATTGTTTTTTTTATCAATAATTAACTGGACACACTCTTCATACTGCTCAGAGGTTAATCCAAGTTTAGATATTTCATCTGTTAGATTCATTTTCTCAGTCCTTTCATTGCATAATTTTAATAGCGGAAGCGAAGGGATTCGAACCCCTATGCCGATTCACACCGACCTATCTGTTTTCAGGACAGACCTCTTCACCAGTTTGAGTACACTTCCATAAACATCCGTATTCGGATTCGAACCGAAAACAACCGCTTTAGAAGAGCGATGCTCTAATTCCATTGAGCTATACGGATACAAGCATTATATGGGAATCGAACCCATATCGTCTGATTGGAAATCAGAAATCATAGCCTTTAGACCAATAATGCATAAGCTCCCACACAGATTCGAACTGTGACTAATTGATTACAAGTCAAACGTGCTGCCATTATCACTATAGGAGCAATAGTGGATGTGAAAGGACTTGAACCTTCGATATACTGGTTAAAAGCCAGTTGCCATACCGCTTGGCTACACATCCAAAATGGAACTGGTGGGATTTGAACCCACAACCTTCTGCTTGCAAAGCAGTTATTCTCCCATTAGAACTACAATCCCATACGGAAAGCATTAGAATCGAACTAAATACCTTTCGGTACGCACTGTTTAGCAGACAGGCTCTATACCATATAGATTTACTCTCCAAAAGGTGTATTGAAGGAATTGAACCCTCAACCATAGAATCACAATCTAGCGTTTTACCATTAAACTAAATACACCATAATGACTTCGGAGGGAATCGAACCCATCAATCCCACCTTGAAAGAGTGGTGTCTTAACCATTTGACCACGAAGCCATAATTAAGGTCATTGCTTACCTTAATGCAGTAGGTTTTCATCTGCTATAACTCCGCAAAGTTATACCATTATTAATGCGGAAGTGAGATTCGAACTCACGACACCCAGCTTATGAGACTGGTAAGCTAACCGCTGCTTTATTCCGCAATAGAAATAGAATGTGTCAGATTTGAACTGCTCCCCATGACCCCAAATCACGTATGCTACCATTACACCACACACTCTAAAATAAAGGTTCTCATTATGTAGAGAAGCACAATGCTGGTGACGAGATTTGAACTCGTACTGCTATATGCAATTGGGGCTTAAACCCAATGTGTCTGCCAATTCCACCACACCAGCAAATTAGTGAAAGAGAGGATTTGAACCTCTACCTTCCGTTGTCTTATTCATAAATTCGGATATTCTACTTTTAAAATACTTTCACTATAAATGGGAGAGGTAGGACTTGAACCTACAATGCCGAAGCCACGATTTTACAGACCGCTGCAATACCAATTCTGCTCACTCGCCCATAAAACAGGAAGTTAAGGATTCGAACCCTAAACTTGCAGTTTTGGAGACTGTTGTGTTGCCATTACACCAACTTCCTATAAGCTCCCCCAACAGGACTCGAACCTGTGACATTCTGATTAACAGTCAGACGCTCTACCAACTGAGCTATAAGGGAATAATTGGAATGAAAACATCCAACTTTTATTGAATTACATTCCAATAAGCGACTCTATTGGGAATCGAACCCAAATCTTCCGAGAGACAGTCGGATATAATTGCCTTTATACCATAGAGCCAAAGTCGGGTGTATGTACACCCTCATTAAGAAAGGTTAAATATGAATGTAAGAAGTAACCACAAGAATCAACAGGTGGTTTTATATAAACAGTTTAACTGCTTATAACAAATTAAGAATTAATCTTTTCCTGATAATTGCGTGTAATATTAGCTTTCACTTTAATATGTTCCGCAACAGTAATGTTCTTTCCAGTAAGGTTATTTTTCTTAACCTTCTCAGGAACATGAGAACTTTCAAGAGTAATTCCTTCAAATAATTTTACTGAAACATCTGTCTCAGGTGTAGCATAAGCAAGTGCTTCAACTACAGTATCTTCTAAAGAGTTATATATAGAACGTACAAGAGCAATATCTTTATGCTCTGCATCCGCAATACGCTTAATAAGACGTTCTTTTGTGAACTTTTCTTTATTAACTGTACCCATTGGTATAACCTCCTTCTTACTTAAATTTCATGGGAATTTTTTAAAACTACACAAATTAGCTTGTTTTCCCCCTAATGAACATTTCAAAAAATTTAAAAGCCCTTGTTTTAAGGGCTTTTAAAAATTCTCAATTTTGGCATATAACCTTAATTGTAAGACTTTTATAAAATTTTTTGACCCGACTTCATTTTGTTTCTTCTTGCTCTTTGAGTCTCTAATTTACGATTTTTTCTATATTCTTCATAACAATCTGGACATCTGCAAGTATTATTATTTTTTGTCAACACATCAAACCATTCTCCGCAATCTACACACTGGATACTTTTATGATTATTTTTACATCCATTTTCTTTTATATTTTCATAAATGATATTTCCATAACATAACCATAATGCAACTTTGTGTTTACTTTTCTTAATTCCGTATAAATATTTTACAAGTATGTCAGCTATTTCTGATTCACTATATCCAAATTCAGACAAAGCTGTTTTTATTTCATTTGAAATATTTTTATATAATAAATCCTGTACTATTTGAGAATGTTTCATTAAATCAGGAGAAAGATTTTCTTTATAATTTAGATTGATTTGAAAATGATGTTTGCTGCTCAACTCACAATATTTTACAATCAAGGGGTCAGTCTTTTCCTTTATTAATTTTCCTCTATCAGTAAAATCAACACGACATTCAATATCGGGATTGTGCATAAGCAACTTATAATCTATAATTCCTAATTTTAATGACCTACAATTAATTCTCGGATTGGGGATAATACTATTTAGCTTATTTACAAAACTTGCATTTATATTTGAAACCTGTACTTCATCCTTATCCTTTGCATATTTGAAAAAATGAGGAACATTCTCTTTAGTGTGAGCAATGATTTTTTCATGAACATCTTTTGGACGTTGCGGTTTATATAAAGTTTTCGCATAATCAATAACGAAGTTATTTTCCATACAAAGTAGTTTAACAAGGTCAATAGCTTCTTGTTTTTCCTCTGGTGTTCCTGAAATAAATACCTCACTGTTCCAAATTTTAGAAATATTATTACTATACAATCCAATATTTCCACCTGTAAAAGCAGCCACCAATCCATTATAAATATTCTCAGATGTTAGAAGAGTGGGGGATGCTTTTCGCATATTGTAATACAAAGGAACAATCCCTTTCATATTTCTTTCTGCGACTTCAATAAATTTCCTGTCAGACACTACAAGAGACTTATCTCCATCTACATCAAACTGAAGAATTTTACTAATTAAGTCATGGCAACTGGTATAAATGGCATCAGTATCAAACCATTCTCTTATAAGTTTTTGACGTTCATTTTTACAATACGCAATATTTTTTCTTATTGCGTGTTCTTTATAAAGATGAGGAGAACGTAAACAATCCAACTTATCTGATTTTCTAAATAACCAACAGAATACTTCTTGGTCAGCCAATAATCCTTCAGGGTCTTTTATTCCCTGAAACCAATATTGACAAGCTGCATAAAAATCAGGAAGTAAAAAAGTATATTTTCCATAAATCTGTAATTTTCCAGACTTATACTGTTTTATCATGCTATCTTTAGTATTCCTCAGTTGTGTTTTTACATATTCGTCATTCAATAGGTCAGGATATAACTCTACAGACTTTTGAAACGAATTTTTATGTAAATTATAAGGGGTAATACCAAATGCATCTTTAATATTCTCAACAGAAGAACAAAGATTTTGCAATTTATTGATAGATGGTTTTGCAATTTCCAATATCTCCTCATCAGTAATATCGGTTAATGTCTGAAGCATTTGATAATTGATTTTTGCATTTCTTATTCTATCCTCTTCAAGATTAGTATATCCAGCAGTACAATGATATTTTTTATAATACTCTTTGTATTGCTCCCATGAATCATAATACTTCCACATCTTGAATTGTGATTTTGTAAATATGATTTCAATGCCTTCTGTGATAATATCATGTTCTTTTCCATAAATGTCCTTGATGATAGAAGAACAACCATTAACCTCTATAAAATGAACATAATCAAATTTTCCAAGTAATCCTTTTACCCAAGGTAGGCGAACCATTCTGTTTTTACCCATATGAGGTAACATCATTCCAGCTCCATCGGTATGAGTAATTGGCACATAATCTGATACACGCTTGATAGAATAATCTGTATCATCTACCAAGTCATATGTTCCAAACACATTTGTCTCAAAATCATCAATAACAATCGTCTTGTCAATATCAAATTCTTCCCATGCATCTGTAGCAGAGTTGGTTAATGCGGTGTATGCCAAATGCTTATTAGGATTATTACCACCTTTTGAATTAATGACATCTATTGTTAGTCCACACATAATTGTTTTTTCATATTTTTTCCATGTTGATTCTTTAATGAATACAGTTTTCTTTGTTCGAATTTGACCAGCAGAAGAAGTAAAATAAATATACTTTTCTCCCTTATACGTAAATCCGTAGTATATTAAATCCTTGATTATATCAAAATAATATACCTGAACAACCATAAAATCTTCTGACAATTCATTAGGTTGTGCGTGTATCATTCTTGTAAAAGAAGAATCAAACACAGAAATTATTTTTTTATCAGAAACATCATTTTCCTTTAATTCACGAATATGATGCTTTCCATCAGAAACAATATTTGCATTGACTTTATTTTCCAGAAGTTGCAAAAGAGTATCTTTGCTGTACTTGATTTTTCTGTTTTTCATGACAATCAATTCTTTAAGGTTGACATATTCATTTCCAAGAGATTGAATACGTTCTGTATCTTCGCCCCAACCTGAATAATCATATTCAGATTTTAACATTATATCCAAATCACTTTGCTCAATTCCGTATTTAAAAAGTTCACTGGCTATATCTTTTGATTTTTGTACCAAAGCATTTCTTTCGGAACGCAATTTGTGATTTAACCAGTGTAGATGAGCTTCGTGATTACTATAAAAGTTACCTGTATCCACACTATATATATTGATTTGAGTATCTAACATAATTTCACCTTTCTTGCTATTAAGCGTATAACCTTAATAGTTAATTATAATTCATACATTTCTTCCTCTTCACACATATCATTATAGTCTTGTGCAAATTCTTCATAACTATCTCCATCAGTATTCAACACACCAGAACGAAAAGTGCGTTTATCTTCTGGAGGGTAAAAATCTCGTTCTGATAATTCATAATAACTATCAGAAATTTTATTTGCTAAAGTATCCACATTCTAATCTCCTTTGATTCCAATTTTTTGTTTTTTATTTGCTATTTCAGTAATCCAGTATGATTCTGAATCAGTAAGTAGATAATCACGCTCTCGTTTATAGGAATTACAAAATATAGTATGATTGGTTTTCCATTTTACTTTTCCATCGTCAGTTATATATTTTGTTCTTCCAATTTCCTCAAACTGAATTAAATGTAATTCATCCCTGAGACAATTTACAATCTTTCCAAATGTGCGTACAGACACTCCCAATTCTTCAGCCATATCTTTATAATAATCATTATAAGCTTCAGGAAATTGTATCTGCTTTTCCAGAATATCTTCGTCTAATCTATACTGATTAGACCTTCGCATAATCGACATTCGTAAATAAGCAAATACCAACAATAACGAAAAACTGTTTAAATACACATCTTTAGGATTACCCTGATAATTCATAATAGCTTTTATCTCGTCAAGATAAATAATAGCAAATCTATTATGATTATTTTCTTGTGCAGCACTAACTGTGTCAAAAGAAGCTTCTACAAATTGTTCCCAAATAGGAGCAGTACCTTTACTTGTTTTCGTAAACACATCTTCTGGATATGTTAAATACCCCAAGTCTTTCAAGTCACTAATTACACCAAGTAATTTATCATTGATACGTCCTTTATTCCTGTTGGGCTTTTTATTGAACCAATGTATCATTGCATTGATTGAAAAATATAAACAACTGTCTAATCCTCTTCGAAACATAAAAAATGAATAAGCTGCAACACGCATGACATCCATATCCTTGTTTAAGATAATAGAAGATGGGATAGTAATATACTTCCCAGCATCCCCTGTTAATTGCACAGGTATGTATTCACTTTTTGTTTCAGCAATGTTAATCACCTCCAATCGCCAAGAAAGATAATATATTTCACTATCAAATAATCACATTGTAGGTAAAACGCAATAGCTGGTACAAATCTTGTACCTGCTTTTTCTCAAGGTATGAAAAGCTGGTACAAATCTTGTCACGTTTTTGCAGTTCTAAACATATAAGATACCTATTACAATAAGAATAGTTATCTCTCTGGCGAGAGATGGAGTCAAAAATCTTGTTGCCATGTGACATTAAAAGTGATGCCTAAAATTATTATACGAGATTTTTCTCAAATTTAGGAAGTAACCTATGTAAAGTAATCAAAGTATTTGATGAATAGTTAAGAATGAATAGATACTTAACGAATAGATACTTATTGGATACCTTATGAATAACTTTGAAAATGATTGAAAATAACGGTAAAAATCATATTGCTTTATTTTATGTAAAATCGAATTAGACGGTAAAAATTTAGAAAGTATTGAAATTAAGGTAGAATATAAATTAACGGAAAGAATTAACGGTAGAAGCAAAAATAGAGCTTTATTTTAAATACTTTTTAATAATGATTCTTTTAAATAAAGTTCTCTGGCAGAGGATTAAAATATACTTGTAGTTAAAATGTAGTTAATATTGGATTTGGTTTATGAAATTGATTTGAGCTATTTGAATTGGTTTTGATAAGAGAGATAGAGGAAGAATAAAAAAGAAATGATGATATTCGAGATATTAAGTTTGGATATTTGGAACTATTTAAGAGTGTTGAGATAGTATTAAATTAGTATTATAAATTAGGCATTTTAGATAGGATGAGATAAAGGGATATTTATTAGGCTTGAAATAAAATGAGATTAGATTGTTATATTGATTGTAGTGTAAATAGGTTAAATTGGATTGTGATTTGGAATATGATTCAGGAAAAAAACAGATGATTTCTGATAGATAATTTGGTAAATAAGAGAGTAAGAGATGGGTTTGTACCGTTGATTGTACCGTTGTACATAAAGATATATGTTGATATGGTAAAAGGAGAATGTTGGATTGTATATTAAGATAATGTTAGGTTGTATGTTGATGATTTTTAGTAATTTAGAATGATTTAGAATGATTTAGAATGAAAGATAAGTGTAAAAAATTTTTTGGTTGGGAAGAGTTTTATCAGACAGTCGGCTGCTGGTCGGCTCAAATCGAAAAATATTTGTAAAATAGCCCCTACCCCCTTGTTTTAAGGATTTATTTTTTTTAATGTGAAAGACTGTATTTTTTTCACATTCAATTTATATAAATACCCCCTCCCATAGTATAAAATATTGTTTCATGTAGTATTCATAACTATATGTATAACAAATATAGAAGTTTTTAGAAAATAATAACGATTATTATTTTATTCTTTCCAACTCAAAAAATTTATATAGATACTTTCATAACCCCACAAATTAACCCCCTTTACACCCTCCACCCCTTCCAAACTTTCCAAAACTCCACCCACTCCCACACAAAAAAGCAGTTAAAAACCCATAAAACTCCCATTTTCCCATACTTTCCCCCACTTTTATATAAATATAATCCCATATAATACCATACAACCCCCACAAATACACCTAAACAAGCCCACAAATAGCTCTATAAACTCCACTTTATACCCTTATACAGTCCACCACTCCACCCCATACCATACCCCATAAACCCAAACAATAAAGCAATTATATCTTTCCCTCTTTTCATTCTTTCCAGCTCCACCCCTGAAGCCCTTTTATATCCCTTGTCTGCTGCCTTATATCCCTTTTATATCATTGTACAACCTTATACACCTATACAACCCCTATTATATACCCTTATACCCCTTAAAAGCCTTTAAAGCCCTATACAGTCAATACAACCCCATAACCTTATATAATATACATTGAAGCAGTAAAAGCCATTTAAAGCCCAAATAAACCATATAGAAAAGAAAAGCAGAAATAAACTATATATTATATAATAATCTGGAAAGAATAAAAGCAGAAAAGCAACCCAAAAAATAAATTAAAAAAATATAAATTTGTAGTTGACAACTACATAAAAGCATGATAATATAAAGCTACAAACAAACAAGACAACGCAAGAAAACAAAGCGAAGTTTTGAAGCACCTTGAAAATATCATATAAAAGCAGTTGAAAAGTACAAAAAAAACTTTTTCAAAAAAGTTAAAATAACTACTTGACAACTACATAAAGATATGATAGTATAAAGGTACAAAGAACAAAGCGAAGCAATCAAGCGAAGCGAAGTTGTTTGTAAAACCTTTGAACCTTGATAACTTAATAAGTGCCTGAAGTAGTCCGTATAAGGTGTGACTTGTCCACTTTAGAAAGTAACGCTTCAGGAAAGTGAATATTCCTTTTCCTTTTATCTTTTTACTAACTGATAAGGTTATACACTAAAATAGTTGAGTGCTACCCATGTGGTTATAAGTTGCGTATATACTATTTGCAATACGTGTAAAATCTTATCAGGGTTAAACATACCGAAGGCGGTCACAAGTCCGATTGTAAAAATGTGAGTGGCTACAAAGTAAAAAGAGATTATAAAAAAGGAAGGTATAAAATTATGATGAAAGTTGAAAACATGACAAGCTCAAGAAGTGGTAGAGAAGTAGCAAATCAGTTTATTATCAGAGATGATACTAGAATTGTATTCCAGTCTTATGACAGCACTATTGCAATCATTGACAACTCAAAAGAGGGAGCTGCAAAGCTCACATTGGGTAGAGACTGGGATTATAGTGTAACTACTATGAAATACTTGTATCAGTTCTTATATCAGTTTTTAGGCTGGAGTGTAAACAAGAAGGCTATTGAAAAAGCTATTGATAACAAAGATATTTGTTATGATTCTTGTTTAGCATAACTATTAAGGTTATACATCATAACACGTTGCAACGTGTATAAATAGCCCTTTAGGTTGCAAGCGTCCATCCCTTCGGGGATGGGGTAGGGAAAACCCTATAAAAAGGTAAAAAGGAAGGTAAATAAAAATGAAGGAAGCTATGTATAAAAGATACGCAAATCAGAAACCAGTAGGAGCTGCATATATCAGTGGTACTTTTGGACTTCAGGTTTATGAACCTGATGAAAATGATAAATACGATTGTGATTATATATGCAGTTGGCACAATGGCGAAAATGAGTGGGGTTTTCATAAACATATGGTACACTACTCAACTTCTGGTAGAGCTTTTATCAGAAAAGGTTCTTTAAGAATCTATTTAGATGAAGTTATAAGAGTTGCATAAAATCCCCTGATGAGTCTTTGAAAATTAAGACGAAACTCCCTGATATTCAGGGAGTCGGGATTATACCCAAATATAGGAAAAGGAAGGTAAATATTATGAATAAAATGGAAACTACTATGAAGGCTATTAGATATAACTATAGAAAGGTTTTTAGAGCTGGTTATTGTGATTTGGCTCACATTTTCAATGGATATGACCCACAATTTTACAACGCTGGTATTTATGGTTGGAATTGTGATATTTACATTGATTATAGTAGAGATATGGCAATAACAACAGGCTATAGAAACATGGCTGGTGCTAGTATTCCTTTAGACCTGATTAAAAAATATGATGGTATCGCAAGGGAGATTCTGGATGGTCAATTTGGTAGACCTTATGAAGAAACCAGAAAAGCTATAGACGCTAATAGAGAAGCATTTTTAGAGGAGCTTATGAAGCTCTAACCCCACCTGATGATGGCTGACAGGGATAGCAGCCGAAACACTTCCAATTTGGGAGTGTCGTGGGAATCCACAAATAAAGATAAAAGGAGAAAAAGATATGAAAATAGGATGGTATTTTAATGTTGGTCGCAAGGAATTTTTTGTTGAAAGTAATCAACAAAATAAAACAAGAAAGTTTGCGGAAAAAATTCTGGAAGCAATGAAAGTCCCTGTTACTGATGGAAATATTTCTTTCCTCCTGTATTCTTTAATAAAGGCAAATTTGGAAATTAAACATTGTCCAGCTTGTCCTGATTTGGGAGTGGAAGAACACGATTATTATAATATCTTCGGAAAAAATTTCAGTGGTTATGGCAGCGAAAATATCAATGATGGAATGACTGTTATTCTCACTGTAAATTGACTATACCTACCTGATGAGAGCTGGATAGTAACCAGCCGAAACAAGCGGAAGTTTTACCTTCCTACCTACCTTTCTTCCGCTTGTCGTAGGAAACTACAAACTGAATAAGGAAAAGGAGAATTTATTATGAGGAAAAAATTTCTTGTATTATCAATGATAACTATGGTTGCAACTGGAGTATTTTCTGGATGCAATACTAAAGCAGTAGAACCTGTAAAGGTAGAAGCTGCGGAAAAATCGGTTGAAGCTGGTTCTTTTAAGTCTGATTCTTTGGACTTTTACAGAGAACTTTCGGAAGAAATCGGTGCTATTGAAATAATTGATAGTGCTGATTTAAGTCTGGAAGATTTGGAAAATCGAAAAGGAAAAATCATCATTGAAAAGTGCATTGGGGTTGTGGAAAATTCTGATGGAGATGGAAGAGTTTTGAATTGTGCTGACCCTGATTATTATTACATTTCATATAGAAGTGTGGAAGATTTTCAGGAAGGCGATACAATTTTAACTTACTTCATTTACAATCCTGATACAAACTATACGGATGATATTCTGGAAAGATTTGATTATGTAATTGACAGAGAGGTTGATAACTGATGGAAAAAATCATTGATGATATTCTGGAAGCAGCAGACAACAACGACATGGAAAAAGTAAACAGGTTGTTAGATAGCTTACTGGAAGATTAAAGAGATTTGGCGGGGGACAACCGCCTTCTCTAATGCAGCTAGTGGAGAATTTTATACACTAAAGGTCACAAGCCCTTGTAAATGCAGAGTGGAGAAAAGAAGATAAAAGGTATTGATATTGGTTGGAAAAATTGTTAAAATCAAGGTAGTTTATCTTGATGGAAAATCCGACAACTGAACACCGCCTAGTCCTACTAATTGTTAAGAGAATAGCATCCACTAGGTTTTCAGTGTAAAAAGAAAAGTACAGTCAACCATGCATCCGAAATGTGCGGTGGCTCTGATGGACAAAGATGGAAAATTTCTTTTACACCTAAAGGAAGAACGGAAGTTACCACATACATGAAAGTGGGAGGGTTTAATTGGAAAATTTCAAGCCAATAGATAAGGAGGGCTTTTATGAGAGTATATTTGGAAAATAAAAAACTCTATGTGCAGAATGAAGATAAGTTGGTATATAAAGTCGTATCTTATGAAGGGTATGATGGATATGATTCATTACATTACAATCTTGAGTTAGTTTGCGGTTGGAAACATAATGGATGGCAACCAGCGGAAGAATTTTCTGAAGATGTACAGACAGAAACAGTTATCCAGTATTTCTTCAAAGAAGGACTGGAAGAATGTTTAGAAGCTAATGATTATACAATTATTAAAGAAAATCAAATGGAAGAAATTTAGATGGAAAATAAAGCTACTATTTGTCCTCTGGAATTTTCAGAGATGAATGAAATCGAAAAAGTAACTCAATAATCAATATCAATACGGAAAAGGAAGTTGTGTAAAAGCAGCTTCCTTTTTTATTTGGAAAAATTCTAATGTAGCCAATGCAAGTCACAAGCCTTGATGAGAAATACAGAGTGGAATAAAAATAGTGAAAAGGTTGGAGGAAAAACTTATGATGGATACGGAAAAAATCATTGCGAAAATCAAAAAGGTGCTGGAGCTTTCAAGAAACAATCCTTCAGAGGAAGAAGCTAAATCAGCAGCTTTAAAAGCTCAAAAGCTTATGGCTGAATATCATATTTCTATGAGTGAAGTCGATGAGGTGGAAGATATTGATAGCATTGTGGAAAAATCTGTTAGCATAGGAACTGGAAACAAGTGGAAATATACATTAGCTGGAATAATTGCAAAGAACTTCAGATGTAGACATTTCTTTTACGGAAAATCTACAGTTGTCTTTTATGGATATGAAGTTGATGCAGAGATTGCAGCGGAAACTTTTAAATTCCTTTTCAAGACAGGAAATAAAGCTGTTACAAATTTCTATAATAAAATGAGAAATGAAGCTGTGAGATGTGGAAGATTCTTTGATGGAACAGGCATTAAGAATTGCTTTTTGGTTGGATTTTTGGAAGGAATATCTGAAGTTTTGGATAAACAGTGTACAGCTTTAATGATTGTTGTACCGCAAGAAGTTAATGAAGGCTATGCGGAAAGAACAAAAGATGCTAAGAAAATCAATAATAGAATCAAAGCAAGAAGCTATTATGCGGAAGAATCAAGAGCTGAAGGTAACAGAGTTGGAAGAAATGCAATTAGTAGCAGACAATTAGCAATGGCATAAGAGGTAACCAAATGGAAAGATTAGAAAAATTATTACAGGAAGTAACTGAAATTCTGGAAGATGCTCCAGAAGAGTATGAGTGTGAATCCGATGAGGAAGTTGATGTATATGCAGAGATGCAAAACCTCAAAGAAGCACTTGAAACGTATTTAGAATAATCATAAGTAAGGGAATGGAAAATAAAATCCATTCCCTTTTCTCTAATGCAGCTTGGAAGAAATTCCAAATGGTCACAAGCCCATAAAGATGCAGAGTGGAGAATTTAGGAAAAGGAGGTACACCAGTATGGGAAAGCTTGAGGAAAAATCCGATGGATATTACATACTTGAGGTAACAGTTGGTTGTGTAACAATCAAGAAAGCCTTAATGGATGCAGACAAGCCAATGGAAGAAATCTCAACAGAACCAAAAACTGATGGATTCTATTTGAACATTCCAGATACAAAGTAACTGGAAAATTTCTTTAGATGAAATCAGGAGGAAGCACTGGAAGGTAAGCACCAGAAGGTGCTTCCTGTACCTACTTTAACTGAATTGTTGAATGGAAAATTAAAAAGATGGAGGATAAATTTATGGAAACTTTTGAAGAATATTGTAAGAACTTTATCGTTGATAATCTGGATGCGTATGTTGGAACAGATGTCTATGGTTGCGATTTATCAAGCACCTTGACGGAAGAAATCAATGTGAATGGTAGTGCTACTTTTAGCAGACAGAAAGCTATGGATTATATCAAAGAGTGGTTTGATGAAGCTGCTGAAGTGTACGACTATCAGGTGGAGAATTATGGTAGAGCAACCCAGAATCCATTTGAAAATCCTGAAGCATGGATGGTTTGTATGATTATTGAAGGTTGTGCAAATCTGATTGGTCAGTGTAAATGCGTGGAAGAAATTTGGAATGATGAGGTTGAGCTTACAGAAGAATTAGCAGAACAGATTAAGGAAGAAATCAAAGGTCTTTCAATCAATTTCTAAACATCCCTGATGAGTAGTCCTGAAATGGCACGAAACTAGCTGGAATAATTCAGCTAGTCGGATGGATAACATCTACAGTAAAAGGTAAGGAGGAAGAAAGATGTTAAATAAATCATTGTTAATGTTACTTAAAGAAGAACACGGGCTTGTTTTGGATATGAAATATAATAGAGTAACTTGTGAAATGTTAAAAATAAGTAATAATAAAAGACTTGCACTTGAATATGAAGGAAAACAAAAAGAATTAGAGAAAGGTCTTTTAGAGTGCAGAAAAGAAATTGCAAGATATTTGGAATTTTTAGAAGTTTTAACTGATGATTGAAAAACTGCAAAGGCAGAGCATAAAAGCTGATGGATGGATAGGATAAAAACTATCCATTAAAGCTACATCGGAAAATCCAAAGTATCCGATATGCTTATAAGGAAAAGGTTGGATGGTATAAAAGGTAACTGATATATGGTGGAGAGGGTTTCTAAAGCCTGACAAACTAGATATGGGGCGAATATGTGGAGTGCTACGGTACATGGCTAGTCTAACTATCTCTTCCATCCAATCTGTGAGATAAAAGGAGGAATTGATAATGGCATATAAAGAGTTAGATGGAATAGATTATGTACTTTATTATAATGATTCTCTGGAAAAATTATGTATGGCTGATTTGTCCGATAAGGAGCAGACAGACGAACATGGTTATCCTTGGTATAAAGGTTGCTATGGAAATTGTTTGATTGCTTTACAGTATCAGAAAGTAACAGATAGATTGTATTTACTGTCTGGAAAAACTATGAAAGAATTAAGGTCTGAGGGCTTTTTAAAAGCAGAAACAAGTAGATTACATATAAAGATGTTACTTAATCATAAAGCGGATAAAATCATTGAGCGTGATGAGAATAATACAAGGAATTATATAATAAGGGAGAAATAACTATGCCATATAAATCAGAGAGAATCAAATTATCAAGAGAACAGGATAGAAGAGTTAAATTGTCAGACGAACAGAAAGATGAGATAAGGCATAAGTATGAGCTTGGAATTTTCTCTCAAAGAGCATTGGCAAGAGAATACAATGTGTCAAGACGTTTAATAAGTTTCATTCTTTTTCCTGAGAAAGCCGAAGTAGCAGCACAACAACTCAAAGAGAGAAAAGCGGATGGAAGATATAAACCATCGAAGGAAGAATGGGCTGCGACTCAAAGGGAACATAGAAGATACAAACAGGAATTATATAAGGCTGGAAAATTAGTTGATAATAGTTAAAGTTATACACTATAGCACACATGGAAATGTGTGCTTCCTTAATGCTACTAATCTGGAAGATTAACTGTCACAAGTCAGTATGAAAGCAGAGTGGGGAAATTGTTGAAAGTGAGGAAAGGAAAATGTACGAAGAATCTGAGAGAGAGGGAACTGAAGGAAAAATTCTATTTCCTCAAACAAAAATTCATTGGAGTGGTAACAATAGTAGGAACTATTGTTGTATGCAATTCTGGATTACTTTATAATGAAGAAATTCAGGGAAATGACTGGACAATAGCTCTATTATCTATACCGTTTGGACTCATATTGATTTTTACAAAAGAGAAATATTGGATGGATGATTATTTCTTTGAGTGTGAAGCAGATGAGTACGAATTAGAAGATGAGCTGGAAGAATATGACGATGAGTACGAAGAAGATTATGACGAAGTATCTATGTCTGACATTCTGATTGCAGCTTTTCAGGAAATTAGAAATATCTTTCAATTAGCAAAATATTACATTTCCAGATGCAAAATTAGTAAACCTGTTCGATAAATTGGTACATCATGGAAAATTTATAAAATATGCTTGCAATCTACATGAATGTATGGTATCATATAGTTAATCTATTATGGAAGATTGTATAGTCCATAAAAATATTATCGAAGGAGAACTAAACATGGCTAGTATTAAACCTAAGAGAGCAATGTTAAATACTACCATCAATGAAGAGGTTCTGGCAGCTTTCAAGGACACTTGCAAAGAGTCAGGTATCAATATGAATATTATTATTGAAACATTCATGAAGCAGTTTGCAGATGGAGAATTTACATTGAAGTTCGGAAAATCCAACAACCTGAGTGTAGACTTGGGAGATACAACCGAAGAGGAATAAAAGGCAAAGGGATAAAGTTTAAGGCTTTATCCCTTTTTGTTTTAAAAGGACTTGATTTAAGGTAATTTATATGCTATTATTTATTTAGTGTATAACCTTAATAGTAAGGATTGAACACTTAAAATTGAGATTTTATAGGAAGGATGTGAGATTATGTTTGATATATTGGGGATAATTGGAATTTTGTTTGCTAGTAAAGAACTGATAAAGGAAAAGTGTACACCAGTGATACCAGCGGAGAACTGGCAGAACTGGAAAGAAATACAGAAGGATATACAGAATCCTAAGTGCAATAATAAACAGCTTATGAAGAATCTTGCTTCTGGCAAGTACAGAAAACCAGAACAGGTAACAGAACCGCACAGGGATAAAACTGGTAATATTATCATTGATAATACAGTATTGTTCTGGGAGGATGTAAACTCACATCAATATTCTACATTGCAGATAGAACAATTTAAGCAATCAGGGAGATATAATCTGACTGCTGAAGAATCACAGATGCAGAGAGAGCAGCAGAAAAGAAAACGATATAAAGACCTGAATAGTAAAATAATTGCAACAGGCAATGATACATTTACAAGAGTATTTATGGATACAGATGGTAAATGGCGGTATTATGATTCTGAAATTGAATGTGATAAAAATATATAATATGTAGTTGACAACTACATAGAAAAGTGATACAATGTATTTGTACAGAAAAAGGAGGTATCACTTATGAAATTTAACAATAAGTACACTGATTTTGAAAATAAGGAAACTGAATTAACAGAAAAGGAGTTAGAGTGGTTTTATTCTATTGTTGCCAAATTTCATCAACTTCCTGAAGCATCTGATATTGAAATTGTTAATCGTAACCATGAAGAATTAGCTCGAAAAAACAGAGAAGCATATGGGATATTTTGGACAACAAACCCCAATGATTCAAAATCTGAGAGTTTTATAACTATTGACAATTTCTTTATTCATGAAATGTATGACGTTGTTTTCAATGGAGCTTTCAATGTTGCTTTTGAAACATTGGAAGGTTGTATTGCACATGAAATTGCACACAGATATAAATTCCGTCATTGCAAAACACATTCTAACATCACAAATGAGATTTTAGGAAGGTATTATTCATTAAGAGGTGTTTAATATGAAAGCTGGCAATATAAAAATCAGACTTACAAAATGCTACCTTGTAGAAATTGTAGATTCTGAAGGCAATGAAATAGAGAGTGAGTATGTATTCGCTGATAGAACAAAATCAAAAGAATACGGAGAGAAAATGAAAGAGGAGTTGTTAAGAAAACAAAATGAGAAAGAAGTCTGATATAAATGCAATCAAATCAGTTGCAAAATCTTTCGTTTATATTGAAGTAACTAAAACCGAATTATATCCTATGTTTGTTATGCACCCAATTTTTGAAACAGGAATACAAGCCATTAAAGTTGATGGTGAAATGAAAATGGTTGATATAGTAGCAAATGAAGATAATTTGAAACAGGTTCAGAATCAAGTGTGTGAAACTATTGATAGTGCTGCTACAGTGTATGATGTATATTTAGTTATCAGAAAATCATACAGATTGACTTTTATCAAGTATATAAAAGAATATCTGTCGGTTAATGATATGTCTGAATTGTTAGCTCATGCATGGGTTACCAGCGAAAATCCAAATGGAGATGTAAACGTATCTTTAAAAACTATTGTCAAATGGTTTAAGAGCTGCAATAAAACAATACTGATGGATGAACAGGAGTATAAAGTATATAAAGATTTTCCAGAGTGTTTGACAGTGTATAGAGGTGTTGCAATAAATAGAAATCCTCATGGTTTATCATGGACAACTGATTATTCCAAAGCAGAATGGTTTGCTCATAGATATGATACTGGTAGTGAAGAAGGGTATATTTTAAAGGCAGATATATCTAGGTCAAATATTTTAGCTTATTTTGATAGCAGAGGAGAGTCCGAAGTTGTTGTTAATGTCTTTGAGTTGAATAAAAATAGTATAGAGAAAATCTAAACACCTACTTGACAACTACATGAATATATGGTATCATGTAGTTAAGTTAAGAGAGGAGTAATTGATATGAGCAAAAGAAGATATACTTATTATCAACCTAATGACAAAGACCTGAAAGACAATTATGGAGATTGTGCTATCAGAACAATCTGTAAAGCAGAGAATCTTTCATGGCTTGATGCTTATGATATGATGTATAGACTTTCCAGAGAAGTTCAGTGTCCAATGAATTGCAAATATGGATTTGAGCATATTCTAAAAAGCAAAGGATATGTTTATACAGGCATCAGTAATAAGAAAGGTACAAAGCGTCCTACTGTTGATAGTTTTACAAAAGAACATTTAGAAGGTACATACGTTTTAATTGTGGCAAATCATTATGTATGTAGCAAGGATGGTCATTATTTTGACACATGGGATTCTGGAGAATGTTCTATGTATGGATACTGGGTAAAGGAGGAGTAATATGAATATAACAAACGCTGCTATTGAGCAGAGTGAAAATTCAAATGTGATTCAACTTATGGTTGTTGATGGGAAAGCCCAGAGAAAGCCCGAAAAACTGTATAATAAAGATGGCAGCGTTAAGCGTACTCATTGTAATAAACAATCGGGAGAGAGTTCTGAAGTTTATGCTTTTAAGACAGAGGAAGATATTGCTGCTATGGTGCAGATATTTGATAAGCATATTGCAGAAGCACCAGACGATAACAAAAGACAGATTGCATATAGAAATAGACTGCTATTTTTTATTGGTATGAATGTGGGGATTCGTGCAAGTGATTTGCGAACACTTAAATGGTCATTCTTTTTGAATAAAGATGGTACATTTAAAGATGTCTATGTATTACAACCGATGAAGCAGAGAAAACAGGGTAAATTCGTTAAACTCTATTTTAATCAGACTGTAAAAAAAGCAGTACAAGATTATTTATCTGAATATCCTTACGATAATATTGATGAGTATTTATTTACCTCCAGAAAAGGAGAGAAACCTATTGTTGTAGCATCGTTGTGGCGAATTATAAGTGATACAGCAAAAGAAGCTGGTATTGTACAGAACATTGGTTCTCATAGTCTTAGAAAGAGCTGGGGCTATTGGTGTTGGCATAATGCCAAAGATAAGCAGAAAGCTCTAGTTATGTTACAATGTTGCTTTAGTCATTCCAGCACACAGGTAACAATGAAATATATCGGTTTACAGGATGAAGAAGTAGCTGATATGTATTATTCTGTAGAACTTGGTTTAGAATATATGTAAAAAATATTTTAAAACTACTTGACAACTACATGAATATATGGTATCATGTAGTTAAGTTAAGAGAGGGAAATAAAAATCCCAACACACACAAACACAACATTTTAAATATCAAGGAGGAAACATTATGTCATTTGAAAACGCAAGTATTACATGGGGAGCAAAACAGTTAGCAGCTATGGTAAAGAATGAGAGAATCGTTTTTACAAATCTTGTACAGAGAGGTCTGGTATGGGAAAGAGCAAGAAAGTCTGGATTGATTGAGAGTACAATTATTAGTGTTCCGATTCCAGCGGTATATGCAAGAAGATTTGATGATGGTTCTGGTAAGAGAAACAGTAATGTATATGACATTATGGATGGTAAACAGAGACTTTCTACTATTGCAAGTTTTATCAATGATGAATTTGCATTGACAGATTTACCACCTGTAACATATTATGATGAACTTACAGATACAGACGAAACAGTTGATATTTCAGGTATGAAATTTTCAGACCTTCCAGAAGGACTTCAGGAGAAGGTAAAGAACGCACGTATCAGTGTTATCTACTTTGACAATCTGACAAACGAAGAATCTAAAGAGCTTTTCAAGAGATTAAATGCTGGTAAACCTCTGAGTGCAAAATCAAGAACACTTGCATCTTGTAAAGACATTGAAGGTCTGTTAAATATTGGTTCTCATAAACTGTTTAGTTCTACAGATGGTATGTTGACAGAGAAGGCAATCGAAAACAAGAATCAGGCAGCATTAGTAATGAAGTGCTGGTGCATGATGAATCAGGATATTCAGGATGTAAGCTTTGAGAGTAAAGTATTTAATCCATTGCTTGAAAACACAGAGATTACTGAAACTGAGAAGTTAGCACTGATTGAAGTGTTTGACCTTATCTTTGATACTCATTACAATCTGATTGAACGTAAAGAGAAAAAGGTTGCTAAGAAACTGTTTACTGAAACCCATATGGTATCGCTCATTCCTTATTTTAAAAAGGCTGTAGAAGCTGGTATTGATGAAAACCTTATGGCAGACTGGATTGTAGATTTCTTTAAGACAGATGATGGTGCAAGCGTATCTGAAGATTACAATATGGCAGCTACCTCTGGTGTATCTAAAAATATGAATATCCAGACAAGAGATAAGGCATTAGCAGACAGCTATGCAGAGTTCTTTAAAATGGATGAGGATGAAGCCGAAGATAATACGGAAGTTAATGAGGAAGTTGATTCTGAATCCGTAAAAGAAGCAGAAGAAACCGTTGATTCTGAAGATGATATAAATGATGGATACGAAAGCTTTGCTGAAAGCATTATGGCAGATTCAGAAGAGCATGAAGCGTAAAATATATAATAGTAGGAATAGCGGTAATATTACCGCCTTTCCTACCTGTTAAGGTTATACACTGAAAGGAGATTATATGTTACTTTTAAAGGGCATTGCTGGTAAAGCATATATTGTTGGTATGCTGGCAAAAGAAAATGGTGTAAAAGTTGTGTCATATAAAGAAGAATTAAATACAGTTCCAGATGCAGTTATTTATGATGCAGATACATTTGAAGAGTTCTTACAGGCTATTTGTTTTGAATTATCCAAAGAGCTGAGAGCAAATCCAGATTTTAATTCTGGTAGAAAGTACATGGTATTATATACCAATGTACATGAAAGTATTATTTTAAGGCGAACAGAGCATATTAAGAAAATAGAGGATTTATATGGTATTCAGTTAGTTATTACCTGTAAACCAAACGAGGGATATGGAGGTGTTTCAAGTGGTTATACCGTTAATAGTGCTAGATAATCCAATTAGCTTAAAAGAATATGATTCTGGATTATTTATTTCTGGTGATGGAGTATTGTGTGTAAAAACAGAATATGGCAATGATTCTTATATTGTTTCATCGGGAGAAAGATTCTGGGGTGGAACAGACAATGATAACGATTTAGGAAATTTACAGATATATCCCTGTTATTGTGAAGAAGGTACATCTGATTTGTTACCTGAAGTAATCAATATTAAAAAGGGAAATAGTATTCGTTCTAAACATCCTAGCTATGGAATGATTGCTTTTGATAGAATCACATCTAATGTTCCAGAAGCATTGTTTGGTAGTTCTATTAAGCATACGAACCCTATTAGATTAACAATTCGTCATGCAGAGGTTGACAGGCATATAAATTGCGATTGGTATAATGCAAGAGGTAGAATTATTGAAATAGAGATGAGCCAAAGTCAGTTTGCAGATGCTATTACATCTTTTAATAGAGGAGATGGTGTTCCTTGTACAATTCTATTTACAGAAAGGGATGGTAATATTCCAGAATGTAATTTTGTAAACAAGGTTGAACAATTTTCAGGAGAATTTTCAGAACAGATTAGTGGGGTACAGGATGAGCTTGGTCAATGTATTAAAGAGGTATCTGACATTTTTGAAAAGAAAAAGACATTAACCAAAGCAGAAAGAGAGAAAATAATAGGTGTATTACAGAAAGCTAAAAATAATGTTGGTTGTAATGCACGATATGTTTACAACTGTTTTAACGAACAAATGGATAAGACGGTAAAAGAAGCAAAAGGCGAGATAGAATCTTTTATGCAGAATAAAATTCGTACATTTGCTGCAAAAGCTATTTCAGAATCAACAGATATTGATTTACCAAAAATTGCAGACAATCCAGTTGAAATTTAATGGTAAAAAATACCACAAATGTTGTTGACAACTACACTCATGTATGCTAATATATAGATACAGAGATGAAATACATATCTCTACAGAAAAAATAAAAAAATATCTGGTTGTTAGTTCCTAAAATTAAGGCAATTTACGTATAATAATATTAGCTGAAACAAAAGAACAACAACGAAAAAGAAAGGAGCATATCATGAGTAATGTAGATAGATTCATAAACTCAATAGAATCTCCTAATACGGAAAAGGTTGTTAAAGCAGCGATAATTAATTCGAAACATGACTGGAATGGCATCATCAATTACAATCTAATCCAATTGGAGAATCTAATATTGGATTCAAAACCAAAAAGTCAAAAAGATATAACTACAATATGTTATGTATTATCGTTATACGCTAAATGGCTAAAAAATGATGGACTGGTTGATAATGATAATCTGTACCAAATGATTCAATCAATGGACAGGTCAGTGTTATGGATGAAGGCTAAACCTAAAGCAGCACAGAAATTTATATCTCATAAAAAATATTTAGAAGTGATTCATGACATAAAATGTTTTGAACCATTAAATACGTTATATTATCAAGCATTATTTTCCTGTCTATATGAAGGAATTTATAATAACGATATGAGTGTAATAAAGAATCTTAGAGGTTCTTTCATTCAAGGAAATAAAGTTACATTAGAAGAATCAAATGGACATAGATATGATTTAGAAATTTCATCTGAATTATGCGGAGATTTAATTGAATTATCTCAAACTGATACATGGGAACGCAAAAATCGTTATGGAGTATTTGAAATGAAAGTGCATGGCGATTATCCAGATACAGTTTTTAAGTTGGAAAGTAGAAATGATTCTCCAAATGTTAAATTTAGTTACTATAATAAATTGAGAAAGATTTCTGAAGAGTATGTCGAATATAATTTACTTCCAATGCAATTATATATAAGTGGTATCATGTACAGGCTGAAAAACATTTTTGCAGAACATGATATAACATTACAGGAAGCCTTTGGAAGAGAAGAGAAAGACAGAACAATACACAGGATTATTTCTGAAGAGCTGGAAAGATGTAATTATAACAACGAAGTTAGAGCTTTTAGAGAAATAGTTAAAGGACATATTGATGTTTTCGAAGAATAAGGCAGAACACTTGTTCGAAATAATCTTGCAAAACATTTTGATTTATGGTATTATGTCCATACAATAAAAAAATACCTTCGATAATGACTTTGGCGAGCGACTATCGAAGGCAGCATCTAAATTACCAACAAGAGGTATATTTGTGCAACCATATTTTAGCACATCTAAAACTTCTTGTCTAGTTGAAAGGAGTCAATTCTATGAGTCAGATTGAAAATTATAAGAATTGTGGATTTGCAAATGATAATGATTTAAAAGTTTTGCAGTCAACAATTCTGAGATTATCAGAAATCCACATGGATATTTATATTGAGAATCCCTATATGTTGTTATCAAGACTTGCTGAAAAGAAAGTGTCGGGAAGTATTGAGGATGGCAGAATCATCTTTTACAAGAATGATAGAAAACATACATTCTTATTCAATGTATTACAAAATGAAATTACAGAGTGTATGTTCAAGAAATATAGCGAAGCACAGTATGAATTTGTGTTTCGGATACATAGTGTTACTTATAAACTTTTGGTTGTTATCTAAGCTATGCTTAGTTAATTACAATAAACTATTAAGGTTATACACCAAGAAAGGAGAAGAACATGAGAACCATTAAAGTTTCGGAAGTGATTATTCCGAAAGAGTTCACTCAAAGCACTCCCAGAAGTGACAAGATTGAAAGAGTCAAGAATTATGTTGAAAAGCATAATACCATTGATAAACCGATTGTTGTTAATTCTGATGGGGTTCTGACAGATAACTATGTACGTTATCTGGTTGCAAATCAATGTGGTCTGGAAGAAATTCCTTGCATTACTCAGGAGGATAAGGTAGAAAGACCACTAGTAACTTACATCATTGGGATGTTTAGGAACTGCCATAAGAAATATACATGGAAGAACACTAGAGGTATTCCTGTAAAAGTAGGAGATGATGTATTGGTTGTCTCTGATACAAAGAAGGGCAGAAAAAAGGTTGTAGTAACTGTTGTGGATATTACTCAGTCAACAGATGCAGCAATGTTAAAGCATAAGCCAATGATTAAGAATCTGTCATTGAAAAAGGAAAAATAATGGCAGAGAAAAGTCGTATGACTTGGGAAGAATTTGCAAGGGAACATCCTGAGTACACCCGAAAGAAAAAGAAAACCATGCAAAATAAAATGAGTTTTCTGTGTCAGTGCAAAACAGGTCATGTATTTGATTATCGTGAAAGAGAACGATATTCAAAGGATAATCCGCATTATGCACCTTGTCAGGGCAAATGTCCTTATTGTGGCGATAGTTTCACATTTATAGGTAGCGGAAGTAATGTATATCCAATTAAATGGAATTTTACAGGATAATATCAAGGAAAGGTTAGGTAAATAGTATGAATTTTGTTGTAGATGATATTGTAAAAGGAATATCAGATAAGTATTGTATCACAGACATGGATATGACAAGGGGTAGAATCCTTTCTGTTCATGGAGATGAAATCGAAGTACGTGTAATGTCTCATAAGAGTAATCCGTTTTGTCTTGGAGCATCTTATGTAGTAGAAGCACAGTATTTTGAGAAAATCGGTCACATTAAACCATTTAACAGGGAAGAAGTTCTGGAACTGATTGCCAAAGGCAATCAGAATAAATTAAATGAATATGATTTTTATGGTGCTGACCTCAGAAGTGCTAACCTCAGTGGTGCTAACCTCAGTGGTGCTAACCTCAGAAGTGCTGACCTCAGAAGTGCTGACCTCAGAAGTGCTAACCTCAGTGGTGCTAACCTCAGTGGTGCTAACCT